>Ga0233369_1000978_pt1 | contig 10149 bp, 7 predicted proteins | sample ElkDunMinimDraft_26_FD_191537 | JGI IMG/M metagenome (GOLD analysis project Ga0233369, IMG submission 191537) | Fecal eukaryotic communites from dung pellets of Tule Elk in California, USA - Elk Dung D16 | ecosystem: Host-associated > Mammals > Digestive system > Large intestine > Fecal | place... | reverse complement strand
AATAGTTCCTAATACCCAGCATATCAGTTGAATATTTAAATATATATTATTGTATTTATTACTTTTAAGCTTAACGGAAAAAAGATAGTCATTGTCGATAGAGTAAATATTTTGAATATCATCGCTGTCACCAAATTTTGCTACTTGAAGCTGGGTTTTCGAAGTTGCACCTAGATAATGTTGATCGTTTTTCGCTTTGTAATTTGTATTGTACTGCCTTTCTATGGGGATTAGTGCAAGAATATTTAGCTCATTTGCTAATTTTTTCTTTTTTACGAGAAAAGAAAAGTTGTCTGCGTAAATATAGGATGTGCCATCTTTAAGACCAGCTTCTGTATCGGGAACATAGATATTTGATGCCCAAAAAATCGGTTTGGATTTTTTATAAATGTATAAATAAATCTGTTGTTGCTCGTATTCATTGGCAATTTCTCGAACTTGTAAAGGATAACGTTCGCTATTTACAAAGGTCTTGTTGAGAATCGAATCCGAAAAAATACCTTCAATGAGTTTTTCTTTCTGATGTAAATTCGAAGCAAATTTTTTACTTTCTAGATCTAAAATGTCTTTGTCTGTAATTGCGTTTTTGACGGTAACTGCTGTTGCAAAAAATAAAAGGGTAAGTACGAATAAAAGTATTCGGAGTTTGTTTTTCATGTTTTACGACGCTAACTTTTGTTTATTGCTACTGACAAATATTTTGAGACAGTTTAAGATAAAAATAGTATAATTTATCCAAACAAAACTAAGGAACATATAATCTTCGAATAAGTTTTATTTTCAGAATTTATTTTGCCGTTGGTAGGTTTAATTCTTCGCTACCCCATTCGGACCAAGATCCATCATAGACTCTTATTTTTTCGTATCCAATCAAATGGCTGGCAAAGGCCAAGATGGATGCGGTTATTCCTGACCCACAACTGAAGATATATTCTTCAGCCTCTGGTCTTATATGTTTAAAGAAACGAGCAATTTTCTCTTTATCTCCATAAAATTTTCCATCCAATAATTCCTCAAAAGGAATATTATTGGAGTGGGGGATATGTCCACTTTTTAAACCTTGTCTTGGCTCTGGAACTACACCAGTAAATCTTGCTTTGCTTCTTGCGTCAAATATTTGGATGGTTTCTTTTTGGTAATTTTCAAGAATATATTCTTTATCTGTGTACCAAGAAGCGCTGAAATTGGCTTTGAAATTTCCTTTTTCTATCGGTTCATTATAACGCTCTATCAAAGGAAATCCTTTCTCTTTCCAAGCGGGCAAACCACCATTTAATACATGTACATTATCAAATCCCATTACTTTGAACATCCACCAGGCGCGTGGACTAGAGTAGATTCCCCAGTGATCATATAAAACTACCGTACTATTTTGATTGATGCCCAGAGTTTGCATTTCTTGCTCAAATATTTCTGCGGACACCAGCGTATGCGGTAATATAGAGCTTTTGTCCGATAATTTTCCTTCAATATCAAAGAATAATGAATTCGGAATAAGCTCCAATGACTCATCTCGAAGTAATTGGCCGACTTTATCAATTGTACAATCTAGCAAAATAATGGACTTGTCATTTAATGCAGTCGCAAGTTCGTGAGTCGTGATAAGAGAAGAGTTAAATACCATAGTTAAAATTACAAATGCTTTCTTACAAAAGCAAAAAGCTCCAATCTTTCGATTGGAGCTTTCATATATTTAGTTAGTGACTAAAAAAAATTATTTTTTATCGCCACCTTCCATTTGCTCTTTTAATTGAGCTAATACATCTAAATCACCTAAAGTAGATTTCTCAACTGAATCTTTTACTTTTTTCACTGCGTTAGAAGCTGATTTAGCATCTTTTTTGCGTGAGTTAGATTCTTCTTTGCGAGCTTCTTCTTTAGCTTCTTCCCAGATACGTGAGTGAGAAATAACTAAACGTTTGTTCTCTTTATTGAATTCAATGATTTTGAATTCTTGTGTATCATCAACTTTCAATGAAGTACCGTCTTCTTTTACAGAGTGCTTAGAAGGACAGAAACCTTCAACACCGTATTGTAAAGCTACGATATCACCTTTGTCACCCACTTTGATTACTGTTCCTTCGTGAATCGAACCTTCAGTAAAGATAGTTTCGAAAGTATCCCAAGGATTTTCTTCTAATTGTTTGTGACCTAAAGATAACTTGCGGTTTTCTTCGTCTAATTCTAATACTACTACCTCTAAAGCTTCACCTACTTTAGTGAATTCGTTAGGGTGGTTGATTTTTTTAGACCATGATAAGTCAGAGATGTGGATCAAACCGTCGATACCGTCTTCTAATTCAACAAATACACCGAAGTTAGTCATGTTTTTAACAACAGCTTTTTGTTTAGAACCTACAGGGTAACGTTCAGTGATGTTTTTCCAAGGATCTGGAGTCAATTGTTTGATACCTAAGCTCATTTTACGCTCATCGCGATCTAATGTTAAGATTTGAGCTTCGATTTCGTCACCTACTTTTAAGAACTCTTGAGGAGAACGTAAGTTTTGTGACCATGACATTTCAGACACGTGAATTAAACCTTCAACACCTGGGATGATTTCTAAGAAAGCACCGTAATCAGCAACTGTTACGATTTTTCCTTTTACTTTAGAACCGATAGCTAACGCTGTATCTAAAGATTCCCAAGGGTGAGCTGATAATTGTTTTAAACCTAATGCGATACGTTTTTTCTCGTCATCAAAGTCTAATACTACCACGTTGATCGTTTGATCAAGTGCTAATACTTCTTTTGGATGCTCGATACGACCCCATGAGATGTCAGTAATGTGAAGTAAACCGTCAACACCACCTAAGTCGATGAACACACCGAAGTCAGTGATATTTTTAACAGTACCTTCTAATACTTGACCTTTTTCTAATTTAGCAACGATTTCTGATTTTTGGTTTTCTAAATCGTCTTCAATTAATACTTTGTGAGATACTACTACGTTTTTGAACTCGTGGTTGATTTTTACAACTTTGAATTCCATAGTCTTACCTACGTAAACATCGTAATCACGGATAGGTTTGATATCGATTTGAGATCCAGGTAAGAAAGCTTCTACACCTTTGATGTCTACGATTAAACCACCTTTAGTACGAGATTTAACGAAACCGTCGATGATTGCATCATTTTCTAATGCATCATTGATAGCTTCCCATGATTTTTGAGTTTTTGCACGCTTACGTGATAATACTAATTGACCATTTGCATCCTCTTGAGATTCAACAAATACATCAACAGTATCCCCGATTTTTAATTCAGGAAGATCACGAAACTCAGTTTTTGCTACAAGACCGTCTGATTTGAAACCTACGTTTAATACAACGTCTTTGTTGTTGATAGATACAACAACACCTTCGATAATTTCACCTTGATTGATTTGGTTGAAAGTACCAGCGTATTGCTCTTCTAATTGAGCACGCTCAGTGTCACTGTAGTTACCGAAAGCTTTCTCGTCAGCGTCCCAATCGAAATCACCTTCTGGTGTAGACCAAGTAGTTGATTTGATTTGGTCGATCAAAGTTGAATCTGCTTCAGACTCAATTGTCTCAGTGTCTTTCACTACTTTAGTGTCAGCACCTTGTAGCTCTGCGTTTTTCGCCGCTAACTCTTTTTCTGCTTCTTGTTTTTTTGCCATTAATTAATTTTCTCCTTTTTCCTACATTGTAGGAAGTGCAAAGATACGAAAAACTTTTATTTACAATTATTTATGTGAAAAAAGTTTTTAGAAAATATCAAAGGTTTGTGTTTTCCTGTGCTAGCGTATGATTGATTATTTTTACTAAATCTTTTCACTGAAAGGTTTCATAATCACATTGTCAAAGAATTCGTTACGTTTTTTTTCTAATTCTTTTATTTGTTCGTAATCAGATGACGTTGCTATTATTTTTGTAAGTTTTAATTTGGGTAATTGCCTAATGTAGACTAATAATTCATCTCCTGTCATAATCGGCATATTTATATCCGTGATTATAATATTCGGCGTGTAGTCTTTTAATATTTCCAAAGCTTCTAGACCATTTGAAGCAGTTTTCACATGTATAAATGTTTGAAAGAATTGTTTTAAGTAAAGAATATTTAAAATATTATCATCAACTAATAGCCATGAAAGATCATCTGGGAAATCAGCTAATGATTTCAAATTAGATGACGATTTAACTTTCATTTTAGCTTTAGGAATTGGAATCTCGATGGTAAATGTTGTTCCTATGTTTTCTCTACTTACGAATGAGATTGTTCCTTGCAATTTACTTACTAATTTTTTTGTGATGTATAATCCGAGGCCTATACCATTGCTGAGTTTGTTTTCATCACTTCTTGTAAAATACTTTTTGAAAATATGTGGTTGCATTCCTTCTGGAATTCCTAAGCCTGAATCAGAAATTTTTATCTGCAGGTTATTGATCTCATTGATCTTAATGTAACAACTGACTTTACCCTTGATTGTATATTTAATCCCATTGGAAATTAGATTCGTTAATACTTGTCTAATTTTTAGTTCATCACTGTATATAATAGTTGGAGCTCTCTCATCGACTGTGACTTCAAAATCAATGTTCTTTATTTCAGCTTGGCTTTTATGTATGTGGTAAATATCACTTGCTAAATCATTGATATCAAAGTCATGTAAATCCAAATTGGAAGTATAATCTATCTTACTCAAATTAAGAATATCATTTATACTGCGAGATGTATTCGTTATATTAGAATAGGCAGAATCTAAGAAAAGCTGTTCTTTTTCAGAATAAATATTTCCTCTTTTACGCAACAAATCAATTATTCCTATCAGAGAATTAAGGGGAGTTCGTATTTCATGACTTATTTCTGCAAGAATATCAGACTTTTCTGAAGCAAGTTTGGCTGCATAATGTTGCTCTTGTATCAATTGCTTTTCATAATATCTATTTCTAAATTGATAATAAATCATTATAAAAATGAGAATAAAGATAAATACCAAACAAATAATAGTCTGCCAAGTCAGTTTACTGGATTGAATCAATAATTCATCATGCTCACTTCGGAGTAATTTCTTATGATTGCCTATCTGATAGTCGTATATTCCTTGTATAGATTGATAAATACTGTACAGTAAAGTGAAATGATTGGAAAGCAGTTTACGTTCAGACTTTCTTAAAGATTCGTATGAAGATCTAAATTCATTAAAATAATTACTGGTTGTTTTAGAAAAATTCTCCAGTTGCTTATTATGAACTCTTATGGTCTCTTCGTCGATAATTAATTGCGGTGTATTTTTGATTGCCTTTGGTAATGGTAATTTATTTGGCCTTTGTAGCGTTTTTGGGGCTTTATCAATATCAAGATTTAAATTTCTCGCAGTAGGAATTGTTAAATGATTTGTGCCGAGTGGGAGAGATTGTATTGAATCTATCCGTACAGAGAGCGCCATTAATTTCTTTATGTCATTTTGTAATTGAATATATTTCTTATATAGAATTGCATCATTAACCTCTGCTTGTTTTGCAGTTGAATCTCCCTTTTGTTGGGAAATTATATCAGATATTCTATTGTTAAGATTGTTTATGTTTTTTTCATAGTTTTTATAATGGGCTATATCTAAGTCGATACTATATTTTCTAAAATGATTTTCTGCTTCTAAGAAGTCATTTACTACGTCTTCATATTTTGAATCTTTGTAATTAGTTAATTCTATAAGTTTTGTGATTCTTTGATGAATGGCTTCAAAATAATTGATGCTAATAAAGAAAATTGTAGTTATAACGAGGAAGAGCGAAATAGTGACAACAAGTAAAGCTGTTCGTATATTATTGTTTGACTTTACTTCTTTTTCAATCATTAATTAACTTATATTTTAAATTGGTTGTGTGATTTATGTCTTACGACTTTAATACTTCGTTTGGATAAAACTAAGCTAGTATTGAGTTCAAATCCTATCAAAATTATTAAGGAATTTAAATACATCCAAATCATTATAACAATAATTGTACCGATAGACCCGTATATTTTATTGTACGCGTTAAAATTATTGATATAAAAAGCAAACCCCGAGAAAGTGAGAATGGCTAAAATTGTGGCCAATATTGCTCCTGGGCTAAAAATTTTCCAATGTCTTGAACTTGATGGTCCATATTTATATACTAGTCCAACTGTGAAAAAATATATTAAGAATAATATACACCATTTTGAAACGGTCAATAAAAATGTCCAAAACCAAGAAAGATCGTATTCTATGTTTTCTTTGAGGTAATTAATAAATATCCCAACAATTGTGAAAACACCGATACCTAAAGCTAATGCAGTAACGATTGCAAAAGAGAGAGCTAAGGCGATGATCCGGCGTACAAGCCATTTTCTATTCTCACGAGTCAATGATGCTTTATTGAAAGTCATCATTAGGTTTGTCATTCCATTGGTAGCAAAGAACGTTGCTAGGACGAAACCAAAAGACAATAATCCGCCATTTTGGTTTTTAATGATATCTTCTAATGTTGTTTGTATGGCTGTAAAGGCATCTGTTGGAATAACAATTTCCAAAAAGCTGAGTAATTTCTCTTGAAAATTGTCAACTGGAATATAGGGGATAAGCGTGAACAAGAAGATAATCCCTGGGAAAATTGCCAACATAAAGTTGTACGATAGACTTGAAGCTTTGTTGAGAATTGATTCACGCGTAATTTCTTGGAAAAAGAAGGTTGCGACAGTGTAAAGCGGTAATTTTCCGAAACCTGGAATTATGGCTTTTTTGCTCCATTCGACTAAGTTGTCGTAGGGTTTAAACACTAATAATCGGTTATGGAGCTTTTTCATTTCATATTAATCAAAATATGGCTCCATCTTTTGCATGAACACTTCGGGTGCTTTGCATGGCCTATTTCGAACCATATCTACAAATACCAATTGTGTATTTCCTGTGTTTAGCAAGGTACCAGCTTCGTCATATACTTCGTATTCGAACTTGATACGTACAGATGGTTTTTCTTTGATGATAACTTTTATGGTAAGTAATTCATCGTATTTTGCAGGCTGGCTATATTTGATGTTCATTTCCAAAACAGGCATCATGACGCCCATCTCTTCTAATTCTTTGTACGAAAATCCTGTTTTACGCAACATCTCTGTACGTGCTACCTCGTAGTATGCGGCATAATTTCCATAGTATACGTATCCCATTTGGTCTGTCTCTGCATACCTCACTCTAATCTTTTCTTCGTGTACAAACATGGATTTGTTTTATTTCTTAATATTTCTCTCGTCTAATGCTTTTTGGAATTTACGGGCATTCACCAAATGTTCTGCTACAGTCACAGCGAAAGCATGGTAACCCGAAAAATCTTCTTTTGCACACATATAAATATAATTGTGGTCTGCTGGGTTCAATACCGCATCGATTGCTACAATAGGTGGCATATTAATAGGACCTGGAGGTAATCCTTTGAATCGATATGTATTATAGGGATTGTCAATAGTCAAATGTCGATTCAGCACACGTCTTATTGTAAAATCATTATTCGCAAATATGACAGTAGGATCCGCTTGTAATAGCATACCTTTTTTCAATCTATTCAAATACAGACCAGCAATCATTGGCATTTCATCGTTGTGCAACGCTTCACCACGCACGATAGATGCAAGGATTGAGACTTCAGCAGGTGTTAAATTTTGTTGTTTAGCTTTTTCTAAACGTTCTGCTGTCCAAAACTTTTTATATTCTTCACTAAATCTTTCTAAAATTTTGTCCGCTGATGTATTCCAATAGATTTGGTATGTATTTGGAATAAACATAGTGTAAAAATTGTCTTTCGTGAAACCGTATTTTTCAGCTTCTAACTCGTTCGTAAGTAGAGATATGAATTGCACTGAATCGGGTTCGAAATTGCGTCCTAGGAAACCCGCAAAATCCTCTTTCAATCTAATATTAGAAAAACGAAGCGAAACTGCTTCTTGATAACCACCACGTAAATTACCTACTAATCTACGGTTACTCATTCCTTTCTCAAGTTTGTAACGACCCGCTTTTACTGTGGTAGGATATTTCATCGCTTTCGCTACATAATCGAATTCGTCAGCATCTTTTACTATATTTTCTGTGCGAATTCTTCTAAGGACATTTTCGTAAGTATCATTAGTATGTACGTAAAGATATTTTTGTGCGTCTGTAACCGAAGCACCCAAAAATATTTGATATACTTTATACCCAACAATCAATCCGATAGCAAAAATTATTGCAATAGTTATTCCTAACCATTTAGGAAACTTTTTCGTTGTAGCCATTTTATTAATTTGGATTATTTTGAGTTGGTGTAATATCGTTGCCTAATTCTAAATTAATTGGTGATCCAATACTAATGAATCTGGATGTAGAGTCAGGAGATTGGCTGATTACGCGGGCTGATGCAGTATCTATAATGTTTCCGGTGATCTTGCCTAATGTTAGTCCTAGCCCAACTAATGCAAACTTTGCTTCTACTAAAGTATAATTAGTTAATGTTGGTATTTCCACTTCGTTAGCGCCACGTCCATTACCAAGAACAAGCGTGATTTTAGAGCCTTTAGCTATAAGACGACCTGTTTTGATGGTCTGACCAGCAAATTTAGCGTCCAATACAACATCTCTGGCAATATCATTGATGTAAATGGTATCACCAATTTTTAACGAAGCATTATTAATAATTGCTTGGGCTTCTATAAAATTCTTTTCGATAATATTAGGGAATTCAACATCTGGTGCAACTTCGGTAATGATTGTTAAGTAAATTGTTCGTCCACTTTTAACTAATGCAGTCGCTGAAGGGTTCTGCTCGATTACTAATCCTGGTTTTGCATCCATTTGGTATACAGAGTCTACCTTATATTCCAAACCTGCTTTGTCTAATACTTCTTTAGCCTCGCTGATGGTTAGTCCTTTTAATAAAGGCACTTCTTGTGCATCACCATGTTTGGTATAAATTCTAAGTCCAATATATACAGCAAGGAAAAAAACTGCAATTACAATCATTGCATAAATTAGATTTTTTCTGAATACATCAGTTTTAAGATATAGTAATATTTTGGACATCCCTTCGTGTTTTTATTTTGATGATGTAAAGTTAAGTTATCTATAGGGGATTAACCTAACGAATATTCAGCAAAAATATTCGTTTTTCCGTGTATCACAAATTATATTTGCGAACAGAATCCCTTAACATGAAAACAAAAGTAGCATTAGTCACAGGTGGATATACAGGTGAAGCTGAAGTATCTTACAAAAGTTCCAAATTCGTCTACAGCCAATTAGACAAAGATAAATACGATATATATATAATCGATATCACTCCCGAAGGTTGGTTTTATACCGATGCTGAAGGCGTCAAGCATACAGTTATCAAAGATGATTTTTCATTGTTGTTAAATAATGTTAAAATCAATTTTGATGTCGCATTTATCATTTTGCATGGAACACCTGGCGAAGATGGGCGTTTACAAGGATATTTTGATATGGTCGGTTTACCGTACACATCGTGCAATGCGTTGACTTCTTCCTTAACGATGAATAAAGGGTATACGAAATCAATCATAGCTGAAATTCCCGAATTAAATGTCGCAAAATCAGTTTTATTATTCGAAAATCATAGAAATGAAGCTGTTCAATTAGTCGAAGAAAAATTAGCGTTGCCTTATTTTGTGAAACCCAATGCTGGAGGTTCAAGTATCGGAATGAGCAAAGTAAAAGTTGCTGAAGAATTACAAGAAGCTATTGATAAAGCTTATGATGCTGAAAATACAGGCGCTCAAGTGTTGGTGGAAGAGTTTGTGTTGGGTAGAGAATTTTCACAAGGGATTTTTAGAAACGCAAAAGGTGAATTGGTGGTGCTTCCTGCTACTGAAGTTAAAACTACACGTGAGTTTTTTGATTTCGAAGCCAAGTATGTTCCTGGGTTAACGGAAGAAATTACTCCCGCTGATTTGACGCAAGAGCAACAAGAACGTGCTGCGCGAATAATCAAAGAAATTTACATACGTCTGAATTGCAAAGGTATGGTGCGTGTGGATTTCTTCTTGGAAAATGAAACGGATAAATTCTTTTTCATAGAGATTAATACCATCCCTGGACAAACAGCTCAAAGTTTTATTCCACAGCAAGTAAGAGCTTTCGGTATGAAAGAATCTGATTTCTACGCAGAATTG
>Ga0233369_1000977_pt1 | contig 10158 bp, 10 predicted proteins | sample ElkDunMinimDraft_26_FD_191537 | JGI IMG/M metagenome (GOLD analysis project Ga0233369, IMG submission 191537) | Fecal eukaryotic communites from dung pellets of Tule Elk in California, USA - Elk Dung D16 | ecosystem: Host-associated > Mammals > Digestive system > Large intestine > Fecal | place... | reverse complement strand
CCCAAAACTCTTCGTGAGGAAGATCTATTAATTGATTTTTTAAAAACTGATAAGCAAGTTTGCTGCTGTTCAATTGCACACGTGTTTGGGGTTCAGTATCTTGCCTTCTCCTGCCCAATTCCATGGCCGCAATAATCATAATTCCCTTGGCTTCACCAATGCCTTTAAACTGGCAGAGTTCGAATAGATCCAATTTGGAGAGTTCCAATAAATTATTCTGAACAGAAGCCAATAACCGTTTACACAAGGCTACCGCAGTTTCCTCTTTACTTCCTGAGCCGATGATGATGGCTAATAGTTCCGCATCTGTAACGGCTCTTCGTCCAATCTGTAAGAGTTTCTCCCGGGGTCTATCTGCTTCCGCCCATTCTCGAATCACCATTTTTGAAGTCATCTTTTAAAATGTATAATGATGTATTAAAATGGTTAAATATAGCAATAAACATCTTCATATCTAACTCATTAACAATAAGTTAATGTCTACTTTTTTGAATTACGTTTTAAACCTTATCTTTGTGTTTTATTATAGAAAAAATAATAACATGAGTAAAGGAATTATAAAAACTGAAAAGGGCGATATGACTGTGGAATTTTACACAGCTGATGCACCGAATACTGTAGCTAATTTTATTAAACTGGCAAAATCTGGATACTATGATGGATTAACTTTTCATCGTGTAATTCCTGATTTCGTCATTCAAGGTGGATGTCCAAATACGCGCGAAGGCGCTACTGGCATGCCTGGAACAGGTGGTCCTGGTTATAAAATAGACTGTGAATTGACAGGAGAAAACCAATACCATGATCGCGGTGTATTATCGATGGCACATGCAGGTCGTAATACGGGTGGATCACAATTTTTTGTATGCCACAGCCGTAACAACACTGCTCACTTAGATCGTAATCATACTTGCTTTGGAAAAGTGGTTGAAAATGTTGACTTAGTGGATAGCATTAGCCAAGGAGACCGTATTTTAGGGATTGAAATTATCGAAGATTAATAGCATACAAGTATAATGAATTTAAGAGGATTAGTATCGGTTACTGGTAAACCAGGACTGTTTAAATTAATTGGACAAAATAAAGGTGGATTTGTATTAGAAACTTTAGATGCAGCAAAATTAAAATCTGTTGTCAATCTTTCTACCACCAAAATGGCAACACTAGAAGATATTACCATTTATGGTGAAGAGGAAGAAATTCGTCTTATCGATATATTTGAAGCTATAAAAAGTAATACTGCTGAGGCTCCTGATGCAAAGGCTGATGGTACTACACTTAGAAACTTTTTCAGAGAAGTTGCGCCAAACCATGATGAGGCAAGGGTGTATAGCTCCGATATTAAAAAAATTATTTCTTGGTATCAAATCATTAAAGAACTTCCTCTTTTTGAAGAAGAAGCTCCTGCTCCTTTGGCGTAAACTTACTATTAGATCTGAGCGATCAGATTTAAGATATTAGCTATCAAAGGCCTTCCTTCGGAAGGCCTTTGATCATTTATTTTGAACTATTGATAAAATAAATAGGAAAAAATGACTGCGTATAATAGAATTGTTATTAAGATTCTTTACATGCATTAATTTCATTTCTTCAGTAATTTAAATTTATAGGCTAAACCAATAATTGAATTTCATCATAATGGTATTACTGGCTGGGAATCCAAACATGGATTCGAGATTATTTCCCCAACCGGATTGGTATGAAGATGCTCTTTGGGAGCCATTATGTTCCCATACGAGATAAATCGTCGAACCCGGTTTATATTCCCATCGGGCTACTAAGTTTGATCGGAATTCATTAAAACTAAAATCAGGATCTTTAAAAGTTAATTCCTTTTGGTTATAATTTGCCTTATAGATTCCATTTTGAACTTGTATTTGCTGATCATTGAGTGCCGTAAATCGATTGCTATAAGCTGAAGCTAGGGTATTTGTTGCGACTTTGAATTGTTCATAATGGGCTACAGAAGTAAATGGTGAACCATAAAATTGAATGGAAACATCTGGAGTCAAATTGACTTGAAGATTCATCGTTACCGCATAAGTATTCTGCCTCATCTTACCCAAGATATATTCCTTGTTTAGCGGATCTGAGATACTAGCTACATATTGTAAATCATCCTGATTCCAAGCATAATTAAATTGACCCGTTAATTTCACATGATTTCCAAGTCGAAAGATCATACTGGGTTGTATTTGATTATAGGAAGTCTGTTGATTAAAAAAATATCTTCCTTCATACCTCATTTTCAAAACAACACGCTTTGCTCTATCCGTACTTACATCGACTATGCTTTCTAAATTGGGATTATACCGGATATCAGGACCTCCCCTCAACCTCCTACTATCTATGGAGTTCCAGCTGAAAGTTTCCTTCACATCCATTTCAATTCGATGTACTGTACTTAAACTTCGCCAACGAAGTGCAATATCATTGTTTACGGCTACTTTACCGTAATTCCACAAATTTTTCTGAGTCAAGTTTATTCCAGCAAATCGGAATGGCCCCCAGGGATCTGTTTTACGGAAAGCGATTTCTGATTCATTTAATAAATAATCTGATTGTTTAATATATCCTACATCATTGATATCAAATCCAGGGGAAGACCAACTAAATACTTCCGAAAAATTCCATTGTGCATTTCCTTTTTTTCCGACTTTCACAAAGCCACCCGTACCATTTAAACTGGTCTTATCAGGATCAAGGTTTAAATAACTTGAGCCTGATTCACGATGATAATAATGGGTTGCATTTTGTTTGTTAAATAGTATAGCCTCTTTAGATCCGTTTAAAGTACTAAACATGGCTTTGGCATCGATATAATATAATCGATTCGAAAAATATTGAGTAAAGTCCAGTCCTGCGGTCAGTGCATTTTCTACCAGAATGTCTTTCAAATGTTGTTGGTCAAGCTTTCTATTTGTCGACGTAAACATTCCACCCAATAAAGTATTACCATTCCAATTTTTTTGAATTCTAGAAACGGTATAATTCGTGAGGGGCTCCGTTATTTCCATACGTTCTGTTCCATTTCGATAGACATGCGACTTGGTCTGGGCGGTAATGCTTTCCAACAGGCCTATGGTCACCCCATTTCTATTGGTTCCAGTCAGTTTTAAAGCCGCCAATATAGGAATGGGGCTCGCTGTGCTCGCAAAATTTTGGATATTATCTATATTTTCTGGCGAATAAGTTGGTCTAGCCCCAATCCTTCGGGAATAAAACATCATGGCACCATCGTTATTATCAAATTCGAGTATATGTTTACCTTCAAGAAAAAACGGCCTTTTTTCTTCATAAAACACTTCATATGCGGAAAGATTCATGACAGATGGATCTAATTCGACTTGACCATAGTCTGGATTAACCGTAATGTCCATCGTATAATCATTCAACGCTAGTTTGGCATCGATACCTGCATTGGCTTTCCAGCTTTGCCCTTTTTGATAGGGACTATTGGTTATTTGAGGTTCCTTCATAAATTTACTCAATCCATAGGGCAAAAATTCAATCCCTTTCGGTTTAGGCAAATCTTTCATTCCATGCATTTCTCCAAATGAAAATACATGCCCATTATTTTTGATGGGTATTAAACTCCAATTCTGAACTTCATTATTTTTACGTATAATCCGACGAACATGCAAACCCCATACGCCATCATCATGTTGCTGATTATACCGCAATTGACTAAATGGGATCCGTAATTCCGCTGTCCACGATGAATCTGCTTTATTAATATGCGTACGACCTTCCCATACAGCATTCCAACTTAAATTTACCGATAACTTATCGGTAACCGTCAAATCCGTTTTGTTTCCTCCAAGATTGATGTTAAATTCTGGTGCTACGCGATAGTCATGGTAGGTATCGAAAGCAATACTAATCAAATCGCCATTGCTATTATCATCTCGATTGCCAATAAAAGCATTCATTGATTCTGGATTAGCATCCTTACAATAAACACCTACATAGATGTTTTCATCATCAAAAAACAATTTTACTCTTGTCCAAGAAGCTGTAAACACGCGCTCAAAAGGAATAACTTGAGAAAATTTTTCAGACCATTCCCCTTCGTGCTGCCATGTTTCTTCATCTAATTTACCATCAATTTTAAAACTTTTATCGAAGACTTTATGGATTTGATATTTCCGTTTATAAGCATCTTCAAAAGATACAACTTCGGTCCTATCTTGTTGGGCTTTAAGTAAAAAAGGAATTAACAATATAAAAAAGATGGAGAACGAGCGAAAATAGGACACTGGTAAATCAGGTTTAAGTTTAAATGGCTAATGTATTAAATTATTCGAACATTTAACAAATAAGCGATGTATAATGATGGTTACTTTAAACTTTATGTTTCTGAAAAATATAAAATAATTGAAAAGAAATATTTAAAATTATTAAACAAAGGATCAGGATTAGTTTAAAACTAACCCTGATCCATTTTGCAATTATAGGGGAACAATTTTGTTAATTAGTTCCAGAACCAATTCCAAGCTTTTTCAAGTACGACAGCACCACTCGCTATTCCGGCACCAGGTCCAGCGCCTACCCCACCTACTAAAGCACCTACTGCTGCGCCTGCTGCATCTGCTCCTACCACATCACAAGTATGACAAATCGCTTGAATATCTTCCGACTGAAAAGGCTCAAAGTATGGACTTTTACTTTTATGAATAGCATTTACGTTGTGCCAGTAACCTGCTGAGTAACGTGCTACTGCATGTTGACTTAATAATGCTTTTCTTTTTTCCTCACTTAATGACTTATCTGCAATCAACTTAGCTTCATTTACTTTTATTTGTTCAATAAATTTTAATGTACGTTCGGCTGAAGTACCTCCATTATCTTCATTTAACAATCCAACAGGAAGTCCAAAGGGGAATGTTGGCGAAGGAGATAATAGATCACAAATAGCAGGAAACCAACGGCATAAACTTGGAGGCAACACCGGGATTGGTCTACCCATAGCCATCATGTCATAAGTTTCAAATAATTTTTTATACCCTTTGATTTGCTCGTCTCCAAAAGCAATTTTTTGAGAGGTATGAAACTCACTATATAATTTTAACAACTTGTCTTGATTCATTTCTTTCGTTCCATCAAAACTTTTTGAAAAGAAATCTAAGAACGTATTGTGCATTGCCCCTTCATGATCTTGTGGGTTTTTCTCATTTTGCATTTGTTTGTTGTTTAATTCCACTTCTACTTTTTGAACAACTTCTACATCTTCCGCTTTGTTACAAGAGGTGAAGCTCAATGCACTGATTAAAAGTACTGACATTAGGTTTTGTAAAGTTTTCATAATATGTTATTTTAATTTAAATCCTACTCTAAAGGCTTTTCGGAATCCGCCCAAGCTTGCGCTTCTATTAGGATATAAACCATATGCAAATTTTGTTACCCCCTACATTGAAAAAAAAAATAAAATATTTTTCCTACTTCAAATAATATTAATTGAATACTAATTTTCTATACTAACTAAGCATTTGTCCTTAAACAGCAACAAGTACCTCTACTGAGCTAGTGTAATTATTATCTCAAGCAAATGATAAAGCTTTTGTTCTGTACAATAAGTCTAATATTTTCGGTTGAAAAGATGAATTCATTCAATTTTTAAAAATTGATTTAGCGCTTATTACTCGTACGTGAAAAAGGATTACTAACACATTGAAATTGAATTTTACTTCAATAAATTAAATCCAACCGGTTAATATTAAAATTGGTAAATCGTCATCATGATCCATTAATAATAGAATATCAAAATATTAACCTTTAAAGTATTTTAATAATCCCTAATACAATGTTCAATTCAAATTAACTATATTTAAATCGAGTCGAACAAATATTTGATTGAGCAATGATTATTAAGGGATGAAAAAAATATTCCAAAAACTATTTATTAAAAAAGTCGAAGTGAAAGAGGACTCAACATACGCTGAATTTTGGCATTGGTTTACGATTCACAGTCCTGATTTTTATGAAATCATTAAAAATGGTATTGAAGTAGAACAAAAATTTGTTGGAATATTCGCTCCAAAATTAGATCAATTAGATTTGAATTTAAATTTTCTGGTAGGATTAGATGTTGATGGAGATGCTGAACTTATTTTTACGCCCGATGGGGTATTAAAATATGTAATCCATGCGGAGGATTTAGTTGCCTCTGCTCCTGCGATAAATAACTGGAAATTTAAAGCCCTTAAGCGTGCCATGACCATCGATGGATTCAGTATAAAATCGGGGGATTTTAAATTTAATACCGAAAATATCCATTTTTACCCGCAGCTTTTAGAGTCCTATCCAGATGAAATAAATTTAGTATTTGTTTATGATCATTATCATGTTGAAGCTCATAAAGAGCTTTTAAATGGGGTTTATATTTTCTTAGACAATTATTTAGGGGAAGAGCTTATCATGGAAAAAATAGACAACATCGAATTACAGAGCAAAAGTAAGGAGATGACCGATCTCATTTCTGTGGATAAACTAAAGGATTATTTAATATGGCGGGAAAAAGAATTTTTAGAAAAGTATCAACAAGTAAACTACGATTCCCAACAGGATGAATGGACACTATTTGAAGGAACTATAGAACAAAATCTTCCCATGCTTTCTGTAATGAATTGCCATGCATTAGCCTGGGATTATAAAGCATCGCATCCATGGATTTTGGTTCTTATTCAGAAATACGAACCCAAAGATGAATTAGGATTGCCAGATAATGACTCCTACAGCGTTTTTGAAAGTATTCAAACGGATATGGAATCATTTCTACCGGAGTCTGAAGGATATATTCAAATTGGTACCGAAACCGTAAATGGAACGCGAGAGTTATTTATCGCCTGTCGAGATTACCGCAAGCCCGCAAGAAAAGCAAAAGAAATTCAACAAAAATACAGTCCAATTGTGGATGTAGATTTTGAAATTTTTAAAGACAAGTATTGGAGAACGTTTAACAGCTATTTAATCAGTTAACTAAACCTGTAAAATTCTAATTCCATAAACCTGTTGAATAACCATTAGGGCTAGGTATTTAAAATAAACAAGTTAATAGTAGTTGCCCTTAAAGAATATGCAGATTTACCTTTACCTGAAAAAGGAAAAGCAGATCGCATAATGTATACCGTGAAAGCATAATAAGTAAAGCATGAACATAGCAAATTTTAATAAAAAAAAGTTAACCATTGATCTCGTTAAAGCTAATAAATGGGGTTTAATTATTTTAATACCGATTAGTATCCTCTATTTTGTGCCATTTTTTATCATTTGGTCTGACCAATTTGGCAATGCTGAATTTTTAAACAATATCCAACAATTTCTAAAGCAATATGGCATTTTAGCAGGGTTTATCCCTTTAATAGTGCTGGTATTAGGGATCGTCGTTCATGAACTTATACATGGTATAACCTGGGCAATTTTTGCTAAGCAAGGATTTAAATCTATCAAATACGGAATATTGAAAAAAATGCTAACGCCCTATTGCCACTGTAAAGAGCCTCTTCGATTAAAACACTACATCATAGGCGCAATCATGCCTGCAGTCATCTTAGGATTTTTACCTGCGATTATTGCACTGAGTATAGGTAGTTTTTCTTTATTGTTATTTGCTGCATTTTTTACCATGGCTGCTATTGGAGATTTTATGATTATCCAATTAATAAAAAATGAAAATGGCCAAAGTTGGGTCTTAGATCACCCTTCAGAAGCAGGCTGTTATATTTTAGAAGAATTATAATCTTTAATCATCAGCTCGTAAAAGATGGAAGATCTTATAAAGAAAGAATATTGGAATAACCGTTGGATTGCCAATCAAAAAGGTTGGGATATAGGCTATCCATCTCCTGCCATCGTAGACTATTTGCAAACCTATCCTGATAAGGAAGCCAAGATTTTAATTCCAGGCTGTGGAAATGCTTATGAAGCCTCTTTCCTACTGGATTCTGGCTTTCGGAATATTACCTTACTTGACCTTTCTGCGAACTTGATTGACCTTTTAAAAGAGAAATTTAATCCCTATCCTGAGGTGAAGTTAATCTGCGCAAATTATTTTGATATTGAGGATCACTTTGATTTGATCATTGAACAAACTTTTTTTTGTGCATTAGACCCAAGACTGCGCGGTCAATATGTTCAAAAAACCGCTGAACTGTTAAAAACCCGCGGTAAATTAATAGGATTACTATTTAATCGAGCATTTGAACAAATAGGTCCCCCCTATGCAGGCGAAATATCCTATTATCGGCAGTTATTTCAATCTGAATTTATTATCCATCAATTAATCCCCTGCAGAAATAGCATTCCTGAACGGCAAGGATCGGAAGTATTCTTGGAATTTGAAAAAAAATAGCCAAAAAAATTGGCCTTGCAAAGAAGGCCAAAATGGGAAAATAATTTTCGTAAACTAATCATTATATTCTACGTTGGTATCCTGGTTTATCCATAGCCTTATCTAATGATAAAGGGCCCGATCCAACCACCATAAAATAAATTAGCAAAATCAACACCATTGCAGAAAGCCATAATTCAGAATTTAAGAAACTGAAACCTTGCGTGATGTTGATAAAAAATACTGCTGCGAAAAGAATAGGAATTTGAATTGCAGCCGCTAAACGTGTTCGCAAACCTAAAGCAATAAATATTCCGCCTACAATATGTGCGAATACCACATAATGGACTGCGCTCCAAATGGAAAGCTGGAAATGCGTTTTTTCAATCAGATTCGCCACCGAATTACGGTCCATGATAAAACTTACCCCTTTGGCAAATAAAAGAATACCGAGCACAATCCGGACGAAATCAATCCAGCGTGGGTGATGCATGTCACCCCAATGTTCAATGCGTTGAATTAGGTTCATAATGACCTCCTTTTTTTAAATTGGTTATTAGTTATAACGCCTAAGGTTACTATCTTAGTATTCAAGTGGTTATAAAACTTATACTTGATTGAATTTTTAAATGTTTAACCATTTAATTTAGTAATAACCTTATTTTATATAAACTATTTAATTGAAAAGTTGTTTTAATAAGTGAATCTAAGATATTTCCATGTTACATTTTACCCAGTTCCATATCCAACAAGTAAGTAGTCCGTATTGGGCATTTGCTATCCATGATGGACAGGATATACATCCAGCGCTATTACCCTATCAACTATTGAAAGAACAGGAACGCTTGCGCGAAGAGGACCCATTTACGGCAAAAATAGCAGACTTACCGATCAATCAATTTATCGTAAAAAGCTCGAGATTTCAATTGGACATCAATAGAAAATTGGAGGATGCAATATATCTTAAACCTGCACAAGCCTGGGGACTGGAGGTATGGAAGGATACAACGCCTGCGAATTATATCGCAAAATTGCAGGATGATCATCAGAATATACTGCAAACAATCGTTGATTTAGTGCAAGAAACAATTCATCAATTTGGATATTTCGTGATTTACGATATTCATAGCTATAATGCAAAACGTCATTCTTCTGCTGAAGTAGTAAATGAGCTTGAAAATCCACAAATAAATTTAGGAACAGGGCCTGTACATTCCAAATGGAGACCTCTCATCACACTATGGATGGATTATCTAAAAACACAAACACTATACGGTGAGGTTATCGATATTCGAGAAAATGTAAAGTTTCGTGGAGGATATTTATCCCAGATGATCAATGAACGCTTTGCGGAGTTTGGATGCGTTTTATCCATAGAATTTCGGAAAGATTTTATGGACGAATGGACTGCTGTACCAAATCATTTGAGGATTCAAAGCTGCAAAGAATTATTAAGCAATTCTTTAGAGGTATTGAATAATTACTTTGACGATCATGGAAAAAAATAAAGGTTTACCAGGAATTATCAATTCCATACAGAAAAGACATCCTATCCATTATCAAATCCCTAATGTTGGAAAATTTGTTTTTCAAAAAATTGTACCTTATATTTTTATTTATCGGATACCGAGTTTAGATAAGAAGGATAAAATGATTTCCGATTTAGCAAGAACAGAGAATGCGAGCATCGTCTGCAAATCTGGGGAATTTGAATTTGAAACTTGGCTACACCCTATTGCAGAAACTTTAGCTCAAGAATTTGGTGCCTGCCTATTGGTAGAGGCTTGGGTAGCTCCAGAAAATCAAAAAGAAGATATCAAACTGCATAT
>Ga0233369_1000975_pt1 | contig 10177 bp, 9 predicted proteins | sample ElkDunMinimDraft_26_FD_191537 | JGI IMG/M metagenome (GOLD analysis project Ga0233369, IMG submission 191537) | Fecal eukaryotic communites from dung pellets of Tule Elk in California, USA - Elk Dung D16 | ecosystem: Host-associated > Mammals > Digestive system > Large intestine > Fecal | place... | reverse complement strand
AGGTGCTGCTCGTTGCAGTCGACGTTGGCGCCGAGATCCAGCACCGTGGTCATGCCGCCCCTGGCATTGGGAATGCCGGACGCGATGGCCGGGCGGTCGATGCCGTCGACGGTCTTGAGCAGGTAGCGCGCGAGCGCCATCAGTGCGCCGGTGTTGCCTGCGGACACCACCGCCTGGGCATTGCCTTCCTTGACCTGCTGGATGGCCACCCGCATGGAAGAATCCTTCTTCCGGCGCAGCGCGACTTCGACGGCATCGTCCATGGCCACCACTTCGGAGGCGGCGACCATGCGGGCGCGGGGGTGCTGGAAGGAGGAAAGGGCCGCCGGGGCGCCAACCAGCAGCAGCTGCGCGTCGGGATGCGCCTCGAGGAAGATGCGGCAGGCCGGCAGCGTGATGCCAGGGCCATGGTCACCTCCCATGCAATCGACAGCAATGGTCGTCATGGGGTGAACTGTAGAGCCAAATTGCGCGTTTTCAGGGCCACAGAAGACAAAGGCCCGCGCTGCGCGCAAACGCAGCCGGGCCTCGTGCCGTCATGGACGGTCAGGCGTCGTTCTTCGTCTTGACGACCTTGCGGCCGCGGTAGAAGCCCGTGGGGCTGATGTGGTGGCGCAGGTGGGTTTCGCCGGTGGTCGGCTCGACGGCCATGCCCGGCACGGTCAGCGCGTTGTGCGAACGGTGCATGCCGCGCTTCGAGGGCGACTTCTTGTTTTGCTGAACAGCCATGACGGGCTCCTGGAATCTGGCTGCAAGCCAAGGCCAGCAGCGGGTTGAACGGTGAATCGATGCGCCCCGGCCGTGCTTGCCGCACGAAAGCCGTTCTGGCGCGAAGCCCGCGATTATAGCCCAAGCCGTTCCACCTGCCTACTTGCCCGTCTTGAGCCGCCCGAGGACGGCAAAGGGATTTTCCCGTGCGCCGCTGGCTACGGCGAAATCGGGGTCCTCTGCGGACATCTTCACGGGCTCCGGGCAAACCTCGTGCCGCGGGGCCAGCGGCACTTCCATCAGCAGCTCGTCCTCGACCAGCGCCACCAGGTCGAATGCATGCGAAAGCGCGAGCAGGTCTTCTTCCGCCTCGTCGTCTTCGGCCGCCGCCGTGGCTTCGTCCGCCACGAAGCGGAAATCGCGGTCCACCGCGAGGGACACGTCCACCGGCTGCAGGCAGCGCTGGCACACCAGCGGCAGTGCGGCATCGGCTTGCAGGTGCAGCCAGATTTCCGGGTGCACGTGATTGGGGTTGCGCAGCTCGCCGCGGGCGTGCCAGTGCACGGCGCGCTCGCCGGCGCCGGCTTCGGTTTCCGCCAGCAGGCGTGGGTAGCCGGCGAGCCGGTCTTCGGACGAGAGTTCAGCGCCTTCGTCGGCGAAGCGCCGCACATCGAGGCGGCGCGGGTCGAATGCCTTGGCCATGAATCCAGTGTAAGAGAATCGGGCCATGCACCCTGCCCCCAAGGACTTCCCCATGCGCCGCCTGGTGCTCGGGTCCACCTCGCCCTACCGGCGCGAACTGCTGCAGCGGCTGCGGCTGCCCTTCACGGTGGTAGCGCCGCAAGTGGACGAGACGCCGCAGCCAGGCGAAGCGCCGGCCGCGCTGGCGCGGCGCCTGGCCGCGGCCAAGGCCGCCGCGGTGGCCGCCCTGCACCCGGACGCCGTAGTGATCGGGTCGGACCAGGTGGCCGACCTCGAGGGCGAGCCTCTCGGCAAGCCCGGCAACCACGCGAACGCCGTGGCGCAACTGCGCCGCATGCGCGGCCGCGTGGTCGTCTTCCAGACCGCGCTGACCGTGATGTGCGCGCAGACCGGCTTCGCAGAACATGACCTTGCCCCCGTGCGGGTGCGCTTTCGCGAGTTGCCGGACGAAGAGATCGAGGCCTACCTGCGTACCGAGCAGCCTTACGACTGCGCCGGCAGCGCCAAGAGCGAAGGCCTGGGCATCGCCCTGCTGGAAGCCATCGACAGCGACGATCCGACGGCGCTGGTCGGCCTGCCGCTGATCCGCACCAGCCGCATGTTGCGCGCCGCCGGCCTGCGGCTGTTCGCATGACGCCCGGCCGCCTCTACCTGGTGCCGGCGCCGCTGGATTTCGGCTGCGCCGTGCAGATGCCGCTCACGGACACGCTGCCCGCCGGCACGATCGCCGTCGCCGCGCGCCTGGCGCACTGGATCTGCGAGAACGCCAAATCTACCCGCGCCTATCTCAAACGCGTCGGCGAATTCCAGCCGCTCGCGGTGCCCGTGCAGCAGCAGGAGATCACGGAACTGCCGCGCGAGGTGCACAAGAAGGGCGACCACGGCCCGGGCGCTTTCGACGCTCGCCCACTGCTGAAGGCGGCGCTCGCGGGCAACGACGTGGGGCTGGTGAGCGAAGCCGGCATGCCGGCGATCGCCGACCCCGGGTCGTCCGTGGTGCGCGCGGCGCACGCGCTCGGGATCGAGGTGGTCCCGCTGGTCGGCCCGGTGTCGCTGCTGCTGGCGCTGGCCGCCAGCGGCCTCAATGGCCAGAACTTCGCCTTCGTGGGCTACCTGCCGCAGGAGCCGGCGGCGCGCTCCCAGCGCATCCGCGAACTGGAGGCGCTGGCGCTGCGCACCGGCCAGGCGCAGCTGTTCATCGAAACCCCCTACCGCAACCAGGCGCTGTGGCAGGCGCTGGTGCAGGGCTTGAAGCCGACGACGCGGCTGGCGGTGGCGAGCGGCCTCACCTTGCCGGATGCGGTGTGCCGCAGTGCGGCGGTGACGGCGTGGAAGCCGCAGGCCGCGCCGGTCACCAACGACCGGCCCGCCGTGTTCGCCCTGGGCGCCTGACTCAGCGCAGCGGCGGTGCCGCGCGCAGGGCCTGGATGGCGCCTGCGCCAATGGCCGCGCCGAAGCGCTTGGCCAGCTTCTCGGCCACGTTCTCGCGCCGCGTGTAGTCGACCAGTTCCTCGGCCTTCACCACCTCGCGGGCGACGAAGTCGAGGTTGCCCAGGTGGTCGGCCAGGCCCAGGTCCACCGCTTGCTGGCCGGTCCAGAACAGGCCGCTGAACAGCTCGGGCATGTCGCCCTTCAGGCGGTTGCCGCGGCCGCCCTTGACCACCGCGATGAACTGCGTGTGGATCTGGTCGAGCATCTGCTGCGCGTGCTCGCGCTGGCGCTCGGTCTGGGGGCTGAACGGGTCGAGGAAGCCCTTGTTCGCGCCGGCCGTGAGCAGGCGGCGTTCGATGCCGAGCTTTTCCATCAGGCCGGTGAAGCCGAAGCCTTCCATCAGCACGCCGATGCTGCCCACGATGCTGGCCTTGTCGACATAGATCTGGTCGGCCGACACGGCGATGTAATAGGCCGCCGAGGCGCACGACTCTTCCACCACGGCATACAAAGGCTTCTTGTGGCGCGCCTTCAGGCGCTTGAGTTCGTCGTTGATGATGCCGGCCTGCACCGGGCTGCCGCCCGGCGAGTTGATCAGCAGCACCACGGCCTTGGCGCCCTCGTCCTCGAAGGCGGCCTTGGCCGCCGCGACGACGAATTCGGCGCTGGCTTCGGTGTCGGGGCCGATCTCGCCATCGATCTCGACCACCGCCGTATGCGGCGTGAGCTTGTCGGAGCTCGGTGCGCCGCGGTAGGTCAGCGTCCAGATCAGGAAGATGAAGAACGCCAGCCAGGCCATGCGCGTGAACATGCGCCAGCGGCGCTGCGCGCGCTGCTCCTCGATGGTGGCGAACAGCAGCTTTTCCATGGTGCCACGCTCCCATCCGGGAGCGGCCGCGGCCGCACTGGTGATGGGCGCCGGGGTCGGCGGCGGCACCGGTGTGGGACTCGGTGTCGGCGGCGGGGCCGGCGGGGTTTGATCGGGAAAGCCAGGCTCGGTCATCTAGAACTCGACGGGTTGCAGGTTGAAGTCAGTATGCCAGTGCACCACGCCATCGCGCTGTGTCAGGGCTATGCGCACCAGGCCGCCGCGGCAAGGGCCGCCGGCGCAGGCGCCGGTATCGGGCTGGTAGGCCGCGCCGTGCGTGCTGCACAGCAGCCAGCGCCCGGTGTCGTCGAAGATGCGGTTCGGCTGCCAATCCATCTCCATCGCCACGTGGGTGCAGCGGTTCAGGTAGGCGTGCACGGCGCCCTGGTAGCGGATGGCGAAGGCCCGGCAGGCGTGGCCACCATAGACCACGTCGAAGGGAACGGCCAGCCCGCCGTCGACCAGGTCGGCGGCGTTGCACAGGGGCACCTCCCGCGCCTGCATGGCCTCAGGCGTTGGCAGCCAGCCAGGCGTGCAGTTCGCTCACCGAATGCACCACCGCCTCGGGCTCCAGCACCGCGAAGCCGCCCGGCTCATGTGCCCCGTAGCTGACGCCGACGCTGGCGCAGCCCGCATTGCGCGCCATCTGCAGGTCGTGGGTGGTGTCGCCGATCATCAGGGTGCGTTCCGGTTCGGTGCCGAACTCGCGCATCAGCTCGTGCAGCATGCGCGGGTCGGGCTTGCCGGCCGTCTCGTCGGCGGTGCGGGAGCCGTTGAACATGCCGCGCAGCTGCACCGTGGCCAGCACCTCGTCGAGGCCGCGCCGCGACTTGCCGGTGGCCACCGCCAGCCAGTGCTGGCGCTCGCGCAGCGCATCCAGCATCGGCAGGACGCCCTCGAACAGGCTCAGGTCGTTGCGGTGCGCCATGTAGTGATGGCGGTAGCGCTGGCCCAGCTCCGGGTACAGGTCGCGCGGCACATCGGGCGCGGCGTGGGCCAGCGCCTCGGCCAGCGCCATGCCGATCACGTAGGAGGCCTCGCGGTCGGTAGGCACGGTGCCGCCCACGTCGGCCACCGCGCGCTGGATGCAGCGCACGATGATGGCGGTGGAGTCGAACAGGGTTCCGTCCCAGTCGAAGGCGATCAGGTCAAACCGGCGGGGACGCGAGGCGGGCATGGGCAATGAATTTCTGCAGCTCCGGCGGCAAGGGCGCCTGCAAGGCGAGGCGCTCGCCGCTGGCCGGATGGTCGAACTGTAACCGCCACGCGTGCAGGAACATGCGCTTCAAGCCCGCCTTGTGCAAGGACTTGTTCAGCTCGAAGTCGCCGTACTTGTCGTCGCCCGCGATGGCGTGGCCCTGGCTGGCCAGGTGCACGCGGATCTGGTGGGTGCGGCCGGTCTTGATGGTCACTTCCAGCAGCGAGTAGCCCGGGAGTTGCTCCTGGACCTTCACCAGCGTGATCGCCCGCATGCCGTCGGGATCGTCCTTGCCCACCACCTTCACCCGCCGCTCGCCGTCGGCCAGCAGGTACTTGTGCAGCGGCAGGTCGATCACCTTGTTGTTGGCCGGCCAGGCGCCCGGCACCAGCGCCAGGTAGGTCTTGCCGGTTTCGCGGTCGCGGAACTGCTCCTGCAGCCGGGTCAGGGCCGAGCGCTTCTTGGCCACCAGCAGGATGCCCGAGGTCTCCCGGTCGAGCCGGTGCACCAGCTCCAGCATGCGGGCCTCGGGGCGCGCCTGGCGCAGCTGCTCGATCACACCGAAGCTCACGCCGCTGCCGCCGTGCACGGCCACGCCGGCCGGCTTGTCGATGGCCAGCAGGTGCTCGTCCTCGAACAGGACGGGGAATTCGCGCGGCGGCGCCGGCCGATCGAGCTTGTCGGCCGCGGCTTCGGACACGCGCACCGGCGGCAGCCGCACCACGTCGCCTTCCTGCACCCGCGTGTCGGCCGCGGCACGGCCCTTGTTGACCCGCACCTCGCCGCTGCGGATGATCCGGTAGACGTGGGTCTTGGGCACGCCCTTGAGCACCCGGATCAGGAAATTGTCGAGGCGCTGGCCGGCGGATTCGTCACCCACGGTCACTAATTTGGCTTGCGCACTTGCACCGGCCGTGCTGCCCCCTATAATCTGTTTCACTAGCGTAATGCTGTAAGTGGTTGATTTGGCTGACAGTTTAGTCCAGGCACCACCACCCGCTGCGCTGGCAGGTCGATGCCACCGGCATCGTCGCGCGCAGATTCCGGGCCAGAGCCCGTCGTGGCGCGGGCGGTAGCGGCAGGGCGCGACTCTTCGGAACACTGATACGGAATAAGTGTTCGCCAGCCTGATCCAGCGCTGGCGGACGGATCAAAGCGAGAACAAACGGTGTTGATGGTGCTCCTCCTGGCTTTCTGGCGCTGGCTGCTGCCGGCGCCCGCCATGCAGGTCCCGTCAGCCACCGCCGGCTCCGGCCCCGCCGCTCCCTTTGCGGTGCGTGGACGTGCAAGCCTCGCCCCCATCCCTGTGCCCTGGCGACGGTTGCTGAGCTAGCCGCTCGCCGCCCGTTCGCCCTCCGGCAATTCCATCCGTTTCGAAGCGTCGTCCGGCATCGCGTTGGACCCCTCGCAGGGTCCTTTGGATGTTTTGACAAACAAAAGGTGACGCTATGAAGCGGATGCTGATCAACGCCACGCAGGCGGAAGAACGCCGGCTGGCCATCGTGGACGGGCAGAAGCTGCTCGACTACGAAATCGAGATCGAAGGGCGCGAACAGCGCAAGGGCAACATCTACAAGGCCGTCGTCACGCGCGTCGAGCCTTCGCTGGAAGCCTGTTTCGTCGACTATGGCGAAGACCGCCACGGCTTCCTGCCGTTCAAGGAAATCTCCAAGCAGTACTTCCAGCAGGGCGTCCCCGTCTCGCAGGCACGCATCAGCGATGCCATCCGCGAAGGCCAGGAACTGCTGGTGCAAGTCGAGAAGGAAGAGCGCGGCAACAAGGGCGCGGCCCTGACGACCTTCATCTCGCTGGCCGGCCGCTACGTCGTGCTGATGCCCAACAACCCGCGCGGCGGTGGTGTCAGCCGCCGCATCGAGGGCGAGGACCGGGCCGAGCTCAAGGAGAACATGGACCAGTTGGAATATCCCAACGGCATGTCCATCATCGCCCGCACGGCGGGCATCGGCCGCAGCGCCCCCGAGCTGCAGTGGGACCTGAACTACCTGCTCAAGCTGTGGAGCGCCATCGACGGCGCCTCCAAGGGCGGCAAGGGCGCGTTCCTGATCTACCAGGAATCCAGCCTCGTCATCCGCGCCATCCGTGACTACTTCAATCACGACATCGGCGACATCCTGATCGACACGGACGACATCTACGAGCAGGCGCACCAGTTCATGGCGCACGTGATGCCGGAGCACGCGCAGCGCGTGAAGCGCTACCGGGACGACGCGCCGCTGTTCAGCCGCTTCCAGATCGAGCACCAGATCGAATCGGCCTATGCGCGCGAAGTGAAGCTGCCCTCGGGCGGCGTGGTCGTGATCGACCACACCGAAGCGCTGGTCTCCATCGACGTCAACTCGGCGCGCGCCATCAAGGGCGGCGACATCGAGGAGACGGCGACCCGCACCAACCTCGAAGCGGCCGACGAAGTGGCCCGCCAGATGCGCCTGCGCGACCTTGGCGGCCTGATCGTCATCGACTTCATCGACATGGAAGAGTCGAAGAACCGCCGCGAGGTCGAGAACCGCCTGCGCGACGCGCTGCGGCAGGACCGCGCCCGCGTGCAGTTCGGCTCGATCAGCAAGTTCGGCCTGATGGAGATGAGCCGCCAGCGCCTGAAGCCGGCGCTGTCCGAAGGTGCGTCCATCCCCTGCCCGCGTTGCGGCGGCCACGGCCACATCCGCGACACGGAAAGCTCGGCCCTGCAGATCCTGCGGATCATCCAGGAAGAGTCGATGAAGGACGGCACCGCCGCCGTGCACGTGCAGGTGCCGGTGGAAGTCGCTTCCTTCCTGCTCAACGAGAAGCGCGCCGAGATCGCCAAGATCGAACTGAAGCAGCGCCTGGGCGTCATCATGATCCCCAACAAGACGCTGGAGACGCCGAACTACCGGCTCGAGCGCCTGAAGCACGACGACCCGCGCCTGGACAGCCTGAAGGCCAGCTACGCGATGGCCGACGAGATCGAGGACCCGACGGCGGTGACGCGCCGCACGCACGAGCGCACCAACAAGCAGGAGCCGATCATCAAGGGCGTGCTGCCCGACGCGCCGGCGCCGATGCCGGTGGCCAAGCCGGTGGTCGAGCCCGCGCCCGTGGCAGCCGCTCCGGCACCGACGGCCGCGCCGGTGCGCGCGCCCGCCGTTGCGCCGGCGCCGGCCGAAACCGGCTTCTTCGGCTGGGTGAAGAACCTGTTCGGCCTGGCGCCTGTCGCCGCGCCGGCACCGCTGGCGACGCCGGCCGCCGCCGAGCCGCGCCGCGACGACAAGCGCGAGGGCCGCGAAGGCGGCCGCGGTGAAGGCCGCCGCGAAGGTCGGGGCCGTGGCGGTGAGCGCCGCGATGGCCGGGGCCGGGGTGGTGAGGGCCGCCGTGAAGGCGAACCGCGCCGCGAGCGCGTGGTCGCCGAAGGCGCCGACGGTGCAGTGCAGCGGCCGGAAGGCGTGCGCGGCCCGCGTGGCGAAGGCCAGGGCGGCCGCGGCGAAGGCCGTCGCGAGCGCGGAGAACGTGGCGAGCGCCGCGAAGGCGTCGAGCGTGGAGAACGCGGTGAGCGGGGCGAACGTCGCGAAGGCGAGCCGCGTGAAGCGCGCGAGGGACGCGAAAACCGTGAACCGCGCGAGAACCGCGAGCCGCGCGAGGCCCGCGAGAACCGTGAGCCGCGCGAGGCACGCCCGCCCCGCGAGTCGCGGGAAGCCCGCGAAGCCAGCGACAGCCGTGAACCGCGCGAAAGCCGTGAGCGCCACGAGGCGCGCCTGCGCCGCGAAGCACGCGAGGCCGCCGAAGCCCGTGGCGAGGTGTACGCACCGGCCGGCGAGCCGGCTGCCGAGGGCGTCGATGCCGCCGGCACCGAGCAGCCGCAGGAGCGCCAGCCGCGCGGCGAGCGCGGCCCGCGTCCCGAACGCGGTGAGCGCGGCGAAGGCCGCCGCGAAGGCGGTCGCCGTGAACGGGGTGAGCGGGGCGAAGGCCGCGGCGAAGCCCGTCCGCGTGAAGACGCCGCTCAGGATGCGGGCGTGCAGGCCGATGCCCTCGCGGCAGCGGCCGGCTCCGTCGGCGCGGTGATGGAGTTCGGCAGCGGCGGCGACCCGGCGCAGCCGGCTGCCGACCCCGTGCTCGAATCGCACACGCACCATGACGAAGGCGCGCCCAAGGAAGCCGGCGGCGAGCTGGCCTCCGACGCCGAAGGCCGCCGTGGTGGCCGCTCGCGCGACCGCTACGGCCGCGACCGCCGTGAACGCGGCGAGCGTGGTGAGCGTGGCGACCGTCCGATGCACGCCGAACCCGTCGCTGCCGGCGCCGAAGTGTCGGCCGAAGAGCAGCAGCAGGCCTTCGCCGCCGAAGCCGAGCCGCAGCGCGCAGAAAGCGTCGAACGCATCGAACGCATCGAACGCATCGAACGCATCGAACGCGTCGAACGCGTCGAACGCGCGCCGCGCGAAGAGCGTCCGCAGCGCCAGGAGCGTGCCCCGCAAGCGGCTGCGCCCGCGCCGGCGCCGGCGCCCACGGCGTCCGGCCTGCCGCGTGTGCAGCCGTTCCAGCTCCCCATCGAAGACCTCAAGAGCGTCGCCGAGGGCTCGGGCCTGCAGTGGGTGCTGTCGGATGCCGACAAGATCGCAGCGGTGCAAGCCGCCATGGCCGCCGAGCCGAAGCCGGCCCACGTGCCGCGCGAGCGCCCGCCGGTGGTGACGCTGGACGAAGGCCCGCTGGTGCTGGTGGAGACCAAGCGCGACCTGCGCGACATGCAGTTGCCGTTCTGAGCGGTTCCCGCTGAAGCGAAAAGCCCGGCCCTGCCGGGCTTTTTTCATGGGCGCGGGGATGTCCCGGTCCGCCCCCGGCGCCCGGCCCGGGCCGCCCCAGCAGGCGCCGCGCGCAAGCTGCGCCTCATGGTCATGCGCCAGATGCGCGCTGCAGATGATCGTGAGATGCTCCGGCGCCTTGGGCGTGATGGGACGAGCGGTTGGCGCGAACCGGTTTCGCCTGGCGACCGTCGCGCGGCCCGCACCGGGCACCCTGCGGGGCTGGCCGTGCCCGGGTTTGCGCAGCCTGGGCGCGCCCGAGAAGCGCCATCCCGGCAGCCCTCGCCTATTCGCTCGCTGCCTTCTTCCAGGCCACGGCCGCTGCCGATGCGTCGTCGCGCTGCTCGGCGAGTTCGGCCAGCGCGCGCCAGGTGTTGCGGTGCAGGCGCCGGTCCTGCAGGCCCAGCGCCGCTTGCGTCAGCAACTGCTGGGCCTTGCCCCACAGCTGGCGCTTCATGCAGGCCATGCCGGCCAGGTATT
>Ga0233369_1000971_pt1 | contig 10197 bp, 5 predicted proteins | sample ElkDunMinimDraft_26_FD_191537 | JGI IMG/M metagenome (GOLD analysis project Ga0233369, IMG submission 191537) | Fecal eukaryotic communites from dung pellets of Tule Elk in California, USA - Elk Dung D16 | ecosystem: Host-associated > Mammals > Digestive system > Large intestine > Fecal | place... | reverse complement strand
CGCCCCCGCGCCCGTCTTCGGCCCGCGCTCAAAGCCCCTCTCCCCCCGGGAGAGGGGTTGGGGTGAGGGCCAACGCCCGCGCCGACCCAAGCCCACGCAGCCCCGACACCAAAGCCCGCCCCCGCGCCCGTTTTCGGCGCGCGCTCAAAGCCCCTCTCCCCCCGGGAGAGGGGTTGGGGTGAGGGCCACCGCCGCGCCGACCCAAGCCCACGCAGTCCCGACAACGCAGCCCGCCCACTTCCCCGCTGCGCAGCGCTGCCGACGCCCTGCGCCCGCTGGCGCCCCCGATCGGCTAGCGTGACCGCATCGTCCACCGGAGGCGCGAATGCCCCACGCCATCGCCCACCACGCCGTCCTTGATGCGCGCATGGTCGCGGCCACTCGCGGGCTGCGGCTGCTGAGTCTGGCGAGCTGGCCGGCGCAGACCCAGCAGGCGTTCCTCGGCGCGCTGGCCGCCGGGCGCCGGGCGATGCCGGAGGTGCGCTATCCCGCGCTCGACTTCTCCGATGCCCGGCGCGAGCTGGACGCCATTGCCGCCGCCGTCGATCACGACCACCCGCTGGGCGCCTACATCGGCGAATCGGCACAGGTCTGGACGATCACCGCGCAGCTGCTCGAATCGCTGGGCACCGATGCGGCCTGTGGCCACGCGATCGCCCTGTACGGCCGCCCGGACGTGGACCTGCCCGGAAGCACGCTGACCACCCGCGACGCGGCGCGCCACTTCATCCGGATCGCCAACGAGCTCGACCCCCGCCTGCTCGCTGCCGCCGAGCGGCCGACCCTCGATGCGTCCACCTTGCAGGCGCAGCTGCAGAACGATCTCGACGCCTATTTCGGCGAGCGCGTCATCACGGTCGAGCTCGACCCGGAAATGATCGCCAAGGCCGCGGCCGGCGCCTACCGGCTGCGACTGCGCAGCGACGCACGCTATTCCATCCACGATCGCGAGCAGCTGCTGCAGCACGAGGCGTTCGTGCATTCGCTTACCGCGCTCAACGGCCGCGAACAGGCGGTGCTGCCCAGCATGGCGATGTCGTCGCCACGCACCACCTGCACCCAGGAAGGCCTGGCGGTGTTCGCCGAGCAGATCACCGGCAGCATCGACATCGACCGCATGAAGCGCGTGAGCCTGCGCATCGAGGCGATCGCGCTGGCGCTGGGGGGCGCCGATTTCCTGCAGGTGTTCGACTACTTCCGCGACGAAGGGCAGGCCGCGAACGAGAGCTTCGCATCCGCGCAGCGCGTGTTCCGCGGAGTGCCGCTGACCGGCGGCCATGCCTTCACCAAGGACGCGGTGTATCTGCGCGGTCTGATCGAGGTGCATACCTTCTTCCGCCAGTCGCTGGCGCGGCGGAAGTTGCCGCTGTGCCGGCAGCTGTTCGCCGGCAAGATGACCCTCGACGATGTCGTCCGGCTCTCGCCGCTGTTCGAGGCCGGCACGCTGGTGCCACCGCGCTGGCTGCCGCCGTGGCTCGAGCGCGCCGGCGGCCTGGCCGGAATGCTGGCCTTTTCGCTGTTCGCCAACCGGATCCGGCTCGACAAGCTGTAGCCGGCCGCCGCGCGACCGCCTGCGCAGGCGCCGCAATCCGCGCTGCGGTGCACGCTTCGCCGGCCTGCATTGGACGCCGGCGGCAAGGGACCCGCGCGCGAGAAGGTTAGAATCGCCTTCGCATTCTTCTTTCCGAGCAGACCCAAGCCGATGTCCAACGACGAGTTTCGCCAGGCCGCCCTCGACTACCATCGCTCGTCGCCGCCGGGGAAGATCACCGTCAGCGCGACCAAGCCGATGCTGACCCAGCGCGACCTGGCGCTCGCCTATTCGCCCGGTGTGGCCTTCGCCTGCGAGGAGATCGTCAAGGATCCCAACGCCGCCAGCGAGCTCACCGCGCGCGGCAACCTGGTCGCGGTGATCTCCAACGGCACCGCGGTGCTGGGCCTGGGCGACATCGGCGCGCTGGCCGGCAAGCCGGTCATGGAAGGCAAGGGCGTGCTGTTCAAGAAGTTCGCCGGCATCGACGTGTTCGACATCGAGATCGACGAGCGCGATCCCGACAAGCTCGTCGAGATCATCGCCTCGCTCGAACCGACCTTCGGCGGCATCAATCTCGAGGACATCAAGGCGCCAGAGTGCTTCATCGTCGAGCGCAAGCTGCGCGAGCGGATGAAGATTCCGGTGTTCCACGACGACCAGCACGGCACCGCGATCATCGTCGGCGCGGCGATCGTCAACGCGCTGGAGGTCGCCGGCAAGAAGATCGAGGAGGTCAAGCTCGCGACCACCGGCGCCGGCGCCGCGGGCATCGCCTGCCTCGACATGCTGGTCGCGCTCGGCCTCAGGCCCGAGAACATCCTCGCCTTCGACCGCGACGGCGTGATCCACACCGGCCGCCCCGACCTCGATCCCGACAAGGCGCGCTACGCCCGCGACACACCCGCGCGCACGCTGGCCGAGATCGTCGACGGTGCCGACGTGTTCCTCGGCCTGTCGGCCGGCGGCATCCTCAAGCCGGAAATGGTCGCCACCATGGCGCCGCGTCCGGTGATCCTGGCGCTGGCCAATCCGTATCCGGAGATCATGCCCGAGGACGCCAGGCGCGTCCGTCCCGACGCGATCATCGCCACCGGCCGCTCGGACTTCCCCAACCAGGTCAACAACGCGGTCTGTTTCCCGTACATCTTCCGCGGCGCGCTCGATGTCGGCGCCACCGGCATCAACGAGGCGATGAAGCTCGCCTGCGTGCACGCGATCGCGCAGCTGGCCAAGGAAGAAGCCAGCGATCTTGGCAGCGCCTACGGCGAGGAGATTCCCAGCTTCGGCGCGGAGTACATCATTCCCCGTCCGTTCGACGCGCGACTGCTGACCGTCGTCGCGCCGGCCGTGGCCCAGGCGGCAATGGACTCGGGCATTGCCCTGCGCCCGATCGAGGACCTGCGCGCGTATCGCGAGAAGCTCGGCCAGTTCATCCATCGCACGGGCCTGGTGATGAAGCCGATCTACGATCGCGCCCGCGGCGACCGCCAGCGCATCGTCTACGCCGAGGGCGAGGAGGAAGTGGTGCTGCGCGCGGTGCAGACCGTCGTCGACGAGGGCCTGGCCACGCCGGTGCTGATCGGCCGCCCCGACGTGATCGAGATGCGCATCCAGCGGCTCGGCCTGCGCCTGGTCGCGGGCCGCGATTTCGAACTGACCAACATCAACGACGACCCGCGCTTCAACGACTACTGGCAGCACTATCACGCCATGACCGCGCGCCGTGGCGTCACGCCGGAGTCGGCCAAGAACCTGCTGCGTTCGCGCCCCTCGCTGATCGCCGCGATCATGGTCGACCGTGGCGAGGCCGACGCGATGATCACCGGCATCGTCGGCCGCTTCCACAAGAAGCTCGGCTACGTGCGCAGCGTGCTGGGCCTCGACCCGGGCCTGCAGAGCACCTCGGCCATGACCGGCGTGGTCAACGACCAGGGGCTGTGGTTCTTCGTCGACACCCACGTGCAGCCCGACCCGACCGCCGAGCAGATCGCCGAAAGCACCATCCAGGCCGCCTACCGGCTGAAGCTGTTCGGCATCGAGCCGAAGATCGCGCTGCTGTCGCACTCCAACTTCGGCAGCCACGACGATCCGAGCGCCCGCAAGATGCGCGCCGTGCGGGAGATCCTCGTGCGCCGCGCGCCCAAGCTCGAGTTCGACGGCGAGATGATGGGCGACACCGCCTTGGACGAATCCCTGCGCCGGCGCATGCTGCCCGACACCACGCTCAGCGGCCGCGCCAACCTGTTCGTGTTCCCGAACATCGACGCCGCCAACATCACCTACAACATGATCCGCATGATGACCGGCGGCGTCGCGCTCGGTCCGATCCTGATGGGCGTCAACAAGCCCGCGCACATCCTCACCCCGTCGGCGACTCCGCGCCGGGTGATCAACATGACCGCCATCGCCGCGGTGGACGCGCAGATCCGCAAGGCGCAACTGCTGGAAGGCTGAGCGGCCTTGGCCGCGCCGTGACTCTTCTGGCAGTGAGTCGCACGCCCATGGCGTGCAGGTAGGGCCGTAACAGCCCGCGCGGTTGGGCATCGCCTCGGCGGCTGCCCTCACCCCAACCCCTCTCCCAAAGGGAGAGGGGCTCAGTGCGACGCGGGCGCGCGGTGCATCGGCGAATAGGCCGGTGCGGCCCCTCCCCACGCAGCGTCCAGCACCGCACACTCAAGCCCCTTTCCCTCCCGGGCAGGTGAGGGCGGCCGTTTGCGCAACGGAGCTGCAAATCTCAAGCCCCTTTCCCTCCCGGACAGGCGAGGGCGGCCGTTCGCGCAACGGAGCTGCAAATCTCAAGCCCCTTTCCCTCCCGGATAGGTGAGGGCGGCCGTTCGCGCAATGTCCGGAGTTGCAAATCTCAAGCCCCTCTCCCTCTGGGAGAGGGGTTGGGGTGAGGGCAGCCGTTCGCGCAATGTCCGGAGCTGCAAATCTCAAGCCCCTCTCCCCCCGGGAGAGGGGTTGGGGTGAGGGCAGCCGTTCGCGCAATGTCCGGAGCTGCAAATCTCAAGCCCCTCTCCCTCTGGGAGAGGGGTTGGGGTGAGGGCAGCCCTCCGGCGCCGCAAAGCTCACACTCCCGTGCCGGCGGAGCAGGGCCGGGAGGCCCAACCAGGCAGCACGCGCGCGGATGCGCACCGTGGGGAAATGCCAAAGACAGATGCTGCAGGCGCCATCGCTGGCAGCCGACCCGTTGCGATGCAACGAAGCATCCAGCCAACTCCGTCACGCGCACGCGCACGCGCCGTTCCACGAATCTCGCGCTATGCGGCCACCAGCCGCCGCACCACGTCCGGCAGCAGCGTCAGTTCGTCCTTGAACACCAGCGCGTCGCCGACCGGGAGTTCCTCACCCGGCACGCCGATCGCCGAGCCGGTGAGGAACACCACCGGCACCTCCGGCAGGGCCGTGCGTGCCATCGCCATGGCCTGGGCGCCGGAGAATCCGGGCAGGTTGACGTCCGAGAGCACAAGCTGCGGCCGGAATTCGCGCAGCAGGTCGGCCAGGCCGGCTTCGCCGTAGGCGCGCCGGCACTCCACTGCCAGGCCCGCGTCGTGCAGCGCGAGTTCGGTGAGCTCGGCGTCGTCGGGCGAGTCGTCGACGATCAACACCCGCAACGGCGCCGGCTCGCGCATCACTCTTCGACAGGCGTTTCGTTGAGCACGGCCCAGAACTTGCCAAGCGTGCGCACCGCGTCGAAGAACTGGTCCACATCCACCGGCTTGACCACGTAGGCGTTGACGCCCAGGTCCCAGCTGCGCGCCAGGTCGCTCTCTTCGCGCGACGAGGACAGGATCACCACCGGGATGTGCTGCAGCGACTCGTGTTCGCGCAGCTGCTTGAGCACTTCCAGGCCGTCCATGCGCGGCATCTTGATGTCGAGCAGCAGCACCGCGGGATCGCCATTCGGGCGGCCTTCGAACTTGCCCCGACGCAGCAGGTAGTCCAGCGCGTCCACGCCGTCCTCCACGTGCACGATCGGATTGGCCAGATGCGCCTCGCGCAGGGCGTCGATCGCCATCTCGGCATCGTGCGGGCTGTCCTCGGCGAGGAGGATGGTGCGGATTTCGCTCATGTCAGGATTTTTCCGGGTTTGGAAGAGACGCCGGCGTCGTGCGCGGACGCAGGCAGGGTGAAGTGGAACGTGGCGCCTTGGCCCACGGCGGATTCGGCCCAGATACGACCGCCATGCCGGCCCAGGACGCGCCGCACGCTGGCCAGGCCCACACCGGTGCCGGGGAACTCGGTGGCCGAGTGCAGGCGCTGGAACACGCCGAACAGCTTGCCGGCGTACTGCATGTCGAAGCCGGCGCCGTTGTCGCGGATCAGGAACTCGTAGCCGCCGTCATCCAGGCGCTTGCACTCCACCTGGATGCGCGCCGGCTCCACGCCGCTGCTGTACTTGACCGCATTGCCCAGCAGGTTGAGCCAGACCTGGCGCAGCATGTTCTCGTCGCCGACGACGATCGGCAGCGGCGCCACCGACCATTCGATGCGGTGCTGGGGATTCTCGGCGTGCGCGTTGCTGTCGAGCATCGCGCGGGTGTCGGCGACCATCGACTGCAGGTCCACGCTCTGCAGGCGCATGGCGTTGCGGCCCAGGCGCGAATACACCAGAAGATCGTCGATCAGCGCGGACATGCGCTTGGCCGAGGAGCCGATGACGCCCAGGTAGTGCCGGGTCTTGTCGTCCGCCTGGTCGCCCAGGTGCCGGCCCAGCTTGTCGGCGAATCCGGCGATATGGCGCAGCGGCGCGCGCAGGTCGTGGGAGACCGAGTAGCTGAAGGCCTCCAGCTCGCGGTTCACGTCCGAAACCTGCTCCACCTTGCCCTCCAGCTGGCGGTTGAGCTCGCGGATCTGGCGTTCGCTGATGGTCTGGGCGGTGATGTCGGACGCGGTGATCAGCGCCACCGCATCATCGCGGTCGGGCAGCGGCATGCGCCGCGCATTGAGCAGCATGGTGCGCTCCGCACCGTCGACGGTGGGCTGGGTGAGGCGGTAGTCCCACAGCTCGCGGCCGCGTGCCAACACGTCATGCAGTCGGCGCAGGGTGTCGGCGTCGTCCCAGGCGCCATCGCCGATGTCGGCCAGCTTGCGTCCGCGGACCTGCTCATCCACCGCGTAGAGTTCGGAGAACGCAGCGTTGTGCATCACCACGCGCTGCTCGGCATCGATCAGCACGATCGGCTCGCGCACACTGTCGAGCACCGCCAGCGCCCGGCCACTGGCCTGGCTGGCCTGGCGTTCGGCCTCCACGCGCCCCAGCTGCTGGCGCACCGCGAAATAGCCGGTTCCCAGCAGCAGCAGCAACTGCACGATCATCGCCGTCCAGCTGGCCAGCTTGGCCTGCTGCGAGGCGCGGGCAGCCGCGCTCTCGCGTTCGGCGAGCAGCGTTTCCTCCGCCTCGATGATCTCCTGCACATGCTGCTGGATCGTGTTGAGCATGATCATGTCGTCGATCTGGCGGTTGGTGGCCGCCGGACCTGCGCGCAACACCGCGTCGATACGCTCCAGGCGCTGCTCCAGCGCACTGCGCAGTGCACCCAGGCGCACCTGCTGCTCGGGGTTGTCGCGCGTCAGCTCTACCGCGAGATCAAGATTGGGCATCACCCGGTCGCGGGACTCCTCGATGCGCCGGGTCAGGATGGCGGTGTCGATTCCGCGGCTGCGGGCGACCGCAGCGCCCTCCAGGCTGCGCGCATCCGAGGCCACCCAGTGGATCAGGGTCTCCACCTCGCGGGTGTGCACCACGTCGGCCGTGGCTTGCTCGGCCTCGAGCGTCGCGGCGCGGATGATCAGGAACGGGCCGATCACGATCAGCGCGACCAGCAGCCCGAGCACGGGCATGCGCCAGCGGCTGGAAGGCAGTAGCACAGCGGAGTTCGGCATCGGCAAGTGGGCTCGGGCGCGGGCGGACGGGGCGCGCAATGATGCCGCACGTTCCCCTGAACACGGGATCATGGCCGAGCCCCGGCACCACTGGCAATGCACCGTGCGCCCCCGTCGGGTACCCGGTGTCAGCTTTGTTAGAATCGGGGGTCCGATCGACCCCCATACACCGCGGCCAAGCGTGCCGCGCCGGAGCGCACATGAATTGGCTGAACGACGTCCTGCAGAACGACCCCGATCCGACCGAAAGCCGTGAGTGGGTCGAGTCGCTCAAAGCGGTCATTGACGCAGGCGGTCCCGAGCGCGCCCATCAGCTGCTGGAGAGCATGGTCGAGCTGACGCGCCGCGCCGGTGCGCATCTGCCGTTCGCGCCGACCACCGAATACGTCAACACCATCCCCGCCCACCTCGAGCCGAAGATGCCCGGCAACGCCGAGCTCGAATGGCGCATCCGCTCGATCATCCGCTGGAACGCGATGGCGATGGTGGTGCGCGCCAACCGCAAGCCGGGTGACCTGGGCGGCCACATCGCCAGCTTCGCCTCCTCGGCCACGCTGTACGACGTGGGCTTCAACCACTTCTTCCGCGCGCCGTCGGCCGACCATCCGGGCGACGTCATCGCAACCCAGGGCCACAGCTCGCCGGGCATCTACGCCCGCTCGTTCCTGGAAGGCCGCTTCACGCAGGACCAGCTCGAACACTTCCGCATGGAAGTCGACGGCCAGGGCATCTCGTCCTATCCGCACCCCTGGCTGATGCCCGACTACTGGCAGGTGCCCACGGTCTCGATGGGCCTGGGGCCGATCGCCGCCATCTACCAGGCGCGCTACTGGAAGTACCTCGAAGCGCGCGGCCTGATGCCCAAGTCCGACCGCAAGGTGTGGTGCTTCATGGGCGACGGCGAGACCGACGAGCCGGAAAGCCTCGGCGCGATCTCGGTCGCCGGCCGTGAGGGCCTCGACAACCTGGTCTTCGTCATCAACTGCAACCTGCAGCGCCTCGACGGCCCGGTGCGCGGCAACGGCAAGATCATCCAGGAACTCGAAGGCGGCTTCCGCGGCGCCGGCTGGAACGTGGTCAAGACCATCTGGGGCAGCTACTGGGATCCGCTTCTTGCCAAGGACAAGGACGGCATGCTCAAGAAGCTGATGATGGAGACCGTCGACGGCGAGTACCAGAACTGCAAGGCTTTCGGCGGCGCGTACACGCGCGAGCACTTCTTCGGCAAATACCCGGAAACCGCCAACCTCGTCGCCAACCTCAGCGACGACGACATCTGGCGTCTCAACCGCGGCGGCCACGATCCGCACAAGGTCTTCGCCGCCTACCAGAACGCGATGGACACCAAGGGCCAACCCACGGTGATCCTCGCCAAGACGGTCAAGGGCTATGGCCTGGGCAGCGCTGGCGAGGCGCTCAACCCCACCCACAACACCAAGAAGCTCGACGACGAGGCCGTGCGCACCTTCCGCGACCGCTTCAAGATTCCGGTCAGCGACGCGGCGCTCAAGGACGGCGAGATTCCGTTCTATCACCCGGGCAAGGATTCCGAGGAAGTGCAGTACATGCTCGAGCGCCGCCAGGCGCTGGGCGGCTTCCTGCCGCAACGCCGCCGCAAGAGCACCGCAAGCCTCAAGGCGCCGGAGCTCAAGGTGTTCGACCGCCTGATGCAGGACACCGGCGAGCGCAGCATCAGCACCACCATGGCCTTCGTGCAGTCGCTCTCGATCATCCTGCGCGACAAGCAGGTGGGCCCGCGCGTGGTGCCGATCGTCGCCGACGAAGCGCGCACCTTCGGCATGGAAGGCCTGTTCCGCCAGCTGGGCATCTACGCCCCGCAGGGCCAGAAGTACAAGCCGGTCGACCGTGACCAGCTCTCGTACTACCGCGAGGACGCAGCCGGCCAGGTGCTGGAAGAAGGCATCACCGAAGCCGGCGCGTTCGCCAGCTGGATGGCCGCCGCGACGAGCTACAGCACCAACGACGTGCCGATGCTGCCGTTCTACATCTACTACTCGATGTTCGGCTTCCAGCGCATCGGCGACTCCGCCTGGCAGGCCGCCGACATGCGCGCCCGCGGCTTCCTGCTCGGCGCCACCGCCGGCCGCACCACGCTCAACGGCGAAGGCCTGCAGCACGAGGACGGCCACAGCCACCTGCTGGCCGGCGCCATCCCCAACTGCCGCGCCTACGACCCCACCTTCGCCGGCGAAGTGGCGGTGATCCTGCACTACGGCATGCAGCGCATGCTCGACCAGCAGGAAGACGAGTTCTTCTATCTCACCCTGATGAACGAGAACTACAGCCACCCGGCGCTGCCCGAGGGCGCGGCCGAGGGCGTCATCAAGGGCATGTACCTGCTGAAAGACGCCGGCAAGCCCAAGAAGGGCGAGCTGCGCGTGCAGCTGCTGGGCTCGGGCACCATCCTGCGCGAAGCCATCGCCGCCGCCGAGCTGCTGGACAAGGACTTCGGCGTCACCGCCGACATCTGGTCCTGCCCCAGCTTCACCGAGCTGCGTCGCGACGGCTGGGATGCCGAGCGCTGGAACCGCTTCAATCCCGAAGCCAAGACCCCCCGCAAGGCCTACGTCACCCAGCTGCTGGAAGGCCGCCAGGGCCCGGTCATCGCCGCCACGGACTACGTCCGCGCGTTCGCCGACCAGATCCGCGCCTTCGTCCCGGCCACGTACACCGTGCTCGGCACCGACGGCTTCGGCCGCTCGGACACCCGCGCCAACCTGCGTCGTCACTTCGAGGTGGACCGGTACTACATCGCC
>Ga0233369_1000964_pt1 | contig 10249 bp, 9 predicted proteins | sample ElkDunMinimDraft_26_FD_191537 | JGI IMG/M metagenome (GOLD analysis project Ga0233369, IMG submission 191537) | Fecal eukaryotic communites from dung pellets of Tule Elk in California, USA - Elk Dung D16 | ecosystem: Host-associated > Mammals > Digestive system > Large intestine > Fecal | place... | reverse complement strand
GCAGGTCGGCCGCGCGCTCGCCACCCGCGGCATCGACCGCGACGACGTCTTCCTCACCACCAAGCTGCCGCCGGACCACGCGGACCGCGCCCGGCAGACGCTCATGGAGTCGCTGGCCGCGCTCGGCACCGACCACCTGGACCTGTGGCTCATCCACTGGCCGCCGGGCGGGCAGGCACGCCCCGACGTCTGGGAGGAGCTGCGCCGCGCCCGGGACGAGGGCCACGTGCGCTCGATCGGCGTGTCGAACTACTCGATCGCCCAGATCGACGAGCTGATCGCCGCGACGGGCGAGGCACCGGCGGTCAACCAGATCCCGTACTCGCCGGTGGACCACGACGCGGCACTCCTGGCGGCCCACCGCGAGCGCGGCGTCGTGGTCGAGGGGTACAGCCCGCTGAAGCGCACGGACCTCGATGCCGGACCTATCGCGGCCGCAGCCCGCGCGCACGGTGCGACGCCCGCGCAGGTGGTCCTGCGCTGGCACGTCGAGCACGACGTCGTGGTGATCCCGAAGTCGGTGCGGCGTGAGCGGCTCGAGGAGAACCTCGCCGCGCTGGACCTCACGCTGACGCCCGAGGAGGTCGCGGCCATCGACGGGCTGGGCCGCTGAGCGGACGTCAGAACACGCCGGCAGCGACGTGCGCGGAGGTCGGTCGGGAGCGGATCGGTCTGTGGCTGCGCTCCCACCCCGCACGTGCTCGCCACCGTCGCGATGCGACCGGCGAGCACGTCGGGCACTCGGCCTTACCGAGGAACCGGGCCCGTGTCCTGCGTTCGGCGCCACGCCGTTGTGTCGCCTGCGCAAGGTCTACCGGACATCCGGACGTGACGTCAACCACAGCCGCGCGCCGCGCTCTCCCCGCGGGGCCCAGGGCGCCGCCTGCGGTCAGGGCACGACGACGGTCATGCCCGCGACCCCGGCCCCGGGGATGCCCGCCAGAGCGGCGCCCGCACCCTCGAGGTCCGTCGTGCGCCCGACCAGACCGGCGGGCGCCAGCCGTCCTGCCGCGATCGCGGCGAGCATCGCCGGGTACTCGTGCGCCGCCATCCCGTGGCTGCCGTGCACGGACAACTCCCACGCGACGACGCGGTCCATCGGCAGCGCCGTCCACGCGTCCTCCCGCAGCAGCAGCCCCACCTGGACGTGACGGCCGCGGCGCCGCAGCGCGAGCACGCCGGCCTGCGCGGTGGCTGGGCTGCCGAGCGCGTCGAGCGTCGCGTGCGCCCCGCCCCCGGTGGCCTCGACGATCGCGGCGGCCACGGATGCCGGCGCGTCAGCCCGCGGGTCGAGGGTCACGTGCGCACCCGCGGCGCGGGCCGCCTCGCGGGCGGCCGGTGACGGGTCGACGGCCACGACGTGCGCCCCGGCTGCCGCCGCCACCATGACCGCGGAGAGCCCGACGCCCCCGCAGCCGAGCACCGCGACCTCGTCGCCCGCGCGGGCCGCGGCGTGGACCGTGACCGCACGGTAGGACGTCGCGAACCGGCAGCCGAGCGCCGCCGCAGCGACCGGCGCGAGGCCCGCGGGGACCCGCACCAGGTTGGTGTCGGCGTGGTCGAGCGCGACGAGCTCGGCGAACGATCCCCACTGCGTGAACCCCGGCTGGGTCTGGTGCGGGCACACCTGCTGGTCGCCCGCGCGGCACGTCGCGCACGCGCCGCAGGCCATGACGAAGGGGACCGTGACGACGTCACCCACGCGCCAGGCGCGCACGTCGGGACCGACCTCGACGACCGTCCCGGCCAGCTCGTGGCCGGGCACGTGCGGCAGCGTCACGTCGTCGTCGTGCCCCTGCCAGGCGTGCCAGTCGCTGCGGCACACGCCCGTCGCGGCGACGCGGACGACCACGCCGTCCCGCGGGCAGGCGGGGTCCGGGACCTGCCTCACCTGGGGGACCACACCGAACTGCTCGACCACGACCGCGCGCACGGGCCCATCCTCCACCGCGCGGCGGGTCCTCCACCGCGCGGCGGGCCGTCGGTGCCGGCCGACGCTCTCCGCGGCCGGCACCGACGGGCGTGTCAGGCGGCGAGGAACTCGAGCAGGGCGCGCGTGACCTCGTCGGCGTGCGTCCACAGCAGGCCGTGGGGCGCACCCTCGACCTCGACGTACGTCGCCTCGGGCAGCAGGGCCGCGAACGCGCGTCCCGTCGCCTCCACGGGCAGGATGCGGTCCCCGGTGCCGTGCAGGATGAGCGTGGGCACGTCGATCTTCGCGATGTCGGCGCGGAAGTCGGTGTGCCACGTCGGGACGACCGCCCACGCGGCCCACGGGGCCGAGCCCGCGGCCACGGCCCACGAGCCGCGCACCGCCGCCTCGCTGATGCGCGAGCCGAGGTTCTCGTCCAGGTTGTAGAAGTTGGCGAAGAACTCGTCGAACCACGCGAAGCGGTCGGCGCGCGCGTTCGCGACGATGCCGTCGAAGGCGCTCTGCGGCAGACCGTCCGGGGTGTCCTCCGTCTGCAGCAGGAACGGCTCGATGGCTGCCAGGAACGCGGCCTTGGCGACCCGGTCCGACCCGCGGGTGCTCAGGTAGCGACCGACCTCGCCGGTGCCCATGGAGAACCCGACGAGCACGGCGTCGCGCAGGTCGAGCGTGGTCAGGACCGCGTCGAGGTCGGCGGTGAAGGTGTCGTAGTCGTAGCCCTGCGTCGTCTTGGTGGAGCGGCCGAAGCCGCGGCGGTCGTACGTGACGACCCGGTAGCCGGCGTCGAGGAGGGCCACGGTCTGCTTCTCCCACGAGTGCCCGTCGAGCGGGTAGCCGTGGATGAGGACGACCGGCTGCCCGGTGCCGTGGTCCTCGTAGTAGAGCTCGACGGTCTGGTCGGTCGCGGTGCTGGTGATGTACGGCATGCCCCTGCCCTCTCCTCGGCGTCCGGGCGGTGGCCCGGACCATCGACGCCCCGCCTGATCAGGCGGGAACGATTACATCGTGCACGATCTACTTGCGCGCGTCAATAGTCGATCTACACTCGGACCGTGGACGACGACACCCGCCCGGACGACGCACCGGCCGACGGCATCTCCCTGGCGACGATGCTCTGCTTCGACCTGTACGCGGCGTCGCGCGCGATGACGGCCGTGTACCGCGGGCTGCTCGACCCGGTGGGTCTCACCTACCCGCAGTACCTCGTGCTCGTCGTGCTGTGGACCCGCGGCGAGCAGACCGTGCGGCAGGTCATCGACGTGCTGCACCTCGACTACGGGACGGTCTCGCCGCTGCTCAAGCGGCTCGAGGCGCGCGGCCTGCTCGAGCGCCGTCGACGGGCGGACGACGAGCGCTCGGTCACCGTCGCGCTCACCGACGAGGGGCACGCCCTGCGTGACCGGCTGGCCCACGTGCCCGCTCGCGTCGGTGCCGCGTTCGGGCTCGACGCCGACGAGCTCGCGGTGCTCGGCAGGCTGCTCGCCACGGTCACCCGCGCGGCGCCCGCGCACACGACGGGCGCCGCGCCCGAGACCGACCGCACCTGACAGCCGCTCAGCCGCCGGCCGTCAGCGGCCGGCCTCCGGCAGCTCGCCGCCGACGTCCCACGGCCGGACCTTCACGGTGGCACCCGCGAGCACGTCGAGGTCCATGGGCAGGGCGAGGTCGACGGCCGGCCCGCCGGGGACGGGCTGCACGGTGACCCCCACGGCGACGTCCGGGTCCTGCGTGGTCGACATCGCCCCCCACCGCACCTCCGACTGCACCCACGCACCGGGCGCCAGCACGACGACGGGCGGGGTACCGCGGTCGGGCAGCTGCGTCAGGTCCGGCGTGGGCGTCCCCGACGCCCGCGTGAACGCCAGCCCCGGGAAGCCCTGCACGACGCAGGGCTGCTCGCCCGTGTGCGTGGCGCCGAGGAAGAGGAAGCGCGACCCGAGGGCGGCGTCCGCCCCCAGCACCTCGACGTCCAGCTCGGCACCCGTGCACGCCGGCACCCCGTCGGCCGCCGCCACGTCGGGCGCCGCCACGTCAGGCGTGGCTGCCGGGCCGCCCACGCTCCCCTCGATCGCCGCGGCGGGTGACGCCACCCGGAACGCCACGTGAGGTGCGCCGACGAGCGCCTCGAGACGCGACACGACGTAGGCGCGCTGGGCGTCGTCCTCGACCTCCACCGTCAGGCTGGTCGACGCGGGCTCACCCCCGTCCAGCAGGACGCGCCACACGCCGTCCCAGCTCGCGACGTCGAACGTGAGCGCCACCGCGTCCTCGGCGGGCCACGCCCCCGGTCCGACCTGGCGGACCTCGACCCACGGGTCCTTCGTCTGCACGGCCATCACCGGCAGGTCCCGCCCCGCGGTGGCGCGGATCACCGGCACCACGTCGCCCCCGGACGCGACGGTGACCGTGCCGCCGTCCACACCGAACCACGTCTCGACGACCCCCGGGGCGAGCCGCACCGCCACGGCGTCCGCCACCGGTCCCGTGCCACCACCGGCCGGGAGCACGACCTCCAGGGACCGGGCCACGTCCCGCACGCGCAGGTCCCACGCGAAGGGCGCGTCGGCAGGCGCCGCGGCCAGGAGGGCGCGGGCCGCCGCCTCGACGCCCTCGACCCGCGGCGCCTCGGCGTCCACGCCCACGACCCAGGAGGCCGGGTCGTCGCGCACGTCCCGAGCACCGGGGTCCGTCGACAGCGCCTCCACCGCGAGGCGGCACGCGACCTCGAGGGACGCCACCTCGCCCGGGACGCCCTCGCGCACGCGTACCGCCGCCTCGGTCACGGCTGCGGGAGGCCGCCCGTCGTCCCCGTGGACCCAGCAGCCGCGGTCGCCCGCCGGCGGCGCGTCGCGCACGACCAGCCACCCGACCCCCAGCAGCACGAGCGCGACGACGGCTCCCACGACGAGCCCGCGTCGCCCCTGCACCGGATCGCGCGGCTGCGTCGACGACCGGCCCTCGCTGCTCACGACGCGCGACCCTACTCGGGTTGGCGACGCCACGACCCGCGCCCACGTAAGGTCCCGCAGGTGAGCACGACGCCTTCACGACCGGGCACCCGCGTGGGTGTCGTCGTCACCGACTCCTACCCTGCCGAGGACCTCGACCACGACACCGCGCCGCTCGTCGCCGCCCTGCGCGCGCGGGGGCTCGACGCGCACGCGACCGTGTGGCACGACGGGAGCGTCGACTGGAGCGCCTTCGACCTGCTCGTGCTGCGCAGCCCGTGGGACTACCCCGAGCGCCTGCCCGAGTTCCTCGCGTGGCTCGACCACGCCGGGTCCGTGACGCAGGTGCTCAACCCGCCCGCGCTCGTGCGGTGGAACCTCGACAAGCGGTACCTGACGCAGCTCGCCGACCTCGGGGTCGACATCGTCCCGACGACGTACCGGACGTCGCTCGACGACGTGCGCGCGGACCTCGCCGGCACAGCCCCGGGTGCGCACGTGGTGCTCAAGCCCGCGGTGTCGGCCGGTGCCCGCGACACGGGCCTGTTCCGCGCCGACGACGCCCGTGCGCTCGCCCTGGCGGCCCGGATCCTCGACGGCGGCGGCGTGGTGATGGTGCAGCCCGAGGTGCCCGAGCTGTCGCAGGGGCGCGAGAAGGCGCTGTACGTGATCGACGGCCGGCTCACGCACGCGATCGCCAAGGGCGCGCTGCTGGCCCCGGGCGGCGGCCTCATCGGCGGCGTCTACGCCGAGCACCCGGAGCAGGTGGACGTCACGGACGCCGAGGCGGCGTTCGCGCGGCGCGTCGTCGCGGCGGTCGCCGAGGCCACCGGGCTCGGCGTCCCGCTGTACGCGCGCATCGACACGGTCGACTCCGCCGCCCACGGGCTGGTGCTGCTGGAGGCCGAGCTGTTCGAGCCCGCGCTGAACCTGCACGTCGTCCCGGAGGCGACCGACGCCGTCGCGGCGGCGGTGCACGCCCGGCTCGACTAGATTCCCAGCACCGGGCACGGTACGGACCCGCCCCGCGTTGGCAGGTCAGCAGGAGCGCACGCACCGACGACGACGACGGGAGGGGGACGCATGGCTTCGTGGTCGGAGCGCTGGGACCGGACCCGCGCCCAGATCCAGCTGCTGCCGCGTCCCGTGCGCGTGGTCGCCGTCGCGGTCGTCGGCGGGACCGTGCTGCTCACCGGGGTGGCGATGCTCGTCCTGCCGGGCCCGGGGATCCTCGCGATCCTCGCGGGGCTCGCGCTGCTGGCCACGGAGTTCGCGTGGGCGCGCCGGTGGCTCGACAAGGCGCGGGCCGCGGGGCACGCGGGCGTCGACAAGGGCCGGGAGGTGTGGGACCGGCGACGATCGGGCAGGGCTCCCGCTCCGGTCCGCACGGCCGACCCCGTCAGCCCCGGCGACCCCGTCGACCCGCTGGAGCCGGCCGCCGACTCGCGGTGAGCACCGGCGAGGTGCTCGGCGTACGCGTCGGCCCGGGACGCGCGGCGGCGGCCGTGGGCATCACCGCACGGTCTCCCGGCCACCGGCCGCCAGCCCGCACTCGTACGCGATGATCACGGCCTGCACGCGGTCCCGGGCACCGAGCTTGGCGAAGACGTTCCCGACGTGCGTCTTCACGGTCGTCTCGGAGACGAACAGCTCGGCGGCGATCTCGGAGTTCGACGCACCGCCCGCGATGAGACGCAGCACGTCGAGCTCGCGGGGCGTGAGCGCAGCCAGGCGCGGGTGCGGGTCACCGACCGTCGGCACGTCGCCGCCGGCGGGGAGATGACCCGCGAACAGGTCGAGCATGCGGCGCAGCACGCGGGGCGCGACGACCGAGGTGCCCCCGGCGACCGTGCGGATCGCGTCGACCAGCTCGTCCGGCCGGGCCGACTTCAGCAGGAACCCGCTCGCGCCGGCACGCAGCGCGGCGAACGCGAGGTCGTCGACGTCGAAGGTCGTGAGCACCAGGACGCGCGACGCGGGGTGGTCGGCGACCACGCGCCGGGTCGCCTCGATGCCGTCCATGCCGGGCATGCGGATGTCCATGAGCACGACGTCGGGAGCCAGCGCCGCGACCTGGTCGAGGGCGACCTGGCCGTCCGACGCCTCGCCGACGACCTCGAGGTCCGGCTCGGAGTCGATGACGAGCCGGAACCCCATGCGCAGCAGCGCCTGGTCGTCCACCAGCAGCACGGTCGTCACGGTCGCCCCTCGTCGTCGTCGCCCACAACCCGGTCCGTCCCTGCCCCGTCCACGTCCTGCCCCGTGGGGCCGGCGCCGGCGTCGCACGGCAGGACCGCGCGCACGTGCCACCCGCCCTCGGAGCGCAGACCCGCCTCGACGTGCCCATCGAGCAGCGCGGCCCGCTCGCGCATGCCGACGATCCCACGTCCGGTCCCGCCGCCGGTACCGGGACGCACGCCACCCGTGTCGACGACGTCGACCTCGACGGCCGTGGGGGTACGTCGCACGTCGACGCGGACCGCCGCCGCCCCGGGCGCGTGGCGCAGGACGTTGGTGAGCGCCTCGCCGAGGATCCGCAGCACCGCCAGACGCATGGAGGTGTCCTCGGGGAGCGGGGTGTCCAGGCCCGTCGCCGTGATCGGGAGCCCCGCGGCGCGGAAGCGCTCGACGACGGTGCACAGGTCCACCTCGGTCGGCTCACCGGGGTGGTCGGTGCCGTCGCTCCCGGCGGGGCCCAGCGCTCCCAGCACGCGTTGCATGTCGGCCAGCGCCGACCGTCCGGTGCTCGCCAGCTGCCGCAGCGCGTGGCGCGAGCGGTCCGGCGCGCGTTCGAAGGCCGCGTCGGCGCCGTCGGCGAGCGCGACCATCACCGAGACGCTGTGCGCGACGACGTCGTGCATCTCCCGGGCGATGTGCGCGCGCTCGGCGGCGCGGGCCAGCGCGATGCCGTCGTCCCGCTGCCGCGCCAGCGCCCGGTACCGCTCGACCAGCTCCGCCGCGTGCAGGCGACGGGACCGGGCGGCCGAGCCGATCGCGACGCCGAGCAGCAGCATCGCGACCAGCAGCAGCACCGAGCCGACGCGGCTGCCGGCGGAGAACCTGGGCGCGCCCCGGTACTCCAGCCACCCCTCGTCCGGGTCGGCGTACACCGGGGACCAGCTCATGATCTCGAACAGGCCCAGGTCCTCGTACCGCCAGATCGCGACCGTCACGACGGTGAGGACCGTGCCGAACACCACCCACGTGGTGGTCGTCCCCCGGGCGGCCGCGACGCTGTACAGCGCGCAGGCGAGGCATGCCCCCAGCACTCCGAGGACGCCCGCCACCTGCATGGACACCACCGCGGCGATCACGAGCACGGCGGTCACCGTGATCGGCGCCCGGCGCCGCAGGAGCAACATCACCCCGCCGACGGCGACCCCGACCAACCAGGTCCCGGTCGCGCGCTCCACGATCCCCGAGTCCGGCCGGTAGATGCCCAGGACCAGCGCGCCGTGCGCCGTCTGCGAGATGAACATCGCGCCCACGAGACCGACCAGGACGACCACCAGCGCGACCGTGACGTCCATGACCCACGGCCGGGCGGTCACCAGGCGCGCGACGGGGCTCGCGCCGCGCACCTGCTCCTCGGTGAGCAGGGGCTCGTCGTCCGCGCGGGGCGCGCGCACCACGGCTCCGCGTCGGATCACCGGCCCACTCTCCCACCCCGGGGCGTCGGGCCGGCGCACCTCACCGGACGGCGCCGCCGCCCGGGAGCGGTCAGCGGACGTCATGGCGGGCCAACCGGTAGGCCGCGGCACCCAGCACGAGGACGACCCACGCGGCGAGCACCGCACCCCCGCCCCACGGGCCGAGCTGCGGGCCGTACGTGGCGGCGTCGAGCACCGCGACGGCGGCGTCGTCCTCCAGGAGCCTGCGGCCCGCCGAGGGCAGCAGCGCGCGGACCGTGTCGGTGAACCGGCCGGGGTTGCCCTGCAGGAAGAAGTCGAGCAGGAAGGTGAGCACGATGCCGGTGACGATCGCGTCCGCCGGGCGTCGCAGGAGCGCCCCGAGGCCGAGCCCCAGCAGGGCGAACGCGACGCCGACGCCGACGAACCCCACGAGCACGCGCAGGGTGCCGGGGACCGCCGGGTCCAGTGCGGGTGCCTCACCCGCGCGCGGCCCGGTGGTCGCCAGGTACGACGCCCCCAGCGCGAGCGCGGCGGTGACGGCCGCCGCGACGGTCGTGACGACGACCTGCGCCGCGAGCACCGGCTGCCTCCGCGGCACGGCGGTGAAGGTCACGCGCGCGGTGCCGGTCGTGTGATCCGACGTCCCGACGCCCGCGCCGAGGACGAGGAACCCGATCTGCGCGAGCAGGAACCCCGAGACCACGACCCAGGAGCCGGAGCGGCCGTCGTCGGCCCGCACGAAGAGGCCGAGCCCGTACGCGGTGAGCGCCGCGGCCACCACCGTGCCCAGCGCGAGCCACGGGTTCGACACGACGCTCGTGAGCTTGGTCCACTCCGCGGCGAGCACACGGGGGAACGTCACGCCGGGCCGGGCGGGCGCCCCGCGCGACGGACGTGCCGCCGCGCGGGGGGTCAGCGTGGTCATCGTGCGTCCCTCGCCCGCAGCCGGACGCCCGCGACGACGAGCAGCAGGACGACCCACGCGCCGACGACCAGGCCGCCGCCGACGGGCCCGACGTCGGGCGTGCCGGGCATGCCCTCGCTCGAGGCGCTGGTCGTCAGCAGCGTGATCCCGGTCCCGGGGGTGAACACGCTGATCGCACCCGCCGGCGTGACGCTGTGCGGCAGTGCCATGCCGTTCGCGTCCGTCCCCGGGTCGCTCATCATCATGAGCGTCACCGGCAGGAAGACCAGCACCACGAGCGCCGTGACGAGCGCGGGGACCGTCCTGCGCAGCAGCGCACCGAACGCGAGACCGAGCAGCGCCATGCCGAGCAGGAGCACCACCATGCCGAGCATGACCCCGGGGGTCTCCCCCTCGGTGAGCCGGAGCGGCATGTCACGCGACGCGGCCGCCGGCACGACACCCGCGACACAGACCGCCACGGTGACGACGCCCAGCACCAGCGTGAACGCCGTCAGGACCACGGCCTGCGCCGCCAGCACCGGCCACCGCCGCGGGACCAGCGTGAACGTCGTGCGGAAGGCGCCCGTGCGGAACTCGCCGGCCCCGTAGAGGACGCCCAGCACCAGGGGCCCGAGCTGCGCCAGCATGAGTCCGGTCGACAGGTCGTGCGTCGGTTCGAACCCGGGGTCCACCGAGGACGCCGTCGCGGACATGTACGAGATCGCACCCGCGACGACGACCGTGACGAGCGCCGTCCACCACGGCGAGCGCAGCGACGTCAGCTTGGTCCACTCCGCGGCGACCACGCGCGCGAAGGTCGGGCCGCCGGCGC
>Ga0233369_1000963_pt1 | contig 10250 bp, 13 predicted proteins | sample ElkDunMinimDraft_26_FD_191537 | JGI IMG/M metagenome (GOLD analysis project Ga0233369, IMG submission 191537) | Fecal eukaryotic communites from dung pellets of Tule Elk in California, USA - Elk Dung D16 | ecosystem: Host-associated > Mammals > Digestive system > Large intestine > Fecal | place... | reverse complement strand
ATGCTTGAGTTCTTTAAATTCAAAATACGGAAGGAGCTGTTCAAATTCAGCTTCAGTTAAGCCTGCTTTTTCCGTATAATATCGGTAAAAATTACTCTCATACAATTGTTTTTCCTTCATAATCGTTAATAAAGAACGGTAAATTTAAATGCTAATGGGTTAAAGTTTTTGATTAGCTCTTCCATGAAACCCTCCCCATGTTTCAAATACAAAACGGCAAAATTATCTGTCCGCTCTTGCAATCCACCATTGGGAAATAAATTATCTTTTAAGCGCTCAATTTGAATTAACGCATCTTCATGGTTGCGCTTTTCAGCCTTTAACAGTTTTTTCTCCAGGTTATTCATCGCTTTTTTCAATCTCGCTTTAACCGCTTCTGTACTTGGACCTAAACTGGGATCTATTTTATGAGTTCTTAATTTTATTCTAGCAAATATAGCATTCATCTCCATCCATTCATCTTGCAAACTTAGACGATGCTTGGTTTGACGCTTCACATATTCGTTCTTTAGGGTATTTAATGGTTTAAAAACACTCTTAAACGTCAAATCTAGTCTAAACACTTTACCTGCAACTTGATCATCGGTAATTAAGGCCGAGTTGCGCGGTATTAATAGGGGAAAGTCTACCCCATATTGATCAAAATTCGCTTTCAATTGCAGCCAATAAACAATTTCCGCACCTCCGCCAATATAGGCTAAGTTAGGCAGAATGATTTCTTGATATAAGGGCCTCATGACCACGTTTGGACTAAACCGTTCTGGATGATTACGAATCTCCTCCACTAATTCCGCAGGGGTAAAGAAGATCTGCTGGTGCAGCACCTCATACCTGCCATCCAAGGTCTGAACAATTCGTTCGCGAAACGCATCAGTCAAGTAAAAGAAATTGATCTCGCGAGCATGAACCTGGGCATTAAAACCTAGGGATTCCAGGGATTGCGTACTTTGTTGAATTGCCGCAAAACTCTTTTGTTCCAAGATGTCTTGTTCGATGTACGAAGCAAATACTTGTTTCAACGATCGATGATCCGCATCTAGAATCAACAAACCATAATCCTTAAATAAACTGTGCACGAATGTCCGTGTTGCCTTAGCAAGTGTATATCCTTGGGAATAGGCGTCCTCTACTTTTTTTGTCAGCTCCGTTGCGATCTCAGACAGGCCGAAGGTATTACAGTATTGCCTTACCACATCCAGCATACTACTTGTATCCATGCGGCCAGTAGCCGATTTACCTTCCTCTTCCCAGGCTATTCGCTTTCCATAGACCCTCGTATGATTAATCTCCGCAAAATCATGATCCTCGGTAGCCATCCAATATACTGGAACAAAATCTTGTTCCGGAAACTTACTTTTCAAGTCCCTTGCAAGTTTAATCGCTGTAACAATCTTAAAAATAAAGTATAAAGGTCCGGTAAAAATGTTCAGCTGATGACCCGTTGTGATGGTATAAGTGCTAGGTTTGGCTAATAAGTCAATGTTATTGGATACTGCGGACGAATCTGCTAGTAAATCCCCATACTGTAAACGCAGCTGATTAACTAAAAGATCCCGATGGGCAAACTGCTGTTTAGCACCTATCAATTTGGCAAATCCTTCAAGATCTGGTCGATGACCATAGAATGGGGCCAGTTCAGGTTTATTTCCTAAATAGGCCAATAATGTTTTAGAAAAACTAAGGGTATCGTTGTATTCTATGTATGTGGCTTTCATCTACCTTTTTTAATGTTTTACAAATGTATACGCATTCAGTATACAAAATACAAAAAATTAAAAAAAGGCAGTGAACTGCCTCTTATTTGTGTGAATTATTTAACAATATGTCCGTATAAATCGAAATCTTCTGCTCGATTTACTTCTACTTGAACAAAATCGCCAATTCGAGCGTAGTCCACTTTAGCATCGAGGATAACTTCGTTATCTACTTCTGGAGAATCAAATTCCGTACGTCCTATAAAGTAATCTCCATCGATACGATCTACCAACACTTTAAAGGTCTGACCTACTTTTTCTTGATTTATTTCATAAGAAATCCCTTGCTGAACTTCCATAATTTGTTCTACCCGCTCTTGTTTTACTTCTTCTGGCACATTATCCTCCAAATTATGAGCGTGCGTTTTCTCCTCATGCGAATACGTAAAACATCCCAAACGGTCAAAACGGGTCTCTTCCACCCATTCCAACATTTCGTTGAAATCTCCTTCTGTTTCCCCAGGATAACCACATATTAAGGTCGTTCTTAAGGCTATTTCAGGAACTTTATCTCGTATTTTATTAACTAGATCTATCTGTTTTTGTTTACTTGTACCACGACGCATGGACGTCAACATGTTATCACTAATATGCTGTAAAGGCATGTCCAAGTAATTACAAATATTTGATCGCTCATTCATAACATCCAATATATCCATAGGAAAACCCGATGGATAAGCATACTGCAAACGAATCCAATCGATTCCGTCCACATCAGATAAATGCCTTAATAAATCCGATAAGTTACGCTTACCATAAATATCCAACCCGTAATAGGTTAAATCTTGCGCAATTAATATCAATTCTTTGGTGCCATTTCCTGCCAAAAACTTAGCTTCCTTTACTAAATCATCGATAGATTTTGACACATGCTTACCACGCATTAAAGGAATAGCACAGAAAGAACATGGGCGGTTACAACCTTCCGCAATTTTAAAATATGAAAAATGCGATGGCGTTGTAAGTAAACGTTCCCCTAAAAGTTCATGACGATAATCCGCACCAATGCTACTTAATAGCTCCGGAAGATCATTCGTTCCAAAAAAAGCATCTACATTGGGGATCTCGGCTTGCAATTCCGGTTTATAGCGCTCCGAAAGACAGCCTGTAACAATCACTTTGTTTACCTTACCCTGATCCTTAAGTTCCGAAAATTGCAAAATAGTATCGATAGATTCTTGTTTTGCATTATCAATGAATCCACAAGTATTGATCACAATAATATCATCCGATTGAATATTTGTTGCCTCATGAACTACGTTCATATGGTTTCCTTTCAATTGACCCATCAATACCTCACTATCGTGAATATTTTTTGAGCAGCCTAATGTTACAACATTCACACGTGGCTTTCTTACAGTTGCTGCTGCTATTGTTTGCTTCGTTTTCATATATACTGTAGCCTATTTGAATAGGGAGTCTACAAATTCCTTCTTATTAAATAATTGCAAATCGCCGATTTTTTCTCCAACACCAATATACTTCACCGGTATCTTGAATTGGTCGGAAATTCCGATAACCACACCACCTTTTGCGGTACCGTCTAATTTTGTCAATGCCAAAGCATTCACATCTGTTGCTTGCGTAAATTGGGTCGCCTGCTCGATCGCATTCTGACCTGTGGAAGCATCTAATACCAACAAAATCTCATGTGGAGCATCAGGAATAACCTTTTGCATCACATTTTTAATCTTGGTAAGCTCATTCATCAAGCCCACTTTATTATGCAAACGGCCAGCTGTATCGATGATTGCAACATCATCACCATTCATTACGGCCGATTTAACCGTGTCAAAAGCTACCGAAGCGGGATCTGAACCCATCGCTTGTGCAACCACACGCACTCCTACACGCTCACCCCAAAGTTTTATTTGATCTACCGCTGCTGCCCGAAAAGTATCTGCAGCACCCAAGACCACTTGATTTCCGGCCTCATTAAGCTGATGCGCTAGTTTTCCAATAGTCGTCGTTTTACCAACACCATTCACCCCAACCACCATGATCACATAAGGTTTCTGTTGTCCGTATTCAAAGTTCTCAAAGTCGTTGCTATTATTTTCTGCCAGCAAACCTTGAATCTCATCTTTCAACAAACGATTTAAATCATCTGTATTCAGGTATTTATCTTGTGCTACTCGCTTCTGAATTCGATCCACAATTTTCAATGTTGTCGTTACCCCAACATCGGAAGTTACTAAAACCTCCTCCAAATTGTCTAAAACATCGTCATCTATGGTAGACTTCCCAACAACAGCTTTCGTAATCTTAGAAAAAAATCCTTCTTTCGTTTTTTCCAATCCTTTATCTAGAGCTTGTTGTGATTCACCAGTCTCTTGCTTCTTCTTAAAAAAATCAAATAATCCCATGATGTTATAAATTATACTGGATAGTTAAATAAACCAAATATAAGGAAATGAGTGATACTAAAAAAGCCCTTTTGGCGATACCAAAACGGCTAATTTATGTTATTTTTAAAGAAAAACTTTAAAAAAAGGAATATCGTTCTGCTTATTTAGAAGCTTCAGCAACAACGTCTTTTACTTTATCGTTGTGTATCATACTTTCTTTGAAAGTATAAGCGCCAGTTTTTGCAGATTTAGCTGTAATAACAACTTTAGTGTATTCTTTACCACCACCTTTTTGTAATGATGCAACCGCTTTCTTTGCCATGGTATAATCTTATTTTATGGATAAAAGTATCCGTGAATGTTTTATTTAATTTCTTTATGAACAGTAACTTTTCTCAATACTGGATTGAATTTCTTCATTTCCAAACGTTCAGTTGTGTTCTTTTTGTTCTTCGTGGTAATATAACGAGACATTCCCGGAAGTCCACTTTCTTTGTGTTCAGTACACTCTAAAATTACTTGTACTCTATTTCCTTTTTTTGCCATTGCCTTTATTATTAATACCCTCACGGGTGAATTTCATGATTCTATGTTATGCTGATAAAACAGGGGCGTATCTAATAATTAAATACTTCCAGTTTTGATAAATTTATCAATAGCTGCTGTTATACCGTTTTTGTTTATTGTTTTGATAGCTGACGTAGATACTTTTAAAGTAATCCAACGATCTTCTTCAGGAATATAGAAACGTTTAGTCTGTAAATTCGGGTAAAATTTACGCTTAGTCTTAACGTTCGAGTGAGACACGTTATTTCCTTTTAATGCCGTCTTGCCTGTTAAATCACAAATTCTTGACATGATATTCTTTTTTTATTGTTGTCCTTATTTATAAAAACGTCTCCTTAGAAACGAGTGTGCAAATATCTATATTTCTTTTGGGAAATACAATAAAAATTAAGGAATTATTTTTTAATAATTGCTAGAGAGGGTAGAAGTCCACAAAAATACTGTAATTTGCATCATTATTAATACGAGTTAGCTAATAATAGTTTTCAACAATTCACAAATGAACAAATATCTAATCCGTGGAATTATCAGTATCATCCTTGCAATTGTCTTGATTTTAATATCCTACCAATTGATGAAGAATGAAAATAACAGTTACAAATTCCTCATGGCATTTGGTGTAATTGCTTTCGGCTATGGTTTCATTACCATTGTATACAGTTTCTTCCGATCCATTGATCGAAACACTATTTTAAATTTTAGAAACAAAAGAAAAAACAAGAACTAGCTATATGCTTGTCAAAACAAAAGGTATTCCCTTAAAAATCACGAATTATTCCGAAAGTAGCGTTATTGCACAGATCTATACCGCAGAATTTGGATTGCAATCCTATATGATTAATGGGGCTAAAAAACCTAAAGCTAAAATTCCATTCAATATGTTACAACCGTTTCATTTGTTGGATTTATTAGTTTATCAAAAAGAAAATGCGACTATTCAACGAATTAAAGAAGCCCATCAATATCCGGTTTTAACCTCAATTCCTTTAAACATTATAAAAAGTTCTTTGGCCTTATTTATCAATGAGGTTTTATATAAAGTCTTAAGACATCAGCATCCTGACCCTCAATTATATCATTTTTTAGAAAGTTCAATCATCTGGCTGGATGAGGCACAAGACGGCTTAGCCAATTATCACCTGATCTTTCTATTAAAGCTTAGCAACTTTCTAGGATTCCACCCGCGCGTCGAGGCTTTACCCTATTTTGATTTACAAGAAGGGCGGTTTACCAAGAGTCTTCCCCAGCATTTACAGGTCATACAAGAACCCTATAGCGGATACCTTAGAAACCTGCTGTCCTCCAACTTCAGCGACTGTAGTAACATCAAACTCCAAAAAGATGATAGGACCTACCTCTTGCAAAAAGTTATCGACTACTATAAACTGCATACCGATAATTTTAGCGATATCAATTCCTTGTATATCTTGGAGGAGATCTTTGGAAATTAAACATAAAAAAGCCCATTATTCGTAATAACGGGCTTTTCCACAATAAATATATATTGAATCTATTCTATTAGATAAGCTTTACATTTACCGCGTTAAGACCTTTGCGGCCTTGTTCAACTTCGTAAGAAACGTGGTCGTTTTCACGAACTTTGTCAACTAATCCTGAAACGTGAACAAAAATTTCGCTCTCGCCGGAATTTGGAATGATGAAACCGAAACCTTTGGCTTCATTAAAGAATTTTACTACTCCTTCTTGCATGTTATTAATTATTGTTTTTTTTAAAGGTATCAAATATTTTCTAAATATGAATTAATTATTATCATCTTGCTATTAAACAATATTCGTTTTCTTTTGTCTATCTATTTAAATTTTTTGGAAAGATTTTTGACAATTCAAATAAAATACATAAATAATATGAAAAAGATTTTATCAATTCTAGCGCTTTGTACCTTTTTACTTTCAGCCCAGGCTCAACAACAAACTATGGAAAATTCAAGAAGAATATCTACCCGTGGGTATGCAGAAAAGGAAGTAACTCCTGATATCATTTACTTATCCATCTCTTTAAAAGAATATTTCATCGATGGAAATACGAAGAAAAAAGTTCCTGTAGAAACTTTGGAAAAACAACTGTTCGATGCAGCCATCAAAAACGGCATAGAAAAAGCCGATATTACCATTCAAAATATCTACAGTTACAATTACCAAACAAAAAAGAAAAACACAGAGCTTTTGCAGTCTAGACAGTATCGTATTAAAGTCAGTAACTTAAACAAACTGAACGAAATCCTTGATGCTGTGGATGCTAAAGGATTACAAAGCACAAATATTGACGGCTACGATCACTCCAAAAAGGTAGAGATTGAGAAAGAATTGAGAAAACTAGCGGTTAAAAATGCCAGAAACAACGCAGAAATTCTAGCTGAAGCAGAAAACGAGCAATTAGGGAAAGTGATCCTTATTAATGACAATAGTTCGTTGAACTGGAACGATATCATGCCGCAACCAAGAATGTATAGCATGGCTAAAACCTCAAATTTGGAAGAACAAGCCGTTGCTGATGGTATAGACTTAGACATTAAACCGATCAAACTCATTTGCAACTTAGACGCAGTCTTTGAAATCAAATAACATGACTAAAAATCACCAAATTCAAAGTGATAATATCTCAAAAGATTTTCTTTGGGTGGAACGGCTATCAAATTTACTTGATAGTCGTTTTCGCATTGGTAATTTTCGTTTCGGTTTAGACCCCATCCTCAATTTCATCCCTTTTGCCGGTCAAATAACGACTTTCTTCGTCTCTCTATGCCTCGTCATAGTCATGTACAGGAATGGCGCAAGCAGCAAGCTCGCAGTCAAAATGCTTTTGAATATAACCTGGGATGCGCTATTGGGTTCCATTCCATTATTCGGCAACATCTTCGACTTTTTTAATAAAGCCAATAACAAAAATATTAACTTATTAAAAGAACATTATTACGACAATAAACATCAAGGAAGTGCCAAAGGAATACTTTTAGTGATACTCGCAGTCTTTCTTATTTTGATTACCGCATTCATTTACCTCATGTATCTGTTAACCATTTGGCTAATACAATTCATATTTTAATAAATACAATTACCTTTGTATAATGAGTAAAAAAAGAATTTTTTCCCTATTAACTATTGCCATTCTTTTACTTGCGGTATTCACCAATCCCTCAAAAGAAAAGATGGAAAATGAATTGACCTTGAAAGCAAAGGAGATTTTAACGAATCAACTGAAGTATAAAGATAAAGATGCCTTAGATCTAGGAATGATGCTATTTGGTGACCAAGTCATCAATCAGTTTGTTCAAAACTATACCAGCACCCATAATTATTTTTTATTTTCCCTTTCTAAAATCAATTGGAATGGCGAACAGATTATCATTGGTGGAGGCGCATTCAATCAGGTGTGGATCAGTTCCAAACTCGATGAAAAGGCCGATCAATTGATCGAAGTTATTAAACAACAGTAATGCTCGAAATACTATTTGAATCAGAGGACCTCATTGCAATAAATAAGCCTCATGGCCTTTTAGTGCATCGTTCATTCATAGCTGCTGATGCCTCGGAATTTGCGCTTCAACTTTTAAAAGAACAAATTGGCAAAATGGTGTATCCTGCACACCGCATCGATCGCAAAACATCAGGTGTATTATTATTTTCGCTCAACAAGGAAATGGATAGCCTTATTCAACAAGCCTTTGCTCAAAATTTAATTCAAAAAGAATACATAGCAGTCTTAAGAGGCCATTCTCCTTTGGACGGATCCATTGATTATCCCTTAAAAAAAGAAAATGGAACAATTCAGGAATCTCTGACACATTTTCAGACCTTAAGACATACCGAAATAGATCTTCCTTTTGGGAAACATCCCACATCCCGGTATTCCTTAGTCAAGGCAAAGCCCCAAACTGGCCGTATGCATCAGCTAAGAAGGCATTTTGCCCACATCATGCACCCCATAATCGGGGATAGACCCCATGGCTGTAATAAGCAAAACAAATTGTGGAAGGAAACCTTCGAACACGATAGCATGCTGCTTCATGCACAGCAATTGGCCTTTTTACACCCGATTACCAAAGAAGAAATACGCATACACGCCGATATACAACCTGAGTTTAAAAGAGCCTTGGAAATCTTACAAATTAAGCCTGAAGATCAATTTTAATTTCATTTTGCCCTCCTAAGAAATCGATTGCACATTATTTTGTTAACATCAACAGGATAAACCCGCTTTTACAGCGGAATTTGCTACTTTTGTATGAACTATAAATCATTGAATTAACATGAAAAATACTGCAATTACAAATGTGCATATTGCTCTTGGTGCTAAAATGGTTCCTTTCGCCGGATTTAATATGCCTGTACAATATTCAGGTATCAACGACGAACATGAAACTGTAAGAACTGGAGTGGGCATATTTGATGTGAGCCACATGGGAGAATTTATTCTTAAAGGCGAAAATGCGCTTGAACTTATCCAAAAAATTTCTTCTAACGATGCGTCGAAACTTTACGACGGAAAAGTTCAATATGGCTACATTCCCAACGAACAAGGTGGAGTTGTAGATGACTTCTTAACGTATAAAATTGATGATTTAACCTATTTATTAGTTGTTAACGCGTCCAATATAGACAAAGACTGGGACTGGATAAGTAAATACAATACTTACGGTGTAGAAATGAAGAACATCTCCGATGAAACTTCACTTTTCGCAATCCAAGGACCAAAAGCAGCCGATGCATTGCAGAGCTTAACAGATATCGACTTAGCCCCTATGGAATATTACTCGTTTAAGAAGGGTGTCTTTGCAGGTGTAGAAAATGTCTTAGTTTCTGCTACGGGTTATACTGGTGCTGGTGGTTTTGAAATTTATGTTGCCAATGAACATGCAGAACAAGTTTGGAATGCAATCATGGAAGCAGGAAAGCCTTTCGGAATTAAACCTATTGGATTAGGTGCTCGTGATACTTTACGTTTAGAAATGGGTTTCTGTTTATACGGAAATGATATTGATGATACGACTTCCCCATTAGCCGCTGGATTAGGTTGGGTAACCAAGTTTACCAAAGACTTCGTAAACTCCGCCAACTTAAAGGCTGAAAAGGAACAAGGAGTGAGTCAAAAACTAGTAGGTTTTGAAATGATCGATCGTGGTATTGCTCGTCACGATTATGAAATAGTAAACGCTGAAGGAACCATCATCGGACGTGTGACTTCAGGAACTCAATCTCCATCTCTTAAGAAATCAATTGGTCTTGGTTATGTCGATAATGCCTATAGCAAAGAAGGCACTGAACTTTTTATAAGCATCAGAAACCAACCCATCAAAGCAGTGGTTAAGAAACCACCGTTTGTTAAATAACAAATCATAAAAAAAGGGCTATTTTTTAGCCCTTTTCTTTTGACTATTATCCAGCTTTTGCGCTTCATATTTTTCTCTCGCATCCCGATTTACTTGCTTTAATAAAACCACTTTTAAGTAAAGCAAAACAACAAGCAAGGCAATGGATATGCCTACAAAAAGCATATTACCACTATTATATCCTGCTAAACCACTCAACACCAAAAATACGATCCCTAAATTTAAGACGATAT
>Ga0233369_1000962_pt1 | contig 10250 bp, 7 predicted proteins | sample ElkDunMinimDraft_26_FD_191537 | JGI IMG/M metagenome (GOLD analysis project Ga0233369, IMG submission 191537) | Fecal eukaryotic communites from dung pellets of Tule Elk in California, USA - Elk Dung D16 | ecosystem: Host-associated > Mammals > Digestive system > Large intestine > Fecal | place... | reverse complement strand
CCATCGCGCGCTCGATGGTGATGCCCGGCGCGTCGGCGGGGACGAGGATCATCGAGTGGCGCTGGTGGCGGTCGGCGTCCGGGCTGGAGATGCCCATGACGATGAACACCGCGCAGCGTGGATCGCCCGCACCGGAGGCGTACCACTTGCGCCCGTCGATGACGTAGTCGTCGCCGTCGCGGCGGATCGCGCATTGCAGGTTGGTGGCGTCGGACGAGGCCACGTCCGGTTCGGTCATCAGGAAGGCCGAGCGGATGCGGCCGTCCAGCAGCGGATCGAGCCAGCGCGCCTGCTGCTCCTGGCTGCCGTAGCGGGCCAGCACTTCCATGTTGCCGGTGTCCGGCGCGGCGCAGTTGAACACTTCCGGCGACCAGTAGACCCGGCCCATCAGTTCGCACAGCGGCGCGTAGTCGAGATTGGACAGGCCCTCCGGTGCGCGCGGCGAGTCGGGCAGGAACAGGTTCCACAGACCTTCCGCGCGGGCTTCGGCCTGCAGTTGCGCGATCAGCGGGCTGGGCTGCCAAGGGTCGCCGGCAGCGCGGGCACCGGCCGTCTCGTCGGCGTGCGCCGCTTCGCTCGGCCAGACCCGGCGCTGCAGGAAGTCGCGCAGCCTGCGCTCGAGTTCGCGTCCACGGGGGGATAGGGAGAGGTCCATGAGTTTCGCTATATGGAATTCAATTCCACGATTCGCAACGATCCTAAGCGCGCAGTCGGCGGGGCGCAAGCCGGGCGGCCGAAGGCCTACGGGTGCTGCGGCGCAGCACATCCGGCGGTTGCGCGCCCCGATTCGCACGTCTACAGTGATTCCGAAATACAGAATTAAGTTCCATTATACGGAATTTACAGGATGCAGGCAGCCACCACCACCGCCCCGTCGCTTCATGTGCTGGTCCGCCGGGAGGACATCGACCCGGCGCGCCTGGCCGGCCGGGTGGTGGTCGTGATCGACGTGCTGTTCGCCAGTTCGACGATCGTGCACGCGCTGGGCGCGGGGGCCGCCACGGTGTATCCGGCGCGCGACGACGACGACGCGCGCGCCGCCGCCGCGGCCCGCCCGGGCGGCGTGGTGGCCGGCGAGTACATGGCCCGCACCCTGCCCGGGCATGCCCCCGCCACGCCGCTGGCGCTGGCGCGGCACGTGGTCGCCGGCGGCGAACTGGTCTACCTCACCACCAACGGCACGCGCGCCATCGCCGCCTGCGCGGGCGCGGCCGCGGTCTACGTGGGCGCGCTCGGCAATGCCGCTGCCCTGGCGCGGCACGTGGTCTCCCGGCACCCGGGACAGCCGGTGCTGCTGCTGTGCGCCGGTTCGCTGGGGCGCTTCAGCCTGGAGGATTTCATCGGCGCCGGCCATCTGGCCCGGGCGTTGCGCGCCGCCGGCGACTTCGCGCCGAGCGATGCGGCGCTGGCCGCCGAGTTCGCCAGCCTCGGTATCGCCCCGGCGGAGGCGCTGGCCGCCTCGCGGGTCGGACGCCTGCTGGCCGGCGCGGGCCTGCAGACCGAGATCGCGCACGCCGCCAGCTGCGATACCTGCGAGGTGGTGCCGGTGCTGCGCGACGGCGTGCTGGTGAGGGCGGGCGCATGAGCGGCGCCTTCCCGGCGGTGGAAGCCAATGCCGCGCGGCTGCAGGCCTGGCTGCGCGCCCATCTGGAAGGCTTCGATGGCGAGCTGCGGATCGAGCGCCTGGCCGGAGGTCGCTCCAACCCGGGCTGGCGGCTGCGCACCTCCACGCGGGACTGCGTGCTGCGCGCGCGCCCGGGTCCGCGGGAGAAGCTGCTGCCCTCGGCGCACGCGATCGAGCGCGAGTTCCGCGTGCAGCAGGCGCTGGCCGGCAGCGCCGTCCCGGTCACGACGGTGCACGCGCTGTGCGAGGACGAGGCGATCGTCGGCGCCGGCTTCTACGTCATGGACTTCGTCGAGGGCGAGATCTTCCGCGACCCGGCGCTGCCGGGGCTGTCGCCGGAAGGCCGCGCCGCCCGCTACGACACGATGCTGGCGGCCATCGCCGAGCTGCACCAGCTCGACATCGACGCGCTCGGGCTGCGCGACTTCGGACGTCCCGGCCAGTACTTCGCCCGCCAGATCGACCGCTGGACACGCCAGTACGTGGCCAGTCGCGATGGCGACATCGCGGCGATGGACCGGCTGGTCGCCTGGCTGCCGGGTGCCGTCCCGCGCGAGGACCGCGAACCGGTGGCGCTGGTGCATGGGGATTTCCGCATCGACAACCTGGTTTTCGCCCACGGCCAGCCGCGGCTGCGCGCGGTGCTGGACTGGGAACTGTCCACGCTCGGGCACCCGCTGGCCGACTTCGGTTACCACGTGATGACCTGGCACATCGTGCCCGGCTTCCTCGCCGGCCTCGGCGGGCTCGAGCTCGAGGCCCTGGGCATTCCGGGCGAGCAGGCCTATGTGCACGAGTACGAGCGTCGCACCGGGCTGCGCGTGGGCGAGCACTGGGACTTCTGCCTGGCCTACAACCTGTTCCGCCTCGCCGCGATCCTGCAGGGCGTCGGCGCGCGCGCGCGCGCCGGCATGGCGACCGATCCGCAGGCGGCGCGCTTCGCCGCGCAGGTGCCGATGCTGGCCGAACTCGGCTGGCGCTTCGCGCAGCGCACGGGAGCCACGGCATGAGCCGCGCGACCCGCCCCTTCCTTCTCCCACACGCCACGGTGCCGACAACGACATGGCCGTAACCACGACACTGCACGACGGCATCGCCGTCGTGACTTTCGACAATCCGCCCGTCAACGGCCTCGGCCTGGACGTACGCCGCGGCCTGGCCGAGGCGCTGGATGCCGCCAACGCCGACGAGGCGATCCAGGGCGTGGTCATCACCGGCGGCGGCCGCTTCTTCTCCGGCGGCGCCGACATCAAGGAGTTCAACACGCCGCGCGCCGGGCAGGCGCCCAGCCTGCACGATGTCATCGCGGCGGTGGAGTCCAGCGGCAAGCCGGTCTGCGCCGCCATCAACGGCACCGCGCTCGGCGGCGGCCTGGAGCTGGCGCTGGCCGCGCACTACCGCGTGGCGCGCCGCGGCACGGAAGTCGGGATGCCGGAGGTGAAGATCGGCATCCTGCCTGGTGCGGGCGGCACCCAGCGACTGCCGCGCGCGGTCGGACTGGAAACCGCGATCAACATGATCGTCTCCGGCGCGCCGGTCGCGGCCGAACGGCTCGAGGCCACGGACCTGTTCGACGCGGTGGTGGACGGCGACCCGGTCGAGGCCGCGATCGGCCTGCTGCGCGAGCGGATCGCGGCGGACGCCGCGCATCCGCGCCTGCGCGATCGCCAGGTCGAACACGACGATGCGCAGGGCTTCCTGGCCTGGGCGCGCATGGGCGTGGCCGCGGCGTCCGCGAACTACCCGGCGCCGCTTCGCTGCGTGGATGCGGTGGCGGCGTCGCTTCGGCCGTTCGACGAGGGGATGGCGGTCGAGCGCGAGGGTTTCACCGTCCTGGTGAACTCGCCCGAGTCGCAGGCGCTGCGCCACGCCTTCTTCGGCGAGCGGGCCGCCAGCCGGATCGACGACATCGGCCCGGACGTGCGGCCGCGACCGGTATCGCGCGTGGGCATCGTCGGCGCCGGCACCATGGGCGGCGGCATCGCCATGAACTTCCTCAACGCAGGCATCCCGGTGGCGATCGTGGAGACCTCGCAGGAGGCGCTCGACCGCGGCCTGGCCACCATCCGCCGCAACTACGAGGGCAGCGCGAAGAAGGGCCGGATCAGCGCGGAACAGGTCGGGCAGCGAATGGCCCTGCTCGCGCCTTCGCTCGATTACGCCGCGCTCGCCGATGCCGACCTGGTGATCGAGGCGGTCTACGAGGACTACGCGGTCAAGCAGGCGGTGTTCGAGAAGATCGACGCGGTGGCGAAGGACGGGGCCATCCTCGCCACCAACACATCCACGCTCGATGTCGACCGCGTGGCCGCCTTCACCCGGCGCCCGCAGGACGTGCTGGGCCTGCATTTCTTCAGCCCGGCGAATGTCATGCGCCTGCTCGAGGTGGTGCGCGGCGCGAGGACCGCGAAGGACGTCATGGCCACGGCCATGGCGATGGCCAGGACCATCCGCAAGACCGCCGTGGTCTCGGGCGTGTGCGACGGCTTCATCGGCAACCGCATGATCGAGCAGTACTCGCGCCAGGCCACCTTCCTGCTCGAGGAGGGCGCGCTGCCGCAGCAGGTCGACCGTGCGATCGAGAAGTTCGGTTTCGCCATGGGTCCGTTCCGGATGGGCGACCTGGCCGGCAACGACATCGGCTGGGCGATCCGCAAGCGCCGCTACCTGGAACGGCCGGACATGGTCTATGCGAAGAACGCCGACCGGCTCTGCGAGATGGGCCGCTACGGGCAGAAGACCGGCAAGGGCTGGTACGACTACCGGCCCGGCGACCGCACGCCGTACCCGTCCGCCGAAGTGGAGGCGATGATCCTGGAGGAGTCCGCGGCCCAGGGCATCGCGCGCAGGGCGATCTCCGACCAGGAGATCGTCGAGCGGCTGGTCTACGCCCTGGTCAACGAGGGCGCGCACATCCTCGCCGAGGGTATCGCCGCGCGCGCCTCCGACATCGACATCGTCTACCTCGCCGGCTACGGCTTCCCCGCCTGGCGCGGCGGGCCGATGTTCCATGCCGACCAGGTCGGCCTCTACAACGTGCTGGCGGCGATGCGCCGCTACGCCCGCGGCCATCGCGGCGAAGCCTGGGAACCGGCGCCGCTGCTGGTCGAACTGGCCGAGTCCGGCCGCGCCTTCAACGATCCGGTCGCGCGTCCGCGCGCCGCCGCCGCATGAGCACCGCCATGAACGAAGCCGTGATCGTCTCCACCGCGCGCACCGGCCTGGCCAAGAGCTGGAAGGGCGCGCTCAACCTGAGCCACGGCGCCACGATCGGCGGCCATGTGGTGCGCCATGCGGTCGCGCGCGCAGGCGTGGACCCGGCCGAGATCGAGGACGTGGTGATGGGCTGCGCCTGGCCCGAGGGCGCCACCGGCAGCAACATCGCCCGGCAGATCGCGCTGCGCGCGGGCCTGCCGGCCAGCGCGCCCGGCACCACCGTCAACCGCTTCTGCGCCTCGGGCCTGCAGGCGATCGCGCAGACCGCGCAGCGCATCGTCGCCGGGGAGGACGGGGTGTTCGTCGCCGGCGGGGTGGAGTGCATCTCCACCGTGCAGAACACCATCAACCAGCACATGCTGGAAGACAGCTGGATGCTGCGCCACCATCCGGCGATCTACATGCCGATGCTGCAGACCGCCGAGAACGTGGCGCGTCGCTATGGCATCGATCGCGAGCGCCAGGACCGCTACGGCGCCGAGAGCCAGCAGCGCGCCGCGGCCGCGCAGGCGGCCGGCCGCTTCAACGACGAGATCGTGCCGATCACCGTGCGCCAGGCGGTGGCCGATCCCGCGACCAGGGCGATGGGGACGCGCGAGGTCACGCTGTCGGCCGATGAAGGCATCCGCGCCGACACGACCTATGAAGGCGTGGCCAGGATCCGCACGGCGCTGCCGGGCGGAGTGATCTCGGCCGGCAACGCCAGCCAGTTCTCCGATGGCGCCTCGGCCAGCGTGCTGATGTCGGCCGCGGAGGCCGCGCGTCGCGGGATCCGGCCGCTGGGCGTGTTCCGTGGCTACGCGGTCGCCGGTTGCGAGGCCGACGAGATGGGGATCGGCCCGGTGTTCGCGGTGCCGAAGCTGCTCGAGCGCGCCGGGCTCACGGTCGACGACATCGGCCTGTGGGAGCTCAACGAAGCCTTCGCCGTGCAGGTGCTCTATTGCATGGACCGCCTGGGCATCCCTCACGAGCGGCTCAACGTCAACGGCGGCGCGATCGCGGTCGGCCATCCCTACGGGGTCAGCGGCGCGCGCCTGGTGGGGCATGCGCTGATCGAGGGCCGCCGGCGCGGCGTCAAGCATGTGGTGGTGACCATGTGCGTCGGCGGCGGCCAGGGCGCCGCCGGCCTGTTCGAGGTGGTCTGAGCCGATGCCCGGCCTGCTGCTCTCGCGCGAGGACCTGCGCTTCCAGCTGTACGACTGGCTGGACGCCGGGGCGCTGCTGGCGGCGCCGCGCTTCGCCGCGCACTCGCGCGAGACCTTCGATGCGGTGATCGACAGTTGCGAGCGCCTGGGCGAGGACGTGCTCGCGCCCTGCCATGCGCTGTCCGACCGCGAGGAGCCGGCATTCGATGGCGACTCGGTGCGGCTGCCGGAGGCCGTGGCCGCGGCGGTGCGCGCGCTGGCCGACAGCGGGCTGGTCGCCGCCACCCAGGACGAGGCGGTGGGCGGCATGCAGCTGCCGGTGCTGGTGGAAAAGGCCGCGCTGGCCTGGCTGTATGCGGCCAACATCGGCGCCTGCGCCTACCCGGCGCTGACCCTGGGCAACGCCTCGCTGCTGCTGGCCCACGGCAGCGCCGCACAGGTGGAGGCGTTCGCCCAGCCGCAGCTGCGCGGGGAGTGGACCGGCACCATGTGCCTGTCCGAACCGCAGGCCGGCTCCTCCCTGTCGGACATCACCACCCGCGCCGTGCACGAGCGCGACAGCGCGCTGGGGCCGCAGTACCGGCTGTCCGGCCGCAAGATGTGGATCTCCGGCGGCGAGCACACCATCCTCGGCAACATCGTCCACCTGGTGCTGGCCAAGGTGCCGGACGCAGACGGCCGCCTGCCGCCCGGCACGCGCGGCATCTCGCTGTTCATCGTGCCGCGCACCCTGACCACGGGCGAAGGCGGCGGGCGCAACGACGTCAGCCTGGCCGGGATCAATCACAAGCTCGGCTACCGCGCGACGGTGAACTGCGCGCTCAACTTCGGGGAAGGCCGGTTCCGCCCGCAGGGACGCGCCGGCGCCATCGGCTATCTCGTCGGCAGGCCGGGCGACGGGCTGGCCTGCATGTTCCACCTGATGGACGAGGCGCGCATCGGCGTTGGCCTGGGCGCGGCGGCGCTGGGCTACACGGCCTACCTGCACGCGCTCGACTACGCGCGCCAGCGCCCGCAGGGGCGCCTGCCCGGGCCCTCGGGCAAGGATCCCTCGCAGCCGCAGGTGCCGCTGGTCGCGCATGCGGACGTGCGCCGCATGCTGCTCGCGCAGAAGTGCTATGCCGAGGGCGGCCTCGGCCTGGTGCTGGCCTGCGCGCGGCTGGTCGACGAGGCGCGGATCGCGCGCGAGGCCGGCGATGCCGCGGCCGCCGATGGCAAGCAGCTGCTGCTCGACATCCTCACCCCGGTCGCCAAGAGCTGGCCGGCGCAGTGGTGCCTGGCCGGCAACGACCTGGCCATCCAGGTGCATGGCGGCTACGGCTATACCCGCGACTACCGGGTCGAGCAGTTCTGGCGCGACAACCGCCTCAACGCCATCCACGAGGGTACCCATGGCATCCAGGCCATCGACCTGCTCGGCCGCAAGGTCGCGATGCAGGGCGGGGCCGCGTTCGAGGCCTACGTTCGGCTGCTGGAAGGCACGCTGGCGCGCGCGTCCGGCAGCACCTGCGCCGGGTTCGCCGATGCGCTGGCCGCGCGCCTGTCACGACTGCGCGAGGTGACCGCGGCGCTGCTGCGGGTGGAGGACCCGGTGACGCGGCTGGCCAACGCCAGCGCCTACCTGGAGGCCTTCGGCCACGTCACCGTGGCCTGGGTCTGGCTGGGCCAGCTGCTGGCGCTGGGCGTGCGCGAGGACGGCTTCGCGCGCGGCAAGCGCCAGGCCGCGCGCTGGTTCCTGCGCTGGGAACTGCCGCGCGTGGATGCGTGGCTCGAGCGCCTGGCCGACAACGACGACAGCGCACTGGCGATGCGCGACGAATGGTTCTGAAGGAGCGCAGCATGACCGGCCACCGCACCCTGTTCGACCTCGACGGCCGCATCGCCCTGGTCACCGGCGGCTCGCGCGGCCTCGGCCTGCAGATCGCCGAGGCGCTGGGCGACTACGGCGCGGCGGTGATGGTCTCGGCGCGCAGGCAGCATGAACTCGATGCCGCGCTCGAGCGGCTGCGCGGCCGCGGCATCCGTGCCGAGGCCTGCGCCGTGGACCTCGCGGCGGCAGGCGCGGCGGAGACCCTGGCCGAGGCGACGCTGGCCGCGTTCGGCGCGATCGACGTGCTGGTCAACAACGCCGGCGCCAGCTGGGGCGCGCCGGCCGAGGACCATCCGCTCGACGCCTGGGACAAGGTGTTCGATCTCAACGTGCGCGCGCTGTTCGCGCTGTCGCAGCAGGTGGCGCGGCGCGCGATGCTGCCCGCCGGCCGCGGGCGCATCGTCAACGTCGCGTCGATCGCGGGGCTGCGCGGCAACGCCGGCGCCCTGCTCAAGACAGCGGCCTACAACGCATCCAAGGGCGCGGTGGTGAACCTGACCCGGGCGCTGGCCGCCGAGTGGGGTGGGCGCGGCATCACCGTCAACGCGATCGCGCCGGGGTTCTTCCCTTCCAAGATGAGCCAGGGCGTGATCGGTGCGCTGGGCGAGGACGCGCTGGTGGGCAACGCGCCGCTGCGCCGGCTGGGCGGCGACGACGACCTCAAGGGCGCGGCGCTGCTGTTCGCCTCCGATGCCGGGGCGCACATCACCGGCCAGGTCCTGGCCGTCGACGGCGGGTACACGGCGGTATGAGCGCGACCCCGGCCATGGACGCGCTGCGCGGGCGGGTCGCGGTCATCACCGGAGCCGGCTCCGGGCTGGGCCGCGAGTTCGCGCGCGTGGCGGCCGGCGCCGGCATGGCGCTGGTGCTGGTGGACGTGCAGGCCGACGCGCTCGCCGAAACCGCGGCCGCGCTCGAGGCGACGGGCGCGACAGTGATGCAGCGGCGCCTGGACGTGGCCGACGGCGATGCCATGCAGACCCTGGCGCATGACGCCTGGGCACGCTTCGGCGCGGTCCACCTGCTGTTCAACAACGCCGGCGTGGGCACCACCGGCATGGTCTGGGAAGCCAGCGTCCAGGACTGGGAATGGGTGCTGGGAGTCAACCTCTGGGGCACGATCCACGGCGTGCGCGCCTTCGTGCCGCGCATGCTGGAGGCCGCCGCCGCCAATCCGGGCTATCGCGGCCACGTGGTCAATACCGCTTCGATCGCCGGCCTGGTCGATCCGCCGCTGACCGGCCCCTACAACGTCGCCAAGCACGCGGTGGTCTCGCTGTCGGAGACGCTCCACCAGGACCTGTCGCTGGTCGGCGACCGCGTCGGCTGCTCGGTGCTGTGTCCCTCCTGGGTGGCCACCGGCATCGCCCGCGCCGATCGCAACCGCGCGCCCGGCTCCCCGCGCGCGCGTACCCGCGCCGCCGCCGCGGGGCAGGCGCTGGTCGACAAGGCCGTGTCCTCCGCCAGGACCACGGCCGCCGAGGTCGCGCAGCTGACCTTCGAGGCGGTCGCCGAGGGCCGCTTCTGGATCCTGCCGCAGCCGCTGGCGCTCGAGGGCGTGCGCGCACGCTACGCGGCCCTGCTCGCGGGCGCGCCGCCGCCCGACCCCTATGCCGCGCTGCCGCAGTTGCGGCGCCAGATCCTCGACGCGCTGCACGCGCACTGATCCACCGGAGCCGCCATGGACCTGACCTTCAGCCCCGACGAACTCGCCTTCCGCGACGAGGTGCGCGCCTTCATCGCCGCGCACCTGCCAGGCGACATCCGCGACCGCGTGCGCCGCGGCGACGAGAGCCGGGTGGCCGACGACCTGCGCCGCTGGCAGCGGATCCTGCACGCGCAGGGCTGGGGCGCGGTGATGTGGCCGCGCGAGTTCGGCGGCAGCGGCTGGGACAAGACCCGCCAGTACCTGTTCGACATCGAATGCGCCGCGGCCGATGCGCCGATCCAGCTGCCGTTCGGCCTGAAGATGGTGGCGCCGGTGATCATGCGCTACGGCACGCCCGCGCAGCAGCAGCGCTTCCTGCCGCGCATCCTCGACGGCAGCGACTGGTGGTGCCAGGGGTACTCGGAGCCGGGCAGCGGTTCGGACCTGGCCTCGCTCAAGACCCGCGCCGAGCGCGACGGCGACCACTACGTGGTCAACGGCCAGAAGGCCTGGAACACGCTCGGCCAGCACGCCGACTGGATCTTCTGCCTGGTGCGCACCGACCCGGCGGCCAAGCCGCAGCGCGGCATCAGCTTCCTGCTCATCGACATGCGCACGCCGGGCATCCGCCTGCAGCCCACGCGCCTGCTCGACGGCGGCCACGAGGTCAACGAGGTCTTCTTCGACAACGTGCGCGTGCCGGTGGAGAACCTGGTGGGCGAGGAGAACGCGGGCTGGACCTGCGCC
>Ga0233369_1000961_pt1 | contig 10264 bp, 14 predicted proteins | sample ElkDunMinimDraft_26_FD_191537 | JGI IMG/M metagenome (GOLD analysis project Ga0233369, IMG submission 191537) | Fecal eukaryotic communites from dung pellets of Tule Elk in California, USA - Elk Dung D16 | ecosystem: Host-associated > Mammals > Digestive system > Large intestine > Fecal | place... | reverse complement strand
GCCTCACGCAGGAAGCCGATGATCTGTTCTTCGCTGAAACGCTTCTTCACGTCCAATCTCCTTCTCGTTGGGATTGGACTCCAAAGCAGTCCGCTACTCAATTACGGGGGGACGTCGACCAGACACTTGATGACGCGGCCGTCGGCCGTGCGGTCGAAGATGAAGTCCATCGACCACACTTCGTTGGCCGCAACCGGACGGATCAGCGGTTGCCGCTCGCCCACCGGCACATTCTTGCGCTTGCGTCGCCGCACCTGCAGCTTTGCCTGCTGATACAGCCGCTCCACGCGTTTGTAATTCACGGCATGGCCGCCTTGCCGCAGCTTGAGATAGATCATGCCCACGCCATAGCGCTTGTGCCGATACGCCAATGCCTGGATTGTTCTCGCAGTTCGACATTGCGATCCGGACGAGGTTCGTAGCGCAGTGCGCTGGCACTCATGCCCACCACGCGCAAAGCGCGACGCTCGCTGAGGCCTTTGCTTGCCATGTAGCGCACTTGCTCACGACGGGCCGGTGCGCTCACCATTTTTTTCGCAGCACGTCCTTGATCACCTCGTTATCGAGGACTTGCTCGGCCAGCAGCTTCTTCAGACGGGTTTACCCCCGTTTTCACGGACACTTACGAGACGGCCGATGCAGGCCCTGAGGAGTGTTCATGTCGAAGCGAAGGAAGTTCAGTGCGGAGTTCAAGCGCGGTGCTGTTGAGCAGGCAAGCCAGCCGGGCGTCAGCTGCGCCCAGGTGGCCCGGGAGCTGGGGATTCGCGACACCCTGCTGACCCGCTGGAAGCGGGAGGCGCAGAGCCAGGGCAAGGTGGCCTTCGGTGGCACCGGGACGCCCCGGGACGAGGAGCTGGCCGGGCTCAAGCGCGAGTTGGCCCGGGTGAAGAAGGAACGCGATTTTTTGCGAGAAGCGGCGACGTTCTTTGCCAAGGGATCGTCCTGAGGTATCAGGCGATCGAACGTTGCCGCGATGAATTTCCGGTTCGGCTGATGTGCCGCTGCCTGCGGGTGTCGGCCAGTGGTTACTACGACTGGAGCAAGCGCCTCCCAAGCCCCCGCCAGCTCGACAACCAGCGTCTGCTCGGCCGGATCCGTGAGCTGCACGAAGACAGCCGGGGCACGCTGGGCGCCGGTCGGATGCAGGAAGATCTGGCCGATGCCGGCGAACCCGTCAGCCTGAACCGGGTGGCGCGCCTGATGGCTGAAGATGGCCTGCAGGGCTGGCCGCGGCCGAAGCGGCGTGGCCAGCGTGGCCGGCCCGCGCTGACGCCACCGGGTGTGCGCAATCTGCTGGAGCGGGACTTCACCGCGCTGGAGCCGGAGACCAAGTGGGTCACCGACATCACCGAGATCAAGACCCGGCAGGCCAAGCTGTACCTGTGCATCGTGCTGGACCTGTTCGACCAGCGCGTGGTGGGCTGGTCGATGCACCACCGGCAGGATCGGCAGATGGTGATCCGGGCCGTGCAGATGGCGGTCTGGCAGCGCCAAGACAGACATCCGGCGATCCTGCATTCGGATCGAGGCAGCCAGTTCCGAAGAGGCGACTACCAGCGTTACCTGGCGGCCAACGCATTGGTGTGCTCGATGAGCGCGGTGGGCCACTGCGGCGACAACGCGGCGTGCGAAGGCTTCTTCGGGCTGCTCAAGCGCGAGCGGGTCTACCGCATGACGTATCCGACACTCGATGCCGCCAGGGCTGATGTGTTCGAATACATCGAGCGATTCCACAACCCGAGGATGCGGCGAAGACTCGCCAGGCAGGATCAGAAGCTCTCAACCCTTTCACAACCGTCCGTGATTTCGGGGTAGAACCCGGCAATTTTCTGACCTGGCGGACGCGTCGTGTAGATCATTCAGTTCAGGCCAGACTCGAGGCTTGGTGGCGTAGCGTGACAGCTATCTGGCCAACTCGACCTTCGTGCATTCCGGGTAGAGAGCTTTCGACCAACAAGAAGGCATTCAGGCTCAGGGCTCACCTTCGTGAGTAGTATTACTACTCATCGCAGCAATTGAGACAGGCGCCGGGCACCGTGCGCACGGTCGCTGGAGCCCGCACATGTTCACCTTGCTCGACCCGCCCGCTTCCTTTGCGGGCTATGCCGCCATCGATCCTCCCCTCGTGCCGCTGCCCCTGGGCGCGGCTACCGCCCGGCTGGGGTTCCCCTCCCCGGCCGAGGACTTCGAGGAAGACAGCCTCGACCTCAATCGCCTGCTGATTCGCAACGCGCCGGCCACTTACGTCTACCGGGCCAGCGGCCACTCGATGGCACGCGCCGGCATCCTCGATGGTGACTTATTGATCGTCGACCGCTCCGTCGAACCCCGCACCGGCAGCCTGGTGATGGCCGTCTGGGAGGGCAACCAGCCCACCTGCAAGATCCTGCTGATAGCCGAGCATCACATCGAACTGCACTCGGCCAACCCTGAGGTGCCGCCGATCATCATCGAGCCGGGGACCGAGGTGGAACTGTTCGCCGTGGTGAGCATCGCTCGCCAGGTCAAGCGCGCTGCGGTGCCCCGTGCGTCCCGTTCGTGACCGCCGGCGGGAATCCGCCGCACTTTACGAATACCCGGAACACCTGCGGCCCGAGATCGACGCACTACCGCGTGCGCCGGGCGTCTACACCTTCCTCGGCAACGAAGAGGACGTGCTGCCGCTCTACATCGGCAAGTCGATCGACATCCGCAACCGCGTGATGGATCACCTGCGAACACCGGAAGAAGCGCGGCTGCTTCGGCAGGCCCGGCGGATCAGCCATATCCGCACCGCCGGCGACATCGGCGCCCAGCTGCTCGAGGCGCAGATGATCAAGGCCAGCCACCCGCTCTACAACCGCAAGCTGCGCCGCACGACGCGGCAGTTCTCTATTGAACTGCACCGCGGGAAGGTCACCGTGGTCAACTCCGCGGACATCGACCCAGCACGCGCACCCAAGCTCTACGGCCTGCACTCCAGCCCTCGCGCAGCGATGACCGCGTTGCGACGCATCGCCGACGAGAACCGCCTTTGCTACACGCTGCTCGGCATCGAGCGCGGGGTCCCGGGTCGGCCTTGCTTCCGCGCGATGCTCAAGCAGTGCGCCGGTGCCTGCCACGGCGCCGAGACGCTGGGCGAGCATGAGGAACGCCTGCGGCTGGTGCTGGACGACCGGCAGGTGTCGGCCTGGCCGTACCAGGGCGCAGTGGCATTGGAAGAGCGCGGCGAGGACATGCGCCAGTACCACGTTGTGCGCGACTGGCAGTACATCGGCAGCGCAACCTCGCTCACTGCCGCGCGGCGCATCCGCAGCTCGACCGGGCAGTTCGATCGCGATGCCTATCGGATCCTGCGTGCGCCGGTCCTCGAGGGCGCACACCGCATCGTGCCGCTGGCGGCCTGACATGTTCGCCCTGGTCGACGGCAACAACTTCTATGCGAGTTGCGAGCGCATCTTCCAGCCACGCCTGCGCGGTGTGCCGCTGGTGGTCCTGTCGAACAACGACGGCTGCGCGATCGCGCGCACGGCCGAGGCCAAGGCGCTCGGCATCAAGATGGGCCAGCCCGCGCACGAGCTGAAGCAACTGGTGAAGCACCAGGGCCTGCAGATGCGCAGCGCCAACTTCGCGCTCTACGGGGACATCAGCGCACGTGTGGTCACCATCCTGCGCGACGAGGCGCCGCGCGTAGAGGTCTACAGCATCGACGAGTCGTTCCTCGACATGACCGGCATCCGTGATCGCGAGGCCTTCGCGCACCGGCTTCGGACAAAGGTGCACCGTTGGACGGGCATCCCCAACTGCATCGGGATCGGCCCCACTAAGACGCTAGCCAAAGCGGCCAACAAGGCGGCCAAGTCCGGCGCGGGCGTCGTCGACCTGACGGAGCCAGATCGTCGGGCGCAGGTGCTGGCAACCTTTCCCACGACGGATCTCTGGGGCGTCGGCGGCAAGTGGGGCATGCGCCTGGCCAACATGGGCATCACCACAGCAGCGCAGCTGCGTGACGCACCGCCCGACACGATCCTGCGCGAGTTCGGCGTGGTGCTAGCGAGAACGCAGCGCGAGTTGCAGGGCCACGCCTGCATCGAACTCGAAGACGTGGCTCCCGACAAGCAGCAGATCATGGTGAGTCGATCCTTCGCCGAGCGCGTCAAGGACCACCAAGCCGTCGCGCAGGCGCTTGCCACCTTCGCGGTGCGCGCCTGCGAGAAGCTGCGAAAAGCAGGACTCGTTGCTGGTGGCGTGTGGATCTTCGTACACAGCGATGTGTTCCGCGCAGAGCTGCCGCAGCACCACGTCAACCGATCGATCAGCCTACCGGTTGCGACCGCTGATAGCCGAGCAGTGCTGTCTATCGTCACCCGTCTCCTTCATGGCGCTCTCAAGCAGGGAGTTGGCTACAAAAAAGCCGGCGTGGCTCTGCTCGACCTCGGCAGGCCCGAGAAGCGGCAAGCTGACCTGTTTGCCTCAGCTTCTGCAGCGAATTCGAAACTGATGGAAGCGCTCGACGGCATCAACCGCAAGTTCGGCCGAGGCGTCGCCGGCCTGGGCGCCACGGGCTGGAAGGAGCGGCCCGAGTGGGGCATGCGTCAGAACATGCTGTCGCCCAACTACACCACTCGTTCCAGCGACCTTCCCCTCATCAACTGCTGATTGCTTGTCGCATTGACCACGGCGCCATGTCTGCGCCCATACCCTGCTTTTCAGCCCCATCAGGACCGATCCCATGTGCTACTCCGCCCAGGTCTACGCCGAGCTCAAGCGGTATCGGCGTCTCTTCCCCGAGGTGAAGATGGACGTCGAGACCTACGTGAAGACCTTCTGGTGGGATCGCGGCAAGAACCCGATGGCCAAGGCGCCGCGGGCGCTGATCCGGGAGTTGCAGAACCTCGGGCCGCCCGATCTTGCGGCGAATCTCCTACAAGCAGACGCAGCGGCGATCGCCGCTCTCGAGCAGGAAGTGTTCGCCCAGCGCCGGCGCGTTGCCGATGCCGAGCGGAAGCTGCAGACCAAGGTCACGAAGAAAGCCCAGGAGGACGTGCGGATCGGTTCGACCAAAGTCGAACTCGCCATGGCGCGCATCGCGGCGCTCAAGCGCACCGAGGCACAGCCTGCCGACAGCCGCATCTTCCCGGGCACCTACGCCCCCGTGATGATCGTCGAGAACGGCCAGCTCGTGCTCAAGCCGATGCGCTATCAGTGCCGCCCCGCCGGCAAACCCGCCTTCTACGACGGCAAATTCCCCGGCACTTACAACGCCCGCCGCGACAACCTCGAGGGCTTTTGGGGCGGCCTGTTCGGCTTCAGCCATGGCGTGATGGTAGCCGACCGGTTCTACGAGAACGTCGAGGGCAAGGACGGCCAGAACAAGCGTCTGGAGTTCGTGCCAAGCACTGGCGAGCCGATGCTGATCGCCTGCCTGTGGTCGCATTGGAAAGACCCGAAGGGTGTCGAACCGGATCTGCTGTCGTTCGCGGCCATCACCGACGAGCCGGAGCCCGAGGTAGCCGCCGCTGGCCACGACCGGACGATCACTAACATCAAGCCCGAGCACCTCGACGCCTGGCTCAATCCGGACCCCACCAACCTCGCCGCTCTGTACGCAATCTTCGACGACAGGCGGCACCCGTTCTACGAGTACCGCGAGGCTGCCTGACCCATCCCTTGGAATCGAACATGACCCCTGCTGCGTTGCCCGCCGAGATCGTCGCCATTGCGTATGGAGATGTGGAAGTTGCCTCAGGCGCCGTCCTCATGGAGGTTTGGGTGCGCGAGATCACGCCGAAAGGGACAGCTGTCATCGGCGCGCGAGATCCGGTACTGGTGCATTACGGCATGTTGGAAGATCTCGTCGCACGCGAGAGCCGGCTAATGACCGCGATGCGGAAGAACGGTGCCACTCGGGACGTTCTACCCCTCGCGGGAAGAAAGCTGCCGGCGTGGGATGCCGGTCCGGCGCTCCCATCACTCATGGCCTTCGGCTACATGTGCGATGGCTTGGGCTACCGGGATGTCGAAGCCGACCTGGGCGCCGTGCGGCTCTGGCTCTCCGTGCGCCCTCTCGCGCAAGCGAGAAACACCGACCAGGAGCACTCGCAAGGCGGTGAGTACCTGATGGCCCGACACACCCTTCCTGCCTTCCACCAAGGCATGCGCAACGTCCTTCGGAAGATGCGGGAGCTGGGTGCTCGGCCCACCCGAGAAGCTCAACTGACGCAAACAGAGGTGACCCATGACCGAGACGCAGAAGCTGTCCCGCGCGGAGCCCAACAACGAACTCGACTCGCCGGCCGCCTGGGTGCCTGCGATGCTCGCCGAGACTGACGAACACTGCCACAAGGATGCCTTCGCCGGCCACGCCGACGAGATTGAAGCGCGCACCGCCCACGAGGACCACGACCATTACTGGTCTCGCCTCCAGTGCATCCTGCGTCACAACGGGATGGTGCCCGGAAATGACGAGCCCTGCAGCGAATAGCGCAGGCGAGGCGCTGCAGCGAGCGACGCATTCCGCCGTGAGACGAGGGCGGAAAACCGAAGCAGGCGTCACCCTCGTGCGCCCCTATTACTGTCCACCACGAGATGGGAAAACAGTTATGGGCCAGGACATGTCGATTTCGGGGTGTCAGGCCTCTCCACTTAGAAGAAGCGTGCAAAATGTAATCGCAGAGCTGAAGGGCAAGCTGCGCACCCGCGCTGCCCGGGAGGCGCGACGACTGATATGGAGTGTCAACATCGGCGAACTCTCAGACGTAGAACTGGATCAGGTACTGACAGCGCTCGCCGAAGCGGGGTATAGGAGGAGCTATACACGCGAGCTCAGCTTCATCGCGCATTTCGAATTCGATTGGAGAACTGGCTCTACGCAGCATCGAACCACTCTTCGAAAGGGCAGCAACGTGCGCTGGGCGTAAACCGGCGGAGCGGCGACATCCTAAGGGGAGAGGTGTAGGGCCGCGGCGCGCGCACGTGCTGTGGGGAAAGATTGCACCCAGTCAGGAGTTAGTTTCTTCAGTTGATATCGCGATCGAATGTAAGGAACTGCCTAGGTCAACCGACAGTAGCTCGACCATCCCAGACTAGGGTGAGTACCAGCAAGTAGGCTCGATGCTCTTCAGACAACACCCGCTCTTGGCCGGAAGCCGCCGCGTGCAAGCCGTAGACGACCGGAACGTCCTCGCGCAACGCTGCGGCTCAGGCTCAGTCAATGGACGCGTCGATGCAGATCAACGATACACAGAAAGTCGAACCCGACCTGGAGGTTGCCGTGTCCTACAGGCTCGACGAGTACCAACGGGTGTTGCGCGAACTGGTGGAATCGGAGTTTTTGCCGACAGTGGATGAGTCCCAGCTATTGCGGTTCTGGAACGGTCGGCGGGCTGGTGATTTGGTCTTCGCGCTTGTGGTACCGCTGATCTTCTTCTGGAAGAAGACGCGCATGGGTGACTGCGTCTTCAGCTTCAGCACGTCGGGCCTGTCTCGAGCCACCAAGGGGAAAACCGCGAGACGGACGTGGGCACAAGTGAAGCGTGTCCGTCGATTCTCCGAGGCGTACCTCATTGAGCTCGAAGAAGGCGGTGCGATGCCGTTGCCATTCCGGGCCTTCAGCGCTGCGCAGCAGACGCGATTCGAAACGCTTTTGCAGAAGAGCGGCGTACACACACCGACGTGGGACTGACGCAAAGGTCGCTGTCTGCTTCTGGCCGAAAGCGGAAGTAGCAAGGCGGGGGTTAGGCAGCACTATCGGCGGTGCACGTTGGTAGCTTGTGCTCATTCGAGAGCAAGTTCGCCGCGCAAACCCGCGACGTGAGCGCGACCAACAGGCAGTTCTTTTCCGTTCGCCATGACAAGCCAGTAGCGGCTGCCTGAGCCGGTATGCAAGGAACGGACATGACGCAGATTGACCAGGCAAGAGCGGTGGCAACGAACGAAATCGGGCGGCAGCACGACTGTCAGCGCGGTCAAGGATTTGTCGTGCAGCTCGCTGCGCCCATCCAGCAGACAAATCTCGCTGTAGTCGCCGTCTGCACGAATACAAAGCACATCGGCAAGCTCGACCAACGACGTTCCTTTTGCCCGCCAGATTCCGATGTAGCGCGCAAGACCCGGGCGATAGCGCGCAGCATCTAGCAAACGATCCAACGCCAGGCCGAGGCGTTCGCGCGTGAAAGGCTTAGGGACGAAATCCAATACTCCATGTTCAAACGCTTGGAGCGCCCGCTCGTGGTGGGCTGACACCACGACGCAGTGATAGCGTCCGGCTACCGCCTGTCGCAGCAGATCAAAGCCGTCTTCGCCGCCAAGGTTCAGGTCTAGCAGCAGGCCGTCGTAGAGGCTGCGCTGCAACCGGTCGCCTGCCATGTCCAGGTCAGCGACCGCATCAATGCGTGCCCGGTCGCCCGCCAATTCTCTGCACATGCGCAGCAGGCGCTCACGAATGAGCGGTTCGTCATCGACGATCAGGATGCGCATGGCAGCTCGATCCGGCTGCACCAGTCCGCGTGGTCGGGACCTTGGGTATAGCGCCAGCTGTTGGGGAAGGCGGCGGCCAGACTGGCCTCGATGTAACTAGTGCCGGTACCGTGGCCGCGATGCGCCGCGGTCCCACGGGCGCTGCGCAGCTCGAGCACCCTACGGCTGCCCTCGCGCTGTACGCGTAGCCTCAGGGGATGCTGCTGGCAGGCCTCGGCGCCGGCATGGGTGAGTGCATTCTCGACTTGGGCATGGAGTACCCCGGGCGGCAACAGGAAATCTGTGTCGTCGGCGGCGACATCGAAGCCGATCGATTGGCCCAGCGCCTGACTGACGATGTCCAGATGGTTGCGGCAAAGAGCCAGTTCGTCTTCCAGTGGAACCAGAGAGTGTCGGCTGCTCTCGCGCAGGCGATCGAACTGCTCAGCCAGCGACCCAACAAGGCGGCCGGCACGCGCAGGTGCCTGCTCGATCAGTTCCTGTAGACAGGTCAGCGTGTTCATCAGCCAGTGAGGCTGTATGCCACGTTGCAACAGCTGCAGCGAGAGCTGGGCACGCTCTTCGCGCAGCCGCGCATTGTGTCGGTCAAGCATGCGCAGCCGCTCCGCGTGGCGCAACAGCAAGAACCCCATCAGAACCGCCAGTAGCAGAAAGTATGGTCCGTCGAGGAATGCGCCGCCGGCAACTGGCATCGTCAGCACGCCGACCAGCATTAGGACCAGGATCGGGCGGCGCTCTTCATGTTCGCCCTCTGCGCGCCTCAACAGCCACACGGATGCCACCAGACTCATCAGCAGAGCAGTTGCTCCGCGGCCATCGAAAGTAGGCAGGAAGGCCAAGACTCCTGCAAGCGCCGCGAGATATGTAACGCGAGCAGACACCGACACCCTGACATCGAAGCGCCGCGCAAGGTAGGCAGGCAGTAGCACAGCTGCCGCGGCGTGCAACGCCAGCAATGCGAGCATCCGCAGGCCGTGCCAGGGATAGAGGTATCCGAACAGCGGGCGCCAGGCTTCTGCCACAGGCAGCGCCAAACCGACGCCGCCCAACGCGAGCAGCAGCAGAGCACCACGCGCTCGCGGCTGCCCGCGCTGCACCGCGAGGAAATACAGGCAAGCGGCTCCGAGCGCCCCTGAGGCGAAAGCCACAATGAGCCACGGGCCTGCACGAGGGAGGGGCGGACCGCCGTCCGATGCGATCCTGAGGCCGGCATCGGTCGTGTCCATGCGCAGCCATTGATGTTGACTTGACGCTAGAACGATCAGCTCATCAACGTCGGCGTCTCCTGATGGCGGCAGCACGCGGACGATATCCATCAGACCTGGTTGTTCTTGATCCTTGCTGTGCCCAACGATGCCGTTGGGGGCCAACGGCTGTCCGTTCCAATATGGCTGACTGGCGGCACGTAGCGACAGGTGCAGCAAGCGGCCGCCATCGTCCTTCGCAGCGGCAAGGCGCCAGCGCAGCCAATGGGGATCCTGCCAGCCGGCCAGCACGCGCAGATCAAGCGGCTGCCAGTCCAGATCGTCCGCAGGCCGTGCCGATATGCTGCTTGGCATCGACACCCGGGCGGGCGCCATCTCGGCAGATAGCACCTGCACGTCCGTTGGGCCGTGCGACGACGCCAGCAGCCAAGCTGCGACCACCAGCACCAGCAAGGCAGGGGCGGCCAGTACCTTTGTGATCGTCATGCTCCTTATCGTACCGGCCGTACAGAGACATTCGGCCCCAGTCTGGAGTCGTTGGGCGAGCGGAGGCGCCTAAGCTCCGTGGCAGCGTGGATGCTGGTGGAACGCGCCCTGCATCC
>Ga0233369_1000960_pt1 | contig 10282 bp, 8 predicted proteins | sample ElkDunMinimDraft_26_FD_191537 | JGI IMG/M metagenome (GOLD analysis project Ga0233369, IMG submission 191537) | Fecal eukaryotic communites from dung pellets of Tule Elk in California, USA - Elk Dung D16 | ecosystem: Host-associated > Mammals > Digestive system > Large intestine > Fecal | place... | reverse complement strand
GGCAAGGTCACCGGCGACCTCAACGTGCACGGGCCGATGGCCGGCGTCACGTTCCGCTTCTGACCCGCGGCGCGGCCGATCAGGAAAAAGCCCCGGCATGGCCGGGGCTTTTCTTTACTGCAGCCGGCCGGCGGCCGCGCTTACTTCTTCTTCGGGATGTACAGATCCGTGATCGTGCCGTCGAAGACTTCCGCGGCCATCGCCACCGACTCGCTGAGGGTGGGGTGCGGATGGATCGTGTGGCCGATGTCTGCGACTTCCGCGCCCATCTCGATCGCCAGGGCTGCTTCGGCGATCAGATCGCCCGCATGCACGCCGACGATGCCGGCGCCGACGATGCGGTGCGTGGTCTCGTCGAAGATCAGCTTGGTGAAGCCCTCGGTGCGCCCGATGCCGATCGCCCGGCCGCTGGCCGCCCACGGGAACTTGCCGACGCCGACCTTGAGGCCCTTGGCCTTGGCTTCGGTCTCGGTGATGCCCACCCAGGCGATTTCCGGATCGGTGTAGGCGACCGACGGAATCACCCGCGCCACCCACTCCTTCTTCTCGCCGGCGGCGACTTCAGCCGCAAGCTTGCCCTCGTGCGTCGCCTTGTGCGCGAGCATCGGCTGGCCGACCAGATCGCCGATCGCGAAGATGTGCGGCACGTTGGTGCGCATCTGCGCGTCGACGGCGATGAAGCCGCGCTCCGACACGCGCACGCCGGCCTTGTCGGCTGCGATCTTGCCGCCGTTGGGCGTCCGGCCCACGGCCACCAGCACACGATCGAAGGTCTTGGTGGCCGGAATGCTCTCGCCTTCGAAGGTGACGTCAATGCCGTCCTGGCCGGGCTTTGCCTCGACCACCTTCGTTTTCAGATGCGCCGAGACGCCCTGCTTCTTCAGACGGTCGGCGAGCGGCTTGACCAGATCCTTGTCGGCGCCGGGCATCAACTGGTCGGCGAGCTCGACGACGGTCACTTCCGAGCCGAGCGCGTGATAGACCGTCGCCATCTCCAGACCGATGATGCCGCCGCCGACGACGAGCAGCTTCTTCGGCGTTTCGGCCAGTTCCAGCGCGTCGGTCGAATCCATGATGCGCGGGTCGTCCCACGGAAAACCGGGCAGCTTCAACGCCTGCGAGCCGGCGGCGATGATGCACTGCTCGAAGCGCACGAGCTGGGTCTTGCCGTCGCTGCCGGTGACTTCGATCTCGTTGGGCGACACGAACAGGCCTTCGCCGGTGACCACGCGCACCTTGCGCTGCTTGGCCATGCCGCTCAGGCCCTTGGTGAGCTGGCCGACCACTTTTTCCTTGTAGCCGCGGAGCTTGTCGAGATCGATCGTGGGCGCGCCGAAGTCGACGCCGTAGTCGCTGGCATGGCTGGCCTGGTCGATGACCTCCGCCGCATGCAGCAGTGCCTTCGACGGGATGCAGCCGACGTTGAGGCAGACGCCGCCGAGCGTGGCGTAGCGCTCGATCAGCACCGTGTCGAGCCCCAGGTCCGCGGCCCGGAATGCGGCGGTGTAGCCGCCGGGGCCGGAACCGAGCACGACGATGCGACATTCGACGTCGGCCTGGCGGCCCGACGAAGGCGCGGCCTTGACCGCTTCCGGCTCGGCCGGCGCGCGATGCGAGCGGGCGACGGGCGGCTTGCTGCCGGGTGCGTCGTTCTTCTGCGCCGGCGCGTCTTCCTTCCTCTCGCGCGCGGAGGCCGTTGCGTCGGCAGCAGGTGCATCGCCCGCGCCCTCAGCTTCGGCTTCGATCACCGCGACCACGCTGCCTTCCGACAACGTATCGCCGACCTTGACCCTGAGTTCGGTGATGACACCCGCGGCCGAAGCCGGCACTTCCATCGTGGCCTTGTCCGATTCCAGTGTGACCAGGCTCTGGTCCTTGGCGATGGTGTCGCCCACGGCGACGAGCACCTCGATCACCGGCACATCGTCGTATCCACCGATGTCGGGGACTTTCACTTCGAGGGTCTTGGCCATTACGGATTCTCCGGAGTCTGTTGCGTGGGGTCCGCCACCACCATGCGCGACGCCGGGCGGCGGGCCCAGGTCAGCGAATACAGGTCGTGGCGACGGTCGTTGAGGTTCTGCACCGTGCCGGCGTTGCGGGCGACGACGAGGTCGTTGAGGCGCAGGTCGGCGAACGCGACCTGCTCGACGTTCGGCGTGGTGTCGGCGGCGACGCCATCGCGCGCGAACGGGAAATCGCAGGGCGTGAGGATGCAGCTCTGCGCGTACTGGATGTCGAAGTTGTTGACGCCGGGCAGGTTGCCGACATTGCCCGACAGCACGACGTAGCACTGGTTCTCGACCGCGCGCGCCTGCGAGCAGTAGCGCACGCGCAGGTAGCCTTCGCGGGTGTCGGTGCAGAACGGCACGAACAGGATCATCGCCCCCTGGTCCACCAGGTGGCGGCCGAGTTCGGGGAACTCGCTGTCGTAGCAGATCATCACGCCGATCGGGCCGCAGTCGGTGATGATCGCCTGCGCGCTGTCGCCACCGCCGATGCCCCACCAGGTGCGCTCGTTGGGCGTGGGGTGCAACTTGTCGCGGGTATGCAGCGACCCGTCGCGCAAGGCGACGTAGCAGATGTTGCGCACCTTGGCGTCGGCGCCGGCGCTGGTGCGCGTGGGGTGCGAGCCGCCGATGATGTTGATGTTGTGGCGCACCGCCAGCTCACAGAGCAGCGTGGCGAAACGCTCGGTGTACCCGGTCAGCGCAAGCATCGAATCCTGCGGCGACAGCGGCTTGTTCTCGACCGAGAGCAGCTGCAGCGTGAACAGTTCCGGGAAGACCACGAAGTCGGCGCGATAGTCGGCGGCGATGTCGACGAAATACTCGACCTGGGTCGCGAATTCGTCGAACGAGGCGACGCGGCGCTGCTGGTACTGCACGGTGGCCACCCGGACCGATTCGGGAAGCGGCCGGGCTGATGGGCGCGCACCGGCGCGAGGGTCGATCTTGGGATTGCGCCACACCAGATGGGCGGCGTTGCCGCGCGATTCGGTGTCGCTGGGCAGATAGCCCGGCAGCACGCCGATGAGCTCGAAGCCGTTGCGCAGCTGGAAACTCAGCGCGCGATCGCGCAGACGCCCGGCGCAGACCGCCTCGACATAGGCGGCCACGTCGTTGTTGAACTTCTTCGCGCGCCGGCCATAACCGGGCAGGCGCCCGCCGAACACGATGCCCTTCAGTCCCAGGTCCTGGCACAAACGCTTGCGCAGCTCGTACAGGCGCCGGCCGATGCGCAGGCCGCGATGCGCCGGGTCGACGCAGACCTCCATGCCGTAGAGCCAGTCGCCGGTCGACAGGTGGCGCGAGGCATACCCGCCGCCGGAAATCTCCAGCCAGCGGTGCGGGGCCATCGCCGTGCGTTCATCCAGGCGGAACGTCGCGCAGTAGCCCACTGCGAGTTCGTCGTAGAACGCGACGAATACGCCTTCGGGGAACTGCGCGATCTGCCCGGTGAGCATCTCGGCGGTGTAGCCGCTTTCCGGCCCGTAGACCCGCTCGCTGAGCGCGACGATCGACGGGATGTCGGCGATGCCCGCATGGCGCAGCGTCAGCCGCGCCCGCTCGCGCGTGGGCGCCTCGTCGCTCATGCCGGTGCCGGGCCGCTTACAGCAGCACCCGGCGCATGTCGCCGAGCAGCTGGGCAAGCGTCGCGGTGAAGCGCGCGGCGGCGGCGCCGTCGATGACGCGGTGATCGTAGGACAGCGACAGCGGCAGGATCAGACGCGGCTGGAAGGCCTTTCCGTCCCAGACCGGCTTCATCGCCGACTTCGACACACCAAGGATGGCGACTTCCGGCGCGTTGACGATCGGCGTGAAGCTGGTCCCGCCGATGCCGCCCAGCGAGCTGATCGAGAAGCACCCGCCCTGCATGTCGGCCGGGCCGAGCTTGCCGTCGCGGGCCTTCTTCGCCAGCGCGGACATCTCCTGCGAGATCTCCAGCACGCCCTTCTTGTCGGCGTCGCGGATCACCGGCACGACCAGGCCATTGGGCGTATCGGCGGCGAAACCGATGTGGAAGTACTTCTTGAGCGTGAGGGTCTCGCCGGCCGCGTCGAGCGAGCTGTTGAAGCGCGGGTACTGCTTGAGCACCGCGACGGACGCCTTGATCAGGAACGCGAGCATGGTCAGCTTGATGCCGGCCTTCTCGTTCTCCTTGTTGAGCTGCACGCGCAAGGCTTCGAGATCGGTGATGTCGGCATCGTCGTGCTGGGTGACGTGCGGAATCATCGCCCAGTTGCGGGCAAGGTTGGCCGCGGAGATCTTCTGGATGCGGCCGAGTTCCTGCACCTCGACCTCGCCGAACTTGGCGAAATCGACCTTCGGCCACGGCAACAGGTTCAGACCGCCGCCCGCCGTTGCCGGCGTACCGGCCGCCGCTTTCGCACCGCCGCCCTGCATCACGCCCTTGACGAAGGACTGCACGTCCTCGCGCACGATGCGCCCGCCCCTGGCACTGCCCTTGAGCTGCAGCAGGTCCACGCCAAGCTCGCGTGCGAACAGGCGCACCGCGGGGCTGGCGTAGGGCACCTTGTCAGGCAGGATCGCCTCGGCGTCGAAGCGCACCGGCGGCGCGCCACTACCTGGCACGCGATGCTCGATGGAGGCTTCGGCGATCCGGTCGGGCCTGGCCTGCGGTGCGACCGGCTCGACCGTATTGTCGTCCGTGCCCTTCACCGCCGCGGGGGCCGCCACGGGCGCAGCGGCAGGCGCATCGCCGTTGGCCTCGATGATCGCCACCACGCCGCCTTCCGACAGCGTGTCGCCGACCTTGACCTTGAGTTCCTTGATGACGCCGGCGACCGCGGCCGGCACTTCCATCGTCGCCTTGTCGGATTCGAGCGTGATCAGACCCTGGTCCTTCTCGACCGTGTCGCCGACCGCGACCAGCACTTCGATCACCGGCACGTCGTCGTAGCCGCCGATGTCGGGCACCTTGGATTCCTGCGCGCCGCCACCGCCGGACTGCGCCTTCGGCGCCTCGGCCTTCGTGGCCGGCGCGGCGTTCTCGGCGACCGGCTTGTCGGCAGCCTTCGGAGCGTCGGTCTTCGCGGGCGCCTCCGCCTGGGCGTCGCTGCCCTCGGCTTCGATGATCGCGACCACGCCGCCTTCCGACAGCGTGTCGCCGACCTTGACCTTCAACTCCTTGATTACCCCCGCAAATGGCGCCGGCACTTCCATCGTCGCCTTGTCCGATTCGAGCGTGACCAGCCCCTGATCGGCCGACACCGTATCGCCGACGGCGACGAGCACCTCGATCACCGGGACATCGTCAAACCCGCCAATGTCGGGAACGCGTGCTTCTTTCAGGTCGGCCATGCGGCCCTCCGGGCATCTCGTGGGTCCCTATTGTGGGGCTCTGCCCAGTCCTGCGCCAACTGTTGCATGGCGTATGGAGCGTCACGCGTCCGTTGTCGCCGCTCGGGCGCCGCGATGCCCACTGCACGGCGTGCGCCTGCTGGCGGAACCCGCCGCCGCGGCAACGGGAGCGCCATCCCCTACATCGATGAAATGCACGCAACGCGTGGCAGGGGCCGGGGTGAAATCCGCCAAGAGCGATCCTGCGCCTGCGCTGAATCGTTGTGGGGCCTTCAGGATTAAACCACCACTGATTCAGCAGGGACTTGCGAGCATGGCCGCGCCTTCCCGGAGAGGAAGGTCGCGGCGCCGCGCCGTGACATATGCAGTCCGCCGAGCGGCAAGCTCGGTTTCCAATACGGAGTATCCCCCATGCTGAAGTCCAACAAGTGCGCTCTCGCCCTCGCCGCCACGCTGGCAAGCCTCGCGATCTCCTCGACCGCCTTCGCCCAGAGCTCCACCGACACCGCATCGGGCAAGCGTTTCTCGGTCGTCGGCAGCGCGACCCTTCTGCAACCCACCAAACACAGCTCCAATGACGGTCTCGAAGTCGACGGCGGCCCGGCGCCGACCGCTTCGTTCTCCTACAACTTCACGGACAACATCAGTGCCGAGCTGTGGGGCGCGCTCGACAGCTTCGAGCACCGTGTCACCACTGACGCCGGCAAGCTGGGCACGGTCGAGCAGCTCCCGATCGCGCTGAGCGGCCAGTACCACTTCGGCGACGCCGACAACACCTTCCGCCCGTTCCTCGGCCTGGGGTATCACTACTCCAACTTCAACAACGAAGATCTCAACCCCGGCGGCGAGCACATCAGCCTGTCGACGGCCAAGGGCGCGATCGGCACTGTCGGCGTGGACATGAACATCACCCCGACCTGGTTCGCCCGGGCCGACGCGCGCTACCTGCACAGCAATGCCGACCTGAACCAGGCAGGCGTTCCGATCGGGCAGGAGATCAAGCTCGATCCGTGGACCGTCAGCTTCGGTATCGGCGCGCGCTTCTGACCTCTCTCCCGGAAGTCGTGCACCAGGAAAGGCCCGCTTCGGCGGGCCTTTTTCTGTGCGCCCGGGTCGGTCTGCCGTGTCGCGGCCGCCCGACCCGCCCCTATGGCTCGCACATGCACGAGTCGGCAGGGATCTTCCGACGTGCGGACAGGAGGCCCGCCGCCACGTTGGACAACCGCGTGGCGCTTCAGCGCAGCCAGCGCCCCAGTCGCCACTGCAGCGCGACGGCGTACATGGCGTGATAGCCGACGACGAGCCCGGCCACGGCGAACAGGCCGGCAGGTTCCCCCAGCGGGCCCCACGCTGCGAGTGCGGCCTGCCCCCCGCGCATGCGTTCCCAGGCCTGCCAGATCCCGGCGAATACCCGCGCCACCACCAGCAGCGTCAGCGCGAGCACCAGCCAGCGGTTGGGTGTGTACCAGACCTGCCCCGGGCGGTGCTCGACGCGCGTGAGCAACCAGCCCAGCCCGCCCAGGGCCAAGCCCGCCAGCACGCCCGCCGCGGCGTACGGAAACGCGTGCGGCACGAACAGCTGGGCGATGCCCATGCCGGCAAGGAACAGCACGGCCGAAGCCGGGATCAGCCACGCGTTGAGGCGGGTCAGCCAGCGTGGCGGGCGGCGGCGCGAGGTGCCGACGCGGTAACGGTTCCACAATGCCAGCGGCCACAGCAGCAGTAACAGCGCGAACACGCCGAGCAGGACGATTGCGAGCAACAGGAGAGGCATAGAGGCGCGGGTGCGGAGATCACGAAGGCGTCATGATCCCCGATCCGGCGCGCGGCGATGATGAAAAGTGGCGCTAGGGCGGCGGCGTCTGGTCGAGACGCTTGATCGCGGGGTCCACCGTACCGGCGTCCGACAGCGCCTTCTCGCGGCGGAACATGTACAGCCCGCTCAGCACGATGATCGCGGCGCCCAGCCACGTCATGCCGTCGGGCAGGACATGCCAGACGGTCAGGTCCAGCAGCACGACCCAGAGCAGCGCGGTGTACTCCAGCGGCGCCACCTGGCTGGCCTCGCCGAGCCGGAAAGCATGCGTCAGGCCGACCTGGCCGAGTGCGCCGGTGACGCCGATCAGGGCCAGCACCCACCAGTGCTCGCGCTGCAGCGGCTGCCAGTCGGGCCATGCCAGCGCGCCGGCGAACACCGCCATCAGCACCAGGAACCAGAACACCAGGGCCTCGGGGCTGTCGCGCTGGGCAAGCTTGCGCACCGTGATCGAGGCGATCGCGTAGCACAGGGCGCCGCCCACTACCGCCAGGCCGGCGAGTGTCGCGACGCCTTCGCCGGTGGGCCGCAGCACGACCAGCACGCCGACCACGCCGAGTGCGATCGCGGTCCAGCGCCGCGGACCGACCTGCTCGCCGAGCAGCGGGACCGCAAGCGCGGTGACCATCAGCGGAGACACGAAGACGATCGCGTACGCTGTCGACAGCGGCATGCGCGCCAGTCCGTAGACGAAGCCGGCGATCATGCCCACGCCGAGCACGCCGCGCAGCAGGTGCAGCGGCCAGTGGATGCGCAGCAGGCTGCTGGCGCGGCCACGCAGCACCAGCCAGCCGACGATCAGCGGAAGCGTGGCCAGGCTGCGGAACACCGCAACCTGGAACGCGGAGTAATCGTTGGCGATCCACTTCATGCCAGCGTCCATGCCGGCGAATGCGAACACCGCGAACAGCATCCACAGGGCCGCGGCGCGGGCATCTGTCGGGCGGGCAGCGGCGGAACGTGACATTCGACGACTCGGCGGTTGGGCCGCGGCATCCTCGCACGGTCGCGCGCCGGGCAGCCGGCGCGCGATCCGGCTCAGTTGCCGAGCGTGGCGGTGTCGATCACGAAGCGGTAACGCACGTCGCCCTTGAGCATGCGCTCGTAGGCCGTGTTGATGTCGGCGATCCCGATGCGCTCGATGTCCGAGACGATCCCGTGCTCGGCACAGAATTCGAGCATCTCCTGGGTTTCGCGGATGCCACCGATCAGCGAACCGGTCAGGCGCCGACGCTGCATGATCAGCGATCCGGCAGCGACCGGCGCCGGCTGGTCGGGCACGCCGAGCAGGATCATCGTGCCGTCCACCTTCAGCAGCGACAGATAGGCGTTGTAGTCGTGCGGGGCGGAGACGCTGTCGACGATGAAATCGAAGGTCCTGGACAGTGCCTTGAACGTGCCCGGGTCACGCGTGGCGGCGAAATCGTGGGCGCCCAGCTTGAGCGCGTCCTCCCGCTTGGATTCCGAGGTGCTCAGCACGGTCACGCGCGCGCCCATGGCCACGGCGAACTTCACCGCCATGTGGCCCAGGCCACCGAGGCCGACCACCGCGACCGCATCGCCGGGCTTGACCCCGAAGTGGCGCAGCGGCGAATAGGTGGTGATGCCCGCGCACAGCAGCGGCGCGGCGGCGTCGAGCGGCAGTGCGTCGGGCACCCGCAACACGTAATCCTGGTCGACGGTGATGCGGGTCGAGTAGCCACCGTAGGTCGGCGCGCTGCCATCGCGTTCCATCGCGTTGTAGGTACTGGTCATGCCCTGCTCGCAGAACTGCTCCTCGCCTGCCTGGCACTGCGGGCATGCCCGGCAGGAATCGACGAAGCAGCCGACACCCACTGCATCGCCGACCTTGAACTTCGTGACGCCCTCGCCGACCTGCGCCACGTGGCCCACGATCTCGTGACCCGGGACCATCGGGAAGATCGAGCCGCCCCATTCGTCGCGGACCTGGTGCAGGTCGGTATGGCAGACGCCACAGAACGCGATGTCGATCAGGACTTCGTTCGCGCGCGGCGCGCGGCGCTGGATCGTGGTGGGCGCAAGCGGCGAGGTGGCATCGGCGGCAGCGTAGGCGGGGGTCTCGAGCATCATGGATCTCGTATTGGGGGTTCCGGACCGCATATTCTGCGCCCGGCCGCGCACCCGCGACGTGGCGATGCGCGAAACCGTGCATACCGCCGGTGCGGTAACCTGCGCGCCTTCGTCCCGCCCAGCAGGTGCCCCATGCCCTCCTTCGATATCGTCTCCGAGGTCGATACCCACGAGCTGACCAACGCCGTCGACCAGGCCAATCGCGAACTCACCACGCGATTCGACTTCAAGGGTGTCGAGGCGAAGTTCGAACTCGACGAGTCGACGATCAAGCAGTCGGCGCCGAGCGACTTCCAGGTCCAGCAGATGACCGAGATCCTGCGGGCCCGCCTGGCCGCGCGCAAGATCGACATCAAATGCCTGGAGTTCGGCGAGATCGAGACCAATCTGGCCGGCGCGCGGCAGACGGTCACGGTGAAGCAGGGCATCGAGCGCGAGCTGGCGAAGAAGATCCAGAACACCCTCAAGGACGCCAAGCTGAAGGTGGACAGCCAGATCAACGGCGACAAGCTGCGCGTCAACGGCAAGAAGCGCGACGACCTGCAGGCCGCGATGGCACTGCTGCGCGGCACCGAGTTCGAACTGCCGCTGCAGTTCGAAAACTTCCGCGACTGAAGTCGGCAGACCTGGACATGCTGCGCAGTGCCGATCCCATCGCCGACACCCGTCTCTGGCTCGAGCGCGCGGTCATCGGCCTGAACCTCTGCCCGTTCGCCAAGGCGGTGGTGGTCAAGGACCAGGTGCGTTTCGTGCTGAGCGAAGCGACGACCGCGCAGGCGCTGCTGGAGATGCTGGGCGAGGAACTGCTGCGCCTGCGCGACACGCCGGCGGCCGACATCGACACGACGCTGATCGTGCATCCGCAGGTGCTCGGCGACTTCCTCGACTACAACGATTTCCTCGACGAGGCCGACGGGCTCATCGAGGCGTTGGATCTCGACGGCGTGCTGCAGGTCGCGAGCTTCCATCCCGACTACCAGTTCGCCAATACCGCGCCCGACGACATCGGCAACTACAGCAACCGCGCGCCGTATCCCACGCTGCACCTGCT
>Ga0233369_1000958_pt1 | contig 10297 bp, 10 predicted proteins | sample ElkDunMinimDraft_26_FD_191537 | JGI IMG/M metagenome (GOLD analysis project Ga0233369, IMG submission 191537) | Fecal eukaryotic communites from dung pellets of Tule Elk in California, USA - Elk Dung D16 | ecosystem: Host-associated > Mammals > Digestive system > Large intestine > Fecal | place... | reverse complement strand
GTCCAACGGGGCACGGCCGGCCCGGTAGAGCCCCTCCCGCCGCTGCAGCTCCGCGGACTCGGCGCGGACCACCTCGTCGATCTGCCCCGGTTCCAGGCCGCTGGCCGGGATCTCGTTGCGGACCTGCACCCCGCCCGGGCCGATCGCGCCGAACGCCACCTCCGGCGCCCAGGGCACCCCGAGCTTGCGTACGACGAGGACGTCCAGCGGGGCGCGCAGCCGGTGCGCGACGGCGGCGGCGACCGGCACACCACCCCGGACCAGGCCGAGAACGACGACGTCAGGGTCGCCGATCAGAGCGGTGAGCCGGTCGGCGAGCTGGGCGCCGGCCGCGGTCCGGTCGCGGTAGGTCGTCATGACTCAGGTGTACGCCAGCGCGGCCGCCGCCGCCGGTGAAACCGCCGATGGCGGCGACAGAACCCGCACCGGCACCGATTCGCGGCACCCGTCCGTTCCCGAGCCAGGCCCTTTCCGAGCCGTCTGTTCCCGAGCCGGCCCTTCCTGCGGGTGCGCGAGTCGTCAGGACCGGAGCGCGGCGGCGAGCGCCAGCCCCGTGCCGGCGGCCACCGAGGCGGCGGCGACGCTGAGTACGGCGTTGCCCAGCGCCGCCCGGGTCTCACCCCGCTCGTGCAGACGTACGGTCTCGTACCCGAAGGTGGAGTAGGTGGTCAGCGCGCCGCAGAACCCGGTGCCCAGGAGAGCGACCAGCGGGTCGTCGGCCGCCGCGAACCCATTGCCGCCGGCCCCGTTCGTACCGGAGGCCGCAGCGCCGATCACGAAGCCGAGCAGGAGGGAGCCGGTCACGTTCACCACCAGCGTCCCCCAGGGAAACCCGCCACGGTGGCGGGCCTGCACGGCCCGGTCGATCAGGTAGCGCAACGGTGCGCCGACCGCGGCCCCGAGCGCGATCAGCAGGGCGGTCACCCCGGCCTCGCCGGTCGGTCCGCCGACGCGCCGGCGGTGAGGCGGCGGGTGACCGTCAGCCCGCACCAGACGGCGGCGAGGGCCGCGACGAGGGTGCCGGCGAGGTACGCCAGCGCCGTACCGGGCCGTCCGACGGCGACGGCGAAGGCGACGCGGGCGTCATTCCACCAGACGGTCCCGGCCAGCGCGCGGGGCAGGCCGAAGAGCGCCATCCCCGGCTGGTACGGCATGTACCCGCTGAGCTGATCCGCGACGGGCAGCGCGGCGATCTCGGCCCGGCTCAGGTAGGGCGTGCCGGTCTCCAGCAGCCGCTGCCCGGCGTGTTCGACGACGCGTACCTCCTCCTGCGCGTGGCCGGGCAGGCCCGCGGCCCGGCGGCTGCTCTGCCACAGCAGCGGCAGCCCGGTGGTGGCGGCGACAGCGAAGAGGGTGAGCCCGGCCCGGCCGGGCCGGCCGGTGAGACGTGGTGCCCGGCCGCGCCGCCGGGCGGCAAGCTGGGCGAGGACGACCACGGTGGCGATCAGGTAGCCGGGCGCGGCGGTGAGCCCCCAGATCCGGTGCGGGGGCAGCGCGGAGACGACACCGATGCCGACGGCGAAGAGGGTGCTGCAGCCGTAGAGGGCCGCATCGGTGGCGAGGCCGCCGGCGGAGCGGTCCAGCCGGTCCCGGCACCCGCGTACGGCGCGCGGCACGGCTGCGACCCTCACGCGGGCCAGTTTGGCAGATTATCGTGGCGTTTGCCGTCTTCCGGTGACTGCCTCGGCGGCAGCCGGATGACCGGGGCCCCTTCGTGCAGCGCGGCTGCCAACCGTCCACGGTGGCCGTCCGTGCCGCGCTGCAGCACGGCCAGGAAACGCTCCGCCGGCATCGAACGGCCGAAGAGATGGCCCTGGCCGGCGGCGCACCCGAGCTGCCACAAGGTCTGCCGCTGCCGTTCGCTCTCCACCCCCTCCGCCACCACCGTCAGGCCGAGACTGCGGCCGAGATCCACGGTGGACCGGACGACCGCGAGGGCCTGGACGGAACTCTCCATCACCGCGACGAAGCTGCGGTCGATCTTCAGCTCGTGGACCGGGATGCGGGAGAGCAGCGACAGCGACGAGTAGCCGGTGCCGAAATCGTCCAGGGCCAGCCGGACGCCGAGGGCCCGCAGCCGGGCCAGCACCTCGTCGACGACCTCCAGCCGGCTCAGCGCCAACGTCTCGGTCAGCTCGAGATAGAGCGACCCGGGGGCGACTCCGTGCGCCAGCAGCCGGGCGTGCACCGCGTCCGGGAAGCCGGTGTCGAGCAGGCTGCGCGGCGAGACGTTCACCGCCACCGGCGCGTCGAAGCCGGCCTCGCGCCACTGCCGTACGGCGTCCAGGGCCTGATCCAGCACCGCCGCGGTGAAAGCGGGTAGCAGCGCCGAACGCTCGACGGTGGCGATGAACCGCAGCGGTTCGATGGCGCCGTGCACCGGGTGCCGCCAGCGGGTCAGCGCCTCGGCGGCGATCAGGTCGCCGGTGCCCAGGTCGACGATCGGCTGGAACTCGACGATGAACTCCCGGTTGTCGACCGCGCGGGCCAGGTCGCCGCCGAGCCAGAGCCGGCCGAGGTCGGCGGTGTCCTGCGCCGGCGCGTACGTGCAGATCCGCTGGCCCGCTCGCTTCGCCTGGTACATCGCCACATCCGCCCGGCGCAGCAGCTCGTCGATCCCGCCGGCGCCGGTGCCGGCGGCGATGCCGCCGCTGGCCTCGACGCCGACCCGGATCCCGTCCACCAGGAAGGGCTCCCGCAGCCCGGCCAGCACGACGTCGGCCCGCACCGCGGCCAGCGCGGGCGCCGGCAGCCCGACGAAGAGCACCGCGAACTCGTCACCGCCGAGCCGGGCTACCAGGTCCGCCGGGCCGGCCGCCGCTCGCAGCCGCTCGGCGACCTGCACCAGGACCTGGTCGCCGGCGGTGTGGCCGAGGGTGTCGTTGACCTCCTTGAAGTGGTTCAGGTCGATCAGCAGCAGGGCGATGACGCCACCGCCGTGCCTGCGGTCCAGCATCCGCTCGCCCCGCTCCAGCAATGCCCGGCGGTTGGGCAGTCCGGTGAGCGCGTCGTGGCCGGCGGCGTGGGCGTGCCCGTCGGCCGCGCGGGCCAGTTCGGCGTACGCCTGGGCGTTGCAGACGGCGGTGCAGAGTGCGGCGGCGAAGGTGCGCAGGGTGTAGCGCTCGCGTTCGGAGAGGGCGACCGGGCGGTGGAAACGCAGCCGCAGGATGCCGACGTCGGTCTCGCCGTCGACGCCACGCAGCCGGGTCTCGATCTGGGCCGGGGCATCCGAGACGAGCCGGGCGCTCGGTCCGTCGTAGCTGATCCGGCCGCCGCTGCCCTGGACGGTGCGCGCTGCGGAGGTGAGCTCGATCTCGACCTGATCGGCGGAGAAGAGTTCGCCGGCCTGGTTGACGGCGGTGGTGAGGACCCGGTCGAGGTCGATGACGTTGAGCGCGTCCGTGGTGCGCGCCAGCCGTTGCCAGGCCTGCTGTTCGGCGCGGCCGCGTACCCGGTGGGAGTAGGCCAGGTGCAGGCTCAGCACCAGCGCGGGCAGCGCCGGCAGCAGGCGGTGGTCGACGAAGAGCACGACGAGCGTGCCGAGGGTGGCCAGATAGCGGAATCCGGTGCCGAGCAGCCGCAGGTCCCAGTCGGTGCGCAGCAGGGTCGGCAGTGGCGTGCGGGAGACGAGGGCGATCACCTGGAGGGTGATGAGTTCGTCGGCCACCACCGCGACCAGGTACCCGACGGTGGCGGCGGCCAGCAGGTGGGCCAGGGTGTCCGGGCCGCTGCCGTAGCCGGCCAGGGCCAGCCCGGCAGCGGTCGCGACGAGGGTGTTCTTGCCGATGCTGAAGGCCGTCTTGAGTCGCGAGAGGCGGGCGATGCCGGCCGCCGCGGCGACGCCGACGGCGGTGCAGAGAATCACCCAGTGGGTCGGCGCGACGAAGAGCCCGAGGACGATCGCGGTCTCGCTCCAGGTCACCGAGTAGTGCGCCGAGCGGAGCCGGAAGCCCGCCTTCATCGTCGTGCAGATGGCGATCATGGAGGTGATCGTCAGGAGGACGACGAGGTCGTTCGCCTGTGCCGGCTGCCGGATCGCGATGACCAGCGCCAGCACCGTCGCGGTGCCGGCCGCCGCGACGACGAGACCGACCAGCGTCCGTACCGCCTGGTCGGTCTGGTTGTCATGGTGCTCGAGCGGATTCACGTCACTCCACCGCAACGCGCGACTTCGGCCCTGTCGGACGGTGATGCGGGGCGCGCGAAGAGGCCGTCCCGCGGCACGGCCGTCAGTCCCACTCCAGGCCACTCATGGCACGCCCCTTTCCCGTTGGCTGATTCCGCCGTTGCGGCTTCAGCCGGTGTGGAGGATCGCTTGGTGTGCCGAGATTAGGAGCGGCGTGCGGCAGCGGGGCGGATGATGCGCCGCTTTGTGCAATATATGTGAGATCTATCCATGGATGTCACGGTCTGCGACTCGGACGGTCCGTACGGTGATCCTCGCCCTCGCCGGCGGGGTAGCGCAAGATCGGAGATTCGGACCCGCGGTGACGACCGGTGGTCGTCGGAGCCGCCCGATAGGCTCGACGCCGTGACCGAGCAGCCGACCCACCCATCCGCGCAGCGGCCTGCTCCGGCGCTGCCGACCCACCCGTCCGCGCCGCAGCTGAGTCATCTGGACGGTGCCGGCGCGGCCCACATGGTCGACGTCTCCGGCAAGGCGATCTCCGGCCGCCGGGCGGTGGCCGCCGGCCGGCTGCGCACCACCCGCGAGGTGGTGGAGCTGCTCCGCGGCGACGGACTGCCCAAGGGCGACGCGCTCGCGGTCGGCCGGCTCGCCGGGATCATGGGCGCCAAGCGCACCGCCGACCTCGTTCCACTGTGCCACCCGATCGCGCTGCACGCCGTCAGCGTCGAGCTGGAGCTCGGGACCGAGACCGTCGAGATCACCGCGACGGTCCGCACCGCCGACCGCACCGGCGTCGAGATGGAGGCGCTCACCGCGGTCGCCGTCGCCGGTCTCACCCTGATCGACATGGTCAAGGCCGTCGACCCGGCCGCCTCCGTCGAGGCGGTCCGGGTGCTGCGCAAGGAGGGCGGCAAGACCGGCGAGTGGGTCCGGCCCGAGGAGCGGCCGTGATCCGCGCCCACGTCGTCGTCGCCTCCGACCGCGCCGCCGCCGGCGTCTACCCCGACACCAGCGGTCCGCTGCTCGCCGCCGGGTTGAGCGCCCTCGGCTGCGAGGTGACCGGACCGCTGGTGGTGCCCGACGGCGAGCCGGTGGCCGAGGCGGTCCGGGCAGCGGTCGCGGCGGACGCCGACGTGGTCGTCACCAGCGGCGGCACCGGCATCACCCCGGGCGACCGGACCCCGGAGGTGACCCGAGCCCTCCTCGACTACGAAATTCCCGGCATCGCCGAGGCCATCCGGGCCCACAGCGCGCAGGCGGTGCCGGCCGCGGCGCTCTCCCGTGGGCTCGCCGGAGTCCGCGGACGGACCCTGGTGGTGAACCTGCCGGGCTCCACCGGCGGGGCCCGCGACGGCCTCGCCGTGCTCGGGCCGATCCTCGGCCACGCGGTCGACCAGCTTCGTGGCGGCGACCACGGCCACCCCGCCGACCAGCCACGCGGCGACGACCAGGGTGCCGGCGGCGACCAGCCGCGCGGCGGCGACCATTGATCAGCAGGAGGCCAGTGCAGTGAGCACCGACACCGCGGTCGCGCCACCGTCCGGGCCGGCCACGCCGCCGGTCGACTGGAACCGGGCGCGTGCCCTCGTACACAGTGCCGGCCGGGCCGCGGCCCCACCGGTGCGGCACCTCGCACCCGCCGACGCCGACGGCTGCACCCTCGCCGCCGGGCTGGCCCCCGTCACCGATCTGCCCGCCTTCCCCACCTCCAGCGTGGACGGCTGGGCCGTGCGCGGGCCGGCACCGTGGCGGGTGGTGGGGCGTGTCCTCGCCGGCGCGCCGGCCCCGGCGCTGACAACCGACGGTACGACCGTCGAGATCGCCACCGGCGCCATGGTCCCGGCCGGAACCGCGGCGATCCTGCGGATCGAGGAGTCGACCCGGACCGCCGACGGACTGGTCACGGGCGTACCCCGGCCGGCGCCGGAGTGGCGGCTGCCCGGCGAGGAGGCGCGCGCCGGCGAGGAGCTGGTGCCGGCCGGCACCCCCGTCGACCCGGGCGTGATCGGGCTGGCCGCCTCCTGTGGCCTGGACACCCTGGCGGTGCGCCGCCCGCCCCGGGCTGCCCTGCTGGTCTTCGGCGACGAGCTGCTCACTGCCGGGCCGCCCGGCGCGGGCCGGGTCCGCGACGCCCTCGGCCCGTCGGTGCCGGGCTGGCTGCGCCGCTACGGTGCCGCGGTGGCCCCGGCCGACGTCGTCGTCCCGGTCGCCGACACCCGAGCCGCGCACGTCGCGGCGCTGCGCGCCGCCCTCGACGAGGCGGAGCTGGTCTGCACCACCGGCGGCACGATGCACGGCCCGGTCGACCACCTGCACCCGGCGCTGGCCGAACTCGGCGCCGAATACGTCGTCAACACCGTGGCGGTCCGGCCCGGCTTCCCGATGCTCCTGGCCCGGCTCACCCGCGCCGACGGAGCCGTCCGCTTCGTGGCGGGACTGCCCGGCAACCCGCAGTCGGCTGTCGTCGCCCTCGTCTCGCTGGTGGCACCGCTGCTGGCCGGAATGCAGGGGCGAGGACTGCCGCACCTGCCGCGGGTGACCCTCGCCGCCGCCGTACCCGGCCGCGGGGCCTACACCCACCTGGCTCTGGTCCGGCTCGACGGCACCGACGGCCGGGCTCATCCGGTGCCCCACGTCGGCTCGTCGATGCTGCGCGGGCTCGCCACCGCCGACGGTTTCGCGGTGATCCCGCCCGGCGACACCGGCAAGCCGGGCGATGAGGTGTCCCTGGTGCCGTTGCCCCTGCTCCCCGGGGAGCGGCTGCGATGAACGCCCCGGGCACCGGCGGTGTCGCCCTGGTCGCGGTCGGCGCCGAGGCGCTGGACCTGGCCGCCCACGAGGCGGCCGTCGCCGACGTGCGGGCCGGCGCGGTGGTCTCCTTCCAGGGCGTGGTGCGCGACCACGACCACGGCCGGGGCGTGCTGCGGCTGGAGTACGAGGGGCATCCCAGCGCCGAACAGGTGCTCCGGGAGATCGCCGAGGAGCTCGCGGCACTGCCGGAGGTCTACGCCGTCGCCATCTCCCACCGCGTCGGAGAGCTGGAGATCGGGGACGCGGCGCTGGTCGCGGCGGTCAGCACCGCGCACCGGGCGGCGGCCTTCACCGCCTGCGCCCGGCTGGTCGACGAGGCCAAGGCGCGGCTGCCGATCTGGAAGCGGCAGTTCTTCGCCGACGGCACCGAGGAGTGGGTGAACTGCCCCTGATCCGCGGTGCGGCCGGGTGGCTCAGCGGCGGGCGAGGAGGGCGGCGGCAGTCGACCGTTCACCGTAGAACGCGGGCTCCGCGCCGGGCCGCCACGGCAGCGTCGTGACGAGCACGATCAGGGTGAGGACCAGTGAGTTCTCCAGGACCGCCCCGAAGAGCCCGTCCTGATAATGCGAGACCTCGGGGAGCTGGTGCTCGTACGGCCAGATCGGCGAGATGACGAAGAGCAGGTACAGCCCGCCGGCGCAGAAGAGGTGCCGCAGCCCGATCATGGTCGGCCACCAGCGGCCGATACGGGGGCCGGTCAGAGCTGCCACACCGCTGCCCGGCACCCGTAGCGGCAGGCCGCGGGCATCCCAGCGCCGTACACCGGTGTCGGCGAGCACGATGAGGGCCGGGATGACCCAGACCAGGTGGTGGGTCCAGGAGATCGGGCTGATGATGTTGCCGGTCAGCCCGACGAGGGTGAAGGCGGTCAACTCGTCGCCGTCGGCGCGGGCGGCGCGCGCCCGGTCCAGACCGAGGACGAGCACGAGGACCGCGAAGACGAACCAGAGCAGGGTCGGTGTCTCGATCATGTCGTAGAGCCGGGCGAGCAGCCCGGCCAGCGACTGGTTCGGCGTCATGTCCGCCGCCCCCACCCGCTCGGTCTGCCAGATGACCGTCCCGAAGTACGCGGTGGATTCCGCCGGCATGACGGCGAAGACACCACAGCCGACGGTCAGGGCGGTACCAACTGCCGTCCACGCTGCCCGCCACTGGCGGGTGAGCATCAGATAGAGGATGAACAGCGCCGGAGTGAGCTTGATGGAGGTCGCCAGTCCGATTCCGATGCCGGCCCAGGCACCGCTGAAGAAGAACCGGCGCAGCCCGCCGTCGTCCGGGCGGGCCGGCAGGCCGCGCCGCGACCGCCAGCGCAGGGCCACCAGGTCGGCCAGGACGAGCGCGAAGAGCAGCAGGTTGACCTGGCCGTAGCCGAGCGTCTCGCGGACCGGCTCCAGGGCGACGGCGAGCGGCACGGCCAGCGCCACGACGAACCAGAGCGGCTGCCCCAGCCGGGCGGCGATCGGGTGCAGCAGGGCGATCATGACCGCGGTGAGCGCGGTGAGGCTCGCCAGCAGGTTGACCAGGGCCGCCACCGGCATGGAGAGGGTCGCCATCGGCAGCATCAGCAGTGCGGCGAAGGGCGGATAGGTGAAGCCGAGGGTCGTCTGCGGTGCGACGAAGTCGTAGAGCGGGTTGCCGTTTGCCCACCACACCATCGCGCCGTGGTAGATCTTCATGTCGAAGAACGTGTACTGCCGGCCGAACGCGCCGACGGCGAGCCAGGCGAGATACGTGGCGAGGGCGACGAGACCGAGGCGGACGAGAGTCCGGCGATCTGCGGCGAGTAGCCGGCGACGGATCCCGCTCAGGCGGGCCCGCCGTCCTGAGACGGTCGCCGGCATGGCGCGTACACCCCCGTACCACGTTCGTGCTGCCCGTCCAGGTCCGGTTCGGAGCCTAGAGCGTCGCACCACCTCGGGGCCTCCAGTGTTATCCGACCGTGTCCGATCCCATGCACGATCGACACTTCATCCCATGTTGCCGCCCTGCGCGGCATTTCGGGGTGGTTCGCAGTACTTGGCGCGGCGCGTCGGACGGTACGGGGGTGGGCGCCGGTCGTGGATCAGCCGGGCAGCATCCGGGCGGTGCTCGCCGAGACCTTGGCGATACGGGCGTCGCGGCGGGCGCTGCGGACGGCACGCGCCATCGACTTGCGGCTGTGCCGGACCCGGTGCCCGGCACGCCAGCGCAGCCCCGGCTTGCCCTCGGTGTCGAGCGCGGCAAGGAGCAGGCCGCCGACGAGTCCGAGGTTCTTCACGAAGTGGATCTGATCCTGGCTCTTCTTCTGCGGGTCGCTCTCCTCCCAGAAGGCATGCCCCGCCAGGGTCGTCGGCACCAGGCTGCCGGCGAGGGCGGTCGCGGCGAGCCGGGGAAAGTGCCCGGTGGCGAGGAGCAGGCCGCCGACGAGCTGGACGCCCGCGTTGATGCGCACCAGCGACGCGGTGTCGGTGGGGATCCGGGGCGAGGCCCTCTCCAGGGTGGGGGTCAGCGGGTCGGTCACGCGCGCCGCCCGCTCGACGAAGGGTTCGGGGTTGTTGAGGGTGCGCGCGCCGTTGATCACGAAAGCGGCGCTGAGCAGGGTCCGAGCAACGGTACGTACGGGTCTCATGGATCCAGTCATACCCGTTGCCCGATGGATTATCCCGGCAATGTCCCAACTGGCCTGTCGCAGGGCGGAGACATACGTCAATGGATCCGATGTGCCTGGCGGAGCCCCACGGCGCGTGAGCCGCGGTAGCGTCACCCGGTGACCACTCTCCGGTTGCGGCCGGAAGGGCCGGCCGACGCGGCGCCGATCCGGCAGGTGCTCGCCGCCGCCTTCGCCCGGCCGGACGCCCGCAGGCCGCCCGAGGTCGGGCTCGTCGAGGATCTGCGCGCCGGCGACGCCTGGCTGCCGGGGCTGTCGATGGTCGGCGAGTCCGGCGGTGAGATCGTCGGTTACGCCCTGCTCAGCCGGGTCCGGGTCCGTCCCACGGCGGTGCCGGCGCTGGCGCTCGGCCCGGTCGCGGTGGCACCGCACCGCCAGCGGATCGGCCACGGCACGGCGGTGGTGCAGGCGGTGCTCGACGCCGCGCGGGAGTTCGACGAGGAGCTGGTGGTGGTGCTCGGTGCGCCGGCCTTCTACCGCCGGTTCGGCTTCGTCCCGGCCCGGCGCTTCGGGCTGACCAGCCCGTGGTCCGGTCTCGGCGACCCGTGGCAGGCCCTGCCGCTGACTCCGGCCGGCCCCGACGGCCCCGCCGTACGCCCCGGCGAGGTGCTCTTCCCGACACCGTGGGGCCAGGTCTGACCGTAATGCCGCTCAGGCCGCTGGTCCGCGGGTATGCCGGCTCACGCCGGCTGAGTCCGTAGGTAGCGGCC
>Ga0233369_1000956_pt1 | contig 10316 bp, 15 predicted proteins | sample ElkDunMinimDraft_26_FD_191537 | JGI IMG/M metagenome (GOLD analysis project Ga0233369, IMG submission 191537) | Fecal eukaryotic communites from dung pellets of Tule Elk in California, USA - Elk Dung D16 | ecosystem: Host-associated > Mammals > Digestive system > Large intestine > Fecal | place... | reverse complement strand
AGTCTCACTGAAATCTGTGGTAAACCTGATACATATGTTCTGAAAAAGTTCTTTCAAAGCTTCCATCTTCAATTCAATCCTTTCAAGGGATTTCAAAGAGATGCGAAAATTATCCTCATACCTGGTGGCTCGGTAGATATCTTCCAAAATTTTTAATAGCTTTTCATCCTCGTTATTGTCAGGGTCAAAAATTGCATCATACGAAGGGTAAATTTCATAAATGGTACTGTTATGGCATCTGATGGAATGGCTCAACTTGTCTTTTCCAACCAGAATGATCTCTAAGTTCCTGTAGGTCTGTTCCAGAACCTGATGGATCATAAATGCAGCCATGGAATACTGTGACTTTGCTTTAAAATGAAAATAACCATCCCTAAACTCGATTACCTTTTGAAATTCCCTTTCTTGGAATTGGCGGTGTTTTTCGAAGCATTTGGCAGCATCAAAATCTTCTGGTATTGGGCAAAATGCAGAATCTTGTCGTTGAAATACAAGTCGATTCTGTTGACATGACCTGAAAAGGAAAAGACTTCCTCTTTTGATCTTCTCTTTAGCCTGGAAAGCAACATAACATTTGATCCGATAATTTTCATAATTCTTGATGCTGTTAACCATTTTTGGAGTGAGTTCGCCAATATAATTCAGATACTTGTTGGAAACCAATAATATAAGATCCCTTTGATTTTTTGATTTTTGATATTCACTCAAGTAAATACACTCGATATTATAATTGGTAGTTAGAATTTGAATGACCTTATACAATTCTTCGTCTATTTGCAATATATTAAAATCCATAATGTTGTAATTTAGATATTGAATGATTCAGAAAGTGCCAAACCGTTTGGAGTTTCTGATAACCTAATCTAAAGTTCTGACATCTTGATTTCCTATTCAATTCTAATGGAAGCATAAATTATCCTAGAAAGAGAATATGTTATCCGTGAAATATTTCTTAAATTCGTAAATGGGAGAATCGAAAGATATCCTTTAAATTGATATCTATTTATGGAAAGATTACAACATATTCACGAAGGCAGAAATATCAAAAGGTTCAGGGAGATGCTGGGCATGAAACAGGAAGCTCTTGCTTTTGAGCTGGGCGAAGATTGGACACAGAAAAAAGTGTCACAGTTGGAAGCTAAGGAAAAGATTGAAGCGGTTATTCTAGAACAAGTTGCCAAAATATTAAAGGTTCCATCAGAAGCTATTCAAAATTTTGATGTAGACCAGGCAGTGAATATAATATCCAATACTTTCAATGATCAGTCAAATGGATATAATTACTATCCAAATTTTCATATTAATCCAGTTGATAAAATGATTGAATTATATGAAAGGATGTTACAGCAACAGAAAGAAATGATAGATAAATTAGAGAGATTATTAAATTCCAAGAGTTAAGCTAACTATTTGAAATGAAAGCATCCCCTTCGAAATTTGATTGGGATGCTTTTTTATTTTAGGGTTATCAAGTATGATTATTTTATAAAATTAATATTTAAAATCTAAATTAAAACCAATAAAATCCAACTTTAAAATATATTAAATAATTATGCGGGTAAAATATTTTTTTATCGAATTAATTTTTTTATATTTATAACAACTCATACATAAAAAACGCTAATAAAACTCACACTTTCTTTCCGTTTAACAAAGGTTTAAAAAAAAATTAATTTGAAAGATATATCATTGAAGTTAGTGATGTTAAAAAAAATATCTAATAGATCAGGTGTTTGGAAAATTGAATCTTATCCAGGTTTCTACGAATGTCTTATGGGTTTAAGAAATGATGGATTAATTCAAGAGATGGGTGAAAATTTATCACATAATGAATATATTTTAACACAAAAAGGCCGTGAATTTTTAAATGAAAGAAAATAACAACAGTAATAAGAATGAAACAGATATTAGTAATATTGTTGATTCATTAATCCCCCGAATTATCAAGCTTTCAGAAACTGACTATAAAATTTTAATGATGTATTTTGAAGGTTATAAATTGTATGAAATTTCCGATTATCTAGGAATTTCTATTGATGATGTTAATGAAAAAATTAAATTAGTTAAAATGCACTTAGCTTGTTAAAGAAATATTTTAGTTTAATCATATAATTAAGCTTTAAATACTTGCTAGCGATATTATTAAATTACATTTATTAATGTAAAACAATTATTACTAACACAAACAGTTCTTATAAATATATGAACACTGTGCTCAAGGAGGAAATGGGCCAATTAATATATTTTGACGAATATTAATTTATTAAAATCACATAGTATTTAAAATCAAAAATCTCAGTTGATAAATATAATATTTGCATCCTATTCGAATTATGATTGGGATGCTTTTTTATTTAATTACTATATTCCGTTTTTATATTTGTTAATCAATCTTGTGTGTTATGGAAAAGTTGAGAAGGGATCAGTTGGTCACGTTGGAAGATTTAGAAGGAATGAAATCAGAATTGCTGGATTCTATTGAAAGATTAATCAAGGAAAAATTTCGAGATCACCAAGTTAAGAGGTGGATGAAATCAGCAGAGGTAAGAAAATTACTTGGATTTTCTCCAGGAAAGCTGAGCTCAGTCAGGGAAAGTGGAATATTACCCTTTACAAAGATTGGAGGAAATATTTATTATGACCCAGAAGATCTATCCAAACTATTTAACGATCGGAAAAAATTTAATAATGATTGTCAATTATGAAAGGCTGTGGTAAGCAGGTTCCACCAGAATTAAGGCATGTTCAAATCTATTTTTTAGAGAAGAATGTTTCCCTTGAGGTTTCTCATTCGTTTTTTGAATACTACAACTCCAAAGGTTGGAAAAACAATTCTGGAAAGCTGTTGAAAAATTGGAAATCACTAGCTTGGGATTGGTATATGAAGGAACATGTTTTGAAAGTTTAATAAGGAATATTAGAGATATCAAACCTCATAGTAATTTAAATCCCTTTATTGATTTCTGTAAAGAGTCTTTGAAGATTTCTTAGGAATTACTAATAAAACCCTTCAAAAATGGAGGGTTTATTTAATAATCCACCAATCTGAATTGATTTTACAATTAGTTTTGAAATACTGTTATCATATACAATCAATTTAAATTATATTTTAATAGTTATTTTAAAAGATAGTTTAATGAATTTTCATTTATTAATTTTAGAAAAGCATAGGTAGATTTTATAACATAAAAATCCTTGAAAAAATATATGATAATTAGAGAGGCAACTATTGATGATATTAGGCAAATTCAAGTCGTAAGAAATTCTGTAAAAGAAAACCCTTTATCAAACCCTAATCTTGTAACAGATGAAGATTGTAGAATATTCATTACTCAAAGAGGGAAAGGTTGGGTTTGTGAAATAGACAATAAGGTTATAGGATTTTCTATTGCTGATTTACAAGGGAATAACATATGGGCATTATTTGTTCATCCGGATTTTGACAGACTAGGTGCTGGAAGACAATTGCACGATATAATGATCAATTGGTATTTTAGTAAAACAAAAGAAACTGTTTGGCTAGGTACTGCACCAAGAACACAAGCAGAAGCATTTTATAAAAAGGCTGGATGGAAGGAAGTTGGGATGCATGGTAAAGGTGAAATAAAATTTGAGATGTCACACAGCGACTGGTTATTAATCACTCAATAATCTCTTATCTAATAAAGGCTTTTTTCCTAGAATGAAGAGTTCAAATAATAAAAGTTGAATACTACCAGATTTTAACATTAGAGGAAATATTGATTATTACTCAGAAGACCTATGCAAATTATTTAATGTTAACAAAAGATGTAATATAGCTTGTGTCAATAAATAAAAATAATCTTTTTTATGGGTTTGATAGGAATAATCAGAATGAAGTGAAATGCTTAATCGCATAAAGGGGAGGTTATTTCAAGTTTGAAAATACTTGCAACATTGGAAATGCCGTCATTATCCTCACACAATAGAAAGGATATTTTATCAGCCTGTACTTCATACAATGATATCCCTTCGAATTTATGAGATTGCGAAATATTTTGGACAGAATAAATTTTCAATGTTTTTAAATTAATTATTCCAAATATTGTTCCTCCAATTTTGCCGTCATCGTATGTCGATTTACCTTCTTCTGCAGTAGCTATGAAAAATAGCGTATTATGGATTACTGTGGCACCAGAAAAACCAAAAGACAGACCATTAATATGTGGAAGGTTGATATCATGGCTAGTAATTTGGAAATCTTCAACCAGGTTTATTCCTCTTATATAAAAAATTACATTGCGCTCACCGGGGCCATTTCCTCGGTTAAGGAACAACCAATTTTCCCCAAAAATTGCAACACCTTCAATATTAAAATCTGCAAAATCAATATTGGCTGATTTCCGCATAGATTGGTACAGTTTGCTAAGATCTAGCGTGTTGATTAATCCGTCACTTATGCTGAAAGAAAATCCTAACTCACGACGGGGTGTTGATCCAGAGCCAAAAACAAATAGTTTTTCGTCTTTATAAAGGATAGCTTCAAGATCCATCTTTTCTGATTTCTCTATCTGCTCCATTTGCAATCTTTGTAAGAGAGGATGTTTTGTTAACTGAGCCTTTGAAATTTGGTATTCATAGAGATAGTTGCTATTGTCTGATATGAGATAAAGCTCGCCATCTATATATTCTAGACCTGATGCAGCACTAATCCCAAAGATTTCTAAATATTTTTGCAAAGAAAATTCATTCATATTTTTTCTTTAAATAATATCGAAAGATCGATTTACTAATTTAGCTTAATTTATAAAAATTGCTGCTATTTTATGAATTCTATAATTAGTAGATATAAATGTTGAGATATATTGGATCATACCCTCTAAAAATTTTTAGTCTGTTTTGTAAAGAAGGTCTATCTCAAAATAAAAATTTGACTGAAATTTAATTGGAGATAGACCATTGTTCTTGTGTTTATAAAACAAAGAATTCTATATTCAAGCTTTTTGACCTTCAATTTAACTTATATCGATCAGTTTTCCATCTAAATTAAAAACTTTGGATCTTACTTTTCCCCATGTTTTACTTATTCTGTTTTTCTTGATCTTGGCATATCGCTGTGTCGTTCTGATGGTTTTATGTCCAAGCATCTTACTCACTTCCTCAAGGGAAAACTCAAATACATTCAGCATCATATCAGCAAAGGTATGCCTAGCCAAGTGTGTATTAAGTGCTCTTCTAATCCCACATAGCATCGCTATTTCTTTTAAGTAAGCATTATACTTTGAATTACTGTTTACGGGAACAAGTTGGCCAAATACCTTCCTACATTCATGATCTTTATATTTATCGATGATCTCCTCAACGATAGGCATGATCGGAACCATTTCGGTCACTCCGGTCTTTCCCCTTTCTTTGACGATCCATTTTTCTCCTGATCGTCCTACATTGCCAATATGGCTTTCTGAAAGCGAGTATACGTCCTGAAACGCGAAGCCAGTAAAGCATTGCAGGATAAACACGTCCCTAACTTCCTCGAGTCGTAATATGGTCAATTTTTTGTTCCACAGCAAATAGACCTGTTCGTATTCCAGAGGGGCAACGTCCGTTTCATCCCCTCCGCATCTGAACTTTTGAATAGGATTTTTATCGATCAGGTTTTTAGATTCGGCGATAGAAAGCAGTTGTTTGGTATTTTTGATCTGCTTCTTTGCAGCCGCTTCTCCAATAACTTTCTCACGGTCAATTGTTAGATATTTATAAAATTTTGTCGCAAAAGAATAGTCGATTGTTTCTAGGTCTAAGTCAGCCGAACGATAGTTCTTGGTGATAAATTCTGCTATTTTATTTCTTGTAGCCTTCCATTGTCTGAGCGTTTCTGCAGATCGGATTCTCTTGCGTACCATTTCTGTAAAATCTTGCACATGTTGGTCAGCGAGAGCTAATATGGATCTTGTTTGGCTTTCATTTGAGTTCTGGGATTCACCAGGCTTGTAATCAGCAGAAAGTCCTTTGTATACATTTCTAACCATAATAGGAGAAATGTATTCGTGCTCAAATTGTAGTTTAAAAAAATGTCTCTCCAGATCAGTTTCAATCTGATTAATGCGAGAATTGATCAGTTTAGCATCCAAGCAGCCATATACACGCTTTGTTTTACTGTTCCAATTTTTTGCAGGAATTTTCTTTCCAATGGAAAATTCTGCTTCGGAAGAATCAACCGTAATACGGCAAATAATGGGTGCTGAACCTGTTTCATCTGCTTTGGATTTTCTGTGCCAAAAAAGGACAGTTAATTTTTGATTGTTTTTCATCATTTTTAAGTTATTTTGAATATTAAAAAAGATGTTCTTACACACTGAATTACAGTGGATTAACACAAAAAGTACTGCCCTAATTTAGTGATTTAAAAAGGGCACCACTTTGGGCACCACTTTTTATGATTCGGAATGACCTATTCTGATTTACAAATCTGCGCTGAGAGCGTTTAAAGCGATATTATAAACAAAAAAGGCGCTATTTCTAGCGCCTTTTGTGATCCCGCTGGGATTCGAACCCAGGACCCATACATTAAAAGTGTATTGCTCTACCAGCTGAGCTACGGAATCGTATAAATTCTTTTTTGAAGAACCCTCCTTGTTTGGAGTGATGCAAAGGTAGGTTTTTCTCTTTAAAATACAAATATAATCGTTAATTATTTTTTAATATTTAGAAAACTTACTCATTTATAAAGTGTTAATTTTCGGTATGTATAAAAAACGTTCATTGGCGAGTATTTCAATTTAGACAATATGCTGAAGATACCTGAAGTAAAAGGAAAGAACCTATATTTAAATAGAGTTAATCTGTAGCTTTAAACAAAATAGATAACTTGAAAAATAAGATTAGGTTTATTTCCGTTTAATTAGAAAAGAAATAACTTAATAATCAACGTTAAATAATTGAATTAAAAATGGAAGACCATAAGTTCATTATTATTATCGATGGCGCAAAATTTGAGGACAAGTCGGAATTTTATAATCACATACAAGCACTATTCACTAATGATCTAGATTGGAACATTGGCCCTAATTTAGATGCATTTCACGACATCTTACAAGGAGGATTTGGAAAGTTTGCTATTCATGAGCCAATTAAGATCATATGGATAAATTACAAACGTAGTGAAGAGGTTTTAGGAACAGCCTATATTGAAAAGCTATTAAGCATCATAAAAGAACAAAAACATATAAGTTTAGCATTAGTCGATTAATAGTTTAGAAACGAACGTTATTAATTAATCAATAATCAACCAATAATCAGGATTAGCTATTAAGATTCCAATAAACCTTTCAATTTAAAAAAAGATTCAGACCAGCCTGTCCTCATCAAAGGTTTCATTTCTTGAAATGTATCTAGTTCCATTGCAGTAGCATCAGGAAGAACTTCCCAAGTCAATTGAATTTGCGTGCTAAAATCTTCCATACGCGTAAAATGGACTATTGTCATCAAATATGCTGGATATGAATCAGAAAATGGAGCTTGAATAAATCCACCTGTTGCATCACAAAAATGTTGTTTATAAATCAAACGTTCATCCCGTACAATGTTCATAAAATGGATAACACCATATTTCTTAGAACCATCCAGCATGATCATTTCCCAGAAAGATTGCCCACCCTCCCTAACATCAGCTTGTAGAAAAGTCATTTGAGACCCACTAGGACCTAACCATATAGAAAATTTAGCAGGATCAAGCCAAGCATTAAATACCTGACTGATGTGCGCATTAAATTCAAATTTGATAGTAAAGGAATCCATATTACTAATTATTTCACTAATTAATTCATTGAAAAACTACGCTTAGAGCTATTCCTACTTTACGAATAAAGGATAGGGATACATTAGGCCTCTACCCTATTTCATAGACATCACAACCTATTATTCCATAAACAAATAGAATTAGTTATCAAATATATAAGATAATCCATATTCATCTATCGGATTTTCTGAAATGTTTTAAGTAGTGGGGACAAATTATTCTACCCATAAAAACCGATCGCATTGCCTGTAAATCATAAGCATTATACCACTTCAATACCTAGTAAAGTGTAAAAAAACTACCAAAGCAGGTCTATTTTTTAAAATCAGCAGCATTTTAACAAGGTTTTGACAAATCTATTAGCCAAATACCTCTTTTATGGCTATGTTTGCCATTTTTGGCCTGTACTATAGTACTTAAAGTCAAAGGTTTAAAATTTCAATGATCATGATTGCAGATTTACAAGAAAAGAGTATTAAAGATATCTATAGAACTTCCATCATTCAGCAGACCGCTTATTGGTCTAAGGTTAAACTATTACAGGGCGTAGAAACATCTGCCTATAATTTTAAGGTCAATCTTCCGGATTTAGGTTTAAATCACTTGGAAGACGAAAGCTTTTTTATAGGTGATTTATTAATTATTCTTCAAAAGTTGGATCAAGACCATTGCATTGCCTACGTTCCTTATGGACCGGAGATCGAACCTGCGGAAGATTGTCAGGGATATTTCCTAGAACAGCTATCCGAAGCGCTACGAACGAGCCTACCTTCCTCCTGCTTTATGATTCGGTATGATTTATCCTGGCAGTCTTTATGGGCAAAGGAAGAAGATTGTTACGATTTATATGGGAATTGGTTGGGTGCACCAGAAAAGCGGATTCAAGAAATACGGGTAAATTATAGTACCGAAAATTGGAATCTTCGGAAGGCTAATACAGACATCTTACCATCAAATACCATATTAATGGATTTGAAAAAGGATACCGACAATTTACTAGGAAACATGAAACCAAAAACTCGATACAATATCAATTTATCGACCAAGAAAGGCGTAAAAATAAAGTCTTTAGGTTTAGAAAGTCTCTCAGTATGGTATGAACTATATAGGCAGACAGCACTACGGAATAATTTCTTCTTACACGATATGAATTATTTCAAAATTGTGTTAACAGCCCGTGCCAATGATACACAATCGCCGGCAGATGTCTATTTACTCATTGCAGAGGTGGAAGATAAACCTTTAGCAGCCATGTTTCTAGTAGTCACAGGCAATCGAGGCACTTATTTATATGGAGCATCCGCTTCCGAAAACAGGAATTATATGGCGACGTATGCCTTACAATGGAAAGCCATGCAACTAGCAAAAGAAAAAGGTTGTACAGAATATGATTTCTTTGGGATATCTCCACAAGCAGATCCAGCGCATCCACTCTACGGATTGTACCGATTTAAATCTGGTTTTGGTGGGCAAGTTGTTCATCGAATGGGCTGTTGGGATTACCCCCTTTCTCCTAAAAAATATGCTTATTATGCTTCCATGGAATTTAAAAATCAAAGTTACCACTTAAGTTAAGGGTTTATAGCGAATAATTAATTGCATAAGTACCTCCGACAAGAATACTTAACAATAAAACATTATTTACAGATTATTGTTAATCAAAGATCTTATAAACTTAAAAATCAATTACTATGGAAAAGTACTTTATGATGAAAAAGAGCATCATGGCCACATGCATGTTACTGGCGATGACTATTTACTCTTTTGCACAAGACAAGGGTTTAGATATTGATGTAGATATTGATAAAGGCAATGATTCTGCTGTTCAGCCATGGATGTGGGTAGTTGGAGGGGCCGTGTTCATTTTAATCTTAGTCGCATTATTAAGAGGCGGAAAAAAATCGACTTAATAGGGCTAAGAAAAAGGTATAATTACATTAGGTGTTCGAATGAGCACCTAATTTTTTTATCTTATTAAAAATAATTAGCCACATCTGTAACCTTTTTTCCCCGAAGAACCACTAATGGATAAAAATATTATTATGGAAAAAGTATTAGCTATTTTTATCCCAATTGCATTATTTATTTGCATTACTTTGTGTGTGTTTTTTATTAGTAAATATCGCGCAGAAACCATTACCAAATTAGGTGGACCAATCCCTAAACTACCTAGAGTGGCTTTTCCTTGGCAAAAGGTGGGCATAGTAACTATTGGATTTGCATTAGGAATAATCCTTGCAGGTTACAATATGCAACATCAGATCATTTCCAATAATATGACGGAAGGATTTGCCGTTATTGGAATAATAACACTTTGTGTAGGGGTATCCATGGTGATAGCGGCACGATTTAAAGAGCCTAATACTGATGAACAGAAAAATGAGATAGATGGATAATCTTTACATTGATAAAGTATTATCTGGAGATAGTCATGCCTTTAGGTATTTTGTAAAAACATATAAAGACATGGCTTTTTCCCTTGCAATATCAATCGTGAAAAACGAACTTTTGGCGGAGGAAGTAGTACAAGATGCCTTTTTACAAGCCTATCTCTCCT
>Ga0233369_1000955_pt1 | contig 10316 bp, 7 predicted proteins | sample ElkDunMinimDraft_26_FD_191537 | JGI IMG/M metagenome (GOLD analysis project Ga0233369, IMG submission 191537) | Fecal eukaryotic communites from dung pellets of Tule Elk in California, USA - Elk Dung D16 | ecosystem: Host-associated > Mammals > Digestive system > Large intestine > Fecal | place... | reverse complement strand
TGCAGATGTTAATGGATCTAATTCAACATCATCTCTAACTAGACCTGCAAAATCTGATTTGATTGGTTGTCTCCATAAGCCAAGTGGATAAATTAAACTACATGGATCAGCTGTTGTTTCATCGGTTGCAAACTTCATAGGTATTGATCCTCCAAACCCAAAATATCCATTAGCACGCGACATTTGCATGTTATTGGCATAAAATGCATAATTTCTTCCATTACCATTCTCTCCTCTATAGAAAAGGTTGGACCTAGCCCAGCGTACAACATTTCCATTATAGTTTGTAGTTAATGCAGACTCCACAACATTTAAGAGAATCCGGTGATTTTTCCCTAATTCAGGAGTTACAGAAGTAGGAAAAGGTGTAGCAGTCGAAAAATAAGTTCTCGTCAAATTACCATCGACATGTTGGATTGTTAAATTCTCTACAGTAACAGTGAAATTTTGTAGTGTAGTATTAGCTGTGTAAACGTACGCTATTTTTGCATCGTTTAAGGCTGGATCTATATTGTTAAAATCAGCATAACTAAGTGTTGGTGTATAAGCTGTCCCAGCTGATATGGCTCCTGATTCCAAATTTAAAATTCCTGAAGCAAGATTCAATCCAGTAACACTAACATTCGGATTTCCTGTAATATTACCAAATACACCAATAGTATTTAGTTCAATTCCAATCTTAGATAATGCATGTTTAAAAAGTATACTAATTGTGGGGTCTACAGCCAAATCAACTGTTCCAGAAGCAATTAAGACATCTGTATTTTGAGGTAAATTTATCGATCCGTTTAATGGATTTGTAATAGGAACATCAGTTTCATCATTATAAGATAATGCAACCCAATCATATGCTGTCTCTGGATTTAATCCTTCAATTGTACCTGCAGTACCAGCTTTAAATTCAGATGAAGTTATCAAGTTGCTTCCTTCAAAAATATATACGACATATTTTATATCTGTTCCCAAAGGGGTTGCCGCTCTAGCTCCAGAAGTACTCTTTTCCCTTCCACCTGTAGAAAATAATTTTACAGGATTATTGGATGGTAAAATGTTATCTTTTGAAATCGCCATATCTACATCTTCAAACTCATAAAGTTGATGGTCAACTGAGCCCTTTGATGATTGTTTTTTAATTGATGAGGATGCTTTATTTTCATCTTTTTCTCCATCATTAATTCCTACAACGGAAATTACTAATTTATCTTTTTGAGATTGGTTAAGATCATTAGTATTAGATTCTTTGGAACAACTACTAAAGAGAGTTCCATAAAGTGCTAAGGATGCGCATACTGCAAGCCAATTCGCACGTTTAAGTCGAACAAAATTCATGTTTTTTAAATTAAATTTTAAGAATTTCTATTTAACGGCTAATTAACTGCCTTCCCAATTACCACCCCCGCCAGGACCGGTGCCCCAATCATCAACAGTAGGAGCAGAATCTGGGGATGCTGATGCTGATGCAATCCCCTGTTCAAGCTCAACGATAAGCACCTTCAAATCCGGTGCTTCGTAAATTTGTTTTTCATTTCTTTTCATATGAACACTTGTTTTTGGTTAAATTTTTTCGGATGTTTTTGATTATTTCATCATTTTGAAAGTTTAGTTTAGAATGTAGTAAAATCAAGAATAAATTTTAACTATAAAGAAGTCAATAAAATTTCTTCTATTTTATAGAATACGATTAATGGTATTATAAATTTATTTCGGCTAATACTTATAGATAACTATATCCACTTAACAACAATAATAAAGAAAAGTTTTATTAAAATCAAAAATTATTATATTTAAGTGATAAATTCGTTTATCTATACGAGTATTAAACACCAATATCTATTTAAATAATAATTTTCTTTAATGATTATTTTTGCTGAAAATAATTAGGGAATTTTAAATAATTTATTGTCAATATACTTTAAAGTTTTCATAATCTAATTGTCTATTTGTAAGCATTAAATAAAAGAAATAACGTATCATAAAAAAGAATGTCATAGTTTTATTTTAAGTTTTTTTAATATTTTACGAAAACCCTTGACCTCATTTTGTACTCCATACCCGTATCCGTATCCATAACCATATCCGTAACCACTTTGGAAATCAACATCGTTTAAAATTAAAGCCATATTCTTTAGTTTTTTATCTTGATATAATTCTCTTGGAATTTCCGTCATTCTTTTATCTAAGAAATCCGCGCGGCACACGTACATTGTAATATCAGCATATTCATTTATCAATAATGTATCTGTCACTAGGCTTACTGGTGCAGTATCAACAATGACATAATCATAATTCTGTTTTGCGTTTAGAATAAGACCCTTGAAATTCCCATTCATTAAAAGTTCTGTCGGATTCGGAGCAATTGAACCTGAGTAAATCAAATCAAAATTAAATTCATTTTGATTTTTAATAATTAATGAGTTAATTGAAATTGTAGGGTCGGATAAGTATTGGGTTATACCTTTTTGAGAATGTATTAGATGCGAAACCCCTAAATACTGTAATAATTTTGGGGAGCGAATATCTGCACCAATTAATAATACACGTTTTCCCGATTGACTAATAATACTAGCTAAATTAGTTGAAATGAATGACTTTCCTTCACCCGCCAAAGTACTAGTTACATAAATCACAAGTCCACCAGTCCTTTCAGTACCAATCATGTAAGCTATATTTGTTCTAATAATTCGAAGAGCCTCTGCTAATGGAGTTCTGGAATTTTCTTGCACCAACCTCTCTTCAACTTTTGGTACATGGCCCAAAAATGGAGCTCCAATTAATGTTTCTATATCCAATTTGTTATGTATTTTATTATCAAATAAAAACTTTAAATACAATACTCCAAATGGAACAATAAGTCCTAATAAAAATCCAATAAATAGCGTGTTATATTTTTTTGGTGAAATTGGATATGAATAACCATATGCGTAGTCAACTACTTTTATATTTAATGGTGTGGCTGAAGAATTTATCTCATTCTCTTCACGCTTTTGAAGCAAAAAAAGATAAATTGATTCTATAACTTTTTGTTGTCTAGATAAGTTCCTGAAAACAAGTTCATGGCTTGGAAATTTTGATAGTTTTGTGCTAATATTATTTATTTCAGTTTCTTTGCTAAGAATTTTTGTTTTCAAAATATTTTGATAATTGTTCAGAGAGGTACTTAAGTTTTTTTTAAGTAAAATTAAATTTTTTTCATAAGCAACTAACACTGGATTTTCAATTGTACCTGACCGTAAAAGATCAATTCTTTCTAGTGACATTTCATTAATTGATTTTATCAATTCAAGAATATATTGGTCTGAGATGCCAATGTTAGTCGGTAATAATGATGTGTTTTCCTCCAATAAAGATTGACTAATTAAATCGGATAAATGTAATTGTGTTTTTAAATCCACCAATATTTGCTCTTGAGCAGATGTGCTATTGGTTAAAATCTCATTCCCCAGGTAAATATCATTAAGACTATTTTGTCCTTTAAAGTTTGCAATTGTGACTTCGGATGCTTTTAAATCTCTATTAATTAAATCAATCCTTGAATTAATAAAAGAGGAGGTGTTTCTGAAAATTGCAGCACGATCGTAACTACGATCACGATCATATAATTCAATCAAAGCATTCAAGATCATTTCACCTTTCACTGGAGAACTTGTTTCCATAGAAAGTTTAATGGCAAAAGACTGTTCTTTAGAATTTGATTCAACTTTAATATTTCTTTGCAGCTGATTTACAGCTAAATCTTTGGGAACAATTTGGATAGATAATTCGCCTTCCCATAGAGGAAAAACTCCAGTTGATAAAATTGAAATTAACCCTATTGGAGAAGTAATTGAATCACCTAAATTATAATTCACTTTCTTTCGAACATCATCCCAAATTTCAATATTGTGTTTGGTTTTTTTAATTCTTAAAGTGTAAATTATACTATCCTGTCTAGAATGTTGAGGTTCTAAAATCATTAATTTGAAAGGAGACTGGGATTTTAATAATTCGGTGTCTCTAACTTTTCCTTTAATGAAATAGCTAATATTTATCGCTAGGGAGTCAACAATTTTGCGATTGATTCTACGAGAACTTAAAATTTGCGTCTGATCATTTACATAAGCTGCAGAAGAGGTTGTTCTTCCTGCTAAATTCGCTAATTCTGCTAACCCTGCCATCTCTCCAGAAGCTTGTTTTTCATCCTGCAATAAAATTATAGCTTGACTGTAATAGACTTTTTTAGCATATCGGATGTATAAGAAGGAACAAGAAATAAAGAATATAATAGCTAATAAAAAAAACTTCCAATATTTTAGGTATAGTTCTATTTGCTGCTTATAATTTATGGTTCCAATTGAGTTCTTAACTGAACTTAATTTTGTTTTTTCCATGGTAGGTTATGACACTTGGTATATCTAAACTTCTACAATAATACATTTAAAATTTTATTCAAGTAAAGAACTTCATCCTAATAAATTAAAAATTTGTTCATTAACATAAAAAATCTTCATTTATATAACCAAAATCTTGAATTATAATCTATATATAAACAAAATTAAGCTACATTAGATATTTAATTATGCAACCTAAAATGAAAATCATAAGAAATGATTTGAACCTTTTAAGAGCTATAGCAATAATTGCTGTTGTAGGTTATCATATGAAAATCCCTGGTTTTAGTAATGGATTTATTGGTGTGGATATTTTCTTTTTTCTATCAGGCTTTTTAATGAACTCTAGTGTAACTAAACATTTAGATAACAACACATTTTCCATAAAAGAGTTTTATGGAAATAGAATAAAAAGAATTTTTCCTGTATACTTTAGTTTACTTTTAGTGTTTTTTTTTGTCCTATTTATTTTATTTGAAATAAAGTTTTTTGAATACAGTAAATCTGCTTTAACTAGTTCATTATTTGTATCTAATATATATTATTATTTAATATCTGGTTATTTTCAACCAAAGTCTGAACTCAACTTTTTATTACATACTTGGTCATTATCTTTAGAAGTTCAGTTTTATTTCATATTTCCTTTTCTAGCTATATTTATAAGTAAATTTACCACAAACAGATATAAAATTTCAATGTGGATATTTTTGATTATAGTTTCCATGCTTTTCATGTGGAAATATTCATCAATAAACAGTTCTTTTAATTTTTATCTTCTACCATCAAGATTATGGGAATTTCTGGTCGGCGTATTGTTGTTTCAACTTCCAAAATTGAATGATGATAAATTTTCTATAGAAGTTAAAAATTCTATATTAATAATTCTCTTGACTTTTTTATTTTTAATAATTACCAGTGATACTTTAATTGATCCTAGCACATGGCCTAATAAAAATTCCATTTGGATAATATTAATTTGCGGTTTAATTACATTGGTTCATCCAAAAAAAATACGATTTAATAATATAATTCAAGGAATAGCCAATAGATCATTTTCTATATACTTATGGCATTGGCCTATTATAGTAATTGCTCATCATCTAAATATGAACTCTTCTATAGTTCAGAAGATAATACTTATTATAATAATCTGTTTAATTTCAGAAATTAGTTTTTGGTTAATTGAACAAAAATTTAAAAAGAGTTCACTTAAGGCAGCTTTAATATATACTATTAGCTCAGTAATACTTTTTCATATACCTGTTATATACCTCCGAGGTTATATTAATCGAATAGAAAAACCTAATAATCTTATTGATTTTTATTTAAGCTATCCTAAAAAATTTACCTATAATCAATTTGGTTTTAAAAATACTCATCTAAAATATAATGAAGAATTTCATACATATTCAAAGACTAATAAAATAAAAAGTAAAAGTGTAGCGGAAAAAACTTATTTATTAATTGGTGATTGTTATGCTGCTATGTTTTCTAAAACTTTAGAAAAACTTTCCTCTAATTACAACATAAATTTTATCACAATAACTGCAGATGAAGTCTTTCCCAGTCAACAATCTACAAGTATTTATTCTGGACCAAAAGACCTCATGAATTGGGTTTATTCTGAATTCATACCTAATAATAAATTTAAAATAGACAAAGTTATTCTTATGGCAAATTATTCCGGATATAAAAAATCAGAAGTAATAGAAGGGATTAAATCAAATAAAGAATTTTTTAGAAAACATGAACTACCATATATATACATTGGTCAGACTGAAAAATATAGTATAGATTATCCTGTTTTAGTTTGGCTTCAAATGAAATATTCAATAAATATTGACCAATATTTAGTTCCTTCAAGGGAATTAGTTAATGATTATTTAAAAACTCATATTCCATCTAAATTGTATTTAGATATTTATAAGTTAAAAAACATCACTTTATCTAATAAAATATCATCATACATTTATGATACTGAACACCTCAGCTTATTTGGAACTGAACAATATAGAAAAGTATTATTTCAAATATTTGATGATGAACTGTACCCGAATTAATACGTAAATCGGCTATTTAAACCTTAACATATTACATGAAATTATTAACCCTACATATTAATTTAAAAGAACGGTTGTTTTAATTATTAAATTTATTTTTACTTACTTGAATAATACAGTTAATAAGATATATTTTATGATATATTTAAGAATCATGCTGTTTTTACTTTCAAAATGAATATCCTTGATTTATTGATTAACAATGTTTGTAAAAATAAAATAGGCCTTATTCTTTCGAATAAGGCCATTAACCAAGTGTTCATATCCTCTAAGGAAATGAATGAAACAAAGATAATAAGAGTAAATGAAATGACAAATACTATTTAATAAATAATAGCGAATTAGCTACAAACTTTAATTAAAGAGAAAATTAAACTGTAATTTACATTTGTAGCCTTCCCTTTTTCGTAGTCTACCCATTCATGTTCATTAATTCAAATACTTTGGATTTGAATCAATTTAAATGTGTTTATAATTCTAGAATACTTTGTTGATAAAATATCAATCAAAAAATAAAAATTTCTATTTTTTAAATAGTTTAAGAAAAAATCTATTAAGAATGTAGCACAAAGCTTCTAGAGGTATCAACCTAAAATAATAAGAAAAGCTTTTCAAAATTCGTTTAATTGAAGCTGGCTGAAGTGACATGAAATTTTTACTTCCGGTAAAATAACGTTCATCAAAATAACCAAAAGAACCTGAATGCCAAACTTCTTCCAGCATCCAGCTAGAATCAGTATTTTGAGGAATTTCAAACGGGAGATATTCTTTTGAAAGTCCAAAGTCCTTAACCAGCATATGGTGTAAAACATGAACCCATTTCAATATTCCTATTTTCTTATATATGAAATATAATTCTTGAGAATCATATTGTCCTTTTAGATTATAATACAGTCGAGCTGCATCACATAGTTGGCGAACTCCTATTCCAAAACCCAATTGATGTTTCAAAATATGTACATTTACTTGTACAATTTGCCAAATGGGGGCTAAAATTTGAATACCTTCAGAATTGATCATCGTTTGCACAATTCCTCTTTCCTGAGATAGAAATAGTTTATCTAACAGTCGTCGATTTATTGGATTCGATAAATCAAATTTATTTTTGTGTAATTCTATGATTATAGAATTTACCTTATAAGAGTAATCATATCTACCTTCTGAATCAAAAGTTATATTTTGCGATTTTAATAAATTGATCAGCCTGCTAAAAGATGATTTTTCTAAATGCAAATCAATATCTCCTGTACCTCTTAATAATGGGAAAGGATATAATTTGGCTAATCCTTGGCCTTTCAAAAGTATTGGATAGAAATTCAATGATTTTAACCAATTTGAATATGACGCTAAAAATTGGATTATTTTTTTATTACGATTTTCAATTTGAGAAATCCGAACAGTCCAATTTATTAAGATCTTTTCTGAAGGCAATGAATTTGGATCTAATTGTTCCAAAGCAGTAAATATTATTCCTTCAACTGTATGTTTAGTTGATATAGAAAATAACTTTTCCCAATCATTGTCCTTTAAATCTGGGATTATATTTTTCTCAATATTTAAATTGTCAACCCAAAGGCCATTCCGAATAAGTTTAAAAAAAACATCTTTCATAATTATTTAGCGGTAGTGATTTTAATAAAGTTATAATAATATTTGTAAAACAATTGTTTAAATTAACTTGTCTTATTCTTTTACAATTTATATATATTTATAGTTTACAAAATATAGTGCCTTGGCTATGGGAAAGTCTACCAAAATCAGTTGCCAAAAGGCACAATGGATAATAGGAGACAAATGGGAATTTACTGGATAAGTATGTCGGTAGAAAAGAAAATTGACTAAAGGAAGCTAAATGAATAGACCTACAGTAAGAATAATTGTACTTGAACCAAGTGATTGGAGCCAAGGCAGCCTGCTTTGGTGAAATTCTTTCCGACCGTGGTGGTGATAAGCTTAAGATCAAACTCACTCAATCTATTAAAGGCAAGATGTTTTCTAGCGATATCTTGATTTTAACACCACACATTAAGAATGAAACCTTTAAGCTTTTACAGCAATATTATTCAGTGAGCATTAATGGAAGCATTATATAGGAGCAGACCAACGAACAAGAGTTTATCATTATTGGCAACGTAACTTAGGACTAATTTTCCCCATAAAGTTATTTCGACATATAGGGTCTTGATGAAAAAGGCTTTTAACGAGGATATCGATGAAATGTGGGTGAAGTGGGCTTTAGAAATGATCCAAGCAGGCTACGAGTCTGATAATCTATATATTCTTGCCGGAATCACCAGACCTTTTTATCAGTTTGAACTTCAAATACTAACAGATAAAGTTTTGGCTGATCTAAATTTCGATTATGAGGATAAGCCATTGATGATTAGAAATTATATATATTACATTATTTCGGTTGCCCTGAATGAACGGTCCAATTACCTTTCAACTTTAAGAGAAATCAAAGATATTTGTATAGCCTTGGATATGGAGCAGGAATATATGGACTTCTATCTGTTATACTTTGCGAAAGATGACCTAAACGAATCAGAGTCGCAATGGTACTGGGATGGTGCAGATAGAACAAATATTGATTTAATAATTAAGAACGCATTTCAACGTTATCTTGATAGAATGGTAGAATAAAATGACTTTAAACGAAGCTTTAAAAATCTACGCACTGAATGATGGTCAAATCAGTCAATTTGAATTTGACTTTCGATCCAAGAAATTAAATATTAAACTCTTAGTGCGAAAACATATTACTAAACAAAGTTTTGAGCCCTGTGAAATGATGTTGACTTTCCATGATGTCAAGCTTTTTGACATATTTGAAGATTTTCCAACTTACGGCCAGTATTCTGATATTACCATTTTTGAAAATGAAACTGATGGTGTTTATGTCTCCTTTGATCCATACAGAAATTCTGGAATTGCACATGAGGATGATAATTGGATAATAAAAGCAGAACAGATCACTATAAATGAGCTATAAAATAATCAGTTATGGAAAGACAAAATATTCGAAATTGGCATAGACAGTCAGGAAAGACTCTACATTATACCAAAAAGTGCTCATTTTGATCTCATATATAGAACTGCTACGGAAGTACATTGGGATGCAAGCGGGCTTTTCCTTTTTTCTCCAAAATCAAGAGAATGGACTTAACTTGATTGGTACAGACACATAGTTGACGTAGTGATTAATGAGTTTGGTTATAGCTCGTATTGGGCGACGAAACTATATGGACAAACATTCCTGAGAAATTAAAGAGACAAATTATAGAAGTGAAATTAACTACTACAAAAAAGCGGGAATGATCTCCGACCATTCCCGCTTAATCTAAATTAACGCTCTCAGATATAAAGACGTTAACCATCAATTAAAGTTGCCTTGCCTCTTAAAAATTCGCAAACTTCTTTTTCAACACTGCCATATCTTCACTCACTTTAATATCCAAAATCTTAGCATAGAGCTGTGCCGTCCTGATATTGGCATGTCCTAGCATCTTTGAAACACTTTCTATTGGCACACCATTCAACAGCGTTACCGTTGTCGCAAAAGTATGGCGGGCAATATGTGAAGTCAGTTTTTTCTCTATCCAGTACAGGTCGGCAATCTCCTTCAGGTATTCGTTCATCTTCTGGTTGCTTGGAACGGGGAGGAGTGTGCCCTTATTGATACAGACCTTATCGGTGGCATACCTATCGAAAATTTCAACTGCCGTTGGTAATAGCGGAACGGACGATCTTGTTTTTGTCTTTTGCCTATTGGTAAAGATCCATCGTTCGCCATCAATTCCCCTTCCGATGTTTTCTTGTTTCAGTTTGAAAACATCAACATATGCCAGACCAGTAAAACAACAGAAGATGAAAACATCACGTACCTGTT
>Ga0233369_1000954_pt1 | contig 10323 bp, 7 predicted proteins | sample ElkDunMinimDraft_26_FD_191537 | JGI IMG/M metagenome (GOLD analysis project Ga0233369, IMG submission 191537) | Fecal eukaryotic communites from dung pellets of Tule Elk in California, USA - Elk Dung D16 | ecosystem: Host-associated > Mammals > Digestive system > Large intestine > Fecal | place... | reverse complement strand
CACCCAGCAGAACGCCGCGCTGGTGGAAGAAGCCTCCGCTGCCGCGCGGGCCATGGAAGAGCAGGCCTCGAGTCTCGCGCAGACGGTCTCGGTGTTCCGTCTCGACGGAGCGGCCGCCATCGAGGCACCGTCCACCCCGCGCAAGCCTGCGGCACCAGCTGCCCCGGCAGCTCGCCGTCCGGCGCCCGCCGCGCGGACTGCGCGCGCGAAAAGCGCGCCGGCATTGGAGGCGGACTGGGCCGAGTTCTGATTCGGGCGCCATGCCGCATCCCGACGCCCCGGCCCGCCGGGGCGTCGTCGTTCCACCCGGTGCGGACCACGCTCGATGCAGCGGACTGCAGTTCCTCGCTCAGGGCTGCCGCGATTCCGATCACGGCGACTACGCGCAGGGACGTCTGCTCGCTTGCCCGGTGCCGCAAGACCCGAGCACGCAAACCCGCTGAATTCCGGCCTGCAGCGACCGTCCTACCCGACGACGGTCAATTTCCGGCCGTCCGGGTCGATAACCACCACGATCCCTGCCCGAGCACCGGTCCATGGCTGCGACATCCCTGCCCCACCCGCCGGTCGACAACCGCGATTTCGTCTTCTCCGAACGTGACTTCCGCCGGGTCTGCCAACTCATCCGCGAGCGGGCCGGCATCGCCCTGGTCGACAGCAAGCGCGACATGGTCTACGGCCGGCTTTCGCGCCGGTTGCGTGCGCTCGGGCTGACCGAGTTCACCACCTACCTCGACCTGCTCGAGGGGGACGGCGACGGCGCCGAATGGCAGGCGTTCACCAACGCCCTGACCACCAATCTCACCGCGTTCTTCCGCGAGCCGCACCATTTCGAACACCTCCACGCGCAACTCGCCCAGTCCGGTGCCTCGCCGCGCGCGCCGCTCGCGCTGTGGTCCTGCGCCGCGTCCACCGGCGAGGAGCCGTACTCGATCGCGATCACCGCCTGCGAGGCGTTCGGCAGCATGACCCCGCCGGTGCGCATCCTCGCCACCGATATCGATACCCAAGTGCTGGCTACCGCCCGGCGCGGCGTCTATCCGCTGGAACGGGTCGCCAGCCTCGACCCCCAGCGCAGACGGCGCTTCTTCCAGCGCGGCACCGGTCCCAACGAAGGCCACTGCCGCGTGCATCCGGCGCTGCAGGCGATGATCGAGTTCCGACCGCTGAATCTCCTGGCGCCGCGCTACGACATCGGCGGGCCCTACTCGGCCGTGTTCTGCCGCAACGTGATGATCTATTTCGACAAGCCCACGCAGCGCGGGATCCTTTCGCGCCTGGTCACGCACATGGATGCCGGGAGCCTGCTCTACACCGGGCATTCGGAGAACTACCTGCACGCCGCGGATCTCATCCGGCCCTGCGGGCGAACGCTCTACCGGCGCAACTTCGGTACGGAGGCCGCGTGAGCCGTACCGCACTGCGCGACGACGATGTCCTGCGCTACCGGGACGCCCGCTTCAAGGTGGCGGCGGCGAAGCTGCTGCCCACCCAGTACCTGGTGGTCGACGACGGCACCGCCCTGGTCACGGTGCTCGGCTCGTGCATCGCGGCCTGCGTGCGCGACCCGCTGCTGCGCATCGGCGGCATGAACCATTTCATGCTGCCGGAGGGCAACGTCGGTGACGGCGCCCCTGCGCGCTACGGCAGCTACGCGATGGAAATGCTGATCAACGAACTGCTCAAGCGGGGCGCCAACCGCCGCCGCCTGGAAGCCAAGGTGTTCGGCGGCGCCAACGTGCTCAAGGGCTTCACGTCCAACCCGGTGGGCACCCGCAACGCCGAGTTCGTCCTCGCTTACCTGGACGCGGAACAGATCCCGGTCGTGGCCGAGGACCTGCGCGGTATCCACCCGCGCAAGGTGTGGTTCTTCCCGGACACCGGGCGGGTCATGGTCAACCGCCTGCCACACGCGCACGAGGCCGAAGTGGTGGCCGCCGAAAGCGCCGTGCGCGCAAGCCTGTCGCGCACGCCGGTCAGCGGCGGCGTGGAACTGTTCGAATGAAGCCCTGCCGCGTCCTCATCGTCGACGACTCCGCGGTCGTGCGCCAGCTGCTGACCGAGCTGCTGGCGCAGGATCCGGACATCGAGGTCGTCGGCAGCGCGGCCGATCCGCTGCTCGCCCGCGAGAAGATCAAGCGCCTCAATCCCGACGTGCTGACCCTCGACGTGGAAATGCCGCGCATGGACGGGCTGGCGTTCCTCGAGAACCTCATGCGCCTGCGGCCGATGCCGGTGGTCATGGTGTCGTCGCTGACCGAGCGCGGCGCGGAGGTCACGCTGCAGGCCATGGCCCTGGGCGCGGTCGACTTCGTCAGCAAACCCAGGGCCGGACTGGCGCAGGGCCTGTCGGAGTACGCGGAGGAGATCCGCGCCAAGGTCAAGGCAGCTGCGGGCGCGCGCGTCCGTCCGCCGATGGCGGCCGCGCAACCGCTGCTGCGCCTGGATACGCCGGTCCGTGCCCCGATGGCCACCCGGTTCCGCACCACCGACCGGTTGATCGCGATCGGTGCCTCCGCTGGCGGCACCGAAGCCCTGCGCATCGTGCTGGAACGCATGCCGCCGGATGCGCCCGCGGTGGTGTTGACCCAGCACATCCCGGGCAGCTTCAGCCGTTCCTTCGCCGAGCGGCTCGATCGCCATTCGCCGATGCTGGTGCGCGAAGCCCGCGACGGCGAAAGGATCCTGCCCGGCCACGCCTATCTGCCACCCGGCGACCACCACCTGCGCGTGATCGGCGATGGCGCCCGCTGGCGCTGCAGGCTCGATCCCGGCCCGCCGGTCAACCGGCACCGGCCTGCGGTGGACGTGCTGTTCCGCTCGGTGGCACAGAGCGCGGGGGCGAACGCGGTTGCCGCCATCCTGACCGGCATGGGCGACGATGGCGCCCGCGGGCTGCTCGACCTGCGCCAGGCGGGCGCGGCCACGCTGGTCCAGGACGAGGCCACCAGCGTGGTCTGGGGCATGCCAGGAGCGGCGGTCAAGCTCGGCGCGGCGCAGGAGATCGTGCCGCTTGAAGCCATCGCGGAGCGGCTGCTGGCCCTCGCCCAGGTCTGAGGCCTGCGCGAGGCCGCACGCGATCCGCCGCCGAGGGCCTCTCCGGGCGTGCAGGTCCGCGGCCGCCGGATCCGGCGTCATCGGCCGTGGGTCACCGGGTACAGCGGCGACGCCGAGGCGACGCGTCACGGCGGGCGCTGCTGGCGACCAGGTCTGGGGGACATGCGGGAACGCACGCGGCGCTTTTCTCGGCATGGTCCACCCGCGGCGAGCCCGTCAGGCCGCATTGCGCGGCACCGCGATGGACCAGGCCGATGACCGCGCTTGGGCGGCGGCTGCCCGCAGCGCCCTGCCCCAAAACAAAAAGGCACCCGGCTCGCGCCGGATGCCTGCTGGTCGACCCAACATACCGGCATGCGTGCTGCGGGGCCCTCGAGCCCCGCAGCCGCGAGCCGACGAGCCCTCAGGCCGCAGTCTTCTCTTCGCCGGCGTGCACGTACTCGGCGATCTGGTCGAAGTTCATGTAGCGGTAGATCTCGTCCGCCGACGCATCCAGCACGCCGACATCGGCCATGTACTCGGCCTTGGTCGGAATGCGGCCCAGGCGCGAACAGATCGCCGCGAGTTCCGCCGAGCCCAGGTAGACGTTCGAGTTGCGTCCCAGACGGTTGGGGAAGTTGCGCGTCGAGGTCGAGAACACCGTCGCGCCTTCCTTGACCTGCGCCTGGTTGCCCATGCACAACGAGCAGCCCGGCATCTCCATGCGCGCGCCGGCGGTGCCGAAGGTCCCGTAATGGCCTTCCTTGGTCAGCTCGGCGGCGTCCATCTTGGTCGGCGGCGCGACCCACAGCTTGGTCGGGATGTCGCGCTTGCCTTCGAGCAGCTTCGATGCCGCGCGGAAGTGGCCGATGTTGGTCATGCACGAACCGATGAACACTTCGTCGATCGCGGCGCCGGCGACTTCCGACAGCGTCTTGACGTCATCCGGATCGTTCGGGCACGCGACGATCGGCTCATGCACGTCGGCCAGGTCGATCTCGATGACGGCCGCGTACTCGGCATCCGCATCGGCCTTGAGCAGCTGCGGATCGGCGAGCCAGGCTTCCATCTTCTCGATGCGGCGGGCCAGCGAACGCGGGTCCGCATACCCTTCGGCGATCATCCACTTCAGCAGGGTGATGTTGCTGGTGATGTATTCGATGATCGGCGCCTTGTCGAGGTGCACGGTGCAGCCGGCGGCGGACCGCTCGGCAGAGGCGTCGGACAGCTCGAACGCCTGCTCGACCTTCAGATCCGGCAGACCCTCGATCTCGAGGATGCGGCCGGAGAAGATGTTCTTCTTGCCCTGCTTGGCCACTGTCAACAGACCGGCCTTGATCGCGTACAGCGGAATCGCGTTGACCAGGTCACGGAGGGTCACGCCGGGCTGCATCCTGCCCTTGAAGCGCACCAGCACCGATTCGGGCATGTCCAGCGGCATCACGCCGGTGGCGGCCGCGAAGGCGACCAGGCCCGAGCCCGCGGGGAACGAGATGCCGACCGGGAAGCGTGTGTGCGAGTCGCCGCCGGTGCCGACCGTGTCCGGCAGCAGCATGCGGTTGAGCCAGCTGTGGATCACGCCGTCGCCCGGACGCAGCGAGATGCCGCCACGGGTGGAGATGAACTCCGGCAGGGTGTGGTGGGTCTTGACGTCCACCGGCTTCGGATAGGCGGCGGTGTGGCAGAACGACTGCATCACCAGGTCGGCGCTGAAGCCCAGGCAGGCGAGATCCTTGAGCTCGTCGCGGGTCATCGGACCGGTGGTGTCCTGCGAACCGACCGAGGTCATCCGCGGCTCGCAATAGGTGCCCGGGCGCACGCCCTGGCCTTCCGGCAGGCCGATCGCACGGCCGACCATCTTCTGCGCCAGGGTGAAGCCCTTGCCGGTATCGGCGGGCTGCTGCGGCAGGCGGAACAGGTCGGTTACCGGCAGGCCCAGCGACTCGCGCGCCTTGGCGGTGAGGCCGCGACCGACGATCAGCGGAATGCGGCCACCGGCACGCACTTCGTCGAACAGCACCTCGGACTTGACCTGGAATTCGGCAATGACGTTGCCGTCCTTGAGCGCCTTGCCCTCGTATGGACGCAGCTCGATCACATCGCCCTGCTCCATCTGCGACACGTCGAGTTCGATCGGCAGCGCGCCGGCATCCTCCATCGTGTTGTAGAAGATCGGCGCGATCTTCGAACCCAGGCACACGCCGCCGAAGCGCTTGTTCGGAATGAAGGGAATGTCTTCGCCGGTCCACCACAGCACGCTGTTGGTCGCCGACTTGCGGCTCGATCCCGTGCCGACGACGTCACCGACGTAGGCGACCAGATGGCCCTTCTTCTTGAGATCGAGAATGGCCTGGATCGGGCCACGCTTGCCGTCTTCCTCCGGAACGAACGCCGCGCCTTCACGGCGGTTCTTCAGCATCGCCAGCGCGTGCATCGGAATGTCCGGGCGCGTGGTCGCGTCGGGCGCCGGCGACAGGTCGTCGGTGTTGGTCTCGCCCGGCACCTTGAACACCGTCAACGTCATCGACTGCGGCACTTCCGGCTTGCTGGTGAACCATTCGGCGTCGGCCCAGCTCTGCATGACCGCCTTGGCATTGGCGTTGCCGCCCTTGGCCTTCTCTTCGACGTCGTGGAACGCGTCGAACACCAGCAGGGTGTGCTTGAGACCTTCGGCGGCGATCGCGCCGACCTCGGCGTCATCGAGCAGATCGACCAGCGGCTGCACGTTGTAGCCGCCGAGCATCGTGCCCAGCAGTTCGGTGGCGCGCGCGCGGGAGATCAGCGCACTGGGTTCGGTGCCGAATGCGACCGCGGCGAGATACGAGGCCTTGACCTTGGCGGCGTCGTCGACGCCGGCCGGCACGCGGTGGGTCAGCAGGTCCAGCAGGAACGCTTCCTCACCAGCCGGCGGATTCTTCAGCAGTTCGATGACGTCGGCGGTCTGCTGCGCATCCAGCGGCAGCGGCGGGATTCCCAGCGCGGCGCGCTCGGCAACGTGGTGGCGATAGGCTTCCAACATGACAACTCCAGATTCGTGCGGTACCGGGATAACCGGTCTCATGCCGACGGTACGATCAGCTTGAGACCCTTGAAATAAGTGCGGAAAAACGCGTCGTCGCGGGTGATCAGGCCATTGCACTGCAGCAGTGCGTGGGCCCCGACCAGGAAATCGCGCGAGGGGCGGCCAATGCGCTCGCCGCGTTGCCAGGAGCGGCGCTGCATCTCGCCCGCACGCAAGGCGGCCTTGGCTTCGATCGCCGAAAAGCGCACCCCCATGTCCTCGAGCACGGCCATGGTCTCGGCGCCGTCATGCAGCGCGCCGCAGATCTCGGCCAGTGCGACATCGCAGACCACGACCGGGCCAGCGCTCAGGTACTGGCGCAGGCAGGCCTCCGCGGCATCGGCCTGCGGCCCGTCTGTCAGCAGATCCACCAGCACGGGCGCATCGACGGCGATCACCGGTCGACGCTGCCGTCGGCGGCGGTATCGGCCCCTGCATCGGCGCCAGCTTCGACGCCGGCCTGGCCCCGCACCGCGCGCATCGCGGCATCGGTGTCGTCGAAGCCCTCGAGCCGGAACCGGCCCCGGGCACGCGAGACGGCGTCATCGACGCTCTTGCGCAACACGATGCGGCTGCCTTCCAGCTCGACCTTGAGGATCGTCCCCTTGCTCAATCCCAGCGCATCGCGCACCGCCTTGGGCAGTGTGATCTGGCCGCGCTCGGCAACGGTCGCCTCCATCGGGCTTCTCCTTCGAGGTATGCGTGAATTATACATACCTGAACGCGCATACTCCAGTTTGCCGGTTCGCCCGCGCGGCCGCCTCGTCGCATGGGTGAGCGATGCGCCGCCGTCGCGCGCCGACACCACCGCCGCCTGCGTCCAGCGGCCCGCGGCGCGCCGCTTCCGGGCATGCACCAGCACCAGACGAGCCCCCGCGCGCGCGAACCGGCCCTGATCAACTGGCGCGTGCGCAATGCACCGTTGCCGTGCCGCCACGCGCGATGACCTGACCGCCACATCAACCCGCCTACACTGAACGCCTCGACGCGGTGACCCGCATCGACCGGGCGTCGCGCCAGATCACCGGATTTCCAGCGCCACGCAAGCCAGCCACGACCGGCCGATCCGATCACCGCCAGCAACCCGCGACAGGAGCTTCCGCATGACCGATTCCTTCACCACGCGTGCCGACCTCGATGTCGGCGGCCGTCGTTACGCCTATGCCAGCCTCCCCGCGCTGGGCAAGCGTTTCGACATCACCCGCCTGCCCTACTCGATGAAGATCCTGCTCGAGAACCTGCTCCGCCACGAGGATGGCGAGACCGTCACCGCGCAGCACATCGAAGCCGTGGCGAAGTGGGACCCGAGCAACGAGTCCAACACCGAGATCGCGTTCATGCCCGCGCGCGTGGTGCTGCAGGACTTCACCGGTGTGCCCTGCGTGGTGGACCTGGCCGCGATGCGCGATGCGGTCGTGCGCCTGGGCGGGCGCCCGGAGCAGATCAACCCGCTGATCCCATCGGAGCTGGTGATCGACCATTCGGTGCAGGTCGACGTGTTCGGCCGTCCCGATGCGCTCGACCTCAACGGCAAGATCGAGTTCCAGCGGAACATGGAGCGTTACGGTTTCCTGCGCTGGGGGCAGAAGGCCTTCGACAACTTCAAGGTCGTGCCGCCCAATACCGGGATCGTCCACCAGGTGAACCTCGAGCACCTCGCCCGCGTGGTGATGACCGCCGAGCGCGAGGACGGCAGCACCTGGGCCTATCCCGACACCGTGTTCGGAACCGACTCGCACACCACGATGATCAACGGCATCGGCGTGCTGGGCTGGGGCGTCGGTGGCATCGAGGCCGAGGCCGCGATGCTCGGCCAGCCCTCGTCGATGCTGATCCCGCAGGTGGTGGGCTTCAAGCTCACGGGCCGCATGCCCGAAGGCGCGACCGCCACCGATCTGGTGCTGACCGTCACCGAGATGCTGCGCAAGCATGGCGTGGTCGGCAAGTTCGTCGAGTTCTTCGGCGAAGGTCTGCAGCACCTGCCGCTGGCCGACCGCGCGACGATCGGCAACATGGCGCCCGAATACGGCGCGACATGCGGCATCTTCCCGATCGACCAGGAATCACTGAATTACCTGCGCCTGTCAGGGCGCAGCGAAGAGCAGATCGCACTCGTCGAGGCCTACGCCCGGGCGCAGCAGCTGTGGCACGAGCCCGGCATGCCCGAAGCGGAGTACAGCAGCGTGCTGGAGCTCGACATGGGTGAGGTGCGCCCCTCGCTGGCCGGCCCGAAGCGTCCGCAGGACCGCGTGCTGCTGGAAAACATGCAGCAGAACTTCCGTGACAACGTCGGTGCGCTGGTCGCACGCCGCGACGCCGCCCGCGACCCGCAGGTCGACCGCTTCCTCAAGGAAGGCGGCGGCCAGCCCCAGGCCGAGCGTCTGGCTGCGCGTCCGGTGTCCACCATCACGATCGAAGAGGCCGAGCACGAACTCACCGACGGCTCGGTGGTCATCGCCGCGATCACCTCGTGCACCAACACCTCCAACCCGGCGGTGATGCTCGGTGCCGGCCTGCTGGCGCGCAATGCCGCAGCCAGGGGACTCAAGGCCGCGCCATGGGTCAAGACTTCGCTCGGGCCGGGTTCGCTGGTGGTCACCGACTACCTCAAGAAGGCCGGGGTGATGGACGATCTCGAGAAGCTCGGCTTCTACGTGGTCGGTTACGGCTGCACGACCTGCATCGGCAATTCGGGCCCGTTGCCGGAAGCCGTCTCCAAGGGCATCGCCGAGAACGATCTCGCAGTGGCGTCGGTGCTCTCGGGCAACCGCAATTTCGAGGGCCGGATCCACGGTGAGGTGAAGATGAACTATCTCGCCTCGCCGCCACTGGTCGTGGCCTACGCCATTGCCGGCACCGTCGACATCGATCTGACCCACGACCCACTTGGCACGGACCCCGACGGCAAGCCGGTGTACCTGCGCGACATCTGGCCTTCGAACAAGGAAATCGGCGACTTCATCGCCAGGACGATCGGCCCGGAGATGTTCGCCAAGAACTACGCCGACGTGTTCAAGGGCGACACCCGCTGGAACGCGGTCGATTCACCCGACGGCGAGCTCTACGAGTGGGACGCGGCCTCCACCTACATCAAGAACCCGCCCTATTTCGATGGCATGACCATGGAGGTCGGCACCATCGACGACATCCACGGCGCGCGCGTGATGGGGCTCTTCGGGGATTCGATCACCACCGATCACATCTCGCCGGCCGGCAACATCAAGCAGGATTCACCCGCGGGACGCTTCCTGCAGGAACGCGGCGTGCAGCCGGCGGACTTCAACAGCTACGGCTCGCGCCGCGGCAACGACGACGTCATGGTGCGCGGCACGTTCGCCAACATCCGCATCAAGAACCTGTTCTTCGGCGGTGAGGAAGGCGGCAACACGCTGTACTTCGGCGCCGGCGCCGAGCCGCAGAAAATGCCGATCTACGACGCCGCGATGAAGTACAGGGCCGACGGCGTGCCGCTGGTGGTGTTCGCGGGCAAGGAATACGGCACCGGTTCCTCGCGCGACTGGGCGGCCAAGGGCACCAACCTGCTCGGCATCAAGGCGGTCATCGCCGAGAGCTTCGAACGCATCCACCGTTCGAACCTGGTCGGCATGGGCGTGCTGCCCTGCCGCTTCCGCGACGGTCAGAACGCCCAGAGTCTCGGCCTCGACGGATCGGAAACGATCGACATCACCGGTCTCGACAACGGCAACGCCCGGCGTGCGCAGATCGTCGCCACCAGGGCCGACGGCACCGAGATCCGCTTCGAGGTCGACGTGCTGCTGCTGACGCCCAAGGAAGTCGAATACTTCCGGCACGGCGGCCTGCTGCATTACGTGCTGCGGCAGCTGGCGGCGAAGAAGTAGGCAAGGCCGCCAGCACAGGGGCGGCCCGGCGCGCGCCGGGCGTCCGGCGACCGCGTGGTTTCACCGCGCGATCGATATGCCACTCACCGGTCATGGCCACGCCTGGAAAAGGTGCCGCGATCGCTGCGGTCACGGGTGGCGAAAGGATGGCCCACCGGCAAGAAGCCGGCCCGCGAATGGCGGGCCGTTTCCTTGTCAGCGACGCCCCGGGGGGCCGCTCGACCGCTGCGCAGGCGGCAAAGGGGCGGTCAGGTGCCCGGACACCGCGGCACGCTGTCGCCCGCACTGCACTCGACGCAGCACGGCGCCGGCTGCGGGCTTGGCGTCGCCGGCACCGGCGGCGGCATCCCATACAGCCCCATCGAG
>Ga0233369_1000952_pt1 | contig 10331 bp, 8 predicted proteins | sample ElkDunMinimDraft_26_FD_191537 | JGI IMG/M metagenome (GOLD analysis project Ga0233369, IMG submission 191537) | Fecal eukaryotic communites from dung pellets of Tule Elk in California, USA - Elk Dung D16 | ecosystem: Host-associated > Mammals > Digestive system > Large intestine > Fecal | place... | reverse complement strand
ATCAGCACCTATTACAAAAGCCTGTGCGAGGCCATCGGGCTTAGGTTGTTCTGCATAACTAATCTGTATTCCTAATTGCTCTCCAGATCCAAAAAGTCTTTTAAAATTAGGCAAATCGATCGGGGTAGATATGATTAATACTTCTCGAATTCCAGCAAGCATCAATACCGATAAAGGATAAAAAATCATAGGTTTATCATAAACAGGTAATAACTGCTTTGATACGACTTGAGTCAAGGGATGTAACCTAGTTCCTGATCCTCCAGCTAATATAATGCCTTTCATAGTTTGTGATTAATGTTAATAATTGGTGTTTAAATGGTTGACTATTTTTTTAACAACGAGTGTTTTTAACATTTCTTGAAGACTATCTTTCCAATGAGGGATAGTTAAAAAATAGTTTTCTTTAATTTTTTCTTTAGATAAAATGGAATAAGTTGGTCTTTTGGCTTTACTTGGAAATTTAGAACTATCTACTGGCAATACCTGACAGTCTAGTCTTGCTAAATCACGAATAGCCAAGGCAAATTCATACCAAGTAATGGCGCCCTCATTTGAATAATGATAAATACCAGGAATCCAGTGTTTAGCTTCCAATATACTTATGATTGCTTTAGCTAAATCATACGCATAGGTTGGCGATCCAAACTGATCATTAACCACCTGAACTTTCGGTAACTGTTCCATTAATCGCAGCATGGTTTTCACAAAGTTTTTTCCATATCTTGAGTATACCCATGAAGTTCGAATTATAATTGCGGTAGGCAACAACTGCATAACAGCCGTTTCAGCAGCTACTTTACTAGCGCCATAAACATTTAACGCTGCCGTGGGTCTATCTTCAAGTAAAGCCTCTTGAAGATTTCCACTAAAAACATAATCCGTAGAAATAAATATAATTTTAACCTCGTGCAAACGAGCATATTCCGCAATAGCTTTTGTCGCCAAATGGTTAATCAAAAAAGCTTGATCTACATCCTCCTCCGCTTCATCTACCGCTGTATAAGCCGCTGCATGAACAATCATGTTGGGCGAATATTTTTCTAATACAGCAGCAATGTTTGACAAATCCGTTAAATCCAAAGCAGATCGATCTAAAAACACAAAATCCAATGATTTCGTCGCCGTACTTAAATCCCTAATTTCTGAACCTAACTGCCCAGAAGCCCCGGTAACCAATACAAGGTTCCTATTTTTCATTCGTTAGTTGGGCTTTTAATTCGGTAAAAGATGGCAATATTTCATCTTTTGCGGAAATGCTTAATTCTTCCTCTGGAATTTGCCAATCTATATTTAATACTTTGTCTTTATAATGGACCCCAATTTCAGATTCCTTATGGTAAGAATTATCACACTTATAAAAAAAAGAAGCCGTTTCTGACAAGACGACAAATCCATGCAAAAATCCACGTGGAATATATAATTGCTTTTTATTTTCTGCAGATAATACCACTGAAACATACTGGCCAAAACTCGCAGAATTTGGACGAATATCTACTGCCACATCCAATACTTCCCCTTCCAATACTCGGACTAATTTCGCTTGAGCATATGCTCCACTTTGGGCATGTAACCCTCTTAGCACCCCGCGTGTAGAATACGACTGATTATCTTGTACAAAAGGTTGGGAATTCCCAACGGCTTGCTCGAATTTACTTTGATTAAAACTTTCGAAAAAGTAGCCTCTTGCATCTGGAAAAATGGTTGGTTCTAAAATGTAACAACCCTTTAATTTAGTTTCTATCGCTTGCATTAATCTTTAATTAACTCCTTAAACATGTTTACTATAATGCTCGCTGTAATAATGTTGATAGCTTCCAGAAGCAACCTCTTCCAGCCATTCTTGATTGTTCAAATACCAATCAATCGTAATAGATAGGCCTTCTTCAAAGGTGACACTTGGTTTCCATCCTAATTCCTCATTTAGTTTAGACGCATCTATTGCATACCTTAAATCATGACCAGGTCTATCTTTAACAAATTGAATCAATTGTTCCGAAGTTCCTTCAGGCCTACCTAACTTTTGATCCATTTGCAAACAAAGTTCATGAACTAAGTCAATATTTTTCCATTCGTTGAATCCACCGATATTATAAGATTCTCCGAGTTTACCTTCGTGAAAAATCAAATCGATTGCTTTCGCATGATCAATGACAAATAGCCAATCGCGTGTAAACTTTCCATCCCCATAAATGGGCAATGGTTTATTCGTTAATATATTTAAAATACATAATGGAATTAGCTTTTCCGGAAAGTGATTGGGTCCATAATTATTGGAACAATTACTGAGCACAACAGGAAGTTGATACGTATCCGCATACGCTCTAACAAAATGATCTGAAGCTGCTTTAGAAGCTGAATATGGCGAATGTGGGTCATAAGCTGTATCCTCCGTAAAATAACCCGTTTCTCCTAAGGTTCCAAATACTTCATCGGTTGAGATGTGATGAAATCTTTTCCCTTCAAAATGGCCCTTCCAACTAGTTTTTGCGGCCTCCAATAGATTCACTGTACCAATCACATTTGTTTGAACAAATGCTAATGGTTCATGTATTGAACGATCTACATGAGACTCTGCAGCTAAATGAATTACACCATCAAAATCATGATTATTAAAAAGATCATCTAAAAAAGCCTTATCCGTGATATCTCCCTTAATAAAGGTATAATTCGGACAATCCTCTATATCTTTTAAATTCGCAAGATTTCCAGCATAAGTTAAAGCATCCAAGTTATAAATATGATAATCGGGATATTTTAAAACAAATTGCCTAACTACGTGAGAACCAATAAAGCCCGCACCTCCAGTTATAAGAAGAGATTTATTCATGAAGCCAAATTAAACAAAAAATCATGAAAAATTTGGTTCTAAACAAGTTATGCAATAATTGTAGAAAAAACGCCATTCAGTATTTTCCGAATGGCGTTTTTTATTTTCTCTTAAGCTATACTCAATCGCTTTATTTTTTCTTCATCATAGAGTTTTGCATTTCGAATGGGACAATCTTTCAGCAGATCTTTCAAATCGTATTTATTCACCACATTCTTTAATGCTTCCAAGTGTCTATCATGGTGCATATCCGTTCCTACGAAATCATACATCCCGGCACGAATCAGCGTCAGTGCACAAGTTTTCACCCCTTCGCCATAGTATTTACTTACCGAAAGTAAGTTGAGCTGCAATAAACATCCGGCAGCCTTAATCTCTTCAAATATTTTAAAATTATTATGGTAGTAGTTATACCGTTCCGGATGCGCAAGAATAGGCTGATAGCCTAATTCTTGAATCGATTTAATGATATTAAACAATGCCTTTGATTCTGCTAAATAAGACATTTCAATCAGTATATACTTATCCGCAATGACACAAAGTTTATTCGCTTGAATCCATTCATCGATTTGATCATCGATCATATATTCTGCACTAAAACCCAATGTAAAATTAATGTGACTCTCTTTTAATGCTTGATTTAACGAAGAGTGAGCCGCCTCAATAGTCTCAGGTGTATTATTATGAACACCTGCCATGACATGTGGAGTAGACACCCCATGATGAATTCCTAATTCTTTTAACCCTTCAATTAATTGGATAGATTGTTCGATAGAATCGCTCCCATCATCGATTCCAGGCAGTATATGGTTGTGTATATCCCATCCTATCCACGATAATTTGTTAAAATGAGCCTCTGACTGCTTCTCTTTACTTCCAAAAATTTTACTCCAAAATCCCATACGCTTGTTGTTGTTTGCTTTTCAGGCCGATACTGTATTCATTACAGCACATGTATAAATTGATTTAACATTTAAGATACGAATGATTTTCTACATTCGCTACAGTTCCAATTTTAAACAAGTGCGGAGTTTTCCTTCTCCAGTAATTCATAGACCTGTTTTACATCTTGTGCTTTTGCTCTATCCAATACCAATACCGCATCTGCTGTATTGATTAACATGCAGTTTGACAAGCCAACAAAAACAGTATGCACCTGACTACCTACAACTATATTGCCACGTTCATCCACAGGGTGACCTTTCTCTTTAAAATAGCTAAACAAAGAATCAAAGGCTCCCATATCAGACCAATTGAATCGGGCAGGAACTACCTTAATTAATTCACTACGTTCCAACACGGCATAGTCTATACTTTTCGATGGAATCAACTGCGAATGCTCTACATCCAACTCCAAATCTGCTGCATATTCAAACGCCACTTCGGCAGAAGAGTATAACTTGGGTTCAAAATGCATAAGCTCTTCTAAATAGACGCCCGCTTTAAAGCAAAAAATACCAGAGTTCCACAAGAAACTCCCTTTCTTAATAAAATCTCGAGCCGTTTCTTCATTTGGTTTCTCTCTAAAAGATAACACCGTATTACCATCATGCTCAATATATCCATAACCCGTTTCAGGGCGTTCAGGAATAATACCAAACGTAGCAATAAAACCTTCTTGAGCAAAAACAATCCCTTGATTGATAGCCTCTTGATAAGCTTCCTGATTTTCAATCAAATGATCCGATGGAGTGACGATTAAAATATCATCAGGATCGGCTTGAAAAGCAGCAAATGCAATAGCTGCTGCCGTATTTCGCGGTACAGATTCTGCAATTATTTCGTGCGGAACCTGTGTTAAAAAAGGTTTCGCTAAATCTTTATTCTGCTTGGAGCCCACCAATAAAGTTTGTGAGCTTAACGGTTGATTTCTTTCTACAGTCAGTTCAAATAAAGTTTTACCCTCAAAGATGGGCAAATATTGTTTCGGTTTTGATTTTCTGGATAAGGGCCATAACCTAGATCCGACACCACCCGATAAAATGACATTAATAATTTTACTCATAACTAACCTAATTTTTTAATTTCTATAGCCAAATCACGCTTTAAATAGAGTTCTGCTGTTGCTCTAGCGTCAGACAAGGCATCGTGATGTTGCAATTCAACCCCCATTAATTCGCAGCAAATACTCAACTTCGTACGTTCAAAACCTATCGCTCGATAGATTTTGCTGGTGCATTCCCAAAGATTTGCCAATAACAATTCATGGTATGGCAAACCATAAAATTTCATGGTCTCTTTAAGCACCGAACGATCCAGCAATTCATCATGCGCAACCATACGTTGAGCCAACAACAGCTCTTTAATACTTGGGTATAACTCTAAAAAGCTTGGTGCTGCATTGGTATGCTTTGCTTTTATCCCATGAACTCGGGAGGTTTGCCACATATATTTATTATCTGGCGGTCTTACCAAACTGTAAAATTCATTAACAATTTTTCCTTCCAACACATTTACGATGCCCACAGAGCATATACTGTTGTAATTAGCCGTTGCTAATTCAAAATCTATTGCGGTAAACGTATCAGACATTTCCAATATAATTTACGTGATAACTCTTAATAACCATACTTCAACTTCCATTTCTCTTTTAATCCTTGCCTCAACTTATCTTCACTTGCATTTTTCCCCGGATCATAAATCTTCGTGCCAGCCAGTTCATTAGGCAGGTATTCCTGATCGACAAAATGACCTGCATACGCATGCGCATATTGATAATCTGTTCCATAATCCAATTCCTTCATCAATTTCGTCGGTGCATTTCTCAAATGAATAGGAACAGATAAATTGCCTGTTTGTTTCACGATCGATTGCGCTTTATTAATAGCTTCATAGCTCGCATTACTTTTTGGAGAACTAGCCAAATAAACGACCACTTGTGCCAATATAATTCGTGATTCCGGCCAACCAATCACATTCACTGCTTGAAAACAATTATTTGCTAACAGCAATGCATTGGGGTTCGCGTTTCCAACATCCTCCGAAGCCAATATTAGTAAACGCCTAGCGATAAACTTTGGATCTTCCCCACCTTCAATCATTCGGGCAAGCCAATAAACTGCTGCATTTGGATCACTACCTCGAATGGATTTGATGAATGCCGAAATTATATCATAGTGTTGTTCTCCAGCTTTATCATAGCGTATACTACTTTGCTGAACTTGTGTGGCCACAAAGTTATTATTAATTACTGCTTTTTTAAAATTTGATGCTTGACTAACCAATTCCAAAATATTTAACAACTTACGAGCATCTCCACCAGACAGTTGTAGCATAGCATCATATTCTGCAATTTCAATTCCTTGATCCTTTAAAATGGAATCATGCTTTAAGGAATGATTGATAATTTCAATCAATTCATCTTTTGATAATTCCTGCAATACATACACCTGACAGCGGGATAATAAGGCGGATATTACTTCAAATGATGGGTTTTCTGTCGTAGCACCTATCAGGGTGACTAATCCTTTTTCCACTGCGCCTAACAACGAATCTTGTTGAGATTTGGAAAAGCGGTGGATTTCATCAATAAATAAAACAGGTTGTTCTTCATTAAATTGCCGCATAAGTTCTGCCTTATCCAACACCTCCCGAACCTCCTTTACCCCCGATTTTATGGCACTCAAACTATAAAAAGGTCTCCCCAATTCTTGGGCAATAAGCAATGCTAAGGTCGTCTTACCAACACCTGGCGGACCCCAAAAGATCATTGAAGGAATGGATTTCTGTTGCAATGCATTCCACAATACCGCACCTTCTCCAATGATATGTTTTTGTCCTACATAATCAGCGATCCGTGTAGGACGCATTCGTTCTGCTAAAGGGATTTGTGTTGCCATGTCAAACAAAGCTATTGATTTTAAATCTGAATGACAATCATCGCTCGTATTTGACGAATAAACCCAGGCCTCTGACAGCGCTTTGCCTACCTCAATAACACCCAACAGCTTAGAACCGTGCGCTTTGATTTCCTAAACGCCCCGTATTCCATGGTCGCAGGAAATGCTTGAGGGTACAATCGTATGGAGGAAACCTCCCTACAAACAGCCTTTAGCAAAGCGGTCCTATCCCTAGCCTCCTTTCAGAATCGCCGAAATACTTAAGGACATCCTTCGGATCTTAATCGGATATTCATCGCTTGGACCCGTAAAATATCCAATAAAGATCCGTACCAGATCCGAAGGAGATCCAACGAAGAACAGCGTTTTCTAGAACAAAACACAACGCATCATTTCAAGGAATTCAGCTAGTAATGAACTGTTAAAAAGACTCAAATCTGTCTGCAAATTGATTGAAAAAATAAATAAAATGATACATTTGATAAATACGTAAAAAGAAATGATTGAAATTAAACCTCTATTTCTTGCTTTACTATTCTTCATCGTAGGTTTTCGATTAGATGCACAAACGCAAGAAACACCCTTAGATCCTTCAGGTTTTGTGACAAAATACGATATCGCATTTCACGGAATAGGTCCAATGGTATATGTCCTTCCAACACCTAGAACAAAAGAAGAAACCATCACGGATTCGTACAAAGAAAAAAAAGATTTTTACGATACCATAGCGAGGCAATTGGATTACCAAGATCTGTTGAACGAATTTAATTTTCCCTCAGCGACCAATCAATTAAAACAGGCCTTCCAACCCCTTCCCAGTACCGATGTACAATGGAAAGAACTGATCCAAAAGTTGGAATCCAATAATCAAGCCTTATTAGCCGCGGCGGCCGCTAATTTATTTGCGTTGGACCTTTTAAAAAATAAAGACATGACGCTGGCCTTAGATTACCTTAAGCGGGCCCAGCTGCTGGCAGGTGCTAGTCCCGACCGATCCATCATAGATTTTAATCTGGCCAATGCCTATCGATTTAATGGCATGCATGCGGCTGCAGGACAACTTCAAGAGCTATACCTAAAACAAGCCATTGCAAAAAAGGATTTAATCGATCAAGGAACTTCTTATGTCGCTATCGGGCTTAATGACGCCTACAATAAAGAGTATCGAGCAGCTGAAAACAGCATTATCAGAAGGGCAATTCCATTATTTAATAAGGTCAAAAATTACGATGGAAAAATTAAAGCTTGGATCAAGCTAAGCAAGATCTATCAATTACAGAACAAACACACCGAAGCGCAGTGGTTCTTAATACAGGCGAGAGATTTGGCAAAGAGTAAAGCCATTGTTTCTCCGCTTTCCGAAATTGAGTATCGCTTAGGCTACTCAAAATATATTCAGCAGAATTATTCGGTGGCCAAATTGGAGTTGGAGCAAGCCAAATCATTAGCAGAACAAGAAGATAATAAAACCCTACAATTAGCCATAAGCGATAAATTGGGCGATATCTACTTATTAATGGGTGACTTTAAAGAGGCTGAAATCGCCTTAGATAACTATTGGAAATTGAGGCAAGAAATCTTTCCATCCAGCAGCAAAACCTTGCTGTAAATCCAGCGCTTTCGCATTTATGGGATTAATTCATTCCGAAAGCTTCTTAAATGTCTACAAATATGGCTTAATCAAGACAATTGATACGAATATTTTACGATTACGGATGATACATTGTCATAATTTTAATTAATTTTATCCGAATAAACGATTATAAAAAATTTACAACTTCGAATTTTCATTCGATTATTATAATGAACAGTTTTAAGAAATTCAGTGATATGTTTAAAAATTTAATTTTTTGTCTAGCCTTAATATCTGTGGTTGCCTGTGGTGCAAAACCCCGCGTTGATTTAGAGGAAAAAGGATTACAATTGCGCCCAACGACTCAACATGAAACCATAGCGAAAGTTGTAGCCAATCTATTAGAAAACTATAGTTACAAAAAGGTCCCTATGACTGATTCGATTTCAAACATCGTCTATAAGAATTTATTGGATGGAATCGATCAAAGTAAAAATTACATGTTGAAATCGGATATCACCGAATTTGATGCGTTTAAGAATACCTTGAGTCAAGATTTCAAAAAAGGTGATTTGTCTAGTGCTTTTTTAATTTTCAATAAATACACAGAACGTTATTTGGAAGGTTTGAATATAGCCTTGCAACAAATCGATGTAAACCATGATTTCACCAAAGATGAATCTTTAACAGTGCTACGTGAGAAATTAAATTGGTTTAATTCGGAGGCTGAAGTTAAGGAGCAATGGAGAAAGCGTGTTAAATATGATTTGTTGAATTTGAAATTAGCAACTGGAGATTCTGCTAAATTTGATTTAGATAAAAGTAAAGAAACATTGCGCACTCGCTATAACAACCTGATTTCGCAAGCTAAAAAAACAAATGCAAATGACGCCTTTCAAGTAATTATGGGAGCCTTGACTGCAGCTGTGGATCCGCATACCAATTATTACAACCCTTCCTTTGCACAAGCGTTTAATGAAAGCATGTCGAACACCTTGGAGGGAATCGGCGCACAACTCATGATGGAGAATGAAATGGTGACTATAAAAGCGGTTATTGCTGGAGGTCCTGCCTTTAAAGAGAAATCATTGCAAATAAATGATCGCATCATCGCTGTTGCGCAAGGAGATGGAGAGTTTGAAGATATCATCGGCTGGAGAATTGATGCCGCTGTAGCCAAAATAAAAGGTAAAAAAGGCACAGTTGTGCGCTTAAAAATATTGCCTGCCAGCTCAGACTTGGCAGCTGCCCCTAAAATTGTCACTTTAACTCGGGATAAAATTATCTTAGAGGAGGAATCTGCCAAACGCGAAATTAAAACCATAAAAGGTGAAGATGGTAAAGATTACCGTATTGGAATAATCAATTTACCGAAATTCTATATTGACTTTGAAGCCTTACGTCGTGGCGAAAAGGATTACAAAAGTACCACCAGGGATGTAAGATTATTGATTGATAGTTTAAAAAAGGATCAAGTTGATGCGATTTTAATGGATTTAAGAGGTAATGGTGGTGGATCTTTACAAGAAGCGATCGAATTGACTGGCTTGTTTATCGATCAAGGGCCTGTCGTGCAAGTTAGAGACACGCGCGACCGTGTTCAAGTGGATCGTGACCAAGAACCAGGTGCCTTATGGGAAGGCCCATTTGGGGTAATGATCAATCGTTTCTCCGCTTCCGCCTCTGAAATTTTTGCAGGAGCGATACAAGATTACGGTCGTGGAATAATATTAGGCTCTACAACCTATGGTAAAGGTACTGTACAAAGCGCAACAGATATGGCTAGATTTATTAGTGCGACGGATCGCCTCTTAATCAAAGCCGCTGGAGGCACAGACCCTGACACGCCAAATGGTGCTCCAGAGTTTGGTCAAATCAATATCACTGCTGGTAAGTTTTACCGCATTACTGGAAGTAGTACCCAGCATAAAGGAGTAATTCCGGATTTAACGTTCCCAACACAATACACTGCGGAAAAATTTGGTGAAAGTTCTGAACCTTCTGCCTTACCTTGGGATCAGATAAAACCTTCGACTTTTACCCAAATTGCAGATTTAAGTGCTGTAACGAGTAAGTTAAATGAAATTCA
>Ga0233369_1000950_pt1 | contig 10355 bp, 11 predicted proteins | sample ElkDunMinimDraft_26_FD_191537 | JGI IMG/M metagenome (GOLD analysis project Ga0233369, IMG submission 191537) | Fecal eukaryotic communites from dung pellets of Tule Elk in California, USA - Elk Dung D16 | ecosystem: Host-associated > Mammals > Digestive system > Large intestine > Fecal | place... | reverse complement strand
CACGGCGGTGGCCCTCTTTCCTGTAGACGAATCAGGTGCGCCAGCACCTGGTTAACCTTCGTGCGGCCCGTACCCGGCTTTGGGGCACGCGGCTCTGAGGCGGCTCGCCCGGAGTGAAAAAGCCCCGCATCGCGGGGCTTTCCTGGAAGCTCTGGATCCCCGCCTCCGCGGGGATGACGAAGCTTTTTAGCCGACCACCTTCGCAATCGACTCGCAGACGTAGTCGATGTTCTTGGTGTTCAGGGCGGCGACGCACATGCGGCCGGTGTCCGTGCCGTACACGCTGAACTCTTCGCGCAGGCGCACCATCTGGTCCTTGGTCAGGCCCGAGTAGCTGAACATGCCGACCTGCTGGGTGATGAAGCTCATGTCCTGCTTCACGCCGGCGGACTTGAGCTTTTCCACCATCAGCTGGCGCATCTGCTTGATGCGCACGCGCATGGCGGCCAGCTCCTCTTCCCACAGCGCGCGCAACTCCGGCGTGTTCAGCACCGTGGCGCAGATCTGGCCGCCGTGGATCGGCGGGTTGCTGTAGTTGGTGCGGATCATGATCTTCAGCTGCGAGAGCACGCGCGCGGCCGCATCCTTGTCCTGGCACAGCACCGACAGGGCGCCCACGCGCTCGCCGTACAGGCTGAAGCTCTTGGAAAACGAGGTGGAGACGAAGAAGTCCAGGCCCGCCGCCACGAACTTGCCGATCACAGCGCCGTCTTCCGCGATGCCCTCGCCGAAGCCCTGGTAGGCCATGTCGAGGAAGGGCACCAGCTGGGCGCGCTTGACGACGTCGATCACCTGGTCCCACTGCGCCGGGGTGATGTCGTAGCCGGTCGGGTTGTGGCAGCAGGCGTGCAGCACGACGACCGTGCCGGCGGGAGCCTGGCCGAGGCCGGCCAGCATGCCGTCGAAGTCGACGCCACGCTTGCCAGCGTCGTAGTACGGGTAGGTTTCGACCGTGAAGCCAGCCTGCGTGAACAGCGCGCGGTGGTTCTCCCAGCTCGGGTCGCTGATCAGCACCTTGGCCTGCGGGTTCAGCCGCTTGAGGAAGTCGGCGCCGATCTTCAGGCCGCCGGTGCCACCCAGGGCCTGGACGGTGGCCACGCGGCCGCTCTTGACGGGCTCGCTATCGGCCCCAAATACAAGGCTCTTGACCGCGCTGTCATAGGCGGCGATGCCGTCGATCGGCAGGTAGCCGCGGGCGGCATGGGCTTCCATCATCTTGGCTTCGGCCTTCTGCACGCATTCCAGCAGCGGCAGCTTGCCGTTGTCGTCGAAGTACACCCCCACGCCGAGGTTGACCTTCTTCGGGTTGCCGTCGGCGGCGAACTGCTCATTGAGGCCCAGGATCGGGTCGCGGGGCGCCATTTCGACGGCGGAGAACAGAGACATGGGGGTCCTTTGGATGTCGATAGCAAAGACGCCGGGCCTGTTGTACGCTGGCCGGCTGCCCGCAATTTTAATGTGTCGTATCAGGGACTACCCGAATGAGTGCAAATCCCGACGTGGCCGAATCCCAACAGGAAGAGAAGAACGGCGAGTTCATCCGTTTTCCTGATTCCCCGTTCGAGCTGTTCTTGCCCTATCCGCCGGCTGGCGACCAGCCGGCCGCCATCGAGAAGCTGGTCGAAGGCGTGCAGGACGGCGAGGTCTTCCAGACGCTGCTGGGCGTCACCGGCTCGGGCAAGACCTTCACCATGGCCAACGTGATCGCCCGGCTGGGCCGGCCGGCGATCGTGTTCGCCCCCAACAAGACGCTGGCGGCGCAGCTGTACTCCGAATTCCGCGAGTTCTTCCCCAAGAACGCGGTGGAGTACTTCGTGAGCTACTACGACTACTACCAGCCGGAAGCCTACGTCCCGCAGCGCGACCTGTTCATCGAGAAGGACAGCTCGATCAACGAGCACATCGAGCAGATGCGGCTGTCGGCCACCAAGAGCGTGCTGGAGCGGCGCGACACCGTGATCGTGGCGACCGTGTCGGCCATCTACGGCATCGGCGCCCCGGAGGACTACACCCAGATGCGCTTCATCATGCGCGTGGGCGACAAGATCGGGCAGCGCGACGTGATCGGCCAGCTGATCCGCATGCAGTACAACCGCAACGAGCAGGATTTCGCGCGGGGTACCTTCCGCGTGCGCGGCGACACCATCGACATCTTCCCGGCCGAGCATTCCGAGCTGGCGATCCGCATCGAGCTGTTCGACGACGAGATCGAGACACTGCAGCTGTTCGACCCGCTGACCGGCCGCATCCGCCAGAAGGTGCCGCGCTTCACCGTCTACCCGTCGAGCCACTATGTGACGCCGCGCGAGAAGGTCGTGTCCGCCGTCGAGTCCATCAAGCAGGAGCTCAAGGAGCGGCTGGACTACTTCGTCAAGGAAGGCAAGCTGGTCGAAGCCCAGCGGCTGGAGCAGCGCACCCGCTTCGACCTGGAGATGCTGGCCGAGCTTGGCCACTGCAAGGGCATCGAGAACTACACGCGGCACCTGTCGGGCGCGCCGCCCGGGGCCCCGCCTTCGACGCTGACCGATTACCTGCCCAAGGATTCGATCATGTTCCTGGACGAGAGCCACCAGATGATCGGCCAGCTCAACGGCATGTATGCCGGCGACCGCGCGCGCAAGGAAACGCTGGTGGCGTTCGGCTTCCGGCTGCCGTCGGCCATGGACAACCGGCCGCTGAAGTTCGAGGAATTCGAGACCCGCATGCGGCAGGTGATCTTCGTGTCGGCCACGCCCGCCGACTACGAGAAGACGCACTCCGGGCAGGTGGTGGAGCAGCTGGTGCGCCCGACCGGCCTGATCGATCCCGAGATCGAGGTGCGCCCGGCCACCCACCAGGTCGACGACGTGCTGCAGGAGATTCGCATGCGCACGGACAAGAACGAGCGGGTTCTGATCACCACTTTGACCAAGCGGATGGCCGAGCAGCTCACCGACTACCTCAGCGACAACGGCGTGAAGGTGCGCTACCTGCACAGCGATGTGGACACCGTCGAGCGCGTGGAGATCATCCGCGACCTGCGGCTGGGCCAGTTCGACGTGCTGGTGGGCATCAACCTGCTGCGCGAAGGCCTGGACATTCCCGAGGTGTCGCTGGTGGCCATCCTCGATGCCGACAAGGAAGGCTTCCTGCGCGCCGAGCGTTCGCTGATCCAGACCATCGGCCGCGCCGCCCGCAACCTGCACGGCAAGGCGATCCTGTACGCCGACAAGATGACCGACTCGATGAAGAAGGCCATCGACGAGACCGAGCGGCGCCGCGCCAAGCAGATCGCCCACAACCTGGAGCATGGCATCACGCCGCGCAGCATCCAGAAGAAGGTGCGCGACCTGATTGACGGCGTCTACAGTGAAAAGGCGAGCAAGGAGCAGGAAAAGCAGGAGCTGCAGCGCGCGATGGTCGAGGACATGTCGGAAAAGGACATCTCCAAGCGCATCAAGCAGATGGAAAAGCAGATGCTGGACCACGCCCGCAACCTCGAATTCGAGAAGGCGGCGCGGCTGCGAGACCAGCTGGCCCTGCTCAAGGAACAGGCCTTCGGCGCGGTGGTCCACGACAACATCGTGCCCATCCAGTCGGCCCGCAAGGACTCGCTGTAACCGTGCACCGCCGGCGTGACACCGCCGGTCGGGTGCGCAGGTCGCTGCGTACCCCAGGCCAACCAGGTCAGGGATTACCCGAGCAAACCCGCGGGTTTTGGGGTATACTTGACGGAAATAGTCAGGAACCCAAGAGAAAGACAAGACAGCCGGCGCGGGAGCGTCGGCCGAGGGCCGGCGGTGCAAGCCGGAGCATGGGTGGAGACGGCCTCTGGCAGCGGGCGCTGCCGGGGTAGGTTACAGCAAGCCAGCAAATTGAAGGAGCTAGCGATGCGTCTCACAACCAAAGGCCGCTTTGCGGTCACCGCGATGATCGACCTGGCCCTGCGCCAGAACAACGGACCGGTCACGCTCGCCGCCATCAGCCAGCGGCAACAGATTTCGCTGTCCTACCTGGAGCAGCTGTTCGGCAAGCTGCGCCGCCACGAGCTGGTGGAGTCCACCCGCGGGCCGGGCGGCGGCTACACGCTGGCGCGCAAGGCGTCCGAGATCACCGTGGCCGACATCATCGTGTCGGTCGACGAGCCGATCGACGCCACCCAGTGCGGCGGCAAGGAAAACTGCCAGAACGACGGCGGCCGCTGCATGACGCACGAGCTGTGGTCGCAACTGAACCAGCGCATGGTCGAATTCCTGGATTCGGTCACGCTGCAAAAGCTGGTCGACGACCAGATCGCCAAGGGCATCCAGATCGAGGACAAGCCGGCGACCAAGCGCGCGATTTCCAGCGCGCCGGTGGTCAAGCCGATCCGCGTCAATGCCCCGAACTCGGTGTTCGCGCTCGGCAACTCGTACGCCAAGCAATAAGACAACAACACAACCTGCCAGCGAGAGAGCCAGCAGCATGGACATGACCCCGCATTTCCCGATCTACATGGACTACGGCGCGACGACGCCGGTCGACCCCCGCGTCGTCGACGCCATGATTCCCTGGTTGCGCGAGCACTTCGGCAACCCGGCTTCGCGCAGCCATGCGTGGGGCTGGGAGGCGGAAGAGGCCGTCGAGAAGGCGCGGCAGGACGTCGCCGACCTGATCGGCGCCGACCCGCGCGAAATCGTCTGGACGTCCGGCGCCACCGAGTCGAACAACCTCGCGATCAAGGGCGCCGCCCAGTTCTACCAGGGCAAGGGCAAGCACCTGATCACGGTCAAGACCGAGCACAAGGCGGTGCTGGACACCATGCGCGAGCTGGAGCGCCAGGGCTTCGAGGTGACGTACCTGGACGTGCAGGAAGACGGCATGCTCGACCTGGAGACGTTCAAGGCGGCGATCCGCCCCGACACCATCCTGGCTTCGGTCATGTTCGTCAACAACGAGATCGGCGTCATCCAGGACATTCCCGCCATCGGCACCATCTGCCGCGAAAAAGGCGTGCTGTTCCACGTCGACGCGGCGCAGGCCACGGGCAAGGTCGCGATCGACCTGAAGACGCTGCCCGTCGACCTGATGAGCCTGGCCTCCCACAAGACCTACGGCCCGAAGGGCATCGGTGCCCTGTACGTGCGGCGCAAGCCGCGTGTGCGGCTGGTCGCGCAGATGCACGGCGGCGGCCACGAGCGCGGCATGCGCTCGGGCACGTTGCCCACGCACCAGATCGTCGGCATGGGCGTGGCGTTCCGCCTGGCCCGCGAAGAGATGCAGAAGGACCTGGCCCATGCGCGCCGCCTGCAGCAGCGGCTGCTGGACGGGCTGAAGGACGTGGAGCAGGTGTTCGTCAACGGCAACCTGGAGCATCGGGTGCCGCACAACCTGAACATGAGCTTCAACTTCGTCGAAGGCGAGTCGCTGATCATGGGCATCAAGGGGCTGGCGGTGTCGTCTGGCTCGGCCTGCACCTCCGCGTCGCTGGAGCCCAGCTACGTGCTGCGGGCCCTGGGCCGCAGCGACGAGCTGGCGCACAGCAGCCTGCGCATGACCATCGGTCGGTTCACGACCGAGGAAGAGATCGACTACGCGATCGAGACGATCAAGCAGAACGTCGCCAAGCTGCGCGAGCTGAGCCCGCTCTGGGAAATGTTCCAGGACGGCGTGGACCTGAGCACCATCCAGTGGAGCGCGCACTGACAACGCTGTCGTTGCGGGGCTGAACCGCAATCCATGGATCCCGGGTCCGGCCCGGGATGGCAAAGACTAGGAGAATTTCAAATGGCCTACTCAGAAAAAGTCGTCGAGCATTACGAGAACCCCCGCAACGTCGGCTCCTTCGAAAAGGGCGACGAGTCCGTCGGCACCGGCATGGTCGGCGCGCCGGCCTGTGGCGACGTGATGAAGCTGCAGATCAAGGTCAACCCGCAGACGGGGGTGATCGAGGACGCGCGCTTCAAGACCTATGGCTGCGGCTCCGCCATCGCTTCGAGCTCGCTGGTGACCGAATGGGTCAAGGGCAAGACGCTCGACCAGGCCGCCTCGATCAAGAACAGCCAGATCGCCGAGGAACTGGCGCTGCCGCCGGTGAAGATCCACTGCTCGATCCTCGCCGAGGACGCCATCAAGGCGGCCGTCGACGACTACAAGAAGAAGCACCCGGCCGCCGAAGCCAGCGCGCACTGAAGAGGGTTTGCACGAGATGGCAGTGTCATTGACCGAAGCCGCGGCCCGGCACGTCACGCGCTACCTGTCCAAGCGGGGCAAGGGCGTGGGCGTGCGGGTGGGCGTGAAAACCACCGGCTGCTCCGGGCTGGCCTACAAGCTCGAGTACGTCGACGAGGTGGCCCCCGAGGACGTCGTCTTCGAGGACCACGGCGTCAAGCTGCTGATCGACCCCAAGAGCCTGGCGTACATCGACGGCACCGAGCTCGACTTCGTGCGCGAAGGCCTCAACGAGGGCTTCAAGTTCAACAACCCCAACGAAAGGGACCGGTGCGGTTGCGGGGAATCCTTCCGCGTCTGACCGTCCCTGCACCGAGAAACCGCCTCCACGTCACCGTGCCGGCGGTTTTTTTTAGTTTTTGATGAACCTGAACGATACCGACTTCCAGCTGTTCGACCTGCCGCAGCGCTTCGCGCAGGACGCCGGCGCCATCACCGCGCGCTGGAAGGAACTGCAGCGCGAAGCGCACCCCGACAAGTTCGCCGGCCAGGCCAGCGCCGCCCAGCGCGTGGCGCTGCAATGGTCGGTGCGCATCAACGAGGCCTACCAGCGCCTGAAGGATCCGCTCAAGCGCGCGGCTTATCTGTGCGAGCTGCGCGGCGCGCCCATCGAGGCCGAGAACAACACGGCCATGCCGGCGGCCTTCCTGATGCAGCAGATGGAATGGCGCGAGGCGCTGGAAGAGGCGCGCGGCGAAGAGGAGCTCGATGCGCTGGCCCAGCGGCTGGCGGCGAGCCGGCGCGAGCTGCTGGGCCAGATCGAGACGCTGCTCGACGCCGAGGGCGATGCCGCCGCGGCGGCCCAGCAGGTCAGAGCCCTCATGTTCCTTGAGCGCTTTGGCGCGGACATCGAAAATCGGTTGGCACAGCTGGGACAATAGGGCTTCAAGCTTATGTCCCTGCTCCAGATTTCAGAACCCGGCGCCTCGCCGGACCCGCACCAGCGCCGCATCGCCGTTGGCATCGACCTTGGCACCACGCATTCGCTGGTGGCCGCCGTGCGCAACGGCGTGGCCGAATGCCTGCCCGACGCGCAGGGCCGCGTGCTGCTGCCCTCGGTGGTGCGCTACCTGGCGGAAGGCCGGCGCCAGATCGGGTTCGACGCGCATGGCGCGCAGTCCGAAGATCCCGAGAACACCATCGCCTCGGCCAAGCGCTTCATGGGCCGTGGTCTGGCCGACATCGAAGGACGCGAGAAGCTGCCGTACGCTTTCGTCGAGCAGCCCGGCATGGTGATGGTGCAGACGCGCGACGGCATGAAGTCGCCCGTCGAAGTCAGCGCCGAGATCCTCGCGACGTTGCGCTTTCGCGCCGAGGACACCTTCGACGACGAGCTCTACGGCGCGGTCATCACCGTGCCCGCCTACTTCGACGACGCGCAACGCCAGGCCACCAAGGACGCCGCGCAGCTCGCCGGCATCAACGTGTTGCGGCTGATCAACGAGCCCACCGCGGCCGCCATCGCGTATGGCCTCGACAACGCCAGCGAAGGCGTCTACGCGGTGTACGACCTGGGCGGCGGTACCTTCGACATCTCCATCCTGCGCCTGAGCCAGGGCATCTTCGAGGTGGTGGCCACCGGCGGCGACTCGGCGCTGGGCGGCGACGACTACGACCGTGCGCTGGCCGACTGGCTGCTGCAGCAGGCGGGGCTGCAAGTCACCCGCGCCTCCGACAAGGCGGCCATCCGCATGCTGGCGCGCCGCGTGAAGGAGCAGCTCACCGCGGACGACGCGGTGACGGTTCCCGTGGCGGTGCAGGGCGAATCGGTGGACGTGCGCGTGACGCGTGCGGATTTCGAGTCGCTCACCCAGGACCTGACCGCGCGCACGCTGGCCGCGGTGCGCAAGGCCCTGCGCGACGCCAGGCTGGCGCGCGACGACATCAAGGGCGTGGTCCTGGTGGGAGGTTCCACCCGCATGCCGCAGATCGTGGCGGCAACGCGCGAGTTCTTCGGGCACGAGCCGCTGACCAACCTCGACCCGGACCAAGTCGTGGCGCTCGGCGCCGCGATCCAGGCCAACCAGCTCGCGGGCAACAACCCGGGCGGCGACCTGCTGCTGCTGGACGTGATCCCGCTGTCGCTGGGCATCGAAACCATGGGCGGGCTGGTCGAGCGCATCGTGCCGCGCAACGAAACCATTCCCACCGCCAAGGCACAGGACTTCACCACCTACAAGGACGGCCAGACCGCGATGGCCATCCACGTGGTGCAGGGCGAGCGCGACCTGGTGGCGGACTGTCGCAGCCTGGCGCGCTTCGAGCTGCGCGGCATCCCGCCGATGGCCGCGGGCGCGGCACGCATCCGCGTGACCTTCACCGTGGACGCCGACGGGCTGCTGAACGTGGCGGCCCGCGAGCAGGGCAGCGGCGTCGAGGCGCAGGTCGCCGTGAAGCCTTCCTATGGCTTGTCCGACGAGCAGATTTCCAGGATGCTGCAGGAGAGCTTCACCACGGCCGAGGCCGACATCCAGGCGCGCGCCGTCACCGAAGCCAAGGTCGACGCCGACCGCATGCTGCTGGCGACGCAAAGCGCGCTCGATGCCGATGGCGCCTTGCTCGAAGACAAGGAACGCGCGGAAATCGAGGCGCTCATGGCCTCGCTGCGCGACATCGCCTCTGCCAGCAACGAAGCCGCCGCGATCGACGCCGCCGTGCAGGCGCTGGCCAAGGGCACCGAAGCCTTTGCCGCGCGCCGCATGAACGAAGGCATCCGCCGCGCGCTGGCCGGCAAGAACCTCGAATCCATCTGAACGGCGTCCATGGCCATCATCAAGATCCTTCCCCATCCCGAGTACTGCCCGCAGGGCGCGCAGGTCGAGGCGCCCGCCGGCACCTCGGTGTGCGAGGCCCTGCTGGACAACGGCATCGCCATCGAGCACGCCTGCGACATGAGCTGCGCCTGCACGACCTGCCACGTGATCGTGCGCGAGGGCTTCGACTCCTTGAACGAGATGGACGAGAGCGAGGAAGACCTGCTCGATCGCGCGTGGGGCCTGGAGCCGAACTCCCGCCTTTCGTGCCAGGCCATCGTGGCGCAGCAGGACCTGGTGGTCGATATCCCGAAGTACTCGATCAACCACGCGAAAGAGAACCACTGACGAGCCAGGTGTTGCAGCCGATGAAGGTTCTTGCGCACGGACTATGAGCGCATCGACGCGCCGGGCCTGACCGAGCCGATCAAGGATCTGCGGAGCTGGACGTTCATCTTCTGCTTCTTCAGCATCGGCCTCACGACCCGGTTCCGAGACCTCACCGCCGCCGGCCCGAAGCCGCTCGCGGCGTTCACCGCCGGGGTGGCCGTCAACGTGTCGATCGGCTTCCTGCTGTCGGCCTATGTCTTTGGCAAGCATTGGGCGACGCTGCGGCAATGAGCGTGTGGACGACCTTGCGGCACGCGCTCGGCGTGCGCTCCGACCAGCAGGAGGGCTGCGGTCCCTGCGTGCATTTCTGCCAGGATCCGGCGAAGTTCGAAGAGGCGTTGCCCGGGCTGACGGCGCTGTCGTCCGGCACGGCTTCGGTCCGTGCGCAGGACGGGCTCTGCCTTCGCCACGAACGGATCATCAACGGCCGCAAGCGGTGCGCGGCGTTTTCGCCTGCAGGCGCCGATGAGGGGCCTTGACCCTCAGTACGCGATCAACCACGCCCAGGAGAAGCATTGAGTGAGGCAGGGCGCCGCGCCTGTCACGCGGCCGCGCCCGCCCGCGGCACGCAGTTCCTCTTGGCGCTTTCCCAGCCCTCGCACGGTGAGCGCCGCCGCAGCGAACCTGCCCTCGGATGGCGATCTCGGCTTTTTGCACCACGTTGCCGTGCGGGCGCACCACGCGGACGTTCTTGATAGCAGGGCGTAAGCAGGAGCCTTCAGGCGGCGGCCCCCGGCTGGAAGCGTCGTTTGAGCTGCGGCAGCAGCCCGCCCGCTTCGACCATGTCGAGCAGAAATGCGGGAACGGGGTCGGCCACCAGCCTTTCGCCGCCGGCGCGCGTGACCGTGCCGGTGCGCGCATCGAGGGCGATGCATTCGCCCTCCGCGATCCGCTCGCAATCGCGACAGGCCAGCAGCAGCAGCCCGAGGTTGAAGGCGTTGCGAAGGAACAGGCCGGCGAAGGAGGGCGCGATGACGGCGGCGACGCCGAGATGCCGCAGCGCCGACGCCGCCTGTTCGCGCG
>Ga0233369_1000948_pt1 | contig 10377 bp, 10 predicted proteins | sample ElkDunMinimDraft_26_FD_191537 | JGI IMG/M metagenome (GOLD analysis project Ga0233369, IMG submission 191537) | Fecal eukaryotic communites from dung pellets of Tule Elk in California, USA - Elk Dung D16 | ecosystem: Host-associated > Mammals > Digestive system > Large intestine > Fecal | place... | reverse complement strand
GTTTTGAATTCATCAGGAATAACATTCATCTCCTCCAAAAATATATCCAAGCGACATTCGCCTTTTGAATAATGGGTCATTTCAAAATAATCGGAAACCCCTTCTGGAATAATGAGAGGCATTAAAGCTTTAAATGAATCGTGCATCTGAATAATATAATAATGCAAATATCCGATTATTTTTCTTCTACTCCACAGGTTTTGTACATGATCCTGTATTATGGTCAGGAAAGCTCATGCCGCTTAACCACATAAAATTAACATTCTCTCGACATGCCATTTCCAATTTACGACTACTATAAATATTGCTAACGTAACCGAAAACAAGTACTTTCAATAACATTTGAGGATGGTAGCTAGAGGAACCTTTAATTTTATAGGCTTCCAATAACCCTTGAATATTAATTCGATTAATTACATCATTAACAATCCGAACTGGATGTGATTTGGAAACCAATTCATCCAGGCTTGGAGGAATTGCCATGATCTGGTCTTGATAATAAGGTTTAAAGACAGGTACTCTTTTGCTCATAAAACAATCTGATTACAGCTTAAAGATATGAAAATCAGGTGATTAAAGCAAATAATATGAGTGATAAAATATGAAAAAGAGGCTGCCTATTTTGAGACAGCCTCTTAGTACCCAGCGCCGGAGTCGAACCGGCACATCCGAAGATATTGGTGTTTGAGACCAACGCGTCTACCAATTCCGCCAGCTGGGCAAGCTGTTTCTTTTTCGACGTTGCAAATATATATTTATTCTATTTTAATTGCAAAAAAATATATAGAATAAGCATTGTGTAAAGTGCAAAGTTCTTAATCACAGCGCTTATATTTTAAATCATTTTATTTATTATCTTTTGTTTGCACATTTTCCTTCACTGGAATCAATTCATATGTACGTGATGGCTTATACTTCATTGTCCATAAAAATGGAAATAAGAAAAATACGCCACCAACTATAGCGCCTACATCGGCTTGCTCACTACGTGAAAATGTAGTAGTAAAGGGCTCAAAACCTTCTTTCTCTAATTTTAAAGTAGTCGTAGTGCCAACGATTTTGGTGTCTTTGTGCGTATAAGGTGTAGTACCGACAGCTTCACCGTCTAGGTAAACCTTCGCTCCAGCAGGAGTAGTATTTATTAATGTTGTACTTGCACAACTTGCGAACAATAAGGCAGATGCTGCGAATAATGAAATCGATTTTGAATACTTAATATTCATTTAATTTATATTAGTTAATGATGTCGTGAAGGTAAAGAATTCATTTTTAATCTTAGCGATTTTTTTTGAAATTTTATTTAACAATTTGTTTGTAAAATAAAAAAGCCTTCTCAAATGAGAAGGCTTGTACCCAGCGCCGGAGTCGAACCGGCACATCCGAAGATATTGGTGTTTGAGACCAACGCGTCTACCAATTCCGCCAGCTGGGCAAGCTGTTTTGTTGTTCGACAGTGCAAATATAGTGTTTACCCTTACATTGCCAAAGAAAAAAGTTGTATTGAATTTAAACTACTTGATAATGAGTTTGAAAATTTTAATTCAATCTAACTACCAACAGAAAAGCCAGCTTTTTTAAGCTGGCTTTTCGATAGTTTTAAAATATTCCTAATGTGCACTTAATTGATTTTTCTTTTCTTCATCAAATGAAGCTTCCAATTCAGCTAACTTTTTCTTTCCATATGCCACTCGTGTAATCACAACGAATAATACAGGTACAATGAAAATAGCTAAGAACGTAGCTGCAGTCATACCACCAAATACGGTCCAACCAATAGTCTGGCGTGAGGCAGCTCCTGCACCAGTAGACAACATCAATGGAATGATACCTAAGATAAATGCAAGAGAAGTCATTATGATTGGTCGCAAACGTAATTTCACTGCGTCGATTGTAGCATCCAACAAAGGCATACCTATATCCACGCGTTCTTTGGCAAACTCAACAATCAAAATGGCATTCTTCGCTGCAAGACCTATAATCGTAACAAGACCAATCTGTGCGAAAATATTATTATCCAATGATGGAATAAACATCAAGGTCAGAATCGCACCAAAAATACCTAAAGGTACAGAAAGGAGTATAGAGAATGGTACTGACCAGCTTTCATATAATGCAGCTAATAGCAAGAATACGAACAAAATACACAAGGCGAAAATTTGTATAGTTTTCGAACCTGATTGTTTTTCTTGCAAGGATAAACCTGAAAATTGGTAATCATAGCCTGCGGAAAGCGTTTCTGCAGCTACCTCTTCCAATGCCTTGATTACATCACCTGAACTATAACCTGGAGCTGCGCTACCAGATAAATCAATACTTCTAAAGATATTGTAGTGGTTGATGATGGAAGGCATTGTCGTCAACTCATAGCTTACTAATGCGCCCATAGGGACAGGATTACCTTGAACATTCTTTACATACAATTTGTTAATATCTTCAATGTTCATACGGTATTCGGTATCTGCTTGTGTCACCACACGGAAATTACGTCCGTATTTAGTGAAGTCATTTACATAGCTACTTCCTAAATAAGATGATATAGTCGAATAAATATTCGCAATCGGAACACCCATACGTTTAGCTTGCTCACGATTTACTTCCAATTTGTAGTTTGGCGAATTCGAGTTAAATAAGGTGTAAGCCATACCAATCTCAGGACGTTGATTTGCCGCGGCTAAGAATTGAGCTACTTGTGCTTCGAACTGTTTGATATCTACAGTCTGTAAATCTTGAATTTGCATCGAGAAACCACCTGTTGAACCCAATCCTGGGATAGCTGGAGGAGTTACTGCAAGTATACGAGCTTTGGAAAAAGTAGCATATTTAGCCATTATTGCTCCAGTTATTTCGCTAGCTGTTCGCGTACGCTCACTCCAAGGCTGCAAGGAAACGAACAATGAACCACCATTTGATTTGAATGATCTATTCAAAATATTGATACCCGAAATAGATGTTACGTATTTGATTTCAGGGAAATCTTTGCGTAATTCAATCTGCAGTTCTTCCAATAAAGCTTCTGTACGTGTTGACGAAGAACCTTCAGGTAAGGTCACACCTGCGAAGAACATACCGCCATCTTCTGTTGGAATAAATCCTGTAGGTTTTGTTTGGAACATCCAGCCTGTACCGATGAAGATACAAAGCAACAGAATTAACATAAGAGGAGCGGCTTTGATTGCTTTTTGAACACCCTTCGAATATCTGTATGTTACTTTTTCAAACCACAAATTGAATTTATAGAAGAATTTATTTAGACCTCTTGATTCTTTAGTTACAGCAGTTGGTTTTAACATTATAGAACATAATGCCGGTGTCAATGTCAATGCAATAAATGCCGATAACATTACAGATACCGCAATTGTAATTGCAAACTGTTGATACAATTGACCGACCATTCCAGGTATGAATCCAACGGGAACAAATACTGCAGCTAATATCAATGCAATGGCAATTACAGGCGCTGTAATATCTTTCATCGCACGACGTGTCGCTTCTTTAGCAGACATTTTGTAATGGTCGATATAATGCTGAACTGCTTCTACTACAACAATTGCATCATCCACTACAATACCAATTGCCAAAACGAAAGCCAGCATTGTCAAGTTGTTGATGGAAAATCCAAAAATGGTAAAGAAAATAAAAGTACCAACTATGGATACAGGTATAGCCAATACAGGAATCAATGTTGCTCTCCAGCTCTGTAAAAAGAAGAAAACAACAATTGTAACCAATAATAATGCTTCGATTAAGGTATGGATAACGGATTCAATAGACGCATTTACCACAGAAACCGTTTCGTAACCGATAACATAATCGACATCTTCAGGAAATGATTCTTTTAGTTTATCCAATGTTTGGTAAATACCTTCGGCTGTCTGTACGGCATTACCTCCAGGCGTTTGATTAATCATCATACCCGTTGAACGTAAACCATTAACTTTGGTCGTTGTTCCGTAGTTGAATTGTCCAAGCTCAACACGCGCTACATCTTGTAACAGGACTAAAGAGCCATCAACATTGGTTTTAACAACAATATTTTCGAAATCTTCGACTTCTGATAAATCAGAATCCGTAATAACCGGATATTCAAATACAGTAGATGATTCTTGTGGGCGACCACCTACAGAACCGCCAGGAATACGGATATTTTGCTCCGCAATCGCAACAGAAACATCGGCAGGAGTCATGTTAAGATTCGCCAATTTATTAGCATCCAACCAAACACGCATAGAGAATGGCTGACCGAATGCTGTCACATCACCTACACCGTTTACACGCATTAAGGCATCTTTGACATATAAACTCGCGTAATTGGCTAAAAATTTATCGTCACGCGTTCCGTTTGGAGAAACCAAAGAAACTAACATAAGTATATCGGAATTGGCTTTACGTGTAGTCACACCAAGTCGACGTACGGCTTCGGGAAGTGAAGGTTCTGCGATACCGACACGGTTTTGTACATCCAGCGTCGCAATATCAATATCTGTTCCTACCTCAAAAGTCACGGTAATCTGTGATTGCCCATTAGACATACTATTTGAAGACATGTAGATCATGCCCGGTGTACCATTGATTTGACTTTCGATAGGTGTCGTAACAGTCTGCTCCACGGTTTGCGCATCAGCACCCGTATAGTTTGCCGTCACAGTTACTGTAGGCGGTGCAATGGATGGATATTGACTGATAGGTAAGGTCGTAATACAGATGGCTCCAATGATTGTAATCAATATGGAGATAACCATCGCGGTTACTGGCCTTTTTATAAATACTTCTGAAATCATTCTTCTTTATTTAAAGTTTTGGCAAATATTATTGTTTGTTTGTAACTGGAGCTTCGGATACTTTCGTCCCTGGACGTAATGCAGCAGCACCATCCAAGACTATTTTTTGACCTGCCTCAAGACCAGAAGTAATCACTACTTTGTCCTCGATTTTATTACCCAGGCTCACTTGTTTCAATTCTACCTTACTGCTATCATTAACTGTATACACGTTGAATACACCCAATTGTTCAAATACTGCTTTGTAAGGAATCACAATTTCCTCTTGCGCAGAAGTGCTCGCTACATTCAACGTAGTATTCATTCCTGCGCGAAGCGTATTCGTATTATTTGCAAAAGATGCACGTACTTTCAATGTACCTGTTTGGCTATCTACCGCACGGTCAATTGTAGAAATGCGACCCGGTTCGGTATAACGTGATCCATCAGGTAAACTTGCGTAGATTTCAGAACCTGAAGCATTTGCTTGCAATTTTGTGAATTCCGCAATATCTCTTTCATTGATTTGAAACTCTACAGCAATAGGATTTGTCGAAGAAATCGTATTTAATAGCGTAGAACCCGCGCTTACCAAAGCACCGTTTCTTACTTGTGAAATACCTACACTACCCGAGAATGGAGCTGTAATCACCGAACGTTGTAAGTTCGTTTGCGCCATCGTCAAAGCCGCTTCTGATGCCTGCACTTGTGCTTTTTGGTTGTTCACATCCGTGAATGCATAATCTAGAGTTTGTTTAGCAATCGCATCTTTCTCCGCTAAGGTTTGGTAACGTTGCAAATCTTTTTGAACGCGTTCTAAATTTGCTTTTGCAATAGCCAAATTCGCTTTCGCTTGGTCTACTGCCGCTTGGTAGCGTGTACGATCAATTTCATATAGACGTTGGCCTTTATTTACAAAAGCACCATCTGCTACATAAATATTTGTAATATATCCCGTTACTTCTGCACGAATTTCTGTTTCTTGCAATGCAACTACGCTTGCTGGATAGCCTTTAATCCCTGTTACAATTTCTTTACTCACTACAGCTGTACTTACAGGTGTAGCCATATCTGCTTGCTGCGCTTGAGCAGCTTGTTGTTTGTTGTCATTTGAATTACAAGATTGTGCTAACAATCCTGAACTTATTACTAAAGCCGAAAATAATTGCGTTTTATTCATTGTGTGTATATAGTCTTAGTAGGTTGTTTTAATTTGTTGTATTTACAGTTCCCAACGCTTTTTGAATATCTAGTTTGCTAACTAATACAGCGTATAAGGCATTCAAATAGTTTAATTGTGACGTTTTTAAGTCTGTTTCAGCCGTCATCAACTCCAAGTAAGTTTTGACGCCTGCGTCGTATTGCAATTTGATGGTATTGTAGACTTCTTCCGAAAGTTCCATATTACCTTTTGCGTTACGCCATTCGTTCATATTAGCACGGTAAGAAGCCATCGCTGCGGAATATTGCGCACTGATTTGATTTTCTAAATTCTGTAAATCCAATTCTAAACGCGCTTCTTGCAATTCGGATTTGCGTATTTCGTGAATACGCTTACCACCTTGAAATATTGGTACAGACAAACTCAAACCTACATTCGAAGAAGGGATATTGTCATTATACAAATTCGAAAAATCATTATTTCGATAATTCAAACCGTAATTCGCATATACATTCAATCGTGGTAAGAAATTCCATTTTTGGTATTGCGTATTCAGTTTTTGAATTTCCTGCAAATTTTGGATTTGCTTAAATTCTACTCGATTCGCAACTTGTAATAGTTCTGCTGTATCCAATAAAATATTACTTTCCATGCTTTGGTTAGCAAAAGACAAAGACACATTTTCTTGGGTAGGAATATTTAAAATAGATTTAAGGAAATCATATTTGAACTTACGATTCTCTATGGCAGATTTTAAACTTGCTTTAGCATTGTTTAATGAAATTTGCGCTCTTTTGAAATCGGTTTTATCCACCAAACCTACTTCATAGCGCGAAGTAGCTTCTGTCAATTGACGCTCTAAGCGTGCAATATTTTCACTGATAATTTTAATCTGTTCCTCGCTCGTCAAGATGTCGTAATAGGCTTTACTCACATCCACGATCGTATTTATTTTAGTGCTTTCTACATTCAAGTCATTTCTTTCGCGTACAAATTTAGAAGCTCTGGAAGCTTGAAAAAGTTGAGGGCTAATTATAGATTGTTCGGCTTGAAATGTCAAGGCACTATTATTTTTTTGTCCCATTTTAACGTCATTTCCACCAATATTTACTGTCGGTATCTGAATGGTATGGGCATAACTACCCGTGGCATTAATTTGTGGCAACCAACCGGAAAGGGCAGAAGCGATTTCTTTTTCGCCTATTTCTTTATCCAATTGCGCTTGTTTGAGTTCGATTTTGTTTCGCAAAGCGTAATCAATCAAATCATCAAGTGTCGCGTTATTTCCTAATTCTGTGGTCGACTGCGCTAGCGCCGAGCCCGAAAGAGCACATAATAAAAGGGGAAGAAGATATTTAAATCTATATTTCATAGTAACTAATTGTTTTTTATTCCAGTCCAGATGATGTCAATCAAATCTGTCAATTGTTGTTCATTATGTTCTGTTTTACCATACACAATAGTTTTTGCGTAGGTTATCGCTGCGCCAATATATGCTGCGCAGATTATTTTCTCGTCCAACGGTTTGATGAAGTTTTCCTCAATTCCACGTCTTAAAAAATCCATAAAAGTATTCTGTGCATATGGACCATCTTCGGATTCTTTTGCACGCAACATAGCGTTGTAAGGGGAATTATAAAACTGTTCGAAAAAACATGAATATTCACGTTGATGAATATGAAACATGCTAAAGCTTCTAAATACCGTATAGAACTGCTCTTTGTAAGTCATGTCTTGATTAACATGTTTGAATATGTATGCATACAGTTCTTTTCTGCAATATTCAAATAGCGCGAGTATTAGTTCATCTTTGGATGGAAAATAATGGTAAATGGTACCAATGGCAACATCGGCGTGTTTGGCAATCTGGCTCATGGGTGTGCCGTGAAAGCCATTATCTTTTATAAGATGCAAAGTGCTCTTAAAGATACTGTCTATTTTGTCTGTAAATTGAACGTTCATTCGGTTACAAATGTAAGAATTGTAAATACGCCCGAATGTCAAATTCTTGTTATATTAAAAGACCTATTTAATCTCCAATGTTAAATAATTGTTAAAACAACGAAAACACTTGCATAGTGTATAGATTACACTTATATTTGTGCTATCATAATTTAGGTTTATAATTGGTTAGTAAAGGTTTTCATTCTCCCCGTTTGAAAACCTTTCTTTTTTTATACCGTAACTAAATTAGTATAAAATGACACCCTCAGAATTTGTTTTAATATGATTTAAAACCCGCATGTGTATTTTGTGAATAATGTAATTACTCCATAGTTTCCAATATACAGCTGGCTTTATATTATGATAATACCATGTAGTTCCTTCTAATCTAGTTTTACCATTATTCAATTTAGTAAGTTTAAATTGCCCTTCTTTAGATATAAAATAATCATGTAGGTGTGGTGCATCGATGTCCCAAAAGCTCAATTCTTTCATAGGTGCAGGTTGATCTAACACATTAAACTTGAGAAGCTCGAATTCGTTCCATACTGTTATTGGTTCGACAAAACTTCCTGTGGTAAAATTGCAATATCGAATAGCACCTACACCGTCTCCAATTATTTTAGCATTTATAGGATATGAAATTCCTGATTTGAATATCAATTCATTTGGTTTCGTTAATTCTGGAAATTCGATAACATTTTTCCAGACTTCTTCTGGTGTTGCGTTGATGTCAATATAGGATACAACAGAAGTGAGATCTGGGGAGTTTTTGTGTTCTATAAAAGCCGTCGTAGGAATAAGGCATATACTGACAAGTAGTAAGAGAGAGCTTTTTGTTTTACCATTATCGAAAAATAAGTAGCCTATGTAGCTGCCAAGCCATGTTAAAATTATTGCTAAAGGCAATACCATTAGGATACAAATTAGACCTTCGATAGCAAAAAGAAATAAACCAAAAAGTAAAAATGTGAGACTAATAAAACTATATTGTGCAGAATTTTTCTTTGAAATGCCTTTTTTAATGCCGTATAATATAGTTGTGGAAATTCCTATATACAAAGGTGTTAATATAAAGAGCGCAATTCCATACTCTCCAATTCCATAAATACCCCAAATTGTAATCAATCCAGCTAAGAGAGTGGATGTAAGTATAGCAAACCACTTTCTTTTTTGATCGTTTTCAGGAATTACATTAATCATTTAATATTCTTATTAGATTATAAATATACCAAATGAATAAATAAACGATTTGATTATTTATAATCTTTCAATCCCAAAGCAACTTCTTCTTGGGTAAAGGTGGAGTCAGAATCTCCAAAATGCGTCGTGACGTAAGTAAGAATATAGGCAATATCTAAATCGGTAAGTGTAGGATTTGCTGGCATAGCTTGGTTGTATTTCTCGCCATTCACTACTATTTCTCCAGATAAACCGTACTTGATAATGCTAGAAAGTTTATTTCTGTTTTCGCTAAGGTATTTTTGATCGGTCAATGGTGGGTATAATTTGCCAAGACCTTCACCCTTACCGCCGTGACAATTTTGACAATGTGCACGGTAAAGCTTCTGTCCATTGACAGCATACTGCGCTGTCTGAATATTTAAGTTGTTATTATGACAAGATGATAATTGCGAAAATCCAATTATCATCAAGCCAAAAATTAGCAGAGTATAAATAATTTTCATTCTATTTATATTCTGCTAATAAGATATCCATATCTTTTAATAGTTTTTCCGTCTCTTCTTCGCTTGTCCCATCATAGACGCCGCGAATGTGTTTATTGTGATCAATCAAAACCAAATAACCCGAATGATCATAACCACCAGCTACATTTTCGTCTTCTTTTGTGAAAACTAAATACTTATCTGAAATACCATAAATGTCAGCTTTAGAACCGTTAACAAATTGCCATTGATCGTTGTCAACCCCCAATTTAGTTGCGTAGGATTTCAACACATGTGGATGGTCATGTTTGAAATCTATACTATGTGACAAGAAAGAAACGCCTTCATTTCCTTTGTATTTTGTGTATGCCTTCAGCAAATTGCGTTGCATCGTAGGGCAAATACTTGGGCAGTGGGTAAAGAAAAAGTTAGCTACATAAATCTTGTTGTCGAAGTTTTTGTCACTTATCAGAACGCTATCTTGATTCAAAAATTCAAAACTTGGAATCGTTGGATAAATAGTGTCAATCACCGTTTTTCCATCAACAACTTTCTCTACAGTATCACGATCGCCGATGATTGGCAATTTTTTTGAATTAGATTCACATGCAAAAAAAACTAGAGAAGCGGCAGCTAAAGCTAAAACATTTCTTACCATATTGTATTAAAATTTACCCAATTTTGTATTGCTTTCTAAAGAAACATCTTCAAATTGTTTCTTCATGATTTTGACTTTTTCAATTTCTGCTTTTTGATAAGCAACATCCGTGCTGTCTGGCGCGTAATCTCTCATCCAAGTCATCATATTATCCGTAGCATCTTCAAGATTTGTTTTCAAGGCCTCTAA
>Ga0233369_1000943_pt1 | contig 10387 bp, 12 predicted proteins | sample ElkDunMinimDraft_26_FD_191537 | JGI IMG/M metagenome (GOLD analysis project Ga0233369, IMG submission 191537) | Fecal eukaryotic communites from dung pellets of Tule Elk in California, USA - Elk Dung D16 | ecosystem: Host-associated > Mammals > Digestive system > Large intestine > Fecal | place... | reverse complement strand
TCCAGAAATCCTTAAAATAAAAATGACCGAGTAAGGTAAACCTTATACTCAGTCATTTATTTAAAACTCATAAAAAATTGAGACTTTTTCAGTGCCCTCATTAATTTGTTACGGCTTTTTTGCTGATTACCAAGTTTTTCATTCTACCGAAAGGAAAAATCTATTTGTTATATAATCAGATTTTTATAAACAACAAACATCACTTAAATAGACTTATACTAGGTTGAATATTTTAAGATTTTGGATTTTAAGAAAGTTGTGTAACATATATCGATGTTAGCGGCATTTCTTTTTATAAAGATTCTGCACTTCCCCAGTTTCTATTTGGGAAAACGTCACGATTAGTTGTGTACGATAGAGTTCCTTTATTTTTATGAGTGCTATAGATTCTGCAGTTAGGCACATTTTTCTTTATGCAGCTAATAACAGCTTTTCTTGGGTGCTTTTCGTTTCCTTCTGCGGAAATCAAAAACATACTTGGAGAAAACTTAGCAATCCATTCAGTACTAATATTTCTCCTACTTCCGTGATGTGGTAATTGAACGATTGTTAGATTTTCAGAATTGAAACCATTTCGTTCCATATCATCAAAAGACTCAACACCAGCGTCACTTGTAAGAATATACCTTTCTCCGTTGCTATCTTTTAATTCAATAACTGTGGAAGAAAGATTTTCAGGTGAAGCATCAGTTTTTTCATTTACTACATCACAAGGTTTTAATAATTCATTTGATTCGTTGATTTGAGAATAAGTCTTTTGATAATTTACAACTTTTAGAAAGTCTATGTTTGTAAACAACTGAACTTTATCAGTATAAAATTTTCTTGATGGAGATAATATCCTAATTTCATTATAATTGAAACTGTCAGATAGAGCTTCTTTTCTTTCAATACCATATTGTTCACACAATTCATTCAATTCTTGAACCTTTTGGAATGATTTATACAAATGTTCAATATCAGCATCTTCTTTTCTCAATGCAGATTGCTTAATATTGTGTCTGAGTTCGTCAGAGATAAACTTAACTGGGTCATTGTAAATTCCCCAAGTCATTTCATTCCCGATTTCTTTTACTATCTCAATTAAACCATTTATGTGGTCAGCGTGTGGATGACTATTAATAAAGGCTATTGTTCTTCGATTATAAAGATTTGGTTTTATCCATTTTCTATAATGCTCTACTACTTTGGTCCCAAATTCAGCATTACCTCCGTCCAAAAAGAAAACAAAATCCTGTTCATTTGGATTTCTTCCCCAAATGACTATCCCATCTCCGTCTCCAACATATATAAAGTCTATAACAAATTCCATAATTTATGTAATTGAATCAATTCTTTTAGTTATATAATTTGTTTGTTTTCTGTAAGCAAAAAGATAAATTACTGTTAAAGAAACTAAGAGTAAATATTGCTGTAGGTTGGCACTAAGTTTAAGACAATTAAGATTGATCGAGTAAAAGATTTTAGCGAATATCACAATAATAACAACAGTCAGTAAAACCCTGAATTTATTGTTGGTTTCTACCAAGACGTCAAGTTTAGTGTCCTTTTTATAAGCTTCAACAAAAAGTTTATATTCTCTAAATTTTACAAATTTTATTCTTTTCAGCATTGGTTCAATTAAAACAGATGATATTCTGCTGATTGTCATACCTATGAAATAGTATAAAAATGCTGCAAGTAATAGGTTGTCTTGCTTGATTTTGAACTCAGTAAAATGGTTTAAAAAAATAACGAACAAAATTCCCGGGAGAAGATTGTTGAATAGATTATATGACGATAGTTTGTTTAAAAGGTCATTCATGAGTTCATTTAATCGGTTTTAATTCGCTGTGGTGTCTTAAAATTGCTGCTTACTCCTAAATTTACACAAATGCCTTATATATTTTGAAAATTATAAATTAATTTATAATTAACTGAAAATTAGTTGTTTATCATTTATTATATTAAGACGTATTTGGAGTATTTTAATTGCATTGATGAATACAAACAATACAAAGTACGCTATTACGAAATATTAGACAGTAAATTTTTATTTTAATCAATGTATTGATAACATATCTACAACTCCAATTTATACACATTACCTTTAGAGCCTGTCAAATATATTACTTTATTATCCGAGCTTTTTGCTAGCGTATTAAAACTAAGTGTGGAGATGTGTTTCCAATTTTGACCGCCATCGTACGAAATATCTGTTCCAGAAGTTCCTGTTGCTAAAGCTATATTTTCAGTAATGTATAATACATCCGATCGGAAACCTAAAACTGGCGTATTTGGTTTGGTCCAACTCAAACCTGCATCATTTGTTAGTAAGATATTATTCTGGTTGTTTTTGTCTTCTAAGTAATTTCCGCCGACAGCAATTCCTTTATTCAAATTCCAAAAGTCAATAGCAAAAATTCCTGTAGACGATTCACCTGACCAAATCGGTACATCGTATTTGTCTATTTTTAAGCCTTTGGGATTATAATTGAAGAAGCTGGAATATTTCCCGCCTGTTCCGATATACAAGTGATCCTTAAACATTTTCATCGAAGATCCCGAAGCGGCAAATGCGGCTTCACCTTCGTCTGCAATAAAGAAATAATCGTTGCTGACATCCGTCCAAGTTTTCCCTTTGTTGCTAGTCTTTAACAGTTGGAACTTTCCTTCTATTGGATCACCAAGTATAAAACCATTTTTGCCCACAAAATCCAAATCATCTAAAAATATGTCGGGATGTGTATTTTCATACACTTTCTCCCAAGATTTACCTGCATTCGTTGTGCGTAAGATCACAGCAGGAGAGCCCGCATTAACGATTACAGCTTCTTTGTCCGAAAAAGCATAGATATCCCGAAAATCGTATTTTTCATAACCTGCAGGATTTACCCAATTCCAATTTTTCCCCTCATCTTTAGAAAAACCTACAGTTCCATTACTACCGCTAACCCAAACTATTTTTTTACCAACTGTGGACATTCCACGACAACTAGCGGATATATTCTCTACGAGTGGTGTAAAAGTTTGTGCACAGCACATGGTTCCAATAAAAAAAGAAAGGGCGATAGATACGATTTTTGATAGCATATATGTATTATGTTAATTGAGCAAGCAAGTTATCAAACTCTTCACGAAGTTTTGAAAGTTCGGCTTCCAACGTAGCGACACGTTCTTCCAATTGCTGAACTTGACCACTGTTACTACTAGATGATGCTGAAACGATAGAATTTTCATAATCTTCTTCATCAAAATCTGCAAATAGATGGACATAACGAGCCTCTTTTTGTCCTGGCTTCTTAGGCAATAACTTGATGTAAGGCGTTTCATCCTCAGCCAATTTATTTAAATACGTCTGCACTTCCTCTATATCATCAAACTCATACAATCTTCCTGAATTGGAATTTATTTCGCCAGCTGTCAAAGGTCCACGTAAGAACATAAGACACAAAATCGCCAATTCTGCAGGAACTAAAGGATAATGAATCGCTATATTATGTTTGTATTTGGTCACTCTGGAGCCACCACCAACTACAGTCGATATCAATCCAATTTTTTTCAATCCATCCAGCGTACTCACAATCGTACTCTCGTCGTAATTCACCACAGGCTTACGTGATGTCTTTTGATTACAAGCTGTTTGCAATCCATTTATAGTCATTGGATAATACTCGGGTGTTGTTTTCGACTTTTCTAGTAAAGAGCCTAATACGCGAATTTGTTCTGCATTTAATGTAGGAATTGGTTTTTGTGTTTCCATTTTTAAAGTAAGGTTTATACTTTTCGAAGATAAGAATTATTTAGTTCTTCGTATTTTCGTGTGCTAAAAAAGACATACTTTGCTAAAAATCGCCCATCATACTGCATATATTCACCCTTTACGCGAAGGTCACCGCTTCCCGATGGTCAAATACGAGCTTATACCCGCTCAACTGCTTTACGAAGGAGTTGTAGATAAGGATAATTTTTTCGAACCAAAATTAGCGGATTTCGAAACTTGCTGCTTAGGTCATCGTAAAGAATATGTTCAACAGTTGTTTGACTTGACATTGGACGCTAAGATGGTGCGCAGAATAGGATTTCCGCTTTCACAATCGCTTGTTGAGCGTGAACGGTATATTTTGGATGGGACTATTCAATCTACATTGTATGCAATGAAATACGGCATTTCGTTCAATACAGCAGGAGGGACGCATCATGCAGGTTATGATTATGGCGAAGGATTTTGCTTGATGAATGACCAAGCTGTGGCTGCTAATTATCTTTTGAAGAATGGTCATGCAAAGAAAATATTGATTATTGACTTGGATGTGCATCAAGGAAATGGGACTGCACATATTTTTCAAAATAATTCGGACGTTTTTACATTTTCTTTGCATGGCGCTAAGAATTTTCCTTTTATCAAAGAGAAATCTGATCTTGATGTAGAGCTTCAAGATGGAATTTCAGATACAGAATATTTGAGTCTGTTACTTAGTCATTTAGACGAATTATTCGAACGTGTAAAGCCTGATTTTGTGTTTTATCAAGCGGGTGTAGATATACTTTCTTCGGATAAATTAGGTAAACTAAAAGTTTCGAAAGAAGGATGTAAACAACGTGATTATTTGGTGATTAATAGATGTCATCAATTGAGGATTCCTATGCAAATCTCCATGGGTGGAGGTTATTCTGTTCATATTAAGGATATTGTGGATGCCCATGTGGCTACCTACAAAACTGCTGTTGATATTTTTGATTTTTAGCCAAAATACTTTTATATTTTTGTTTCTTTAACTTTAATCTATGTTTTTTCATCAAGACGCAACGTTTGAAAATCTTTCTATTCATCATGTAGGCAACAAAGCCAACGATGAGTTTTATATATTGTCCGAAAATCCAATTGATTTGGCTGGAGACGAAATATTGCCCGATTTATTGATGCAATATTTTATGAAACCTTTTGCAAAGTTGACTGAAGTTTATCGCTTTTTTCATCCCAATGAAGAATTAGAATTAAATGAAGTGTATCACTTTTCAAAGAAATTTTTTGAAGGCAATATCAGCTTTCACGAGTTTTCACAACAAGTAACCAAACATTTATACGAAGTTTCGGATCATCCGAAAATCAAGTCGGGGGAGGTCTATGTCGTAGCGTTGAAGAATGTGCAAATGGAAGGAGAGGACCATGCGGCAGTAGGGATTTTTAAATCCGAAAACAAGGAGGCATACCTTAAAGTGTATCCTGAGCAGGGCGGTTTTCAATTGAATTATGAGCAGGAAGCGATTAATATCAATAAACTGGATAAAGGTGTTGTCATTGTCAATACTGAAACTGAGGAAGGCTTTAAAGTGTTGGTTGTCGATCAAACAAACCAGTCCGAAGCAGTCTATTGGAAGGATAATTTCTTACAATTGAAATCGCGTAATGATGCTTTCCAGCAAACAGGAAATCTCATGAAAGTGTACAAAAACTTTGTTAACGAAAAATTGGATGAAGTTTTTGAGTTGGAAACTGCAGATAAAATTGATTTGTTGAATCGTTCGATGAACTATTTCAAAAGCAAAGAAACTTTCGACAGTGCCGAATTTGAAGAGGAGGTAATTGCTAATCCACAAGCCGCTTCTTTGTTTAATGAATACAAACAGTCTTTTGAAGATGAGTTTGATATGCCTTTTCAGGCAAATTTTGAAATAGCTACGCCAGCCGTAAAGAAAATGGCAAGTTCATACAAATCTGTCATCAAATTGGATAAGAATTTCCATATTTATGTCCACGGAAAGCGGGAATACCTCGAGCAGGGCTATGATGAGGATAAAGGGAAAAACTATTACAAGTTGTATTACGAAAATGAAACCCAAAGTTAGAACTAACATACTCCGAAAGTACTATCTGACCATTGGCTTTTGCTGGGTTATCATTGTGCTTTTAGAATTGCTAAAGACTAAAGAAAGTTGGGTAGAACAGTATTATGCACAAATGTTTTACCCCGCTATTTCTTACCTGTATATTGTATTATTCTCATGGATTCCGTTTAGTATAGGGGATATCTTCTATGCTACGATTGCTATAGTATTGACTTACAATGTTGTGCTCGTTTTTCGAGAACTGTTCCGTAAACAATGGTATAATCTAAAACTTAATTTAGCACGTATAATATTTATATTATCAACTGTTTATGTAATATTTACAGTCAATTGGGGCTTGAATTATTTCAGACAACCCGTAGCTGATAAATTTGGTTTTTCAGACGCAAAAATAACGCGAGAGGATCACCTCAAAATATTGGATAAATACATTGCGATAGCGAATGAGCTACGTGAAAAAGTGGATGTAAATAGCAACTCCAAAAATGGTGTGAAAGGTGATTTGACAGAAATTGTACTGCAAGATACTTTATTAAAGGATTATCTATGTAAAACACAGGTTCGCGCTAAAGAACCAATATCGAGTGTACTTGCATCGTATTTTACGGTTTCGGGCTACTTCAATCCGTTTACACTGGAAGTTCAGGTTAATCAACTCATACCTAATGCTTCATTTCCCTTTGTCACCGTCCATGAGTTGACACATCAAATGGGCGTAGGATTCGAAGATGAATGCAATTTTATCGCTTTCTTGACATTGAAAGATAATAGAGATGTCTGGTATAAGTATTCGGCATATTATTCTGCTGTAGAATATTTGTTGCATCCCTTATATGGAAATAAAGAATTATTCGATCAGTACAAATCTAAATTATCACCAAAAGTGTTGGCGGATTTCAAAGCTGAAAGAGAATTTTGGATGTCCTATCGAGGTTGGATTGATAAAGTTTCAGGTGTATTCTACAATCAATTCTTAAAACACAACAATCAGCCCGAAGGGTTGGAACGCTACAGTATGATGACAACTCTTCTTGTCGCTTGGGAAAAACAACAAGAAAAGTTGCCTTAACTATCTAAAACTTTTCCATCCATCCTTCAAAAGCTTTGATGAATTTTTTGCATAAGTCAGCGGTAGTATCAGATTTTATTGTATCATCCTCATCAAGAAGCTCGGTGACATTGCCGATGTACATTTCGGGTTGCTGCAAAGTAGGCATATTCAGAAAGGTAAGACATTGCCTCAAATGATGATTCGCTCCGAATGCACTAATTGCGCCTGGAGAAACAGAAACAATTGCAGCAGGCTTCCCATCCCATTTACTTTTACCATAAGGTCGTGAACCTACATCTAATGCATTTTTCAACACCGCAGGAATTGATCTATTGTATTCGGGTGTGAAAAATAAAAATGCATCGAAGGACGATAGTTTGTCTCGGAATGAGCTGTATTCCTTTGGCGGTTTATCTTGATCTATATCTTCATTGTAGAGTGGTAAATCACCAATAGCTAGAAATTCATAGCTATACTTTTTATCCAATAGATTGACCAAATTATTCGCAATTTTTCTGTTTAAAGATTCTTTGCTTAAGCTTCCTACTAGTATTCCAATGCTTTTACTCATAATGCTTTATACTTTGATTACACTAGGTAAACATCTGAAATAGACAATAAGTTTAAAATGATTTAAAAGCGAGAGGAGAGGCCTCTCGCTTCAGTTGTGATGTTATTATATTTTTTCGAGAATATCCAAGATCAAAGGATAGGTATTCTCACGTACTTTTTTCAAATCTTTTTTATTCAACCACACAGCTTCTGTGATATCTTCTTCGGTTTGAGGAATGAGCTCAGGCACTTTATTTACGCCCATATCGTACCATTTCGTTTGTTTTAGCACAAATTTACCGCGCATGATGTAGGTATGGTAGGTAGTTTGAATCTTTTCGCCTAAATAATCCACCTTAATTCCGCATTCTTCTTCTACTTCACGTACTGCAGCCTCACGCATTTTTTCCCCTTCATCAACTTTACCTTTTGGTAAATCCCATTTTCCTAGTCGATGAATAAACAAATAATCACCTTCACCATTACGTACAACGCCTCCAGCAGCATAAATAATTTTCAAGTCTGAAATGATTTTTTTGAAGATAGAATTAATCTCTGGATGTACAAACAAATAGGTAATTTGCTGGTTTTTAGTAGACGTGTTGAAAAGTTTTTCAAGTTCAATTTCTTGTAATCCAATAGTTTGAACATTCTTTTCGATTTTAGGAGCAAAATCTGCTAAAATAAGCAGGCTTTGGTTCATATAAATTTTATAAATTTGTGCCATGAATAATTTAAATGAGGTTGAACAAAAAGTTGCTGAATCCTTATTGCAAATTAAAGCAATAAAATTACAACCTAAAAGTCCTTTTACATGGGCATCGGGTTGGAAGTCTCCAATTTATTGTGATAATCGTATCACACTGTCACATCCAGCTATCCGTACGTATATTCGTCAAAGGTTGGCACAGCTGATTCAAGAAGAGTTTGGATCTGTGGAAATGGTTTCTGGTGTAGCTACAGCAGGCATTCCTCAAGGTGTACTAGTAGCACAAGATTTAGGCTTACCATTTACTTATGTACGCAGTAGTGCAAAAGATCATGGACGTCAAAATTTAATTGAGGGTGAAGTAGTAGAAGGACAACGCGTTGTTGTTATAGAAGATTTAGTCTCTACAGGCAAAAGCTCATTACAAGCGGTACAAGCTTTGCGTGAAGCAGGTTGTAATGTCGTAGGACTGGTTTCTATTTTTACATACGGATTGGATGAAGCGACTAAGAATTTTGCTGACGCAAAGTGTCCAATATTCAGTTTATGTAATTATGATGCACTTATCCAAGTTGCAGTACAAAAAAGTTATGTATTGGATTCTGACGTAGAGTTTTTACAATCTTGGAGAAAAGATCCAGCAAACTGGTCTCCAGCACAATAAAACACATACTAACTATGACTGTTATTCAAAACAATGTTGCGATTAATAAACCTATTAATGAGGTTTATAATTTTTTAAATGATTTAAACAATCATGAGCAATTGATGCCTGAAAATATTTACAATTGGTCTTCCACAGCTGATGAGGCTCGTTTTACGATTAAAAACATGGCAAAATTGGCTTTGAAAATTAGCCAACGTGTGGAGAATAAAGAAATTACTTGTGTTCCCTCAGAAGAAGCTCCATTTGAATTGAAATTAGTGTGGAAGGTGGAAGAGATTTCTGCCACTGAAACAAGTGCTACTTTCATTATTGAAGCACAATTAAACATGATGATGAAAATGATGGCTTCAGGTCCTTTACAAAAATTAGTGGATCATCAAGTGGGCAAATTGAAAGAAATATTAGGATAATTATCATATAATCAATCCCAAAGATAAGAGGTTCAAAATATATTTTGAACCTCTTTCTATTTAAAATGTAAATGTAACGTGCGTCAAGAATTTATTAACGAGTTCTGTTCTACCATAACTTACGAATTGGCTTAGCGGAGTCTGATAAGAAAAACCTATTGCAATGTTATTAATTGTACTCTCTAAACCTACATTGAGGTTGGTATTATAACCACCAGTTTGTTCGATTTTAAAACCCATAGTTTGATCTCTAGCTTGGGTATCATGCTGGATCCCGACATTTGGACGTAATTTAATTTTTTCATTTACCGATGCATTATAGTAAACACTTCCATTTAAGGTCAACTTATTTCCGTATTGATATTCATCGCTATTTCTGGTATTAGCCTTATAACTAACATTAGTATTGAGACCAATATTTTTTATGCTAATATCGTAATTCAGCGATCCTGTAAAATCAAAACTTCCTGTTCCTAATTGATAGATATTAGCAGAATTAGTAGTGATAAACTCATCTTTATTGTATTCACCCGTTGGTAATTTGACTCCTGCACCAAACCAAAGTGTTTGGGTAAATATTTCAGATTTATTCAATACGTTATAATACCCACTTAGATTGATATCGCCAAGACCCGATTTGCTGGATTGCTGATCTGTTCCATAACTGTATTTTTGGATTTTACTATAAGGTAGGATAGCCATCACGCGCCAACGAGTACCTAAATTCCAAGCGGACCATAGCTCTGCAGTGTGGTATTTTTCATTATTTGTCAATGCTGTTTTATTTCCTGAAACGTCTAATTGTGTGTATACCTGATTGAAGTGATAGCGCACACCAACGAAACGCTTATTGAAATTGGGTAATAAGCCGGTGTAATTACTTCCCAAACCACCGCCACAAATTTCGCAAGCTACAGCAGATAATGTGCTCAATATACTCAATAATGCAAAAATTATAATTTTTCTCATGGTTGATTAAAAGCTTTATTGTTTACAAATGATTCGTCATTTAATGTGTTCAGAAAGGCCAATAGGTCTTGCATTTCATTTGCACGCAATGGAATTCCTTTGTTTTGTTTTAGAAGAGGATCTAAATTGTCCGTATGCACGACCTCTTTTGCATAATGATTTATTACTCCTTCAAGCGTGATGATGCGCCCATCGTGCAT
>Ga0233369_1000942_pt1 | contig 10394 bp, 5 predicted proteins | sample ElkDunMinimDraft_26_FD_191537 | JGI IMG/M metagenome (GOLD analysis project Ga0233369, IMG submission 191537) | Fecal eukaryotic communites from dung pellets of Tule Elk in California, USA - Elk Dung D16 | ecosystem: Host-associated > Mammals > Digestive system > Large intestine > Fecal | place... | reverse complement strand
ATCCCCGGATCGTAATAGCGCTGCTGCATATACACCAGCCCCGTCGCCGCGTCCTCCGTGTGTCCCGTATATCCCGGCCCGTCCCGCAACGCTCGGTTCCCCACCCGTCCGTACGGTTCGTACTCCGTCCGCTCGGTGACGTTCCGGCTCGCATCGGTGATCGCCACCGGGCTGCCCAGCGCGTCGGTGTGCTGGTACTTCACCGTCACGGCACCGCCTGCCGTCGGCAGCTCCCAGATCGCCACCAGGCTATTGCCCAGATAGATGTTGTTGAAATGCTTCGCCGAACGGTTGTCGCGGTGGTAGTACAACTTCCCGTCGGATCCGTATTGCTGGTAGTCGCACGCCGTCGGCGTGCAGCTCAGCACGCGCCGGCCGTGCCCGTCGTAGGCGTGCCACTCCTTGCCCACGCTGCGCCGCAGCCGGTTGCCCAGGTCGAACTCGTACCCCTGGCCGCTCTTGTTCAGGACATTTCCTTGCACGTCGTAGCCCAGCCCGATCACAGTCGCCCCGCTGCAGCTGCCGGTCTTGACGTTGGTCAGCCGCCAGCTGGCGTCGTAGCAGTAGTGATGGTCGCGGGCCGCCAGGGTGGCGGTGGTTCCCACCTGCACCCGGGTCAGGTTGTCGAGCACGTCGTAGCTGTACGCGGCCGTGCCGAACGTCGGCGAGACCGTCTGCGTCAGCCGGTCCAGTGCGTCGTAGCCCATCGAGCGGTTGCCGCGCTGGTTGCGGCCGGTGGCGGCATCGGTGATTGCCAGCACGTTGGCATGCTGGTCGTAGGCGTATTCGTCCTGAAGGAACGCCGTGCTGCCGTAGGCATCCTTGCTGACCGCCGGCAGGCCGCGGGCATTCTGCGTCAGGGTGTGGACGATGCCGTTGCCGTAGGTGAACTGCTTGATCGCGCCATTGGGGTGGTAGCTCACCCCGGTCGCGTACGTGCCTGCCCTGCTCGGCTGGCCCAGGGCATTGGGCGCGTAGTCCACGGAATGTCCGCTGCCGTACACAAGGTTCGCCAGATGGCCGTTGGCGTTGTAGTTGCTTTGATGGAGGTATACGGACGAGGCGATCTTCGTCGACTCCGAGACCAACAGCCGGCGGCGGTTGTAGCTGTAGGTGTTCTCAACCGGTATCACTTGCGGCTGTTCGGTGACGATCTTCGCCGGCAGGCCGTCCGGCGTGTAGGTCCAGGTCTGGTTGCCCTTGCCGTCGGCGAAGGTCAGAGTCGTGATGCGGTTGCGGGCGTCGTAGGCGCGCGAGGCCTTGCGGGGGTTAATCGTGGGATGGTCGCCGGACGCATGGCAGCCCGGGGCCGCAGCCGGCGACAGTCCGGAGGCCGACCACCTGAGGTTGCCTGCCCCGTCGTAGCCCATCAAGGTGGCACCTGTTTCCGGCTCCGCAGATCGGCACAGCTGCTGGTGCCCGTCGTACTGGTAGGACCGATCGATCGCAACCGTGCCGCCGGTCGGGCTGCTGCTGTTGCTGCGCCGGACCTTGGTCGGCTTGCCATGCGGGTCACGAGTGATGTGGGTATAGGCTCCTGCCGGGTGCCAGATCATTGTCGGCGTGTCGTAGCTCGGCTGGTCGAATGCCTGGTACCAGGTACGCGTCTGCTGTCCGCGCGGATTCGTCACCAGCGTGTGGTAGCCGTCCGCGTTGTTCAGGTAGGCAATGGTTGTCGTCAGCTGACCTGTACCTTCCCAGTCCTGCTTGACCTGCGTCTCCCGGCCCAGCGCATCGTAGGTGGTGCGGGAGCCGGTGGTCAGCGCATCGCTCGTACCCGGATACGAGGCGAAAGTCGTCCGGCCGTCGTGGTCGTAGGCGAAGCGCTGGAAGCGCCGGGTCCCCGCCTCGTCGGCGGTGTCGTACTCGCGCGTGACCAGCGGGCGCCACAGGGCGTCGAAATAGGTGATCCTGCGGGCGTTGCCGGTGCTCACCGTCTGACGCCAGTGCCCGGCCGGGATGCCGTACTCGGCAGTGGCGACGGGCTGGAAGGCCTGCGTGGTGGTGGCCCACGCCGGCGTGTCACCGGTCGGGTAGACGACGCTCGCCAAGCGGCCCATCGCGTCGTAGGTGTAGTTGGTCTGATAACCGTTCTCGTCGGTGATCCGGGTGATCCAGCCGGAATCGTTGACCACGGCCGACTTGGTCGCGCCGGCCGGAACCTCCGGCGTGCCCGGATACTTGATCGACTGCGGGATGCCCCGCTTCCAGTTCGAGAGCGTGGTGACGTTGTTGTTGCCGTCCTTCACCGTCGCCAGGGTGCCGTCGGCGTTGTAGGTCACCGTCGACTGGAGCTTGCCGAATGAGGAATGGGTGAGCGGCTGGGCCGTCACGGAATGGAAGGTCGTGGCGCTCACCACATCCCCATTGCAGCTGTCGCTGGCCGGGACCGAAACAGAACACGTTACGCTTGCGACTTGACCCAGTACCCATTTCGCCGTGTCGTCGCGATAAGTGATGACCTCGGTCTTCGAATAGGTCTGGGCCAAGGCATCGACGGAAAGGAGCAGGATGGCTGCCAGCGGGAGGCGCGCAAGAAAAGATGTCTTCATGGCCGCTGTCCTCAAGGCGAGTTCGTTTTCACGATCTTGGTGGGCCTCGCATACGCGTCGAAGCAATAAGGCGCACCCGTACAATCGGACGCTACCTGCCAGATCAACGTACGGCCTTGCTGTGTCGTGGACACCCTCCTGATGGGCCGCTGGTAGCTAGTCATGAACGTATCCCCCCGCATTCGGACGCTGCCTCCTCCGTAGGCTCCGTACGGTGCCGCGAGACCGTCGCCGTACTCGTTTTCCACGACGCTCAGCGCGGTGCTGCCGTTCCATCCGTACTCGGTCTTAAGCAGAAGGCCTTCGTTCGATGCATATCGGTTGCCGTAGGTACGGCGCGTAACTGTCCCCGCAGGATCCGTTACCGTCACTGTTCGCGTGGTGGGAGAGCTGGCGGTGCAGCTACCGGCACCCGCGCCTCCTGTCATCATGCAGCCATTCGCTGGCCCGTAGCCGTATGACCAGACCAGCGGTGCAGGCAGGCCCGGTCCCGTGATCGTCTTGCTGGTGACCGCAACGCGGTAGAAGCCCACGGGTTCCAGAAGGTAGCTTGGTTCGAATGTCGCTTCATCGTAGAAGCACCCGGGCGGCACCCACGATCTCCCCATCACCACGTTCGCAAAAGTGAACCTGGCCGTGGCACCCGTCGGCGCAATGACCGTCCCCGCGGGAGGCGCAGCACTTCGAACGTAAGGAGTAACCGAACAGCCGTCCCCGGACCTCAGCTCGTAGGAGCGCAGTGCGCCGAGGTCATACGTCCACTTGCTGCCGTCCGGCAACGTGACTTGCTCGAGAGAACCGGAGTGCCCGTAGACCCATGTTCTCGTTCCGCTCGTGATGGTCACCCGCTGAGCGGCGGTCGATGAATAGGCGAAGTCGATCCGCCTGCCGTCGCTCGCCACGATCCTGAGCAGGGCCCCGGCGTCCCAGATATAGTCGACGAAGTTGCCGAAGCGGTCCCTCACCCTGGTGGGATACAAGCGGACCTCCTTCCTCGGGAGGAGGAAGTCGACCGCCACATTGGTTGTGAAGTCTCCGGAACCCGCGAAAGCCATGGTTGACGAGGAAAGCGGAGAGGGTGCGGAGATCCTCTTCTTCATCATCTCCTGGTCTCTCACGACCATGTGATTGAGCGTGTAGATCGTGCCATCGGGCATGACCACCTCGAATCCTTCTCCGAGGTAAGGCGCGCTGGTTTCCGCATCCAGCGGCACGCAGCGGATAGCGGCGCCGTTCTTCAATCTGGACCGATAGCTCAAGCCATCAGACGGCGCCAGCAAGCTCCCCGACAGCATTTCCTGATCGCCGACGCCAGGGATGTAGATGAAATTTCCGTGCCAGTACTCCGGTGGCGTGTAGATCACTCCCTGGAAGTAGATCTCCGGAGGATGGTAGAAACTGGAGCATCGCTTATAGATGCCCGGGCCGCTTCCCGCTACGGTCCAGCCCAGCGGACCGCCCGTTCGATAGGCGAAGATGCCATGCGCATACGGAAGGTCCAGATCGAAGCTGCCGGCTGCGAAGCCGCCTGCGTACTTGTCCGCAGGCACGAACCGCCGGGCGACGCGCACCGGCAGCCCATTGTTGCCTGGCAGGTCGATGTCGACCTGGACGATCGTCAGGCTGCCGCTTCCCATGTCGATCTGGTCGCCGAAGCCTTCGACACCAAAGGCGACAACCTCGCTTCGATACCGGATGACCCTGTCGTACTGGTCCGGAACGCTGACCTGCCCCCAAGCGGCCGAAGCGAGGCTGCAGAGCGCCGCCGCCATTAGACATTTTTTGCCGAAGCGCATTGCCGTCTCCCCTGGCCTGCTCACGTGGACGAAGTTCCTGGTGCCCTACACCATCACTGACAGCCCATGCCTACTCAGCCATCGTGATACCGGCTCTAGGGACCGGCCGCATTGCTGGAACGAATGATCTTCGTTAGACGGGCATGCAAGTCGAAGCAGTACGGACCGCCGCGGCCGGTCGCCACCTGCCAGGTGAATTCGTACCCTGGGTGGTCACTATCTGGCGCTGCGGCGCGTGGCGACTGGCCGTGACACCGTCACCGCGACGCTGGTATGTCGTTCCGATTGGATCGGGATATGGGCCTGCTGCCGGGTCCGCGTAGACGCTTCGAAGCGTCCCCCACCGGACGACCCGGCATCACCGGTGGCGGCCCGTAATGGGAGCAGCGCTGATGCTTGACGGCACTCCCCGGCACTACCCAGCCCGCCCGGGTCGCGACCACGCCGTGCTTCCCCCGCGTATCGAACCCATCATCCCTGTTTCCCTTCGGCCACTGCACCGCAAATCGATCGGTGACTGCATCCTGCCTCGCGTTACCGCGTGAGATCTCCCCGGATTGATCGTCCTCCGCCCCTTCGCCGGAACCCATCAATAGTGGGGTCGAAACGATCTCGCCCCTTGTTTTTCGAGAGACACCCGGCACTTCAACGCGAACCCTTTCGAGCGGCTCCCCATCATGGAATGCCCGAGGGCTACCAACTTCCCCTCAGGCCCCGTATTGCTGGCAGTCGCACGCCGCCAGAGTGCAGCTCAGTAGTCGCCGACCGTGCAAGCCGGCGCAAAGCGACATGCGTCAGCGCGTTTGCCGCTACACCGCGGCGATTCGAACGGAGACAGGAGAGGTTTGTGATCAGTCGACCTGCATCGGCAGCTGATTTCATATCATTCCTTTGAAGCGCTGTTGTCCCGGCCTACCGCACGCCTATCGATCAGCTGGCGCAGATACGCACTACGGGCCACCCCGGCCTGGCGCGTATGCGCCTTGGTCCGAGATCACGCAGTCGACTGTTGACACCCCTGACGCGCTTCTTACTCCTGATTTTTGAACAAGTCAATGGTCGGCTTGGGCGGCTACGACTCGCCGAGAATGACGCCCGGCCGTCCTCCGGAACAGGGGAGCTCGATCGCCGGCAGACGTACCGGCATGCGCCTGTTGCCGCCTGGCCAGCACCGACAGCACCGCCGGCTTGGCGATGGACGAAGCACTGCGGGCGCGGCCACAGCGCTCATGCGCAGCCGGCGACGGCGCGCCCCCGATCACCCGCGCCGCCCCGGGAGCTGTGCGACCGAGCAGCGCTTGCACCCGTGCTACACCATGCGCTGGTGCCCAGTGCCCCCAAATCTCGCGCCCGCCGGCCGTCGGCTTCAAGAATCGCCGCTTCATGGCGAGCCGCCGTGTCTGCGGGCTGGGCACACAAGGGCACATGCAGAAACCTTGACCTGCATCCCAGAACGGAATCGCCAAAGCAATCAGGTTGGAACGCAGGTATTCGCGGATAGGGAGGGTCCGCCATGAATGCATTCCACACCAAGAGCGTGCAACTGCAGGACCAGATCCGGCAGGCGCTGCGATCGGGGCGTTACCTGCCCGGCGACCGGATCGATCCGGCCTCGCTGGCCGATGAGTTCAGCACCAGCCTGATGCCGGTGCGGCTGGCGCTGGAGCGGCTCGTCGGGGAAGGCGTCCTCGAGCACCACGAGCGGGGCGGTGTATACCTGCCGCTACCCCTCGAGATCGAGCTGCGCGATGCGTACGACTGGATGCAGCGCCTGCTGCTGATGGCCTGCGATGTCGGCATCGTGGTCAAGGTGCCAGGTGGCGTCCGGCAGCCGCAGATCGCCTCGAACGACGACGACCTGGTCGAGGCGACCTGGCAGCTGTTCGACGCCATCGCCCACGCCACTGCGCATACCTGCCTGTACAAGGCCGTAAGGCGTACGAACGACCGGCTGGCCCCGATCCGGCGGGCCAAGCCGGGCCTGGTCGACCACGCCTTCGAGGAACTCGTCGCGCTGAACCGGCACTGGCAGCAGCGCGATATCCCAAGCCTGCGGTCGGCATTGCGCGACTACCACGAGCGCCGCAAGGACATGGTCCCGTGCATCGCGGTGACACTCAAGCAGGTGCACCAGCACCGGCAGTAGCCGCGACCTACGCGCCAGCCCGGTATATCCGCAACGGATGTCACAGTTGCAGATAATTTAGCGATGATCATCCAAAGATCATTTGAAGATCATCAAATCCGCCTCCTACGCTGAAGCGGTCATGGAGCCCCATGACGCAACCAGGAGGAGATTGACATGAACAGCAGCAATGACCACACCGTGCGTCCGGAAGTGCAGGACGAGGTCATCAAACTCGGCGCCATCAGCACCGAGACGAAGGGCATCGGAGTCGGCAGGGAATTCCTTACCGAAGGCGAGAATCCCATGATCGGTATCGCGGACGAGTGAGCGAACGAGGGCGCGCCCTGCGCGCCCTCACTCGTTCAGACGGAAATGGCCTTTCGCATCCGCGAGCATCTGCACTACTGCCAGGCGGGCGGTCGCGTCGTCCTCATGGATCTGCGCAGCGACTCATACTTTCTGCTTCAGAAGGACCTGGAGTCCATTTTTCTCGCCCATGCGAACGGACTTGAAACGCGACACGTCGATCGCGAGAAGCTCCTAGCCCTCGACCTGCTTGCCGATGCCGGATGCGAGCGCCAGCTCGCTGTTGATGGCTCGGTGCCACCGGCTGCTCGCAGCGCGATCGAAGAAACAGCCTCTTCCGGACAGACACACGCCGCGGTCGTCATCGAGGCGGCTTGGATCGTGCTGTCCACGAAGCGTCGCTTGGCAACCGAGAATATCGCTTCGGTCATCGACCGCTACCGGTTGCCACCGCAGCGCGCGGCCGAATCCAGGTCGCTAGTGAGCACACCAGCGGATGACAAGCGCCTGGTTGACGCGAGCCATGGCTACATGGCCGCGCGGCGCTTCGTGCCGATCAAACCATCCTGTCTTCTGGACACGCTCGCCCTTCGGACGTTCCTGGCCAGGCGCCGACTCACCGCGAGCATCGTCTTTGGCGTGAGTGCGGACCCCTTTGCCGCACACGCTTGGCTCCAGTTCGGGGACCTGGTGTTAAATGAGACGGTCTCGCACGCCCGCATGCATACGCCGATCATGGTGGTGTGATGCCTTACCGCTACCTTGTCCTGCTACAGGATTACATGGCCGTAGCGCAGCCGGACGCCGAGGCTCTGCACGCGCAACTGCGCGCGGCTGGCATGGAGCACAGGCTGTCGCTCCACGGGCTGGAGCTGTTCGTCGGAAAGGAAACACCGTCCGTGGCGCTGCCGGACGTGGGACTGATCGTCGGCCAGATATTCCCAATGGCTGGTGTTGTCTCTAGCGGGGCATGCTCTCCTTCCAGTTCCCAACGCAATCCAGAACAGCTGCTGCTCGAGCAGTACTGGGGTGAGTACGTTGCGATCCTCGGGGGGCGCCACATCGATGAGCCGGTCAGGATTCTGCGGGACCCATCAGGCGGGGTTCCGTGCGTCTACTCCATCGACGGACGTAGCGGCTTCATGGCGTCCGATGTCTCCATCGTCGAAGCCCTCGGCCTATGCGAGACACAAGTCGACTGGGAGGCCATCAGCCATTCATTGGTGTTCCCGCACTGGCGAAGTGCGCGAACCGCACTGCGCGGCATACGTGAGCTCCTGCCCGGCTGCTTGATGAGCCTGACCGGGCGGGGCGTGGGGGAGGAGCCAGCCTGGACGCCTTGGGACTTCGTGACGCCTCGGCAGCGTCACCACGACACCGCCGAGGCCGCCGGCTGCGTGCGCGAGGCGGTCACCACGGCCGTGTCTGCGTGGGCCAACCTCGATCGTTCCGTGCTGCTGGAGCTGTCGGGCGGGCTCGATTCTTCTATTGTGGGCGCGTGCCTGCGCGACACCGAAGCAAAGGTTACGTGCTGCACGCTGACCACGCCTTTGTCCGGTACGGACGAGCGACTCTATGCCCGGCACGTGGCCAGCCTTCTTGGAGAAGGGCTGCATACGCTTCACATCGGTTCAGAGGCTCTTAGCCTGGACTTTGCTCCGCCATCAGGCGCGGTGATGCCCGGGATGACGCCGGTGCAGGAGAGGGTCGATGCCGCCCTCAGCGCGGCGGCAGATCAGCATGGCGCACGCAGCTTCATGTCTGGCGCCGGCGGCGACACTGTCTTCTGCTTCCTGGGAAACGCTTCACCCGCCGCGGACGCGTTCCGGCACGCCGGACCACGTGCCGGCTTCTCCGCTGTCCATGACATCTCTACCCTGCATGGCTGCACCCTACCCAGGGCCGTCAGACTCACTGCCAGGAAGCTCCTCCGCGGTCCGAAGCCGAGCAGGGCTGCAAACCTCGCCTTTCTCAGTCAGGACGCAAGCCTGATCGAACCGATGCCTCACTCGTGGCTGGAGGCACCACACGATGCGCGGATCGGTGACCGGGAGTGGATCGCCGCGCTCGCCGGCACGCAATGCTACCCGGATGGCACCGCTCGCAACCGGCTGCGCCCGGTGCGTTTCCCACTGCTGTCGCAGCCCGTGATGGAAGCCTGCCTGCGCGTGCCGACATGGATGTGGGTGGCAGGCGGCCGGAATCGCGCCATCGCCCGCGACGCCTTCGCGGACAAGTTGCCTCCAGCGATCCTCCACCGGAGGAGCAAGGGCTCCTACGTCCCGTTTGCCGGTCTGCTCTATGCGCGCTACCGAACGGACATGCTGCGCTTCCTCGAACATGGAGAGCTTGCCTCGCGGAGTCTCCTGGATGTCCCCGCGCTGCGCACGTTCATGGGCTCCGACGTCCCGCCGAAGGATGTCGCCTTCCTACGCACGTTCGACCTCTGCATGATCGAGAACTGGGTGCGCCATCAAGGCGCGGGTCGCGGCTCCGCCGGGCGACCGGTAACGCTGCGCCCACCCGCTCGCATCGATCGCCAGACCGCGTACTGATCCTGGTCGTACCGTCGAGGGCTCTCGTAGCCCTGCAGCCAGAAGCGGAACCAGGCCAAGTTGCGTTCGTAGACCGCCATCTGGTGCTTCGGCCCGAACTTGATGTGCGGCTCATCCGCGAACACATAGATGTCGGCCTTGCGCTCCTGCAGCATCGGTAGCGCGTACTCGAGCGCCAGCAGGTATTCCTGCTCGGACATCTGGAAGAGCACCGGCGCATCGATCCGGTGCCGGTTGAAGACGGGCGACATGGTGCGCCACCGTTCCGGCGTGTCTTCGAGCGACCCCACCTGCCAGCGCTCCATCACCGACTCCGCGAATCCCTCGCGCAGGCTGTTGAACAGGTACCAGATGGGCGAGATGGTCGGCGTGCTGACCGAGGCGGCCGACAGCACGTCGGAGTGCATCAGCGTCCACATCGTCACCTCGCTCCCATAGCTCAGCCCGCCCATGCCGACCCTGCCGGGATCAACTGCGCCCTGCGCGGCCAGATGACGGACAACGCTCTCCACCGCACGCGTGCCTTGCACGTGGCTCTCGACGCCATCCACATAGGACGGGTTCGAGTTGATGCACAGCGCGGATATTCCGTGCGCCGCCATCGTCGTCAACGGCCACTCGTCGCCCAGGCCTCCGCGCAGGAACCCGTAGCAGCTGTAGTAGTTGACGAACAGCGGTGGCGGTGGCTCCCCTTCCTTCACGATGGCGCTGAAGAGCCAGCCGCTGAACTCGTCCCCTCGCTCGTCGGTCCACCTGACCAGTCTTGCGGGCACGGTGGCTGCGATCTGCCGGGCCAGTCCGAGGTTCGGCTCGTACAGCACCCGCTGGCGCCCATCGCGAAGGTCGATGGCCTCCAGCCTCGGCGGCCGGTCCGCTTCGGCCGTCACGCAGACCATCGTGCCGTAGGACAGCGCGCACGGAATATCGAGCACCCGCCGGCTGCTGCCACGCAGCAGGCCGCGGCTGCGCACCAGCGGGGTCACGGCCCCACTCCCCACGTCCCAACGGAACATCGACTGCGCCCTGCCCTCGCGGTGATCGGTCACGGTGAACACGA
>Ga0233369_1000939_pt1 | contig 10411 bp, 11 predicted proteins | sample ElkDunMinimDraft_26_FD_191537 | JGI IMG/M metagenome (GOLD analysis project Ga0233369, IMG submission 191537) | Fecal eukaryotic communites from dung pellets of Tule Elk in California, USA - Elk Dung D16 | ecosystem: Host-associated > Mammals > Digestive system > Large intestine > Fecal | place... | reverse complement strand
TCACGCTCACCGATCTCGCTGGGCCATGCCATAGGTCATGCCATGTCCTTTCCGGACAACTACGGGCTTGGCATCCAGAACTTTCTCTACAACGTCGCCCCGGGCCAGTTCGATCGCGTGCTGATTTGCACCGAGACACCGGCGGCTGCCGTGGACTCAATTCTAGTTCGCACCCTGGGTGCGGAGGTGATCTCTGATGTTATCTAACCGGCCTCTGATCTTCACTGATCTGGACGACACGCTGTTCCAGACCGGCCGCAAGATGCCCAAATTCGCTGAGCGCCACCCGGCCTCGTACGATGCCGAGGGCAATCCCTCCGGCTACATGAGCAACGTCCAGAAAAGCTTCGCCGAGTGGCTGTTCGCCAATGCAGATGTCATCCCGGTGACGGCCCGTAGCATGGAGGTGTGCGCCCGAGTGTCGCTGCCCTTCACCCATGGGGCGATCTGCTCGCATGGCGCAATCATCCTTGGCAAGGATGGTGTCGACGAGTCGTGGTCACGAACCATGGCTCGTGACCTTACGCGCTACCAGAGCCTTCTGCCTGAGCTGTCGCGTCGAACGCTCGAAGTTGGCAAGCGACTGGGCTTCTCGCTCAGAGGCTGGGTCGTGCAAGAAGAAGGCATGGGTTGCTATGTGGTGACCAAGCACAACGACATGACCGATTACGTCCTGCAGGCCTTGGCCAATGAAATGAGCCGGCTGGGCCTGCTGGATGGCTTCTACATCCACCGAAACGGTAACAACCTTGCTTTCCTGCCTAGCCCGCTAAATAAGCGCCACGCTGTGAGCGAGCTGATCCGTCGTGATCGTGAGATCAATGGGGAGCGGCCAATTCTGGGCCTCGGTGACAGCCTCTCTGACCTCCCCTTTATGAATGAATGTCATTGGTGGGCGACTCCCGCCATTGGCCAGATTGCATCGCACCTGGAGGGCAAGTGACATGAAAAAAATAGTCACGAGCTACCCAACTGTCGGCAGCGGGAGCTACCTGGAAGAGGACGTCCAATTTCTTCTCCGTCCGATTCAGATCGAGACGACCGATGTTGAGGAAAAGGAGCGTCTGATCCAGACAGGCCAGCGCCACTACTCCGAGATGATCACCTTAGAAAAGGCGCCGAGCGATGAGCACATGGCGCTGTTCAACAAGGCGCTCGACCAAAACGCTGCGCGCATGGCTGCAGATGTGCAGACGCTCGCTCAAGGAATCGTCAATCAGTACCCCGGCCGCCGGCTGGCTCTGGTCTCGTTCGTGCGCGCCGGTTTGCCGCTCGGTGTGCTCCTGCGCCGCGCGATCATTGACCTCGGTGGAGACGCAGACCACTACGGCATCAGCATCATCCGCGACCGTGGCATCGACATGGTTGCCCTGGAACTGGTGATCGAAGAGTTCGGCGCGGAGAACATCATCTTTGTCGACGGCTGGACGGGAAAAGGTGCCATCTCAGGTGAGATCAAGCGATCACTAGCGGGTGACCATCGCTTTCCAGCGAATCCTCGGCTGGTGGTCTTGGCAGACCCATGTGGAAAGGCCTGGATGGCGGCATCAGCCGAGGACTGGATCATCCCATCCGGAATCTTGGGCGCGACCGTTTCCGGTCTGGTCTCGCGTTCGATTTGGCCACATGACGATGGCATGCACGGCTGCATCGTGTACGACCACCTCGCCCCTTACGACGTCACCAAGCACTTCATCGAAACCATAGAGCTGGAGCGCCAAAAGCTCAGCATTGGCGAGACCGCGGCACCGTGGGGTCGCGTCCAGGCAACGTCCCTGCAGCACCGAGCGTTGCAGGTCGTGGAGCGCATCGCGAGTGAGTTCGATATCGACAACCTCAATCGTGTGAAGCCGGGCATTGCCGAGGCTACCCGTGCGGTTATGCGTCGTGCGCCCTACAAGGTCATGGTCAAGGACCTCGCTGATCCTGACGTTCAGCTACTTCTGCATTTGACGGTTCAAGCGGGTATTGCAGTGGAAGCGGTTGGTGAAATGCTTGGGCCATATCGGGCAATCACAATAATCAAGAAGGCTGAGTAATGAAGCAGATTTCTCCCTACGAGTTGGGCGCAACGCTGTATATGCCAGCGACCCGCGACGACCTGCTCAAGATCATCTTCAACCGCAAGATCGATGGACTGCGCTCGCTCGTCATCTGCTTGGAAGACGCAGTATCAGACGCCGACGTGAGCGCCGGTCTGCACAATTTGGCAAAGGTGCTGAGCTGCATTGAAGAAGTTGGTGGACGGCCTGCTGATGGACCGCTGGTCTTCGTTCGCCCTCGCAATTCCAGCATGGCTGCAACACTGGCCCAGTGGCCACAGATCCGGCATATCGATGGGTTCGTGGCGCCGAAATTCAGCCGCGCGACACTCTCCAAGTGGGAGCAAGCCATGGGCGAGTCGGATCTGCTGCTGATGCCGACTCTCGAATCCGCAGATGTCTTCGACCCTTTGGCGATGAGCACGCTAAAGAACTCGTTGGTTTCCAGTTCACTGCGCGAGCGCATCCTCGTGCTGCGCATCGGCGGCAATGACTTGATGGGTTGTCTCGGTCTTCGTCGAGATGCCTCGCGCAGCCTCTATGACGGCCCTATGGGGTATGTCATTCCGATGCTAGTAGGAATCATGGGCTCTGCCGGCTTTGCGCTGACCGCGCCAGTGTACGAGCGCATGGACAACATCGACGTCCTCAAGGCGGAACTCGCTAGGGACGTGGCTCATGGGCTTGTCGGCAAGACCGCAATCCACCCCTGCCAGATAGAGACGATCCACGAAGCGCTGAAGGTCAGCGTCGAGGATCTCAATGCGGCAAAACTGATTTTGGCTCAGGACGCGGCAGCAGTGTTCAAGCATGGCGGTGCCATGTGTGAACCGGCAACGCATCGTGCCTGGGCGAAGAGCATCGTCGACCGTGCCCAGTGGCAGGGTGTACGAGGCAGTTCACCGTTGGCATCCGATGCTGACGTAGTAGTTCGACCAGTGCACTTCGGTGCGGTACCGGTCGCCGCCTGTATGGCTTAGCCCTCGACGCCTGAGCCAACCCAACACTTTTCATCACCATAAGAAATGAAGGAGCCCAACATGGCTATTTCGCTGGAAAAAAGTCAAACAATCAGCCTCTCAAAGCAAGATGGCAGCGCCCTACGCAAAGTCACCATGGGTTTGGGCTGGGACCCGGTCAAGACGAAAGGGCTGTTCGGCAGCATCTTCGGAGGGGGAGCCGCCTCCATCGACCTGGACGCCTCCTGCATTCTGCTTGATGGGCAGAAGCAGCCCGTTGATACGGTCTGGTTCGGACAGCTGAAATCCCAAGACGGAAGCATCAAACACTCCGGTGACAACCGTACCGGCGATGGCGACGGTGATGACGAAAGCATCTACGTGGACCTGAATGCACTTCCTGCTCGCGTGCAGTATCTGGTGTTCACCGTCAACTCCTTCCGCGGCCAAACCTTCGAAAAGATCGAGAGCGCTAACTGCCGCATTCTCGATGCAGAAGCGGGCAGCGTTCTCGCTACCTTCGACCTGACCGAGCAAGGCGGCCACACCGGGCTGGTGATGGCCTACATGCAGCGCACAAATGCAGGCTGGACCGTAACTGCAGTTGGTAGCAAAACCAACGGTGCGACTGTTCAAGACGTGACTCGCGAGGCTATTGCCGCGATTCGTTAAGCACGCCGGGGAAGAAGAGGCGCGTCCGAAAGTCACGCCTCTTCATCTGACATGAAATCTGACGTTTGCACCGCCTTGCATCTCTTCGACTGCCCTGTAGCGTGAAATCAGATCCGTCCAACACAGAATCAAAACAGGAGCTTCACCCATGCTGAGCTGGCTTACTGAAAACGCCATTGCTGCACGCAACCGCCTCACCACCGAGGTGAAAAAATTCCGTAACCAGGAATTCATGGAGGCCGTCGTCGCAGGCTGCGCTCTCGTTGCGGCATCTGACGGAAATGTCTCCGCTGACGAGAAAAAGAAGATGGCAGGGTTCATCCAGAACTCAGACGAGCTACGCGTCTTCGACATGACCCAGGTTATCGGCGCTTTCAATCGCGCGATTGAAAAGTTCGAGTTCGACGAAGAAATCGGCCGCGCCGAAGCACTGCGCGCAATCGCCAAAATTGGCAAGAAGCCCGACGCCGCGCGTCTGCTGGTCCGTGTCTGCTGCGCAATCGGCTCGGCTGACGGCTCCTTCGACGAGAAGGAACAGGCTGTCTGCCGCCAGATCTGTCGCGAGCTGGGCCTAACCCCAGCTGATTTCGACCTCTAAGGAGCTTCATTGTGGAAACCACTGCAATCGGCTTCCCGCCGGTGACCATCGCCGTGTTCTGCGGTCTCGTTCTCGCAGCGCTGGCAATCGATCTGTTCAGCCATCGCAAGGACAAGCCGCTGACGCTCATGGGCGCTTCACTGTGGTCCCTCTTCTGGGTCGCCGTATCGCTCGCGTTCGCTGCATTCCTGTACGTGACGCACGGCGCTGAAACCGCCAGCCTGTTTGTAACTGGCTACGCGCTGGAGAAAGTCCTGAGCGTCGACAACCTGTTTGTCTTCATGGCCATCTTCGCGTGGTTCAAGGTGCCAGACGAGTACCGCCATCGGGTTCTCTATTGGGGAATCGTGGGCGCTATCGTCTTCCGCCTGATCTTCGTTGTTATCGGTACGAGCCTTCTGGCGCTCGGCCCCTGGGTGGAAGTTGTCTTCGCAATCACTGTGGCCTGGACCGCCGTAATGATGCTCAAGGGCGGCGATGATGACGAGGAGCCGGATTACGCGAACCACCTCGCCTATCGCTTCGGTCGCAAGCTGTTCCCTGTCACCAACCAGCTGCACGGGCACAACTTCTTTGTTCGTATGGCCGGGACTGGTTCGGCTGCAGGTCGCACTGTCCTGTACGCAACACCGCTGTTCCTTTGCGTAGTAGTCATGGAAATCAGTGACGTGATGTTCGCCTTCGATTCGGTACCGGCAGTTATTGCAGTGAGTCGCGAGCCACTAATCGTTTACTCGGCAATGATGTTCGCCATTCTTGGCCTGCGAACCATGTACTTCGTGCTGGAAGCGCTCAAGCGCTATCTGGTTCACCTTGAAAAGGCAGTTATCGCCCTCCTTTTCTTCATCGCCGCCAAGCTCGCGCTGAACGCAACAGATCACCTAATGGGGCACGGCTACCACATCGATCCGAACGCCAGCCTGTTTGTAGTGCTGATCGTTCTAGCAATCGGCATTGCTGCCAGCTTCATCTTCCCTGAACGCGAAGAAGCTGAAGCAAAAAGCTAAGCACCGCCGCAAGGCAATCCAAAAGTCAAAATAACGAGGTATCAAAAATGTCTCTTACCCTCCAAAAAGGGCAGAACCTTTCGCTTTCTAAAACCGATCCGACCCTGAGCAAACTCAAAGTCGGTCTGGGTTGGGATCCGCGCGTAACTGACGGCCAACAATTTGACCTGGATGCCAGCGCCTTCTTGCTCGACGCCAACGGCAAGGTGCTCGGCGACCTCTTCCTCGTCTTCTACAACAACCTCAAGAGCCCCGAAGGGGCTGTGGTTCACAACGGTGATAACCGTACAGGCGAAGGTGAAGGTGACGATGAATCCATCAACGTCAACCTCGCTGCTGTCCCGGCGAATGTCGACAAGATCGCGTTCGTCGTAAGCATCTTCGATGCAGAAAGCCGTGGACAGAACTTCGGTCAGGTCGATGGCGCATTCGTTCGCATCGTGAACGAGGCCACCGGTCAGGAAGTCGTTCGCTACGACTTGCAGGAAGACGCTTCCACCGAGACGTCGATGATTTTCGCAGAGCTGTACCGCCACAACAGCGAGTGGAAGTTCCGCGCTGTTGGCCAGGGCTATAAGGGTGGCTTGAAAGCCCTCTGCAAGCAGTACGGTCATTGCCTGGGCAACTGATCAGCAACCAGCCCGGCACTTCAATGCGGGGCTGGAGTTTCTCTGTAATCGGCTGAGATCTAACCAGCCAAGACATTAATTTGAGGATTTCATATATGCCAATTTCGCTCTCTAAAGGACAAAACATTTCCCTGTCGAAAGAAGCCCCTGGTCTGTCGGAGGTGATCGTTGGCCTGGGTTGGGAAGAGCGCAAGACCGATGGTGCTCCCTTTGACCTGGACGCTTCCGCATTCATCCTCGGTGAGGATGGCAAGGTGCTGAATGAAAAGAGCTTTGTCTTCTACAAAAGCAAGGTGTCTACGTGCGGTGCGGTAGTACACAACGGTGACAATCTGACCGGCCAAGGCGATGGCGATGACGAAACCCTGGACGTCAAACTCACCGGGTTGCCAGAAGAAGCGAAGAAGATCGTGTTCACCGTGACCATTCATGACGCCGAAGCCCGTAATCAGAACTTCGGTCAGGTGTCCAATTCGCACATTCGCGTCATCAACAAGGCCGACGGCATCGAACTGGCCCGCTTCGACTTGAGCGAAGACGCGAGCACTGAGACCGCCATGACTTTCGGCGAGCTGTACCGTCACAACGGCGAATGGAAGTTCAAGGCGATCGGCCAAGGTTACGCAGGTGGTCTGCTAGCACTGGCTACCAGCTACGGCCTCGACGTTAGTAACTGACGTCTTCTGCCGCACGGACAAGGGCTGCCATCAGGCAGCCCTTTTTCGTTGAAAACTGTGCAAACCAAGCCATTGCAAGTCCTCTCACCCATGCAACGATGGACCGATAAAAACGACCGTCAGCGGAGACTTTATGGACATTGCGCTGCAGCAAGAGGACCTATATCAAATTGGCCTGATCGCCTTCTTCTCGGTGCTCGTCATTGGGGTATTCATGGGTTCCGGAAAGAACCGGAGCCTGATCGTCTACCGCGACTACGATGACCTGGGATTGACCTTCCTCATGCCCAATTCATTCATCATCATCACGCTGCTGTTCTCCAATGCAGGAGAATACAGAGGCTACGGAATTCTCCTGGGAGCAGCCGTTGCTCTCTTGCTGTTCATCAAACTGGTCATCGACTCATATGTCGACAACGGCCGCAGCATCTGGAAGACAGCCTTGGCTATCTTCGTGAAAGTCCCACTGTGCTGGCTCTGGATGCTCAACCTGTTGTGTCTGCTTAACCCCGATGGGAACACCGCCAGGGAGCGTCGACAGAATCGCGCTCAGGCTCTGGTCTTCCTCGCCCTCATTACTCCGATTATTGGCCTTCTCGTGGCCGACAAGTCAGGGTCGTTCTTCAGCCCCCGGGCAATGCTCCGCAATCGCAGGGGTGTTTCGTCTGTGCGCAAGCACCTTTAACCCGCCCTCCCCCTCACTACATCAGAGGTACACCAAATAATGCTTACCCTTGCTCAGGGCCAGCGCGTCCCGTTGTCCAGTATTACCAACCAGTCCAAGTTCATTGTCGATGTCGGACTGGCACGTAATGGCATGACCATCGACGTGGCATGCTTCAGTCTGAATGCTGAAGGAAAGATTGGTGATGACCGCTACACCGTCTTCTTCAATCAGCCGAAGGCACCCGGCGGCTGCATTCATCAGATAGGTGAAGGACGTTTCGCCGTCGACATCCAGGCCCTGCCCGATTCGATTGAGAAACTGGTATTCACCGCTGCGATTGATGGTCCCGGCCAGATGAGTCAGTTGGGTGATTGCACCCTCTCTATCTCGCACGCAACCGCCGTGACTCCCCTCGCGTTATGCCCATTCTCTGGATCGATCTTCCAGCGCCAGCGCGCCACCATCCTGCTTGAGATTTACCGCAAGGGCGGCATCTGGCGCCTCTCTCCAGTCCTTCAAGGGTTTGACGACGGCCTTGATGCGCTTGTGACCCACTTCGGTGGTGTAGTCAGCGATGCGCCTGCGCCGACCGCCGCTGCGCCAGCCAGCTCTGTCATTTCCCTTGAGAAGAAGGTCGAGCAACAAGCACCGGCGCTTCTGTCGTTGGCCAAGAAGGCTGCGATCTCTCTTGAGAAGGCAAGCCTGACCAACGTAAAGGCGCGCGTAGGGTTGATCCTCGACGCTTCAGGCTCGATGGATGGCCAGTACAAGCGCGGCCGAGTACAGGAGCTGGTGAACCGCATTCTTCCGCTGGCTGTTCACTTCGACGACGACGGCGAGCTGGATACCTGGGCGTTCGGTGAGAGCACGCAACGGCTGAACCCTGTGTCGATGGCCAACTACAAGGACTTCATTGACACCGATAACGGTGGATGGAAGCGCTGGCAGCTCGGTCCTCGCTTCAACTGCGAGGTCAGGGCCATCCAGGCGGCGGTAAACCACTACAGCAAGAGCGCTGATCGGACTCCGGTTTACATCCTGTTCTTGAGCGACGGCGGTGTCCACGACAACGCGGGAATCAAGAAGGCTATCGTCGATGCGGCACGCCTGCCGATCTTCTGGCAGTTCGTTGGTATTGGCGGCCGGGACTACGGAATTCTGGAAAGACTGGACGATATGAAGGGCCGCGTCGTCGACAACTGCAATTTCTTCGCACTGGACGATCTGCACGACGTCTCGGAAGAAGAACTCTACAACCGCCTCATGGGCGAGTTCCCACAGTGGCTCAAGGACGCCAAGGCTGCTGGGGTTCTCCTGTAATGGGGCTGCGCTTCAGTATCAAGGTGGCCGCTCTTGCGGCCGCCATGGTTCTCTCGGTCACGGCCGGCGCCGCGGACATCGTCGTTGGGTCGTGGAACATCAAGCGGCTCGGGCACGGTGACCAGCAGAGCTATCCTGCGCTCGCCGAGGTGGCTCGCAACGTCGACCTGCTGGCCGTGCAAGAAGTCATGACTACCGAAGGAATCGACCGGCTGGAAGCGGCATTGGAGAAGGCCACGGGCGAGCCATGGTCGCAGATCGCCTCGCACGCGATTGGCAGCAAACGCTACAAGGAGCTCTATGCCTTCCTTTGGCGTGACGCCACGGTGGAGTACGTCGATGGGGCCGTGGTCTACCTCGACCGAGGCGATCGCTTTATTCGTGAGCCATTCTCCGCCCGGTTTGCCTCCAGGCGAGATGGAACGCAGCTGGCGCTGGCCACCGTCCATATCCTGTACGGAAAAGGAGAAGGCGATCGAACACCGGAGATCAGGGCGTTGGCCGATCACTGGGAATGGCTAGGCGAGGTCTACCCGGGGGCGCCGCGTATGCTCGTGGGCGACTTCAATCTCCGTCCGGATCATCAGGCCTGGGCGCCGCTCAAGCAGCACGCCCGCCCCTTGATCACCTCAGGCGCCACAACCTTGTCCAGCAAGGACGGTCGGTTCGTGAATCTATTCGATAACATATGGATTGAGCGTAACTCGACACTCCAGCTCGGTCGCGCCGGCGTCATCGACTTCCCTCGCCTCATAGGCTGGAACCACGAGAAGAGCCGCAAGCACGTCTCTGATCATGCCCCCGTCTACGTCGAGCTCGGGAATGCCAAGCTGGCCTTATCGGCGCATCGCGAAGCCATATCTGAAGTCAGTGTCGGTGCCAGACAAGCAGCGTTTGCAGTACCTGCGATCGCTACTCGTGTTGTGGCTCAAGAGTCGGCGGCCGACGGCGGATCGGTACGCGGGAATAAGAACTCGCGGATCTACCATCGCCCTGATTGCCCGAGTTACGACCAGATTGTTGCAAAGAACCGCGTCGAGTTTCCAAGTGCGGCCGCTGCCACCGCGGAAGGCTACCGAATCGCCGGGAACTGTCGCTGAGCGCCCCTTGCTGCTCCCGGGCTTCACAGCACAATGGTTGCAGCTTCATCACCAGTGAGATGCAGCCATGGCATCGGACATCCCGCAAACCACATCACGACTCAAGTGCCTACGAAATTGACAAGGTGCTCCGTCAGGCGCTGGTACGCGATCGGGATGTTCGGTCGGCGTCCCGGAGCGTAGACGAACAAGCCCTCATCGTCCGCTACACAACCGATCCCGTACCGACGGCAGTAGTTTCTGTCGCCTCTGTCGCGCAGTAACCGCAAGCCAGTCAATCCCCGACAGGGGACCACCGATATCAATAACCACAGGTATTACAGAAGTGATTCTTATCCTCCAGGGCCAAGCAAGCCAGCGAGAAGTCATTCAAGGTATCAAGGGCGCGCTGGGCGACGCCGTCACGGTGTATGCATCGCACCCTCATCATCGACCAGAAATCACTGGTCAGGCAGATGTCGCATTTCGTGAGCCGATCTCCTCCAATGAGCGCGTTGAATGGGCGCTCAACACGGCCATCGAGAACGGGATCAAGCTGGTCCACGCCGGACGCAAAGCCGACCTCTACGAGCAGCGCCGTGCCGACTTCGAGGAAGCCGGGATCGACCTTGTCACTGGTGCGCTCTCGATGGACACCTTCTCTCTGGAGAACAAAAGCTGGTTCGTCGAGCAGTGCAACGAAGCGGGACTGAGCTGTGTGCCGGCCGTTACAGTCGACGATTACGAAAGTCTCGGACGCG
>Ga0233369_1000938_pt1 | contig 10412 bp, 11 predicted proteins | sample ElkDunMinimDraft_26_FD_191537 | JGI IMG/M metagenome (GOLD analysis project Ga0233369, IMG submission 191537) | Fecal eukaryotic communites from dung pellets of Tule Elk in California, USA - Elk Dung D16 | ecosystem: Host-associated > Mammals > Digestive system > Large intestine > Fecal | place... | reverse complement strand
CTGGCGATCCAGGACACGTCGGCCGAGCCGGACGTGAACATCCAGGTCATCGGCAAGCAGTGGAGCTGGGACTTCAACTACCTGGACGAGGACGTCTACGAGACGGGCCAGCACGCGCAGGAGATCGGCGAGGACGCCGTGACCCTGGACGACCAGGTGACGCTCTACCTGCCGGTCGACCAGCGCGTCGAGTTCACGCTGGACTCGCGCGACGTCATCCACTCGTTCTGGATCCCGGACTTCCTCTACAAGCTGGACATGATCCCGGGGCACACGAACACCTTCCAGGTGACGCCGACGCGTGAGGGCACGTACCGCGGCAAGTGCGCCGAGCTGTGCGGCGAGGAGCACTCCTCGATGCTCTTCAACGTCGCGGTCGTCTCCCAGGAGGAGTACGACGCCCACATGGAGGAGCTGCGCGAGCGGGGCCAGACGGGCTCGCTCGGCCTGGAGTACAGCCGGTTGCAGGACCTGGACGACGTGTCGGAGGACGAGCACTGATGGCTGCGCACACCGAGGTCATCCCCGGCCTCGCACCCCGGCGGCAGTCGCTGGGGCGGACGGTCGTGAAGTGGATCACCTCCACCGACCACAAGACGATCGGGTACCTGTACCTGATCACGTCGTTCATCTGGTTCGCGATCGGTGGCATCCTCGCGCTGCTCATCCGCGCAGAGCTCTTCGCGCCCGGGATCGACCTGTTCCAGTCCAAGGAGCAGTACAACCAGGCGTTCACGATGCACGGCACGATCATGCTGCTGCTGTTCGCGACGCCGCTGTTCGCCGGGTTCGCCAACATCATCATGCCGCTGCAGATCGGCGCGCCCGACGTGGCGTTCCCGCGGCTGAACATGTTCGCGTACTGGCTCTACCTGTTCGGTGGCCTCATCGCCGCGGGCGGCTTCCTCACCCCGCAGGGCGCCGCGTCGTTCGGGTGGTTCGCGTACGCGCCGCTGTCGAACCAGATGTACTCGCCGGGCCTCGGGGGAGACCTGTGGGTGTTCGGCCTCGCGCTGACCGGTTTCGGGACGATCCTCGGCGCCGTCAACTTCATCACCACGATCGTCACGATGCGCGCTCCGGGCATGACGATGTTCCGCATGCCGATCTTCACCTGGAACATCCTGGTGACGTCGCTGCTCGTGCTCATGGCGTTCCCGCCGCTGGCCTCCGCGCTGTTCGCGCTCGGTGCCGACAGGCGCCTGGGAGCCCAGGTCTTCAACCCGGACAACGGCGGTGCGCTGCTGTGGCAGCACCTGTTCTGGTTCTTCGGGCACCCCGAGGTGTACATCATCGCGCTGCCGTTCTTCGGCATCGTGACCGAGATCCTGCCCGTCTTCAGCCGTAAGCCGATCTTCGGCTACAAGGGCCTCATCTACGCCACGATCGCGATCGCCGCGCTGTCCGTGACCGTGTGGGCGCACCACATGTACGTGACGGGCGCGGTGCTGCTGCCGTTCTTCTCGTTCATGACGATGCTGATCGCGGTGCCGACAGGCGTGAAGTTCTTCAACTGGATCGGCACGATGTGGCGAGGGAAACTCACGTTCGAGACCCCGATGCTGTGGACGATCGGGTTCCTCGTGACGTTCCTCTTCGGCGGCCTGACCGGCATCATCCTGTCGAGCCCCGCGCTGGACTTCCACCTGTCCGACACGTACTTCGTCGTCGCCCACTTCCACTACGTGGTCTTCGGCACGGTCGTGTTCGCGATGTTCGCCGGCTTCTACTTCTGGTGGCCCAAGTTCACGGGCCGCATGCTGAACGAGCGCCTCGGCAAGATCCACTTCTGGATCCTGTTCGTCGGGTTCCACACGACGTTCCTCATCCAGCACTGGCTCGGCGTCATCGGGATGCCCCGGCGGTACGCGGACTACTCGCCCGCCGACGGCTTCACGTGGATGAACCAGGTCTCGACGATCGGCTCGGCGGTCCTGGCCGCCTCGACGCTGCCGTTCCTGTGGAACGTCTACATCACGTGGCGCAACGCGCCCAAGGTCACCGTGGACGACCCCTGGGGCTACGGCGGCTCGCTCGAGTGGGCCACGAGCTGCCCGCCGCCGCGGCACAACTTCACGTCCCTGCCGCGCATCCGCTCGGAGCGCCCGGCGTTCGACCTGCACCACCCCGAGGTCGCCGCCATGGACCACGTGGAGCCCGAGGACCCGGGGCCGTTCGACTGGGCACCGCAGCGCGCCGGTGAGCGGGAGCTCGCCGAGGAGCGCATGGAGCGGGGGACGGGCGAGGAGCGGCAGTCCACGGCCACGGTGGTCGAGGACGACATCGACGACGTGCGTGCACGGCGCGAGGAGGAGGAGCGATGAAGATCGAGGCCAAGCTCTTCCTCTACGGCATCCTCTTCTTCATCCCCGTCGGGCTCGTCTACGCCTTCTGGAGCGACGGGGAGCCCGTCGGCACGGTCAGCATCCCGCTGGTCGGCGGCCTCGTCGGGATGATCGGTGGCTACTTCGCGCTCCTGGCGCGCAGGATCGACGCACGCCCCGAGGATGACGAGCTCGGTGAGATCGAGCAGGGCGCCGGCAACCAGGGCACGTTCAGCCCGTGGAGCTGGTGGCCGCTCGTCGTGGCGCTCGGCGGTTCGCTCGCGTTCCTCGCGATGGCCGTCGGCTGGTGGCTCATGGTCCCGGCCGTCGTGCTCGGCGTGATCGGGCTCGTCGGCTGGATGTTCGAGTTCTCCCGCGGACAGCACGCGCACTGATCGGACGGTCTGACCCCGCACCTCCGACCGGAGGTGCGGGCTCAGGCCGATCCGCCGCCGGTCATCCCCTCGAAGAGCCCGATCTCGTTGCCGTCCGGGTCGACAAAGGACGCCCACCAGCTGGTGTCGTCGATCGGCGTCCGCGCCGCCCGGACCTCACCGCCGAGCCCCGGGACCTGCGCCAGCACCGCGTCGATCGAGTCCACCTCGACATAGCTGCGGGGCGCGGTGAATCCGTCGCTGCGCGGTGCCAGGCCGCCGCCGCTGATCCCGTTCGGGGCCGACCACATCGGGTAGCCCTCGAAGCCGGGGATCTCGTTGATCTGCCAGCCGAACAGCGTCCCGTAGAACTGCGACGCCGCCTGCAGGTCGCCGACGGGGATGTCGATGTGCGTGATGTCTCCGTGCGCCATGTCCGTGCCTCCGCTCCCGCCGCCCCGGCGACGCCGCCCGGGCTGTCCGATCTGTCGCGTCCAGGCTAGGACCGGGGTCCGACATCCGTCACCCGTCGCCCGTCACGCCTGCGGCGGGTCCTCCCCGACGAGCCCGTCGATGGCCTCGCGGAACAGGTCCGCGTGGCCGAGGTGGCGCGCGTACTCGGCGTTGAGGTCCACCAGGAAGCGGCGCCGGTTGGGGTGCACGCCCCCGTCCCACTCGACGGCCCCGGGCTGGTCGAGGCCACCGTCGGCGGTGACGCGCGTCCACGCGGCGCGAGCCCGCTCGACCGCCTCCTGCCACCAGCGGTACAAGTCGGCGGGGGAGTCGTCGGCGGCGCTGCGCCAGTCGTACCCGGGCCAGTCGTCGGGGGTCGTGCGGCGCCACGGCTCGCCGTAGCCGCCCGCGCCCAGCCTGCGGGCGACGAAGTCGTCCTCGACGAACGTCATGTGCTTGACGAGGCCGGCGAGGGTCATCTCCGACGGAGGGAAGGCGCGGTGCAGCGCTTCCGCGTCGAGCCCGCCGACCTTCCAGGCGAAGGTGGCGCGCGTGCGCTCGAGCATGAAGAGCGCGAGCTCGACCTCGCCGGCGTCGGGGCCGGGCTCGTCGATGGTCGTGTCCAGCTGTGGGGTCCGCTGAGGCGTGGTGTCGGTCATACGAGCGACCGTAGGCTCGGTTCCGGACGTTCCGCTGCCGGTTCTTCGGCGGCGTCCGGGCGGACCACGCAGGGGAGGGCTGCATGAAGAGTCGCGACACCAGCCCCACGTCCCGGGCCCTGCTGGCGCTCTCCGAGCTGCACGACCGGCCGGGCGTCACCGCGGCGGAGCTGGCCGCCCGCCTGGGGGTGTCCGAGCGTGCGGTGCGCCGCTACGTCGCGGTCCTGCGGGAGGCCGGCCTCCCGGTGACGTCGGTGCGCGGCCCCTACGGCGGCTACCGGGTGGGGCGCGGTGTGCGGCTGCCGCCGCTCGTGTTCGGCGCCGAGGAGGCGCTCGGCCTCGTCATGGCGGTGCTGGACGGGCACCACGACGTGCGCGACCGGACCGACCCTGTCGGCTCCGCCCTCGACAAGCTGCTGCGCGCCCTCCCGGAGCCCGTCGCCGCGCAGGCCGCCGTGGTGCGCCGCTCGACGGCGGCCGCGCCCGACCGTGCGGCCGCGCGTCCCGACCCCGTCATCACCGCGACGCTCGTGCAGGCGTGCGCGGACCGTCGGCCCGTGCGCGTCGGGTACCGCTCGGAGTCGGGGCGGGAGTGGGAGGCCGACGTCGACGCGTGGTCGGTCGTCGTCCGGCACGGGCGCTGGTACCTCGTGTGCCGGCGGCACGACGGCGACGCCGTGCGCACCTACCGGGTCGACCGGGTGCACACGGTGCGGGAGCTGCCAGGGACGGCCGCACCGGCGCCGACGGCCGACCCCGTGGCCCTGCTGGAGGAGCACCTGGCCCAGGGGTGGGAGTACGACGTCGACGTCCTCGTCGATGCCGCGCACGCCGACGTCGTGCGTCGGCTGCCCGCCGGCCTCGGGCGCGCCGAGCCCGTCGGCCCGAGGACGACCCGCCTGGTCGCGACGACGAGCAACCCCGTCTGGTACGCGCAGCAGCTTGCCGCCGTTCCCGTGCCGTTCCGGGTCGTCGGCGGCCCGGAGCTGCGCGCGTGCGTCCGTGAGGTGGGCGTGCGGCTCACGGAGGCGGTGGGGGACGCCGGGTCGACGTCGCCCGCCTCGACCGACACCGGCGGGCGCGGCGCCACCGGACCGGCAGGTATCACGGACGTGGACGCCGACTCCTGAGAGATCGACGCGGGTCTCGCGTCGATGAAGGAGGTGCGCGTGCTCACACCGTTGCCGACCGACGCCGTGACCACCCGGCCGGCAGCGCCGGGCGCCGTGCGGTCGGGGACCGTTCCCGACCCCGCCTCGGACCAGCCGCAGCTCGCCGCACCCGTGGACGGGACGACGGGCTCCGGGCCTGCCTGACCGGATCCGTACCGCCGACGGGCCACTTCGCCGGACCCGGCCGTCGGGGGTGAGGACGACGACGGCCGCCCACCCGTGACGGGTGAGCGGCCGTGGTCGACGCCGGTGTGCGTCAGAGCGACGGGACGATGAGCCCGGCGGTCTGCGTGCGGGCCTTCGCGAAGCGCTCTGCGGCGTCGGCCCAGCTGACGATGTTCCACCACGCCTTGACGTAGTCCGCCTTGACGTTGACGTAGTCGAGGTAGAACGCGTGCTCCCACATGTCGAGGACGACGATGGGCACCAGGCCGAGCGGGAAGTTGCTCTGCTGGTCGTAGAGCTGGAAGATCGCGAGCTTCTGGCCGACGGAGTCCCAGCCGAGGATCGACCAGCCGGAACCCTGGATGCCGATCGCGTTGGCGGCGAAGTGCTTCTGGAACGCCTCGAACGAGCCGAAGAACTCGTCGATGGCCGCGGCCAGCTCGCCGGTCGGCTTGTCGCCACCGTCGGGCGAGAGGTTCTCCCAGAACACGGAGTGGTTGACGTGGCCGCCGAGGTTGAACGCCAGGTTCTTCTCGTGCAGGTTCACCGCGGCGAAGTCGTCCGCCTCGCGTGCCGCCGCGAGCTTCTCGAGCGCGGTGTTCGCGCCGGCGACGTACGCGGCGTGATGCTTGTCGTGGTGCAGCTCCATGATCCTGCCGGAGATGTGCGGCTCGAGCGCCGCGTAGTCGTACGGCAGGTCCGGGAGCGTGTAGTCGGCCATCTCATACCTCTCCTGCATCGGGTGGCGGCCGCCTCGGCGACCGCCCTGATACGCCGTCGCGGTGCCCGGCACGTGCTGCCGGACACCGCGAGCGGTCGTCTATCGGGTCAACCCTGGCCCAGGATCACGTGTTCCGCGCGTCATGACCCGTCTCATCCTGCGGGCGCAGGTGCGTGCCGCCGCCCGTCGGGGCGCCCTCGGCGAGCAGCTGCGCGGGCGCCTTCTCCTGGTCAGCGCCCAGCTCGTCGTGCTCGCCGTGCGAGTGCGCGGCCTCGAGCTCGGCCGGGGTGACGGGCTCGACACGGTCCTCGTAGAAGACCTGCGAGAGCCGCTGGCGGATGCGGTCGCGGCGGTAACCCGTGCGGCGCACCCCCCGCGAGTCCTCGGCGGGCTCGATCTCGATCGGTCGGATCGGGTCCTGCTGGACGCGCAGCCAGCGCTCGTGCTGGTCGAGGGGCTTGTGCACCTCGATGTACTCCCCGGACGCGAACCGCACGATCTGGCCGGTCTCGTGCCCGTGCAGCACCAGCTCCCGGTCCTTGCGCTGCAGGCCGAGGCAGATGCGCTTGGTGATGACGAACGCCGCCCACGGTGCCAGGAAGAACAGGAACCGGAACACCCACGTGATGTCGTTGATCGACAGGTCGAAGTGCGTCGCGATGATGTCGTTGGAGCCCGCCAGCACGAGGATGAAGAACGCCATGAGCAGCGAGACGCCGAACGCGGTGCGGAACGGCCGGTTGCGGGGCCGGTCGAGCACGTGGTGCTCGCGCTTGTCACCGGTCGCGAACGCCTCGATGAACGGGTAGAGCGCCAGCAGCATGAACAGCACGCCCGGGACGACCATCGCGGGGATGATCACGTTGAGCGACAGCGTGTACCCGTCGGGGCCGAACAGCACGTACTCGGTCTGCCCCGGCATGAGGCGCAACGACCCCTCGAGGAACAGCATGTACCAGTCGGGTTGGGCACCCGCGGACACGGGGGAGGGGTCGTACGGCCCGTAGTTCCACACCGGGTTGATCGACATCGTCGCGCCCATGAGCGCGATCACGCCGAACACGATGAAGAAGTAGCCGCCGGCCTTCGCCACGTAGATCGGGAACAGCGGGTAGCCCACGACGTTCGCGTTGGTGCGGCCCGAGCCGGGGTACTGCGTGTGCTTGTGCAGGACCACGAAGAACAGGTGCAGCGCGATGAGCGCGAGGATCAGTCCGGGCACCAGCAGGATGTGCACCGTGAAGAGCCTCGCGATGATGTCGTGCCCGGGGAACTCCCCGCCGAACACGAAGTACGACGCGTAGCTGCCGATGATCGGGACGGCCTTGATCACGCCGTCGGTGATCCGCAGGCCGTTGCCCGACAGGACGTCGTCCGGCAGCGAGTAGCCCGAGAACCCGGCCGCGAGGCCGAGGATCATGAGCACGAAGCCGACGACCCAGTTGAGCTCGCGCGGCTTGCGGAACGCCCCGGTGAAGAACACGCGCATCATGTGCGTCACGATCGCCGCGAGGAAGATCAGCGCCGCCCAGTGGTGGATCTGCCGCATCAGCAGACCACCGCGCACCTCGAACGACAGGCGCAGGGTCGACGCGAACGCCTCGGACATCTCGACGCCGTGCATCGTCGGCCAGGGCCCGTCGTAGTGGACCTCGGTCATGCTCGGGACGAAGAACATCGTGAGGAACACGCCCGAGATGAGCAGCGTCACGAAGCTGTACAGCGCGATCTCACCCAGCAGGAACGACCAGTGGTCGGGGAAGATCTTGCGCGCGAACTCCTTGACCGCGGTACCGATGCCGGTGCGCTGGTCCAGGTAGTCGGCGGTGGCGGCAGCCTTGCTGCCGCTCGGTGCGGTGGTGGCGCTCATCGCAGCCGCTCCCAGAAGCTCGGGCCGACGGGCTCGTGGAAGTCGCTCTGCGCGACCAGGTAGCCCTCGTCGTCGACGGTGATCGGCAGCTGGGGCAGCGGCCGCTTGGCGGGCCCGAACACGACCTTGGCGCTGTCGGCGACGTCGAACGTGCTCTGGTGGCAGGGGCACAGCAGGTGGTGCGTCTGCTGCTCGTAGAGCGCCACGGGGCATCCCACGTGGGTGCAGATCTTCGAGAAGGCGACGATGCCGTCGTACGACCAGCCCTCACCCTGCTCGGACTTGATGTCCCGCGGGTCGAGCCGGACCAGCAGGACGACGGCCTTGGCCTTCTCGTCCAGCGGTGCGTCGGTCTCGTCCAGGCCCTCGGGGATGACGTGGACGACCGAGCCGATCGTGACGTCGGCGGCCTTGATGGGGCGGCCCGTCGGGTCGATCGTGAGCTTCTTGTTCCTCGCCCACATCGTGTGCTTGAGCTTCGAGACGTTCCAGTCCTCGCCGACCTCGCCGATCAGCGGCAGCACGATCGTCAGGGGGAAGAGCGCGAGCGACGACACGAGCGCGCCCTTGAGCACACCGCGTCGGCCGATGGCCGAGTCCTTCACGCCCTCCTCGAGGACCTCGACGGCCGCTGCACGGGTCTCGTCCGAGCTGCGCTGCGCGTGGCGGTCCTCGGCCTTCTCGTGGTCGTTCATGAGCGACTTCGCCCAGTGCACGGCCGCGAGCCCGATGCCGAGCAGCGCGAACGCGAGTCCCAGCCCGAGGAAGAGGTTGGAGCGCCGCAGCGTCTCGGGCGAGTCGTCCAGCGGGAACGCGAAGTACGCGACGATGAAGCCGACGGTGCCGAGGACCGACACCGCGAACAGCGCCACGACCTGCCGCTCGGCCCGCTTGTCGGCGGCCGGGTCGACGTCGGAGCGCCGGGGGCGGTGCGGGCCGAAGCCCGGGTTCGGGAACCGACCGGGTGCGTCCTCGCCCTCGCGCAGGACGATGTCCGTGCCGGCGGTGTCGCCCGTCACGTGGTCGTCGTGGCCGCCGTGTCCGTGGGTGGTGCTCACGAGGACCTCGCTCCGATCCAGACTGCTGCGCCGATGAGAAGCCCCATGCCGACGACCCAGGCCCACAGGCCCTCGCTCACCGGTCCGAGGCTGCCGAGGTCCAGACCACCGGGGGTGGGCTCGCCCTGCAGGTCGAGGAACGCGATGATGTCGCGCTTCTCGTCCGGCGTCAGGGTGACGTCGTTGAAGACCGGCATCGACTGCGGCCCGGTGGTCATCGCCTCGTAGATGTGCGTGGGAGTCGTCTCCCACAGGTTCGGTGCCCACTTGCCCTGTGACAGCGCACCGCCCGCGCCGACGGCGTTGTGGCACATCGAGCAGTTGGTGCGGAACAGGGCCATGCCGTTGGCCGGGTCGCCCAGCGCCGGGTCGACCTGCTCGGCCGTGGGCACGGACGGGCCGGGGCCGAGGGAGGCCACGTAGGCGGCGAGCGCCGCGATCTGGTCCTCGTCGAACTGGACGGGCTTCGCGGGCGCCTGCGGACCGTTCATCTGCATCGGCATGCGACCGGTGCCGACCTGGAAGTCGACGGCCGCGGCACCGACGCCGACGAGCGACGGCACGACGTCCGTCCCCGTCGCGTCCGGCCCGTGGCAGGTCGCGCAGTTGGCCTGGAACAGCTTCTCACCGGTCTCGACCTCGTCCGCCGTGGCGGCCGCGGGAGCGGCGCCGGCGGACGTGGGGGACAGCACGGCGTACAGCGCGCCGGTGAGGAGCAGCGCCAGCAGGAGCAGCACGACCGGCGCACGCCGGTCATGCCTGCGGGCTGCGAGTGCCTTCACTGATCGGTCCTCGTCTCGCGTGTCTGGGGTGTGCGGATGGGGCGTTGCGCCGGTCCGCGTCGCGGACCGGTGGTCGTCATCGGACGAGGTAGATGACCGCGAACAGCGCGATCCAGACGACGTCGACGAAGTGCCAGTAGTACGAGGTGACGATCGCGGTCGTCTCCTCGTGGTGGGTGAAGCGCTTGGCGGCGAACGAGCGCCCGAGCAGGAACAGGAACGCGATGAGGCCGCCGACGACGTGCAGGCCGTGGAAGCCGGTCGTCAGGTAGAAGACCGAGCCGTACGGCGACGACGAGATCGTCAGTCCGTGCTCGACCAGCTCGGCGTACTCGAAGATCTGGCCGCCGATGAAGACAGCCCCCATGACGTACGTCAGGGTGATCCACTCGTTCATGCCCCAGCGCCAGAACTGCACGAGCGACCCGGAACGGACTGGCTGCAGCCGCTCGGCCGCCCACACGCCCATCTGGCACGTCACGGACGACAGCACCAGGACGGTCGTGTTCGCGAACGCGAACTCCAGGTTGAGCTTGGCGGTCTGCTCCGCCCACTCCTCCGGCACCGCTGCGCGCACCGTGAAGTACATAGCGAACAGCCCGGCGAAGAACATGAGCTCGCTGGCGAGCCACACGATGGTCCCGACCGACACAGGGTTCGGTCGGTTGACAGTCATGTGGGGGGCGGGGCGCGAGGCAGCCGTTGCGGTCGACACGTCCGTCATTATGGCTGACGAGCGGCCCGCATGGGCCGTTCGACCCACGTCGGCCGCTTGGGATATGTCACATCGTCACTTTCTCGTGACCAAGGGTGCCCACCGCGCGCTGCGGGACG
>Ga0233369_1000936_pt1 | contig 10420 bp, 9 predicted proteins | sample ElkDunMinimDraft_26_FD_191537 | JGI IMG/M metagenome (GOLD analysis project Ga0233369, IMG submission 191537) | Fecal eukaryotic communites from dung pellets of Tule Elk in California, USA - Elk Dung D16 | ecosystem: Host-associated > Mammals > Digestive system > Large intestine > Fecal | place... | reverse complement strand
TGCTGCGCCTGCGCGGGAGTGAGCACGTGCCCGCCCGAGCCGACCACGGTCTCCAGCCCGTCGGGCAGCGCCTGCGCCCACGCGCGCGCGTCCACGGCGTCGAGCGCGTCGAGCAGCTCGGCGTCGGCGGCCCCGACCTTCGCGAGGCGCAGGTTGTCCGCGAGCGACCCGACGAAGACGTGGTGCTCCTGCGTGACGAGCGCGACCTGGCGGCGCAGGTCCTCCAGGGGCAGGTCGACGAGCCGGACGCCGCCCGAGCGCACCGCCCCGGCGGTGGGCGGGTGGATGCCCGCGAGCATGCGCCCGAGCGTCGACTTGCCCGCGCCCGACGGCCCGACGACGGCGAGCCGCTCGCCCGGCTCGAGGTCGAGCGAGACGCCGTGCAGCACGGGGTGGCCCTCGCGGTAGGCGTACTCGACGTCGCGCGCGACCAGCCGGTCGCCCGCCGGGACGTCGTCGGTCGCCGTGCGGTCGCCCGGAACCTGGGAGACGCCGACGATGCGCGCGTACGACGCCGCGGCGACCTGGATCTCGTCGAGCCAGAAGATGAGGTTCCACACGGGCCCGGCGAGCTGGAACGCGTACGTGGTGATCGTCGCGACCGCACCGAGCGTCGTCTGACCCTGCGACAGCAGCCACGCGCCCCACACGAGCGCGGCGACGGGCGCGATCGCGATCGCGAGGTCGATGCCCGGGAACAGCACGGTCCGCAGCCCGAGGGTGTACCGCTCCGCCTCGAACGCCTCCGTGAGGTCGGCGCGCACGCGCGCCCTGCGGCGCTCCGTGAGCGAGAGCGCGTCGACCGTCCGTGCGCCCTCGACGCTCTCGGTGATGGTGCCGTTGAGCGTCGCGTACGCGGCGGCCTCGCGCTGGTAGCCCGCGCTCGCGCGCCGCAGGTACCAGCGCGAGACCACGACGAGCAACGGGACGCCGACGAACAGCGCCAGCGCCACGAGCGGCGCGACGACCACCGCGGCGACGACCGTGAGCACGAGCGTCACGACGGCGACGAGGAGCTGGGGGACCCCGAACCGCACCGCGTGCTGGATGCGGTCGACGTCGTTCGTCGTGCGCGCGACGAGGTCGCCCGTGCCCGCGCGCTCGACGGTCGACAGCGGGAGCGACGTCACGGTCTCGACGAGGTCCTCGCGCAGCTCGGCGAACACGGTCTCGCCGAACACCATCGAGATGCGCTGCGCGTACCGGCGCAGGACCGCCTGGGCGACGACGGCCACGGCCCCGACGACGACCACCGTCGTCACGTAGGACGACGTCGTGCCCTCGGTGACCGCGTCGACGAGCCGGCCGAGCAGCCACGGCCCGACGAGCCCGGCGACGGCGGCGAGCGTGTGCAGCACGGCGATGAGCGTGAAGGTGGCGCGGTGCCGGGCGAAGAGCCGCCCGGCGGCGGCGCGGACGGCGGGGCCGTCGGCGACGGGGAGCCTCATGCCTGTCCTCCTTCGGACGCGGTGCCGGTGAGGGCGGGGGAGTCGTCGAGCGAGCGTCCGACGACGCGCAGGTAGCGCGCGGCGTCGTCGTCCGGGCCCGTTCCCGCCGCGTGGGCGCGGTCGACGAGCGCGCGGTGCGTGCCGCGCGCGGTGACGCGCCCGCCCTCGAGGAGGAGCACCTCGTCGACGTGCTCGAGGACGAGCGGCGACGCGGTGACGACGAGCGTCGTGCGCCCGCGCCGGGCCTGCGCGAGGCTCGCCGCGATCCTGGCCTCGGTGTGGGCGTCGACGGCGCTCGTCGGCTCGACGAGGACGAGGACCTCGGGGTCGGTGAGGAGGGCGCGCGCGAGCGCGACGCGCTGGCGCTGGCCGCCCGAGAGCGAGCGACCCTTCTCCGGGAGCTCGCCCGCGAGCCCGTCGGGCACGGAGTCGAGCACGTCGTGGGCGTCGGCCGTCGCGACGGCGGCGAGCACCTCCGCCTCGGTCGCGGTGCCGCGCGCGTCGAGCTCGTCGCGCAGCGTGCCCGAGAAGAGCTGCGGCGTCGCCTCGGCGACGACCACGCGGCGCCGCAGCGCGTGCTTGTCGAGGTCGGCGAGCAGGGTCCCGCCGAGCCGGACCGGCGTGGCGGCCTCCGCGGCGTCGTCGAACCGGCCCAGGCGTGTCGCGACGGCCGCGGACGCGTCCGGGTCGGACGACACGAGGGCGACCACGCGGCCCGGCTCGAGCACGAGACCGCTCGTCTCGTCCACGAGCGTGCTGCCCTCGGGCGGCATGGGCGCGCTCGCCCCGGTCGCGCCCGCGGCGGGCTCGACGGCGAGGACGCGCACGATCTTGCGCGCCGCGACGTGCGCGCGCGTGGCGATGTTGAGCATCTGCGTGGCGACCTGCAGGGGCCAGCCGAGGAAGGCCGCGTACCCGTAGAACGCGACGAGCTGGCCGGGCGTGATGTCGCCGCGCAGCGCCGCCGTCGCGCCGAGGTAGACGACGAGCACGACGAGCAGTCCCGGCAGGAGCACCTGGAGGGCGTCGAGCGTGGCCTGCGTGTGCGCGACCTTCACGCCGGCCTCGCGCACCTTCTGCGACTGGCGCGCGTAGCGTCCCACGAACACGCCCTCGCCGCCGATGCCGCGCAGGATGCGCAGGCCGGACACGGTGTCGGCGCCGAGCGTCGTGAGCCGGCCCTGCGCCTCGCGCTGCGCGGCCTGGCGCTGCTGCAGGGGCTTGACCAGCAGCGCGAGCGCGGCGGCGACCACGGGCAGGCCCAGCACGACCACGAGCCCGAGCTGGAGCGACGTCGAGAGCATGATCACGGCCACGACGACGTACGCGCCCAGCGCCCCGAGGAACTGGCCCATCATCGAGAAGAGCTGGCCGACGCGCATCGCGTCGCTCGCGACGGTCGACACGACCTCGCCCGTCGGCAGCTCCTCGGTGATCGCGTCGCCCGAGCGCGCGGTGACGTCGCCCACGAGCTGCGACGTCGTGAGCGCGGAGCGCAGCCAGTTCGCGATGTCGAACCGGTGCTGCGTGACCCCCGTGACGACGATGCCGAGACCGAGCGCGAGCAGGAGCCCCGCCCAGCGCCACAGGTCCGCGCCGAACCCCGCGGAGAGCCCCTCGTCCAGCGCGCGTCCGAGGATGTACGGCTGCAGCGCCTGGCACGCGAAGTTGACGAGCCCCAGCAGCACGGACGCGGCCAGAACCGTCCGCTGCCGGCGCGCGAGCCAGAGCAGGTAGCGCGTCGGGCCGCGCAGGTCGGGGGTCCCCGGGTCGGGGAGGGGAAGGGGGCGCACGGTGTTCTACCCTAGGTTCGGCGCCCGACACGCGGCGACGCTTTAACCCGCCGCGACCGCGCCCGCCACCGCGCGCGGCCGGGACCGCCGCGATCGTCTCGCCCCGGAGTGAGGAACGTCTCCATGACCACGCAGGACCCCGCCACCCCGACGGCCGCACCGGCGCCCGCGCCGAGCGCCGAGGCCGCGCGCACCGCGATCCGCAAGGCGCGGGGCGCTCTCGCCCGCTACCGGGTCCTCGCCGTCGTCACCGGCGTCATGCTGCTGGTCCTGTGCGTCGAGATGCTCGTCAAGTACGGCGTCGGCGCGTTCGTCGACGTCGACCCGGTGATGCGCTACGTGTCGTGGATCCCGTTCGCGCACGGCTGGATCTACGTCGTCTACCTCGTCACGGTGCTCGACCTGTGGTCCAAGATGCGCTGGGGCTGGGGCCGGCTCGCGACCATGGTCCTCGCGGGCGTCGTGCCGGTCATGTCGTTCGTCCTCGAGAAGAAGGTGCACGCCGAGGCGGAGGCCAAGCTCGCCGCGCTGGAGGAGCAGTACGCGTCATGACGGCGCGGCTCGCACCCCTCGTGGCCCCCGGCCCCGCGCTCACCGCGTCCGAGCTGGAGCGCTACGCGCGCCACCTGGCCCTCCCCGGCGTCGAGCCCGAGGGGCAGCGCCGGCTGTCCGCCGCCCGGGTGCTCGTCGTCGGTGCGGGCGGGCTCGGCAGCCCTGCGCTCCTCTACCTCGCCGCCGCGGGCGTCGGCACCATCGGCATCGTCGACGACGACACCGTCGACACGTCGAACCTCCAGCGCCAGGTGATCCACGGCGAGCCCGACGTCGGACGTCGCAAGGTGGACTCCGCACGGTCCACGATCGCCGACGTCAACCCGCACGTCCGCGTCGTCGAGCACGCTGTGCGGCTCGACGCCGACAACGCCCTCGACCTGCTGCGCGACTACGACCTCGTGCTCGACGGCGCCGACAACTTCCCCACGCGCTACCTCGTCTCCGACGCGGCCGAGGTCCTCGGCCTCCCGGTCGTGTGGGGCTCGATCTACCGCTTCCAGGGCCAGGTGAGCGTCTTCTGGAGCCGTCCCCGGCTCGCGGTGCCCGACGGCGGGTCGCGCCAGGACGCCCCGGTCGCCGACGCGCCGGTCCCGGACGAGCAGGACGCGCGCGGCGTGACCTACCGCGACGTGTTCCCGGTCCCGCCGCCGCCCGGCGCCGCGCCCGACTGCGCGACCGGCGGCGTCCTCGGCGCGATGTGCGGGACCGTCGGCTCGGTCATGGCGACCGAGGCGATCAAGCTCGTCACCGGCGCAGGCACGACCCTGCTCGGACGCCTCGCGGTCTACGACGCGCTCGACCTCACGTGGCGCCAGCTCACCGTCCGACCCGACCCGACGCGCGAGCCCGTCACCGCGCTGCTGCCCGGCGACGACGCGTACGCCGCGTTCTGCGGCCTCGCCCCGGCGACCTCGGGCGCGACGCCGGCGGAGGGCGAGCGCGACGTCACCGCGCGCGCCGCCGCCGCGCTCCTGGGCGACGCGACCTCGACGCCGTACCTGCTCGACGTGCGCGAGGACTGGGAGGCGCAGGTGCGCCCGCTCCCGGGCGCGACGCTCGTCCCGAGCGGGGCGTTCCTCGGCGCGGCGGGCGGCCCCGACGCCGCGACGGCTCTCGCCGAGCTGCCCGTCGACCGGCCCGTGCTCGTCGTGTGCGCTGCCGGTGCCCGCTCCGCCCGCGTCGCGGACGTCGCCCGCGCGGCCGGCGTCGACGCGCGCTCCGTCGTCGGCGGCGTCCCGGCGCTCCTCGCGGAGCTCGCCACGTCCTCCTCGGCGGCGCAGGCACCCGGTACCGCGGGCTAGCGGCGCCACGGACGGGCGGTACGATCGACCACCCGGTCGGCCGTACCGGTCCGGGTGGGAGGTTCCATGGTCGAGGGGCGCCAGACGCGCAACACGGAACGCACGCGGCGCGCGGTCCTGGACGCGGCCACCCAGGTCATCCTCGAGAAAGGGACCGCGGTGACGCTGGCCGAGGTCGCCGCGGCGGCCGGAGTGTCCAAGAGCGGCCTCATCCACCACTTCGGCAACCGGGACCAGCTGTTCGTCGCCGTCGTGAAGGACGTGTCCGAGCAGTTCCGGGACGCCGTTCTCGCACAGGTCGACCTGGCGGAGAACCATCCCGGCAAGATGCTCCGCGCCTACGTGCGCGCGCTGTGCGCAGGGAGCGTGGACGCCGCTGCCGCACGCGACCTCACCTCGGCCTCGAACTGGAACGGCCTGTACGCGATCCCCGCCGTCGCGGCGGTCTTCGACGAGTACAACGCCTGGTGGAGCGAGCAGCTCGCCCAGGACGGGCTCGGTGCCGAGCGGATCCAGATCGTGCGCAGGGCCGCCGAGGGTGTCGCGGCCGCGGCCCTGCAGGGTGACGAGGACGAGGCGAGCATCGCGGCCGCGCGACGCCGGCTGCTCGAGCTCGCGACCGACGGCACCTTCAGCCCTCCTCTCTGACCACCGGGGTCTTCCACGTCCCGTCGCAGGACGCGAGCCCCGCAGCGCGTGTCCGTCGCGCGCCTCGACCGCTGATCGCTGATCGCTGATCGCTGATCGCTGATCGCTGACCGCTGACCGTCGACCGCGTGCGCGACGCGGTCGCCCGGGCTCTGGCCCCTCGCGCCCGGCGTCGTCTCCTCTCGCCCTGCCTGGTGAGCGCTCGTCCTCCCGTGCCGATCGACTGGTCGGAATAACCGACTGTAGGGTCCGTTAGTTTCTCTGTCACCACCTCTGGGACATCGACAGGTCGAGTCGACGCGAGGAGATTCCCCATGAACGGCGCCCTTCCCCGGGCCACCACCAGGACCTGGCTCGGACTTGCCGTGCTGGTCCTGCCGCTGCTGCTGATCACGATCGACGGCACCGTCCTGATCCTGGGTCTGCCCGCGATCTCGGCCGAGCTGAGCCCGACCGGCATCGAGCAGCTGTGGATGATCGTCGTCTACTCGCTCGTCCTCGCGGGGCTGCTCGTGGCGATGAGCACGAGGCGTCGCTCTGGTTGCTGCCGCAGGCGGTCCTCGCGGCCGGCGCGGCGTTCGTCGCGGCCGTGCTGGTCCAGCGCGTGCTCCCCGCCTACGTCATCGCCGCGGGGCTCCTCATCGCCACCGGGGGGTTCGCCCTCACGCTGTTCCTGTCGCCGTCCTCGAGCCCCGCGCTCGTCGCGGCGTCGCTCGCGCTGGTGTCGCTCGGCGCCGGGATGGCGCTCGCCCTGAGCAACGACGTCATCATGAGCTCCGTGCGGCCGGAGCGCGCCGGCCAGGCGGCCGCCACGTCGGAGACCGCCTACGAGCTCGGCACGACCCTGGGCACCGCGGTGCTCGGCGGGGTGCTGGTCGCCTGGTACTCGCGGGCCGTCACGGCCGGCACCGACGTGCTCGACATCCCGTCGAGCCTGGCCGAGCGCGCGTCGTCGACCATGGCGGAGGCCATGCTGGTCTCGGCCGAGGTCGGGGGCAGCACGAGCTCCGCGGTCCTCGGGATCGCCAGGGACGCCTTCACGGACGCGATCGTCGTCACCGGGGTCGCCGGCGCGGCGGTCATGGCCCTCACCGCCGTCTGGGCCGTGAGCACGCTCCGCGGCGCGGCTGCGGACGCCGACCTGGCCGCCGAGCACGAGCACGAGCCCCGCTGACACCGGGCGGTTCCCCGAGCGGGTGCTCGGCCCGCCCGGTTGACCGCGGAGCCGGAACAGGGTGTTGTGTGGACCTGCGAGGCAACACCGGTGAGCGTCGGAGAAGAGGAAAGATGCGTCCGTTCCTGGACAAGACGGTGCCCGAGGTCTGGCAGTCGGCCTCGGCGCTCTCCACGGTGGTGCGAGAGGCCGCCGCCGAGCGCGGGCTCTCGGTGGTCGAGTCGGAGCTCATCAAGGTGCGGGCGTCACAGCTCAACGGGTGCGCGTTCTGCCTGGACCTGCACTCGCGCGAGGCCAGGGCCGCCGGGATCCGGCAGCAGATGCTGGACCTGCTGCCGGCCTGGCGGGAGACCGACGAGTTCGACGAGCGGGGCAAGGCGGTGCTCGCGGTGGCGGAGGCGGCGACCGTCCTGCCCCTGGGCGAGAGGTCCGTCGTCGAGCTGACCCGCGCGCGCACGGTCCTCGGCGAGGACGCCTTCGTGGCGGCCGAGTGGGTCGCGGTCGCGATCAACATGTACAACCGGATCTCCATCCTCAGCGGGCACCCGGTGCGTCCGCGCGACGGGGACGGGAAGGTCGTCCGGCGCGCGCCCTGACGGGCGGTCGGGGCTCGGCGGTCGCGGCCCGGCGTGCCGAGCTCGGCGAGGGGCGGGCCCCGGTGGTCAGAGGGCGAGGTCGAGGCGGCCCTCCGGGGACGAGCTGGCGAGGGCACCCTCGCGGCGGGGGATCCGGCCGGCGCGCGCGGCCAGACGGCCCGACTCGACGGCGAGACGCATGGCACGCGCCATGCGGACCGGGTCGGCGGCGCGTGTCACGGCGGTGGCGAGCAGCACGCCGTCGCACCCGAGCTCCATGGCCAGGGCCGCGTCCGACGCGGTCCCGATCCCCGCGTCGAGGATCACCGGCACGCGCGCTGCGGCCGCGATCGCCTCGATGTTGCGTGGGTTGAGGACGCCGAGGCCTGAGCCGATGGGCGCCCCGAGCGGCATGACCGCGGCGCACCCGACGTCCTCGAGGCGGCGCGCGAGGATCGGGTCGTCGTTGGTGTAGGGCAGCACGACGAACCCGTCGCGCACCAGCTGCTCGGCCGCCTCGACCAGGCCGAGCGGGTCGGGCAGGAGCGTGACGTCGTCGGCGATCACCTCGAGCTTGACCCACTCGGTGCCGCACGCCTCGCGCGCGAGGTGCGCGGTGAGGACCGCCTCGCGCACGGTGAAGCAGCCGGCGGTGTTGGGCAGGGCGCGGATGCCGAGACGGGCAAGGAGCGCCCAGATCCCGGCGTCGGGGCTTGCCTCGCCGCCCGCGCGCACGGCCACCCGCCGCATCGCGACGGTGGTCAGGGCGGTGCCGGACGCGACGAGCGCGTCCTCGAGCGTGAGCAGGTTCGCGGCCCCGCCGGTGCCCATGACGAGGCGCGAGCCGATCGTCGTGCCGGCGATCACGAGCGGGTCCTCGGCGACGTCCTGCGCGGTCGCCCGGCCGGGAGCGGGATTGTGCAGCGTGGTCACGGGTCCTCCTCAGCCGCCCTGGACGGCGGCGACGATCTCGATGCGGGCGCCGGGCACGACGGCGGTCGTCGCCCAGGACCCGCGCGGCACGACGGCGTCGTCGAGCGCGACCGCGACGCCCTGCGGCGTCCCGTCCGCGACGTACCGGGGGACGAGTGCGGCGACGAGCTCCTCGAGCCCGGTGCCGGGCTCGAGCGTGCGGGGCTCGCCGTTCACGGTGACCTCGACGGTCGGTGCGTGGTTCAGGGGTCTCACCTCGGTGTCGTGGTGTGCAGGGCGGGTGCGGCGAAGCGGTGGGCGCGGGCCGGGTCGAGCGCGGCTGCGGCGTCGGGCGGGAGCCCGGCCCCGGTGAGCCCGGCGACCACCGCGTCGGCGGTGAGCGGCGCCAGCAGGATGCCGTTGCGGCCGTGACCGGTCGCCACGTGCAGCCCGGGGACGGCGGTCGCGCCGACGAGCGGCAGGTTGTCGGGCGTCGCGGGCCGCGCGCGCGGGGTCACGTCGACGAGCGCCGCCTCGTCGATCCCGGGCAGCAGGGCGCGCGCGTCGCGCAGCAGGGCGAAGACGCCGCCCGCGGTCGCGCGGCGGTCGTCGGGGTTCTCCTCGGTGGTCGCGCCGACGACGATCTCCCGGTGCCCGGCCCGCGGCCCGTCGGCGGCGACGGCGCGCGGCACGACGTACACCGGCCGGCCCTGCACCACGCCCCGCACGACGTGCTCGAGCGCGAGGTCGGGACCCGCGTCGAGACGCAGGGTCTGGCCCTTCACGGGTCGCGTCGGCACGTCGACGCCCGGCACGTCGCGGAGCAGCGCACCCGACTCCCAGCCCGCCGCGACGACGACAGCCCCGGCCGCGTGGAGGCGACCGCCGTCGTCGTGCACCCCGACGACGTGCCCGGCGGGATCACGCTCCAGCCGGGTCGCGGCGGCACGCACGACGACGGCCCGCGCCCCGTGGCGCGACGCGTCGCCCGCCGGGTCGGCGAGCGCGGCGAGGAGCGCGGCGTGGACCGCGCGCGGGTCGACGGCGTGGTCGGCGGGCGCCCAGGCCGCTCCTGCGACGCGCGGGCCGAGGTAGGGCTCGCGGCGGCGCGCCTCGACGACGGTGAGCTCGTGCGACGCGAGGCCGTGCGCCGCGTGCAGGGCGAGGAGGCGGCGCACGAGCGCGAGGTCGTCGGCGTCGTACGCGAGCGTGAGGGTGCCCGCCGTGCGCAGCCCGACGTCGGCCCCCGTCGCGGCGCGCAGGTCGGCCGCGAAGCCCGGCCACAGCGCGCCCGCGGCCAGGTGGAGCCGGAGCGCGTCGTCCTCGCCGAAGTCGGCCTCGGTCACCGGGGCGAGCATCCCCGCCGCGGCGTGGGTCGCACCGTCGCCCGGTGCCGGGTCGAGGACGGTGACGGTCAGGCCGGCACGCGCGGCGCGCCACGCCACGGCGAGGCCGACGATCCCGCCGCCCACGACGACGAGGTCGCGCGCGCCGTCGGGCACCTCGCCCTGCGGCGGCACGACGGCGGCGCTCGCGGACGGCGGACGGCCCGCCGGTGACGGAGGGCCAGAGGGGTGCATGTGCGCTCCCTTCGCTGGCATGACCCAGATCAGGTTCGACGGTCGGCTCCTACGCCCTCTCAGCCCCGTGCGGGGCTCCCGTGCTGTCGGCCACAGTACCGCGTGCACCGGGCGCGCCGCGGCTAGGCTCCGGCGGGTGAGCACCGAGACCTCCTCGACCCCCGTGGCACCTGCCGTGCCGGACGCGGCCGCCGTGCGCGCCCGCCTCGCCGACGCGCGCCTCTACCTGTGCACCGACGCGCGCGAGGACCGCGGCGACCTCGAGGACTTCCTCCGGGCAGCGCTCGCAGGCGGCGTCGACGTGGTCCAGCTCCGCGACAAGACGCTCGACGTCGCGCGCGAGCTCGAGCTCCAGGAGCTCGTGGCGCGGGTCGCGACGGAGCACGGCGCGCTCTGGGCCGTGAACGACCGTGCCGACGTCGCGCGGCTCGCGG
>Ga0233369_1000934_pt1 | contig 10461 bp, 10 predicted proteins | sample ElkDunMinimDraft_26_FD_191537 | JGI IMG/M metagenome (GOLD analysis project Ga0233369, IMG submission 191537) | Fecal eukaryotic communites from dung pellets of Tule Elk in California, USA - Elk Dung D16 | ecosystem: Host-associated > Mammals > Digestive system > Large intestine > Fecal | place... | reverse complement strand
CGAGGTCGATCATGCGTCCAGGGTACCCAGAAGCAGCGCTACCGGAAACCGTTCACGACTGTGCGCTGGACGTGCACGATGCTGCCGATGCACGCTCGATCCATGCCCTTGCGCCCGTCGCTCCTCGCCACGCTCGTCGCGGTGATCTGGGGAGTGAACTTCGTCGTCATCGACCTCGGCCTCGGCGACATGCCGCCGACGCTGTTCGTCGCCCTGCGCTTCGCCGTCGTGCTCGTCCCGGCGGTCTTCCTCGTGCCCCGCCCCCGGGCCCGCGCGCGCGACGTGCTGCTCGTCGGGGTGTTCATGAGCCTCGGGCAGTTCGGGCTCCTGTACACCGCGCTCGCGCTCGGCATGCCCGCCGGCCTCGCGTCGCTCGTGCTCCAGGCGCAGGTCGGTCTCACCGTCGTGTTCGCCGCCGCGGCGCTGCGCGAGGTGCCGACGCGCGCCCAGCTCGCCGGGGTGCTGGTCGGCGCGGCGGGGCTGGTCGCCGTCGGCGTCGGGCGCTCCGCGTCGACACCGGCGCTCGCGTTCGTCGTGACGCTCGCCGCTGCGGGGTCGTGGGCGGTGGGGAACGTGATCGCCCGACGTGCCGGGAGTCGCCGTGACCAGAGCTCCACCCCGGCGGACCGGGGTTCTCCCTCGCGCCGGCCCGGGCTGGACGGGCTGTCGATGACGGTCTGGTCGGCGCTCGTCGTGCCGGTCCCCATGCTCGGCCTGTCGCTCGCGATCGACGGCCCGGACGCCGTCGGGCACGCTCTCACCCACCTGACGCTCGCCCCCGTGCTGTCGACGCTCTACACCGCGTGGCTCGCGAGCCTCGTGGGCTACGGGATCTGGAACACGTTGCTCGCGCACCACCCGGCGTCCGCGGTGGTGCCGTTCACGATGCTCGTACCGCCCGTCGGGATGCTCGCCGCCTGGCTCGTGCTCGACGAGGTGCCGAACGCGGCCGAGCTGACGGGCGGCGTCGTGCTCCTGCTCGGCGTCGCGACCACCACGGGCGTCCTGCGGCGCCGGGCAGGACGGCGTCGGGCGGCAATGCACCCGCGGCCCGCCGAGCCCGGGCCTCCCGGGCACCCACCCGCCGAACCCGGGCCTTCCGGGCACCCACGGGCGGATGTGGCAGGTAACCCCGGGTTCGGCAGCGACCCGGACGCGACACGCGCCCGTTCGCGCTGACAGGACGGCCCCTGCGGGGGTTCGATGAAGGTCCGGGGACGTCAGAGACGCGAGGGGGCCTCTCATGAGCCAGACCGCGGGTGACACGCAGGAGCAGCAGCCACAGCCAGGGCTCAAGCGGGTCATGGGGCCCAAGCTCCTGCTGCTCTTCATCGTCGGGGACATCCTCGGCACGGGCGTCTACGCGCTCACCGGTCAGGTCGCGGGCGAGGTGGGCGGGGCGGCCTGGCTGCCGTTCCTGCTCGCGTTCGCCGTCGCGACGATCACGGCGTTCTCCTACCTCGAGCTCGTCACGAAGTACCCCAGCGCCGCGGGCGCCGCGCTCTACACGCACAAGGCGTTCGGCGTCCACCTGCTGACGTTCGTCGTCGCGTTCATGGTCATGAGCTCCGGCATCACGTCGGCGTCGACGGCGTCCAACGCGTTCGCGGGGTTCGTCTCGGACGGCTTCGGGCTGGGCCTCGAGACGGGCGGCACGGGCCGGCTCGTCATCGCGATCGGGTTCATGACGCTCGTCGCGCTCGTCAACATGCGAGGCGTCGGGGAGAGCGTCAAGGCGAACGTGGTGCTCTCGCTCGTCGAGCTGTCGGGCCTGCTGCTCGTGATCTTCGTCGGGCTGTGGGCGGCGACCCAGGGTCGCGCCGACTTCTCGCGCGTCGTCGTCTTCGAGAGCGCGGACGACAAGAGCGTGTTCCTCGCCGTCACCGCCGCGACGACGCTCGCGTTCTTCGCGATGGTCGGGTTCGAGGACTCCGTGAACATGGCCGAGGAGTGCACGAACCCCGTGCGCGACTTCCCGCGCGTGATGCTCACGGGCCTGTCGATCACGGGGGTCATCTACGTGCTCGTCGCGATCACGGCCGTCGCGCTCGTGCCGGTCGGCGACCTCGTGGACGACTCCAAGGGCTCCGCGCTCACCCAGGTCGTCGCGACCGGGGCTCCGAACCTCCCGTTCGGCACGATCTTCCCGTTCATCGGGATGTTCGCCGTCGCGAACTCCGCCCTCATCAACATGCTCATGGCCTCGCGCCTGCTCTACGGCATGGCGAACCAGGGCGTGCTGCCGCGCGCGTTCGGCCTGGTGCACCCGTTCCGCCGCACGCCGTGGGTGTCGATCCTCGTCACGACGGCGATCGCGTTCGCGCTCATCGTCTACGTCGTGCGCCAGTCGGGCACCGAGGGCGGGGCGAACGCGGTCGCGCTGCTCGGCGGGACGACGTCGCTGCTCCTGCTCGTCGTCTTCACGATCGTCAACGTGGCGCTGCTGGTGCTGCGCCGCGACCACGTCGACCACGCGCACTTCCGCACCCGGACCTGGCTCGCCGTGCTCGGCGCGCTGACCTGCGCCTATCTCGCAGGGCCCTGGGCGCGCAGCGCGGACCAGCAGGAGCAGTACGTCATCGCGGGCGCGCTCGTGGCCCTCGGCATCGTGCTCTCGTTCGTCACGTGGCTGTACAACCGCGCGGTGCGCCACCGGCAGATCGCGTTCTCCGACGTCGCCCGGCTCGAGGACGACGTCGACGAGAAGTGAGCCGAGCCCCGGGCGGAACCGCCTATCGTTCGCGACATGACCGGACGAACGGATGACGCAGCGCGGCCAGGCCCCCGCCCGCAGCACGTCGGCCCGGCCGACGTCCTCGCGTTCCTCTGCGAGCTCGCGCTCCTCGCGCTGCTCGCCGTGGTGGGTTGGCGGCTGGGTGCCGCGGCGGACGCCGCGACCGCGGCGCGCGTCGTGCTCGGCGTCGCCCTCGCCGTCGTCGTGCCCGGGCTCGCCGTCGTCGTGTGGGGCCGCTGGCTCGCGCGCACGGCCGAGCGGCGGCTCCCCCAGCCGTGGCGCCTCGACCTGCAGATCGCGCTGTTCGTCGCGGCCGGGCTGGCGATCGCGGGCGTCGGCCTCGTGTGGTGGGGCGTGGGCCTCGCGCTCGTCGGCACGACGGCGTTCGCCCTCGCCCGGGACCGCTGACCCGGGGAGGGCGGACGCCGCCGGTCCGGTCAGGCCGAACGCTGCCGCGTGCGGAAGGCCAGCGTCGCGAGCCGGCCCACGACGAGCGCCGCGAGCGCGAGCAGCCCGAGCCTGCCCCACACCACACCCCAGTCGGGCGACGCCGCGAGCGCCTCGCGCCCGGCGACGACGGCCCAGTCGAACGGGTTGTACCGTGCGACGTCCGCGACCCAGTCCGCCGACAGCCGCGTGTCCATCACCGCCGACGACAGGAACATGAGCGGCAGCGTGACGAGCTGCGAGATGCCGATGAGCGCCTCCTGCTGCCCGGTGAGCAAGGCCGTCGCGTTGCTCAGCGCGGAGAACAGCGCGGTGAGGAGCACGACCGCGAGGAGCAGCGCCAGGACGCCCAACGCCGTCTCGGCGGGCGTGCTGCCGAACCGTGCGCCGCACAGCCACGCGACCGCGAGCACGACGAGCGCCTGCCCGACCGCGACGACGGCCTGGTAGACCATCGTCGACGCGACGAGGGCTCCGCGCGACGTCGGTGACGTGAGGAAGCGGTCCATGACACCGCGGTCCATGTCCTGCACGAACGCCGTGCCGGCCCACGCGGCGCCGAACATCGCCGTCATCATGACGACGCCCGGGGTGATGAACTCGAGGTAGCTGCCGGCCGCGGAGAACCCGGGGATCTCGACGACGGAGCGGAAGAGCTGGCCGAACAGCAGCAGCCAGATCATCGGCTGCACGAGGTTCATGACCAGGAACACGGGGATGCGCGCGCCCTGGCGCAGCGCCCGGGCGGTGAGCAGCCCGGTGTGCACGACGGCGGTCACGCCGCCACCCCCGCAGCCGTCGCCTCGGTGTCGTCCCCGGCCGAGGAGCCGGGCGCGTCCGACTGCGCGGCCGCGAACGTCCGCCCCGTGCGCCGCAGGTAGACGTCGTCCAGGCTCGGACGGGCGAGCGTCGCCGACGCCACGGGGACGCCCGCGGCGTCGAGCGCCGCGAGGACGGCGGGCAGCGCGGCGGCGCCGGACTCCGCCCGGGCGCGCAGCGTGCGGCCCCGCAGGTGGACCTCGCGCACGCCTGAGCACGCGCGCACCGCATCGGTGACCCGGTCCGCGAGGGCGGGGCCGGCGTCGGGCACGAGCTCTCCGGGCGGGCCGGCCGAGCCGGCGGCGGGGGCGGGGGCGGCGAGCTCGACGACGATCCCGTCGCCACGCAGCTCGTCCTTCAGCGCGTCGGGCGTGCCGGCGACCACCACGCGCCCGCGGTCGACGATCGCGACGTTCGCCGCGAGGCGGTCCGCCTCGTCCAGGTAGTGCGTGGTGAGGAGGACCGTCATGCTCTCGACCGCGGTCATGCGCTCGATCTCGGCCCACATCCCGGCCCGTGCCTCCGGGTCGAGCCCGGTGGTCGGCTCGTCGAGGAAGAGCACGCGAGGGCTGTGGACGATCCCCATCGCGACGTCGAGCTTGCGCGCCATCCCGCCGCTGTACGTCCGGACGAGACGGTCGGCCGCGTCCGCGAGCGCGAAGCGGTCGAGCAGCTCGGCGGCGCGCGTGCGGGCGGTGCGCGCGCCGAGGCCCTGGAGCCGACCCGCGAGGACGAGGTTCTCCCGTCCGGTGTCCAGGGGGTCGGTCACGGGCTTCTGCGCGACGTACCCGATCGTGCGTCGCACGCGTTCGGGGTCGCGTGCGACGTCGATCCCCGCCACGTGGGCGGTGCCGGCGTCGGCGCGGCTGAGCGTGGTGAGGATCCTGGCGGTCGTGGACTTGCCGGCGCCGTTGGGGCCGAGCAGGGCGAAGACCGTGCCTGCGGGGACGGCGAACGAGAGGCCGTCGAGCGCGGGCACGGGCGGGCGGCCGCGACCGCCCGGGTAGGTCTTGCGGAGGTCGACGGCGGCGATCGCCGTCTCCTGCGCACTGGTTCGGGTGGATGGCACGGGTGGGCTCCTTCGGTCAGGAGCCGTCTCGCCGGGGTGCGGCTCACCCACGCGGCTAGCATGGGTGAGCCCTGGGTGACTGTTGACGCAGGTGTTCCCGTGGAGAGATCGGCGGGACGACTCGGGCTCGGTGGTCCGGGTGTTGGCGCACCCGGGCCACCGCTCTTCTTCGGCCCGGTCCGCACCCGAGGGTGCGCACCGGGGTCTGGGGGCCGGCGCCGTCGGCGCCGGCCGGGCGCCTCAGGGCGCCAGGTCGACGGGCAGGTGCCGGCGCACGACCTCCTCGATCTCCTCGGGCGAGGCTCCCGCGGCACGCAGGCGGGCCATCTCCGACCAGCCGACCTGACCGCCGACGTCACCGCGCTCGAGGCGGTCGGCGAACCGGGCGATCCACTCCCGCTCCGCGCGCAGCATCGCCAACCGGTAGTCGGCCTCCACGAGGAAGAGCTCCGGGAGCCCGGCGGCGACGACGCCCGAGAGGCTCGCGCTCCGGGCCCGGATCTCGGCGTCGAGCGATGCGAGGCGCGCGCGCAGCAGCGCGGCGACCTCCTCGGGCGAGAGCATCGCGATGAGCGACAGCCCGGCCTCGATGTCGGGGTACTCCTTCGACGGGACGGCGAGGAGCTCTCGGAGCCACTCGGCTGCCTCGACCTTTCCGGCCTCGGTGATCTCGTACACGACACGCTCGGGCCGGTTGCCCTCGCGCTCCGAGTGCGACGGCGTGATCAGCCCGTGCTTCTCCAGCGACTTGATGACGGAGTACAGGGAGCCGAAGTTGAGGCGGATGCTGTCGTCCTTGCCCCGGGCGCGCAGGGTGGTCGTGATCTCGTACGGGTACATGGGTCGCTCGGCGAGGCTCGCGAGAACCGCGAGCGCGAGCGGGTTGGACACAGGACGACGGGACATCGCTCACCTCCGAGTACTTGAGTCAGAGTATTCGGGGGTGGATGCTCGCGCAAGGGTGATCGCGCGTGAGCCGGCCCGTGGCGTCACGTCACGCGGCCAGCTGCACCGCCTGGTCCGGCTCGAGGACGGGAGCGGGCCGCGGTTCGACGACCGGAGCAGGCAGTGACCGGGCGCCGGCCCGGGGTGCCGACCGGGTCTGGGCCCACCGCCGCAGCGCCCCCGCGACCACGACCGCGACCACGACGAGCCCGCCGACGACGAGCGCACCACGCGCACCCAGGAGCTCCATGAGCACCCCGAGCAGCGGCGGGCCCGCCAGGCCCCACGCGGTGCTCGCGGTGCGCCAGACGCCGAGGACGCGGCCGCGCATCTGCGGCGGCGGGTCCGTCTGCAGGACCGTGGTGCCCGCCGTGTCGGAGACCGCCTCGAGGAGCGCCATCGGCCCGACGACGAGCAGGAGGACGGACAGGGTCGGGGCGAGGCCCGCGACCACCTGCAGGAGCGCGCCGGCGGCGGCCAGCACCGCGACGAGACGGACGGTCGGGCGACGCAGCCGCCCGGCGAGGACGGCACCGAGGATGCCGCCGACCGCGAGCACCGTGGAGACGGTGCCGAACTCCTGCGCCCCTCCGGCGAGCGTCCCGGTGACGAGGACCGCGAGCGTCAGCGTGTAGTTGCGGCCGAGCACGGCGCTCACGGCCGTCACGGCGAGGAGCGCCACCAGACGGGGCCGGCCGAGGAAGTACCGGATGCCACCGACCGTGCGGGCCGACGCGGCAGACTCCTTCCCGGCCGCGGTGGTGGCCTCGACCGGGACCGCCCCGGTCGCGGTGGCCTCCACCGGGGCGACGGGGGTCGCGGTGGCCTCCCCCGGGGCGACCCCGGCCGTCCGGTCGCCGGCGGGAGGCGCCGTCGCGCGCCCTGCGTCGGGGTGCAGGGTGAGGAACGGGACGACGAGCGACACCGCGAGGAGGGACGCCCCGTTCGCCAGGTAGGCGACCGCGGGTCCGGCGACGGCGACCGCCCCTCCGGCGACGGCGACCCCGACCAGCCGACCCGCGCTGTGCACCACCGACCCGATCCCGATCGCGGACGGCACGTCCTCGACGGGGACGAGGTCGTTGCCGAGGAGCGCGGTCGCGGGGCCGTCGACCGTCGCCACGAGTCCGGTGACGGCGGACAGCGCGAGGACCACCGGCAGGCTGAGCAGGTCGAACGAGACCAGCGCGGCGGTCGTCAGGGCGACGGCGCCGAGCACGGCCTGGCTGACCGCGGCGGTCAGCTTGCGCGGCCACCGGTCGACGACGGCGCCGCCCGCCACACCGAGCAGGAGGCCCGGAGCAGCCTGGACGGCGAGGGACAGCCCGGTCATGGCCGCGGAGCCCGTGAGCTGCAGGACGAGGAGGTTCTGGACGGTCAGCTGCATCCAGGCGCCGACGTTGGAGACGAGGTTCGCGCCCGACCACCAGCGCATCGAGCGGTGCCGGAGCGCACGCCAGGGCGATCGGTCGGGGGACGTCCGGGCGGGGCGGGTCAGGGTGAGGGCACGGCGGGCACGGTTCAGGACAAGGAGAGGCACAGCACGCAATCAAGGGTGAGACGGGGGCACGGTAGGGGGAAGGGCAGCGCCGCGGTCCGACGACCGCAGACAGTTGTACATTCAAACAACCGGTTCGGGAGCCGCTCCACCTCCGGGCCCCGAACGTGACCGATCTCGCAGGTTGCGCACGACCGCTGCCCCGCTCCCGCATGATGGGTCCATGCAGACGAGGGTCGCCGCCTACGCCGTGGTCGTCCGCGAGGACGGCGGGATGCTCCTGCCCCACTGGAGCGAGGCCGGGCACGGCGGCTGGACGCTCCCCGGAGGCGGCGTCGAGCCCGGGGAGCACCCGGAGGAGGCGGCGGTGCGCGAGGTGCGCGAGGAGACGGGGTACGACGTCGAGCTCGACGGCATCCTCGGTGTCGACAGCATCGTCGTCGAGGCCGCCCGCCGGCTGCGCCCCGAGGACCGCGACCGGCCCCTGCACGCCATCCGCATCGTCTATCGCGCCCACGTGGTGGGCGGGCGGCTCCAGGTCGAGCGGGACGAGTCGACCGACGACGTCGGCTGGTTCACGCCCGACGAGGTCGACGCGCTCGAGCGGGTCGGGCTCGTCGACGTCGCCCGCCGCTGGGCGGGCCTCCTCCCCGCGGCACCGTGACCGCCGTAGGCCACCTGCGCCGCCCGGCCTCCCGGCGCGCTCCGCGGCCCCCCTACCGTCGCGGCGCGCGGACCGGTGCGCTCGCCGTGGCCCTCCTGGCGACGCTCCTCGCCGGCTGCTCGGCCGACCCGCCCGACGACCCCACCGCGAGCACCGCTCCCGCCCCGGCCCCGGGCGCCGGATCGCGGCCGTCGCCCGACGCGTCGGCGCCGCCCGTCGTGACCGTGGCGGCGACGTCCGGGCCGGTGACGCTCGAGGTCGCCGTCCCCGCGACCTCCGCCTCGGCCGACCCCGTCGTCGTGAGCCCGGCCGACGAGGGGGCGACGGACGTCACCCTCGTGCTGGCGGGAGACCCGGCCGTGCTCTCCGTGGCGAGCGGGTCGCTCGAGCGCCACGCCGACGGCACGCTGACCGTCCTGGACGACGCCGGAGCGCCCGTCGGCGGGGTCGGCGCGCCACGCGTCACCGGTCGGCACGGCCTGTCGCCCGACGTCGGCACGGGCTCCGACCCGGACCGCACGACGGCGGCCGGGACACCGGGCGTGCGGGTCGTGCTCGTCGACGCGCGCCACGCGGAGATCAGGCTCGTGCGCGCCGGGGAGACGACGTCGGACGCCCCCGGGACGGGCGACGGGGTCGCGTCGGACGCCCCGGCCGACGTGGCGGGCGACGGCGCCACCGCGACGTGGGACGTCGTCGCGTCGCTCGGCACGCACGCGGTGCGCAGCACCGAGTGGGGCGAGCGCGAGGGCGGGCGGTCGCTGGCGGTCGACGCGACCGCGTGGGCCCGTGCCGCCGGGCAGGCGGGTCAGGACCTTGTGCACGCCCAGGTGGTCGCCGCCGAGCCGGAGGCCGGCACCGCGACGATGCGCGACCAGCTCGTCTGCCACGCCGTGGGCGCACCGGACAAGCCGACCTGGAACCTGGAGCCGTGGCGGCCCGACGTCGGGCTGATCGCGACCATGGCGGCACGCTGCAACCCGGTGTGACCCGGCGGGGTCAGGCGGCGCCGAGCAGCTGCGCGGCGACCCCCACGGCCCCGTCGACGTCGATGCCCCGGGCACCCTCCCAGGCCCCACCCCCGACCATGATCTCCACCTCGGGGAGCGTCGTGGTCGTCGCCACCGCGCCCGCGACCGCGGTGTCCGCCGCCAGCGTGACCGCGACTCCACCCAGGGCCGCGATGCCGGCGTGCTCCACGGGCACGAGCCCGACGGCGGCCAGCTGCTCGGGCGGCAGGACCTCCCCCGCGGGAGGCGACACGCTCACCTCGACCGAGCGGTTGAGGCTCATGTCCGTGATGTCGTCCGGCGCGTCCCACCGGCAGGACAGGGACCACTCGTCGAGACCGTGCCCCTCCTGGAGCACGAGCCCGTCGACGTAGGCCGCGACGAGCGGCTCCACGGCCTCGCACGACGAGTAGACCGCCGTGACGCTCTCGAACGTCGGCCCGTCCGCGTCGCCGGACGACTCCCCCGCGGGCTCCGCCGCCGTCTGCGCAGGTGTCGCCGCGACGTCGCCGTCGGCCGTCTCGACGGCGTGGTTCGCGTGGTCCGCGTGTCCGGAGCACCCCGCAAGCATCAGCGCGAGGGCGGGCAGGACGGAGAGCGCGGCGCGGCGGCGTGGGGTCATGCCGCGATGATAGAGCGCGTTCGCGCAGGTCAGAGACCTGCGGCCGCCCTTCGGACGACGAGAAGCCCGGGCGGCACGACGGCTGGTGGACGTCGTGCCGCCCGGGCCGCACCTCGACGGCGGTACCGCTCCGCCTGCTGCGTCGAGGACGTCTCCGGGTCGGGTCTCGGCGGCCCGCGTCAGCGCGCCTGCGGCCCGCCCTTCGCAGCCTTGAGCAGCGCCTTCTCGCTCTGCGGCTCGTCGCCGCTCGCGCGCAGGCGCCGGTAGTGGTCGCGCGCCTCGTCCTGGCGCTCCTTCTCGATGCCGGACGCGATCGTCGCGCGCAGGTGCTCGGGACCGTAGCCCCATGCGTCGACGAGGTCCTGCGCGTGCGGGCGCAGGCGGTCGATCAGGCGGTCGAGGTAGCTCGTCACGGTGCGGGCGCGCTGCGCCGAGAGGCGGCCGTTGAGCAGGTACCACGCGAGGTGGCGCTCGACGAGGCTCAGCCCGAAGAGGTCACGCGCGGTCGTGAGCACCTCGCGCGTGCCGGCGTCCTCGACGGTCTCGAGCGCCTGGGTGAACGCCTCCCAGCGCAGCAGCTCCGCGTGCGCGCGGGCCGCCTCGACGAGCTCGACCTGGTGGGCGTTGAACAGGTTCGTCGCAGTCTCGGGGTC
>Ga0233369_1000933_pt1 | contig 10465 bp, 7 predicted proteins | sample ElkDunMinimDraft_26_FD_191537 | JGI IMG/M metagenome (GOLD analysis project Ga0233369, IMG submission 191537) | Fecal eukaryotic communites from dung pellets of Tule Elk in California, USA - Elk Dung D16 | ecosystem: Host-associated > Mammals > Digestive system > Large intestine > Fecal | place... | reverse complement strand
GACGAGCTGGTCGCGGTGCTCGCGCACGGCACGGTCTTCGCGTGCCCGTCGGTCTACGAGCCGCTGGGCATCGTCAACCTCGAGGCCATGGCCGTGGGCCTGCCCGTGGTCGGCACCGCCACCGGAGGTATCCCCGAAGTCGTCGACGACGGCGTGACCGGGATGCTGGTGCCGATCGACCAGGTGCAGGACGGCACGGGCACCCCGGTCGACGCCGACGCGTTCGTCGCAGACCTGGGCGCGGCGCTGACCGCCGCCGTGTCCGACACCGAGCGGGCAGCGCGCTGGGGCGTCGCGGCCCGCCGCCGGGTCGAGGACCACTTCTCGTGGCACGCGATCGGGGAGCGCACGCTCGAGGTGTACCGGGGCGTGCTGGACCACTGACGGCACGACCGAGGACCGGCGCCGTGGGTGCCGGCCCTCAGTCGCGCGTCAGGTACGTCGCTGCCGCCGCCATGGCGCGGCGCGCGACGCGGTCGACCTCGCGCAGGGCGGTCGCGCGCTGGTCGGCCTGCCACGTGTTGACGGCGCCGCCGTCGTCCTGCGTCGCGAGGGCGACGATCCCGCGCAGGCGTGCCGCGCTCGACAGCACGCGCAGCCGCTGGCCCTCGACGCGGGGGAGCCGGCGCTCGGGCAGCGCCCCGTCGCGCACGTCGGCGATCGCGTCCGCCGCGTCGGGTCGCCACCGCTCGACGCCGAGGGACACCAGCGCCTCGGTCGCCGTCAGCAGACCGCCGCGCAGGTCGCGCTCGGCGTCCTCGAGCGTGCCGACCTGCGCCCACACGGCCGTGCGCCAGTCCGGGACGGGCACGGCCCGCCAGGTGACCAGGTGACCGGGCTCGAGGGCCGAGCCGAAGCGCTCGACGCGCGGGACGGCAGCCACCGTGCGGGCGCCGGCACGCAGCAGCACGCACTCGCCGGCCTCCACGGCGTCGAGGGAGACGGCCGGTGGCGCCGCGACGGGTTCACCGGGCACCGGCAGGACCACCGCGACCTCGTCGACCGGCGCGCCCAGCCACCGCACCCAGTCGCGCAGCGCGACGGGCTCGCCCTCGGCGTCCACGACGTGCGGCTCGTCGTCGGCCTGCACGGCCGCGACGACCTCGTCGGGCTCACCGGACGCGGTGAGCCACAGCGCGAGGAGGACGGACCGGGGCAGGTCGAGCGGAGCAGCCACGGCACCACGGTAAGTGCTCGCAGCCGCTCGGGTGCCCGGGTGCGTGTCAGCCGATCGCGTGCACCGGCGCCGCCAGCGGCACGCCCGACCCGTCGCGGCGCTCGTCCACGGGCGGCAGGTCGACCGGCTGGCCGCCGGACCCCGTGGCCCGCGCGGGGACCGGTCCCACGTGCGCGAGGAGCAGCGAGTCCTCGCCCTTGAGGAACCGGTGCGAGCGCACGCCGCCCGTCGCGCGGCCCTTGCCGGGGTACGTCGCGAACGGGGTGACCTTCGCCGCGCCCGCCTGCGTGCCGGGTAGCGCCGAGGACGACCCGGAGACGGTCACCACGACCGCGTCCTCGTCCGGCCGCACGACGCCGAACGCGACGACGCGCGCCCCGGGGGCGAGCTTGATGCCCGTCATGCCGCCCGCCGCGCGGCCCTGGGGGCGCACCTGCGCGCCCGGGAAGTGCAGCAGGGAGGAGTCGGAGGAGACGAGCACGAGCTCGTCGTCGTCGCCTGCGGGCGCGGCCCCGACGACCTCGTCGCCGTCCTTGAGCGAGATCGCCTCCCACGCGTCCCGGTTGCTCGGCACGTCACCCGGTGCGACGCGCTTGACGACGCCCTGCGCGGTCGCCAGCGCGAGCGGCGGGGCGTCGTCTCCCAACGCCACGAGCGCGACGACCCGTTCGCCCTTCTCGAGCGTGACGACCTCGCCGACGGGCAGCCCGCCCGACAGCGACGGGGGGCCGTCGGTGGGCGGCAGGGACGGCAGCTCCAGCACGGACAGGCGCACGACCCGGCCGCGCGACGTCAGCGCACCGATGTCGGCGCGGGCCGTCGTCGCGACCGAGGAGGAGACGACGTCGTGCCGGCTGCGCGTGGTGCCGTCGCCGCGCGCGGGAGCGGTCTCCTCGGCGGTGCGCGCGACGAGGCCCGTCGCGGACAGCAGGGCCCAGCACGGCGAGTCGGGGATCTCGAGCGGTGCGGCGCCGCCCTTGCGGGACGCCGGGGCACCGGCCGCACCGGCGAGGCTCGCGCCACCCGCGTGCTCGAGCAGCACCGTGCGGCGCGGCGTGCCGTAGGTCGCGGCGACCTCCGCCATCTCGTCGGACGTGACGGTGCGCAGCAGCGCGTCGTCCCCGAGGATCGCCTGCAGGCGCGCGATCTCGTCGACCAGCTCGTCGCGCTCCTTCTCGAGCTCGATGCGCGAGAACCGGGTCAGGCGCCGCAGCCGCAGCTCGAGGATGTACTCGGCCTGCGGCTCCGACAGGTCGAAGACCGACCGCAGGCGGCTGCGCGCGGTGTCCGCGTCGTCGGACGTGCGGATGACCTGGATCACCTCGTCGATGTCGACGATCGCGATCAGCATGCCCTCGACGAGGTGCAGGCGCTCCTGGCGCTTGCTCAGCCGGAACGACGTGCGCCGCCGGACGACCTCGAGGCGGTGCTCGACCCACACGCGCAGCAGGTCGACCAGCCCCAGCGTGCGCGGCTGCCCGTCGACGAGCGCGACGTTGTTGATGGAGAACGAGTCCTCGAGCGGCGTGTGTCGGTACAGCTGCTCCAGGACGAGGTCCGGGTCGAAGCCCGTCTTGACCTCGATGACCAGGCGCAGGCCGTGCGCGCGGTCCGTGAGGTCGACCGCGTCGGCGATGCCGGCGAGCTTCTTGGACTGGACGCCCTCCTTGATCTTCTCGATCACCTTCTCGGGGCCCACCGTGTACGGCAGCTCGGTGATGACGATGCCCTTGCGGCGCGGTGTGACGTTCTCCACCCGGGCGGTGGCACGTGTGCGGAACGCGCCGCGACCCGTGCGGTACGCGTCGCGCACGCCGTCGAGGCCGACGATCTTGCCGCCGGTCGGCAGGTCGGGGCCCGGCACGAACCGCATGAGGTCCTCGAGCGTCGCGTCCGCGTGCGTCACGAGGTGCCGGGCGGCCGAGACCACCTCGACGAGGTTGTGCGGCGCCATGTTGGTCGCCATGCCGACCGCGATGCCCGTCGCGCCGTTGACCAGCAGGTTCGGGATCGCCGAGGGCAGCACCGAGGGCTGCTTGAGCTTGTTGTCGTAGTTCGGGACGAAGTCGACGACGTCCTCGTCGAGGCCGTGCGTCATCGCGACCGCGGCGGGCGCCATGCGGGCCTCGGTGTAGCGCGAGGCGGCCGGTCCGTCGTCGAGCGAACCGAAGTTGCCGTGGCCGTCGACCAGCGGCAGCCGCAGCGAGAACGGCTGCGCGAGCCGCACCATGGCGTCGTAGATCGCCGAGTCGCCGTGCGGGTGCAGCTTGCCCATGACCTCGCCGACGACGCGCGCCGACTTCACGTACGGCCGCTCGGGGCGCAGCCCCATGTCGGCCATCTGGTAGATGATCCGACGCTGCACCGGCTTGAGGCCGTCGCGTGCGTCCGGCAGGGCGCGCGAGTAGATGACCGAGTACGCGTACTCGAGGAACGACCCCTCCATCTCCGTCGTGACGTCGACGTCGACGATCCGCTCGACGAGGTCGTCGGGCGGAAGGTCGGGGCTCGCGGGGCGACGCGCCATGGGCTGGTGTGCTCCTCGGTGCTGCGGGTCTCGATGGCTGCGGGGTCGGGGTGTGCGGTGCGGTGCGACGGCCGACGTGGTGCCGCCGGTCACCGCTACGGCGACCATTGTCCCCGTGCCGGGGACCGTGCCGGTGCAGCCGCGCCGCTAGCCTGGCGTGCATGGCCGACGTCGTCCCCGGTGACGGGCACCCCGGCCCGGCGGCGACGCCGGGCACCGCCGCCGCACCCTACCCGGCGGGCTGGGAGGCGGACGTCGTGCTGACGGACGGCACGACGACGCGCCTGCGGCCCATCCGCCCCGACGACGCCGACGCCCTGCAGGCGTTCCACGTCGCGCAGTCCGAGCGTTCGACGTACCTGCGGTTCTTCGCCTCCCTCGAACGGCTGCCGGACCGCGACCTGAGCAGGCTCGTCACGGTCGACCACGTGACCCGCGTCGCGCTCGTCGCCGTCACCGGCTCGCCCGACGACGGCACGCCCGAGCGGATCATCGGCGTCGCGCGCTACGACCTCGTCGAGCCCGAGACCGCCGAGGTCGCGTTCAACATCGCCGACGCCCACCAGGGCAAGGGCCTGGCGTCGGTCCTGCTCGAGCACCTGGCCGCAGCCGCCCGGGAGCGCGGCGTGCGCCGGTTCGTCGCCGAGGTCCTGCCGCAGAACGGCCGCATGATCGCGGTCTTCAAGGAGGCCGGGTACGAGGTGCGCCAGCGCACCGAGGACGGCGTCGTGCAGGTGACGTTCGACATCGACCCCACCGACCGGTCGGTCGCGGTGGCGGCGGACCGCGAGCACCGCGCCGAGGCGCGCTCGATGCGGGCGCTGCTGTGGGCGCGGTCCGTGGTCGTGGTCGGTCCGGGGCCCGAGCCCGAGCGGGAGCTCACCGCGCGGCAGGCGGAGCGCGTCGTCGCCGGCCTGGCCGCGCAGGCACGCGCCGGGCGGCTCACGGTCCACACGGTCGGCGTCGGCCAGGGCGTCGGCCCCGACGCCGACGGTGTGCACCACCACGAGCGCATCGACGACGTGCCCGGTCCCGTCGAGCTCGCGGTCGTCGCGCTGCCGTCGGCGCGCGTGCTCGACGCCGCGCGCCGGCTGGGGGCGCTCGGTGTGCGGGGCCTCGTGCTGCTCTCCGGCGGCTTCGCCGAGGCCGGTCCCGAGGGGCTCGCGCGGCAGCGCCTGCTGCTGGGCGTCGCGCACGGTGCAGGGATCCGCGTCGTGGGTCCCTCGTCGTTCGGGCTGCTCGCGACGCACGACGGCACGACGCTCGACGCGTCGCTCGCCGCCCGGCCGCCCCGCGCGGGGCGCATCGGCCTGTTCTGCCAGTCGGCCCCGCTGGCCGTCACGCTGCTCGCGGCCGTCGAGCGCCGTGGGCTGGGGCTCGCCCAGCTCGTGTCCGCGGGGCACCGCGCCGACGTGTCGGGCAACGACCTCATGCAGTTCTGGGGCGAGGACGACGACACGGACGTCGTGGCCCTCTACCTGGAGTCGATCGGCAACCCGCGCAAGTTCTCGCGCGTCGCGCGCCGTCTCGCGGTGCACAAGCCGGTCGTCGTGGTCACCGCCGGCCGGTCGGGGCACGTCGTGCCACCCGGGCACGCCGTGCGTCCGACGCGCGCGCCGCGCCGCACGCTCGAGGAGGTGCTGCGGCGCTCGGGCGTCATCCGGGTCGACAACGTGCACCAGATGCTCGACGTCGTCCAGCTGCTCGGGCACCAGCCGCTGCCGCCCGGTCGACGCACCGCGGTGCTCGCGAGCTCGACGGGCGTCGCCGCGCTGGTCGCCGAGGCCGCCGCCGCGGCGGGGCTGGTCGTCACCGGACGCGTCGAGCTGCTCGCCGAGGACGCGTCGGCCGACGAGGCCCGTGCGGCCGTCGAGCGCGTGTACACCGACCCCGAGGTCGACGTCGTGGTCGCGGTACGGATCACGACGCTCAACCCCACGGACCACGTCCTCGCGCGCGAGGTCGCGCACGCGGCGGCCCGCACCGGGCGCACCACCGTGGCCTGCATCCCCGACCTGCACGGCCTGACGCCCGAGCTCGCGGCGCTCGACCCGGACGGGCGTGAACGCACGGTGCCCGCCTACGCCGCACCCGAGGACGCCGCCCTCGCGCTCGGCCACGCCGCGCAGTACGCGGCGTGGCGCGCCACGGACCGTGGCACCCCCGTGCACCCGCCGGGGGTCGACACCCGCGGGGCGAGCCGGCTCGTCGCGCGGCTGCTCGCGACGTCGGGGGCGACCGACGGGTCCCCGCTCGTGCTGGACGCCGACCAGGTCGCCGAGCTGCTCGCCGCCGCGGGCGTGCACGTGTGGCCGTCCGTGCGTGTCCGCGACGCCGACGAGGCCGCCGCCGCCGCCGAACGCCTCGGATGGCCCGTCGCGGTCAAGACGACCGTCCCCGCGCTGCGCCACCGCGCCGACCTCGGCGGTGTCCGGCTGGACGTGGCGGACGAGACCGAGCTGCGCGCGGACGTCGCCGGCATCCTCGAGCTCGCGGGCGGTCACGACCCCGGCCCGGGGATCCCGCCGCTGGAGGTGCAGGCGATGGCGCCGCACGGGGTCGCGTGCGTCGTCCGCTCGGTCGAGGACCCCCTGTTCGGGCCCGTCATCAGCCTCGGTGTCGCGGGGGACGCGTCCGACCTGCTCGGGGACGTCGCGTACGGCGTGCCGCCGCTGACGGACGTCGACGTGGCGGACCTCGTGCGCACGCCGCGTGCGGCGCCCCGGCTGTTCGGCTACCGCGGGCTCCCCGCGCTCGACGTGCCCGCGCTCGAGGACCTCGTCGCACGGGTGTCGGTGCTCGCCGACGCGCTGCCGGACGTGCGCTCGCTCGAGCTCAACCCCGTCGTGGTCTCGCCGCAGGGCCTCGCGGTGCTGGGCGCGTACGTGTCCGTCGCGCCGGCCGATCGTGCCGACGCCGCGCGTCGGCTGGCACGGCCGTGACGCACGCCGCACGGCGGGCGTGGCGCGCTGTCCACAGGCGTACCGACGCTCGCGCGTCGGGATGGGAGAATGGTCACGTGCCTGCCCTCTCCATCACGCTGCGCGACGACCTGCACCGTGCCGGGTACTACCCCGAGCTCGTGGGCGAGGTCCTCGAGCTCGCCCTGGCCGGCGAGGACGCCGTGGCCCACCTCGTCCACCCTGAGACGACGTTCGACGGTGCCGAGGTGCGTCGCCACGTCACCGTCCTCGCGCTGACCGCCACCCGGCTCGTCGTGGCGCACGTCGACGACCACCCCGCCGACTCCGAGCACCCCTCGGCCAGCGCGCAGGCGACGACCGAGGCCGTCCCGCTGGGCGAGCTGCGCTCGGTCGCGTTCACCCACGTCATGACGGACCCGCAGCAGCACCGCGCGGGGGACGGCGCCTCGGAGCTGACGCTGGCGATCGGGTGGGGCGCGGTCTCGCGCGTCGACCTCGAGCCCGCGACGTGCGGTGACCCGCAGTGCGAGGCCGACCACGGCATGACCGGCTCCATCACGCCCGACGACGTCGTCGTCCGGGTCAGCGCGGCCGCCGAGGGACGCGAGGCGGTGCTCGCGGCCATGGCCTTCGGCCGGACGCTCTCGGCGGCGACGACGCGACGGTGAGCACCCCGGCCCCGGCGCGGACGATGCCCGACCCGCGCCCCGACGAGCTGGTGACGCCGGGTGGCGGCGCCCCCTCCCTGACGCACGTGCTCCCGGCCGTCGCGAGCGCGCTCGGCGTCGACGTGTCCGGCGGGGCCGCTGCCCGGCTGCTCCTCGGGCTGCCCTCGGCGCGGCGCGTGTGCGTCGTCCTCGTCGACGGGCTGGGCCACCTCAACCTCGCCGAGCGTGGCGGCCACGCGCCGTTCCTGCGCTCGCTGCTCGCCGGGTCCCGCCCGCTGCTCAGCACCTTCCCGTCGACGACCGCGACGGCGATCGCCGCGTTCGGGACGGGGCAGGGGCCGGGTGCCACGGGCATGCTCGGCTACACGGTGCGCGTGCCGCAGACCGGCGCGCTCGGCAACCTCGTCTCGTGGACCGACATGCCGCCACCCGGGCAGTGGCAGCCGCACCCCACGGTGTTCGAGCAGCTGGTCGCGCACGGCGTCGCGGTCACGAGCGTCGGACCCGCGCGGTTCCACGGCTCTGGCCTGACGGGCGCGGCGCTGCGCGGCGCGGCCTACGCACCCGCCGAGGCGCTCGAGGACCGCGTCGACGCGGTCGTCCGTGCGCTGCGCGAGCCCGGCCTGACGTACCTGTACTGGCACGACGTGGACAAGACCGGCCACCACAACGGCTGGGGCTCGTGGCAGTGGGGCGAGGCGCTCACCGCGCTCGACTTCGAGCTGGGGCGACTGGCCCGTTCCCTGCCCCGCGACACCCTGCTGGTCGTCACGGCGGACCACGGCATGGTCGACGTCGACCCCGCCCGCCGCCGCGACGTCGGGACCGACCCCGTCCTGGGTGCCCAGGTCGCGACGACCGGCGGCGAGCCGCGGGCGCTGCACCTGCACCTCACGCCCGGTGCCGACCCCGACGTGGTCGCCGCACGCTGGCGTGACGAGCTCGGGGACGACGCGGTCGTGCGCACGCGCGACGACGCCGTCGACGCCGGGTGGTTCGGACCGGTCGAGCCGCGTGTGCGGCCGGTCGTGGGCGACGTCGTCGTCGCGATGACGGGTGCCGCGACCGTCGTGGACTCGCGGACGCAGTCGGCCGCGTCCATGGCGCTGGTCGGTGTGCACGGGTCGCTGACGGCCCGCGAGATGCTCGTCCCGCTCCTGGTGCACCGGTGAGCGCGCGTTCGACGCGGGGGAGGTGCTGACGCCCGTGGCCGAGCTGGTGTTCTTCTCCGGGACGATGGACTGCGGCAAGTCGACCCTCGCGCTGCAGATGCACCACAACCACGCCGCGCGGGGCCGTGACGGCGTGCTCTTCACGAGGCAGGACCGCGCGGGCAGCGCGACCATCTCGTCGCGGCTCGGGTTGCAGCGCCGCGCGGACGAGGTCGACGACACCACGGACTTCTGGGCCGAGGTGGTGACCCGCCGCACCCGGGGGCGCCCCGTCGACTACCTCATCGCCGACGAGGCGCAGTTCTACACCGCGGCGCAGGTCGAGCAGCTCGCACGGGTGGTCGACGAGCTGTCCGCCGACGTGTTCGCGTTCGGGATCACGACCGACTTCCGGGCCCGGCTCTTCCCGGGCTCGGCGCGACTGGTCGAGCTGGCCGACCGGGTCGAGGTGCTCCAGGTCCGTGCGCTGTGCTGGTGCGGTGCGCGTGCCACGCACAACGCGCGGACGGTCGACGGGGTCATGGTCGTCGAAGGCGACCAGGTGGTCGTGGGGGACGTCGCAGCGGGTGCCGGGGAGGCCGCCTACGAGGTCCTGTGCCGGCGGCACCACGCGCGTCGCATGACGGCGCACGTCGCCCGTGCGACCGGACCGTCGGCGCAGACGCTGCTGTTCGACGACGCGTCCGGGCTGGGCGTCGGGTCCGCGCGGAAGCCCGAGGACACCGACCCCGCGCGCTGAGCCCACACGTGCTGAGCCCACACGTGCTGAGCCCACACGTGCTGAGCCCACACGTGCTGAGCCCACACGTGCTGAGCCCACCACGCAGGGTGCGAGGAGCGCGTCGGTCGCGCCGCTCACTCCGGCTTGGCGCCGAAGACGATCTCGTCCCAGCTCGGTACCTTCGCGCGGGTGCGCCGCGGTCGCCGCTCGTTCGCGGCAGCGGGGGCGTCGTCGCCCTTCGCGGTGTCCGAGGCCCCGGCGGAGCCGCCGGGCGTCCGCGCGTCACCAGGGGCTGCCGAGCGCTCCTGACGCGCGGTCACGCGCTCTGCCCGGGGTGGTGCGGTGCGCTCGCCGCGCGGCGGCGTCAGGACGACCGCCTCGCGGGCGGGGTCGGCGTCCACCGGGTGTGCGCCGGGCGCGCTGCCCTCGTCGACCGCAGGCGCGCCGTCGCCGGCACCCGCCTGCCCGGGGGAGAAGTCGAACGCGTGCTGCGGGCCGAAGCCCTCGAACTCCTCGTCGTCGCCGTCGAGGTCGAGCGGCTGGCGCACGCCCCGGCGCGTGCGAAGCTCGTCGAGCAGCGCATGGGTCGGCTCCGCCGGGTCGGCAGGTCCGTCCCCGACCGCGTCGAGGTCGAACACGACGTCGCGCACCGCGGCGAGGTGCCGGCGTGACACGGGCTCGTCGAGCTCCGTCTCGGACAGCCAGCGTGCCTCGTCCTCCTCCGCGACCACCGTGCGGCGCACGGCGTCGAAGGTCCACCGGGCCTCGCGCGCGTCGTCGTCCACGACGAACCGGGCCAGGACCGTCCACGGTCCCGTGCCCTCGCGTGCTGCGTCCCAGGCGAGGGAGCCGACGTCCACGCCACGGGCCGCGAGGCGGTCCGTGACGAGGTCACCGAGCAGCGGCGCGCCCGAGTCACGTCCGACGCGCGTGCCGCGTGCCTGCTCGGCGATGTACTCGCGCTCGGCGAGAACGGGGCCCTCGTAGCGGCGCACGGACTCGACCGGCACGCCCGCGGCGTCCGCGACCTCCTGGGCGGTGGCCCCGGCGCGGATCCTCGTCTGGATCTCGCGCGGGCTCAACGCACCCGCCTGCTCGCTGCGCAGCTGCTCCAGCTGCGGGCGGTCGCGGCGGACCGCGGCGCGCAGCGGATCGTCGATGCGCAGGCGGAAGCGCTGCCCGTCGGGTGTGACGACGACGAGGTGCTCCCCGTCCTCGTGCAGACCGACCAGCTCCAGCTCACCCATACGACCTCCTCGGCCTCCAGGACGGAGCC
>Ga0233369_1000932_pt1 | contig 10476 bp, 5 predicted proteins | sample ElkDunMinimDraft_26_FD_191537 | JGI IMG/M metagenome (GOLD analysis project Ga0233369, IMG submission 191537) | Fecal eukaryotic communites from dung pellets of Tule Elk in California, USA - Elk Dung D16 | ecosystem: Host-associated > Mammals > Digestive system > Large intestine > Fecal | place... | reverse complement strand
ACTCCTTAGTTTCTTGGGTGAATGTTAAAAATTTGACGCAACCTAAACTTTACCGTATCCGTATATACACGATTGATCAATACAATAATAAATCAGTTCCACAGGTTATTGCGGTTATCCCATATACAAAGGGAGATATATCCAACCTCGTGGTCTCTTCGCCTAGGGTATTGACCTCTCCTTCGGCAGCGGTATTGGATTGGACCTCTGCACTATCTTCTATTTTATTAAATTATAATAGTTTGGAATATGAGTATACCGATAAAAATGGAGCTAAGGTATCTGGAAAGAGAAATGTGAACCCCCGCATATTTGCGGCTAATTTGAATGCGGGCCAACCATTTAATATTCAATTAAAGTATAATGTCGTTCCAAAAGTAAATGGCGTGCCCATATTGGATTCTGTACAGTTAACAACGCCGGTGACGATCAATATGCCTACAGGTTCAACCACCTTTAATCCTGCGGAAAGAGCCATATTGGAATCCAATGGAATTACCACATTTACAGCGGATGCGGTTTCCTCCTTTAAAAAATTAACGTTTCCTGTACATACCAACACCTTACAAGATTTGTTTTATTTTTCAAATGTGGAGGAATTAGATTTAACTGGTGGAACCATATTCCCATTAACAACCTTAAATTACAATCGGAATAGCATTGTAAAAACGATTGGTGGAGGACCGTATTTACCGTTTATACGTAAAGTTTCCCCAATCACCAATGCCAATGCTCAAACGATGGTTGATTTGTTGAATTTAGGGATCATTAAGAAGGTGAAATATGTTCCTAATTCCTTAGGAATTGACCATTTACTTAAACCATTTGAGGCCAGTGGTGCTATAGAATATGTGACTACTCCTGCGGAGTCGTTGATTCCTATCAGCAATTTCCTTTTGGATGGAAAGATTCAAGATTCGAATGCTTGGGCAATGGATCTTGATCTTAACCCAGCGACTGTACCAGCGGGTACTGATATCCAAAATGCTATTAAGGCCACAGTAACAGGTAAAAATGCCACCTTCGTGCTGACCATACCGAAAGAATATCGTTTTAACATTGCTGAGTATAAATACCTAAAATTTAAGGTTTATATGCCATCGAAAGCGACCTTAAGTGGTATGTACACTCCATATCAACGATTGTGGCCTCGTATTATGAATTATTTATGGGCATTTAATACCGAAAGTTCATTTGGACAAGAGGTGTTTTCCAATAATGCAGATCAATATCGGATAGCGGATGATCAACTAGGAAAATGGACTGATGTGTCAGTTGATTTAAGTAGTTCTGTAGATAGGCATAATCGAGTAATCGCCATGAATATCGGAGGGGAGCCTTCTATTTCAGGCTATACGGCGAACCCGAATTTAATATATTATTTTGCAAATTTTAGATTCTCGAAATAAGCGTTGAATCGTCGTTAATAATGAAAGGAGCTGAATCTTTAGAGGAGATTCAGCTCCTTTCTTTGTAGGGTTTAATTTGAATTATTAGCTTGTAAAGGCCTTGTTTTCCGTTTAATAGTCAAGTTTTAAACCTTTTTTTAATTAGGTTTTACTGCTTTTAATTTTTGATATTCTTTTTGTGATACCGTAAAAATGGTGCCGTGACGAATTCCTTTTGGAAAATTAAGCTGCGGTGTAAGGTCTTCCCATTGCTTCAAATCTTTGGATTTAATAAGTCCGTAGTAATTGTCGATATAACGGTCAAAATAAACATACCACTCCCCATTTTTATAATTTACAGTTGGACCTTCAGCCCAATAATCGCCCGTGATAGCACTCGATGCAGGGCCATATGGGCCTTCCATATGTTCCGCAAATGCGAGCTTTAAATTTTTTTGTGCGGGTTCTCGTGTTTCATCTTTAATTACCATCATCCATTTGTTTTTGTAGGGTACTATCGTCGCATCGATGCAATTAAAGCCTGGCTCATACAGCAACATGGTTGGTTCAAATGATTTGAAATCTTTGGTTTTGGTATAATATATCCGATGATTGTATGCATTTTCAGCTTCAATTTGCGTTTCTGGAAATGAACCAGTGATGGTCGTCGACCAATAGATTAAATATGTTTTTGTTTTTGGATCGTAGGTAATTTCTGGAGCCCAGGTATTTCTTGCATTTTCCTCTTGTTCCATCACAGGAATATAAAGCTGCTCTGACCAATTGATTAAATCCTTAGATTTAGCATAGCCAATTCCTTTTTGTGTCCAACTTACTGTCCAGACCATGTGGTATAAACCATCGCCGCCTTTTATGATACAAGGATCTCGCATCAATTTATCGGGGCTTAAAACTGGTGTTAAGAAAGATTGATCATTTTTTAAAATTTCCCAATCCAAACCATCTTTACTGGCGGCAAGATGAAGGCCGTCTTCACCATTACCTCTAAAGAATGTAAAAAGATAAACGGAATCTGTTTTATTTTGAGCCGATAAATTATGGCCAAATAATAATAAAAAAGTAAAAATTACTAGGTTTTTCAACATGATTAAGGTATTAGGTTAACTCAAATATAAAGATATGGACTGAATAGTTGTAGCACAATTGCAATCTAAGGTTCAAAATAAAGTTTTTTGAAAAAATGAAAGACACTATTCGTAAATATCTGAACGTAAAATTGGAAAAATGGATTTAGTCGAATTGCTTATTTCCTGTGGCAGCCCTTTTATGAAAGTGAAAAAAATATTTTTGGACGAGCTTTTAGTTTATCTAAAAAATATAATTCATATTTGTTTTTTCTTATTCTAAACAAAACCTAATACAAATGTCCAACTGGCTTGATAAAACTGATCAAGAGTTGTTGTTGCTATTAAAGGATAGTAATGAACAAGCTTTTGCTGTTTTATACAAGCGGTATTGGAAAAAAATGTTTGCCATTGCCACCCATAAACTGAAGCGAATGGAAGAAGCGGAAGAGATCGTTCAAGACATCTTTTTCAGTTTGTGGACCCGCCGCGCATCGATGGAAATAACAAGCGGATTAAATCAATATCTCGCAGTTTCAGTCAAGTATCGTGTATTAAAATCCCTTCAACATCAAAATAAAACAGCCAATTTCATCAATTCTTTAGTTAACCAATCTGAAGTAGATCATGGAACAGAAGATTATTTAGCTTTCGAAGAACTCCAGCAGGAGTTGGCGAAATATGTACAGGAATTGCCGGAGAAATGTAAGCTCGTTTTTCATCTGAGTAGAGATTTGGGACTTTCACATCGGGAAATATCAGATCAACTTGGAATCGCGGAGAAAACAGTAGAAGCCCATCTTACAAAAGCGATAAAACACCTGCGCACCCGATTATCTCAATTTATTCACCTGTTGCTGTAAGTAGTCGTTCGGCATAAAATTTTTATTTTTTTAATATGGACTAAGGGGTAGCTGTCTTTTTGAGTACCTATAATTAAAGCCGTATTATGAATAAGGATCAATATTATGTAGAATTAGCTTCTAAATGGTTAAAAGGCACCATAACGGAAGAAGAGAAAGTCATCCTATCGGCATGGTATCAGCAAGAACAAGACGAAGAAGTTCACATACCCAAAGAATTTGCGATCAGTGAGGAGGAATTGGAAAAACGTATGTTTTTAACCATTAAAAAGCGTATAGATGAGGTTGAGGAAGAGGATTTGAAGCGATATCCATTTTTTACTTGGAGAAAAATAGCGGCTTCAATAGCGCTCATCTGTTGTCTTTCGGGTCTGCTGTGGTACAGCGTTAACAAAACATTTACGAAGGAAGACCACTATGCTTCTATTCTACCTGGGGGAAATAAAGCCATCTTACAATTATCCAATGGACAGCAGTTGAACCTGGACAGCATAAAAGCAGGAAGTGTCGTTCTTGACGGAGGGCTTCAAATTACGAAAACTACTGAAGGGGAGATTGTATACAGCTTGCAAAACCAAGTTGCAGAAGGACAAGCGCCTATTTTTAATACCATAAGTACACCCAAGGGAGGTGAATTTCAAGTCGTGCTTTCGGATGGCTCTAAAATATGGTTAAACGCAGCAACAACCATTCAGTATCCAATAACTTTTGCGGAGGATTATCGTGAAGTAAACGTCATACATGGAGAAGCTTATTTTGAAATTAATAAGGCAATTAAAAACAACAAACCAATCCCTTTTTATGTGAAATCTTCGACACAACAAATTGCGGTTTTAGGAACAAAATTTAATGTTAATGCGTATTCATCCAATGTAACTCAGACTACCTTAATTGAAGGTTCTGTAGAAATACGAAATACACAAACTTTAGGCAGTAGGTTATTAATTCCAGGAGAGCAAAGTCTTGTTCAGAAAGGTTCCGATATTATTGACGTAAAAGCGGTTTCTGCTGACCAGTATACAGCATGGAAAGATGGATTGTTTTATTTTGAAAGTGCAGATCTGAATGAGGTATTGGCGCAATTTAGTCGTTGGTATGATATTGAAGTGGAAATTCCAACGCAAATTAAAAAGTATGAATTTATGGGGAAATTTCCTCGAAGCACAAGTCTAAAAACGGCTTTGCTAGTTTTGAAATCTTCGGGAGTTGCATTTGAATTGGAAAACAGAAAACTTATTATAAAAACCGATTAATAACTAAATAATGGCATTATGAAGAACTAAAGGATAAAAGAAAGTCCAAGAAAAAACAAAACCAGATGTGGTCGTAACACATCTGGCAGCGTTCTGGATCTCCACCCGATAAATCGGGTCTATTGAGTGTAAACAATATTGATTACCAAAACCTAACAAAAGTATGAATTTTAATTTACTGGTCAAGGTTGGGAAAATGAAAGTCCCACCTCAAGCTATGCATATGGTTGACCAATTCTTCCAAAAACCACAAATCAACAGTTTAATTATGAGGATGAAAATCATAATTGTATTATTATTAATTTCTTACATGCAAGTTTCAGGGGGCGTGTTTGGACAGCGGATTAGTTTGTCTAATAAACAGGTTAAACTGGCAGAAGTTTTTAGTAGTATCGAGAAACAAACAGGCTATACTTTTTTTTACAATAAAGCAGACCTGCAATCGTTAAAGCCAATTACTGTTTCCCTAAAAAATGCAGCAATTGCTGATGCTTTAACGATATTGTTTTCAAACCAACCCTTGGGTTTTGAAATACATGATAAAATCATTGTTGTCAAAGCTAAAAAGCAAGTGGGAAATACCTCAACGTCCAATTCTACAGCCTTAGCAATGGAAGAGAAACAACAATTGGTGGAAGGAAGAGTGATCGATTCGCTCAATAATCCATTACAAGGCGTTTCGATTTTTATTAAAGGAACTTCCATTGGGGTTGCTACCGATCAAGATGGACGTTTTAAATTAGAAGCCCCATTATCGGCAGTTTTGATATTCAGAACTGTTGGGTATTATGAGAAGGAAATATCGCTTAGTAACTATCAATTAGGAAATATCATTTTACAAGCAGAGCAAGCAAATCTTGATGAAGTAGTGGTGCTTGGATTTGGTCAATCCCAACGAAAAATTGCTCAAACGGGTTCCACAGCTTCTATAGGACTTAAGGAACTAAAGCAAAGTCCTACAGCAAATGTGACAAATGCATTAGCCGGAAGGTTGCCAGGATTAACCGCTATTCAAGTTAGTGGTGAGCCAGGGAATGATCGATCCCAATTATTAATTCGTGGACGTGCGACCGTGAATGGTGCTGAGCCGTTAATTACGATTGATGGTGTTCAGAAGGATTATGCCGCCATTGGCCTATTGGATGTCAATGAAATTGAAAATATCACGATATTAAAAGACGCATCTGCTACAGCTATTTATGGGGTTAAAGGGGCTAATGGCGTTATTATTGTAACCACCCGCCGGGGTAGAGAAGGAACTCCATCTATTTCTGCAAGTCTGCAATCGGCGGTACAAAATACCATTCGTTTGCCAGATTATTTGGGCTCATACGAGTATGCATTATTAGCAAATGAGGCATATTTAAATGATAACCCAGGGGGAACAGTTCCCTATAGCGATTTGGTTCTAGAGGCTTACCGCACAGGTTCAGACCCACTTAAATACCCCAATGTGGATTGGTTTGATGCAATGATGAAACCCGCTAGACAATCGCAAGCAAATTTCAATATTAGTGGGGGAAGTAAATTAGCGCGATATTTTGTCAATGTGGGTTATACCGATCAAGGCGGTATTTATAAAACGGAAAAAAATAAGCAATACGATCCAGCGTCAAACTTTAAGCGGTATAATTTCCGCTCGAATATCGATGTAGACTTCGATGAGAATTTCAGTATTGGCTTGAACTTGTATGGAGCGATAGAAAATAAACGCGATCCCAATGTTTCCGTTCCTGATTTGTTCTGGACGTTAAATCAACTGCCGCCTAATTCATTTCCTGTACAATATCCAACTGGATTTTATGGTGAAAATGGCTTATTTCTTAATCCTGCACGATTATTAAACCAAACGGGTTATCGAGAGGCATTTAATTCTTCTTTATCCGGAATGCTTTCGTTAACGAGGAAATTGAACTTTATTACGGAAGGTCTTTCTGTGAAAGGAAACTACTCCTTTGATGGTTATTTCCAAAATAATTTTAATCGATCTAAACAAGTTAGAAGGGCCGTTTATAAAGGATCTGGGGACTATGATGATGAAAGCAACTATACCTATTTAGGCAGTGATATTCCATTATCTGCACCTTCATCATCGTATACGCAAAACCGAGATATTTGGATGGATGCTTCCTTGAATTACCAACGTAAGTTTGGTCAACACGAAGTAACCGGATTAGTTTTAGTGAATCGCACACAAAAAGTATTGGGAAATACCATTCCATTTGTATCCCAAGGGATTGTTTCTAGGATCACTTATAATTACCAAAATAAATATTTTGCGGAGATGAATGCGGGCTATAACGGCACGGACAACTTTGCAAAAGATAAGCGTTATGGATTATTCCCTGCGTTTTCAGCAGGATGGGTTTTATCAGAGGAATCCTTTTTAAAGGATAATACCTGGTTAAGTTTCTTGAAATTAAGAGGCTCTTACGGATTAACTGGAAATGACCAATTGACCGGCAGAAGGTGGTTATTTAATTCCGAATATATTCGTAACCCGAGCGCGGGGTATTTATATGGCGATCAGCTGTATGGTGTAGAGGGGGTTTATGAAGGAGCAATGGCTAATCCGGGGGTAACTTGGGAGACTGCAAAAAAATCCAATCTTGGGTTGGAAGTAAAACTATGGGGAGACCTGTTTAGCATTACTGCAGATTTTTTCAATGAGAAGCGGGAAAGAATTTTAATTACGCGGTCTTCAGTGCCAGCTATCATAGGTATGTCTGGTGGAAATCTTCCGCCAAGTAACCTGGGTAAAGTGGATAATAAAGGTTATGAAATTGAATTAGGGCATCGTAAATCAATTAATGCCTTCAGTTATTTTGTAAAAGGAAATATGTCTTATGCACGAAATATCATCAGGTTCTTAGATGAGGAAAGCAAGCCTCATGATTATATGCGAATTACCGGTCAACGTTTAGGTCAAATCATGGGATTAACGGCTATTGGATTTTTTAAGGATGAAATGGATGTTCGTTTGAGCCCTACTCAGTTTGGTCGTGTTATTCCTGGGGATGTAAAATACCTGGATCGTAATGGGGATGATGTTATCAATGATAATGATATGGGGCCGATAGGGAATAGTAATATCCCTGAAGTGTTCTTTGGTATATCTGGAGGATTTAATTGGAAGAACTTCGATATGAGCTTTTTATTCCAAGGAGCAGCTAAAAGCAGTAGAACCATAGTTGGCGGCTTAGCTTGGGAATTTTATGAAGGGGGAAAAGTGAGGAGAGAACATTTGAATCGATGGACTCCTGAAACGGCAGAAACTGCCACATGGCCTGCATTACATTATGGTGGAAACAGTAATAATCACCGGATGTCTTCATTCTTTTTAGAAGACAACAGCTATATCCGTTTGAAAAATGTGGAGTTAGGTTATACGTTCAGAAATGTACAGGTAACGAAGAAAGCTCAATTCAGTTCCATTCGAGTATATGCCAACGGGAATAACTTATACACCTGGACTAGAGCACAAAAAATGCTGGATCCAGAATATTGGGCAGGAAATACCATTGGTGCCATCTATCCTGCACAACGAGTTTTGAATTTTGGACTTTCAGTAGGATTTTAATTTGAACATTATCATGAAGAAATTTAATATATTTATTTACCTACTGTTTTCTACATTGCTGTATTCCTGTAATTTCAACGAATACTTAGACAAAGCAGAAACGGGAGGGATCTCTGAAGATGAAGTGTTTGGTGATTATATTCAAACCGAACGCTATCTTGCTAATATCTATTCTGGACTACCATTTGAATGGATGCCTGTAAATAGTTTTACCTATGCTGCCGCTTCGGATGAAGCGAAGTGTCCTGTAATTTATTATAATGGTCCACAAGTGTACACTCGCGGTTTATTATCACCCACTTTTAACCCAATAGACAATTGGGGCAGTTTGTATGCCTCGATACGGAAGGTGAATAGACTAATTGAGAAAATTGATGACGTTCCTGCAGTGAATGTGAGTCAACTGAGTGGAAAAACCAGGATGAAAGGGGAAGCTTATTTTTTAAGGGCCTTTTTTTATCAGGAATTATTTAAGCGCTACGGAGGAGTTCCAATCATTGACCGTGTTTTGCAGATAACAGATGATTTAAATATTCCAAGGAATACCGCTGAAGAGGTGGCTAACTTTATCGCTGAAGATTGTGATACGGCAGTTCCTTTGTTGGAAACTGTAAATAGTTCCTCAAACATTGGTCGAGCAACGAAAGGAGCTGCAATGATGATAAAAGCTAGGGCATTATTGCTTGTGGCGAGCCCATTGCACAATCCGAGTAATCTAAAAACGCATTGGGAGTTGGCAGCAGCTGCAGCGAAGGCGATCATCGATATGCAATTGTATGATGTGGATGCTGATTATAAAGGATTATTCCATAAGCGATCTGCTTCGAACTTAATTTATCAATCGACCGTAAATCATACCGGATGGGTGAGGAATATGCTGGTACCTAGCATGAATGGCAATGCTTGGATTCAACCTTTACAAAATTTGGTAGATGCCTATGAAATGGCAAATGGCAAAGGAATTGAAGAAGCCGGTTCAGGCTATGATGCGAACAATCCATATGTAGGGCGCGACCCTCGTTTTTACCAATCGATTTTATACAATGGAAGTACATGGAAGGGTGAAAATATCCAAACATTCGTTGGTGGATTAGATGGTTTAACCTCAGCAGAAGGTGGGTTAACACAAACTGGATATTATTTAAGAAAACTGATAGATGAAAATGCGAGTGTATCTCCTGATTATCGTCCAGGGGATCATTATTGGGTTTACATGCGTTATGAAGATGTTTTGTTAATGTATGCTGAAGCCGAAAATGAAGCTCAAAGTTCACCTACGAGCGCGGTTTATACGGCGATTAATCAGGTTAGGAATCGTGTTCAAATGCCATCCTTAGCGGAGGGATTAAACCAAGCACAAATGCGCGAGCGAATTCGTAATGAGCGTCGTGTTGAATTAGCCTTTGAAGGCCACCGTATTTGGGATATCAGAAGGTGGGAAATTGCTTCAGCTGCGATGGATGCCGCTTACGGTATGCGTATTACTAGGGGAGCTAATGGATTTAATTACCAGACTTTTCGTGTAGAAGATCGAATTTATGATGAGGCCTTTAATTTATTTCCAATTCCTCAATCGGAACGGAATCGTAATAATCAATTAGGGCAAAATCCGGGCTATAATTAATGGTTAAACCCTTAATAATTCAAATGATGAAAACAATAAATTTCAAGATATATATCCTAGGTATCGTGTTTTTGGCAACACTTTCAAGTTGTGAGGAACAGGTTTTTCAACAGGTAGTGAGCGATTATGTTCATGATAAAAATGCGCCTATAATTTTGAATCGATTTGCTCCAATGGAAGCGAGTGAATCTGCTGAAATAACTTTGTTTGGCGATAATTTTAGCAGCAATGCATCGGAGGTTAAAGTTCAAATAAATGGAACGGATGTCCCTGTTTTGGGTGCTAGTCAGCGTCGAATAATCGTCAAGATTCCTCAAGGGCTTGGTTCTGGTAAATGGACTGTTACTGTTGGCGATCATACAGTGGAAAGTACGGATGAATTTATATACGCGGTAAAGCGTACCGTAAGCACCTTAGCAAGTTCTAGTCCTGCAGCAACGTTTAATTTTTTAGTTAATGCTGGAATGGACATTGATTCCAAAGGGAATTTATATTTCACGGATAATTTTAATAATTGTATTCGGAAAGTTAGCCCTGATGGCACAGTGACAACGTTTGCCGGGGTACCAGGCGTTGAAGGGAATGTGGATGGTCCAGGAGCAAAGGCACTTTTTAATCATCCTACGGATGTTGCGGTGGATGCAGAGGATAATGTATATGTAGCAGATAGCTGGAATTGGGCG
>Ga0233369_1000929_pt1 | contig 10496 bp, 2 predicted proteins | sample ElkDunMinimDraft_26_FD_191537 | JGI IMG/M metagenome (GOLD analysis project Ga0233369, IMG submission 191537) | Fecal eukaryotic communites from dung pellets of Tule Elk in California, USA - Elk Dung D16 | ecosystem: Host-associated > Mammals > Digestive system > Large intestine > Fecal | place... | reverse complement strand
GCAGGTCAGGAAGTTGAGCAGTTAGTTACATTTCCTGTAGAACAGAGTATAGTAAACCTTCCAAAGGTCGAAGAAATCCGTAGTATATCCAGGTTTGGACTTTCGGTAGTCACGGTAGTTTTCGAAGATGACCTCGATATTTATTTTGCCCGGCAGTTGGTCAATGAAAAATTGAAAGAAACAGAGGAAGAAATTCCAGACGGAATAGGAGTGCCTGAATTATCACCTGTAAGTACCGGTTTAGGGGAAGTATATCAATACATCTTGCATCCTAAAAAAGGAAGTGAATCAAAGTATTCTGCAATGGATTTACGGACGATGCAAGATTGGATAGTCGCAAGACAGCTGTATGGCACCCCAGGTGTTGCAGAGGTGAATAGTTTTGGGGGGCAATTAAAGCAATACGAGGTCTCTGTAGACCCCGAAAGGCTAAAGGCGATGGATATCTCCATTTCAGAAATATTCGTTGCCTTAGAGGCTAACAATCAAAATACGGGCGGTGCATATATTGACAAGAAACCCAATGCCTATTTCATACGTGGCGTAGGTTTAGTCAGCAGTTTGGAAGATGTAGGAAATATTGTGGTTAAACAGTTGGGATCTGTTCCTGTTTATGTAAAAGATGTTGCTACCGTGCAATTTGGATATGCTACTCGTTATGGCGCCATGACCTACAATGGGGAAGTGGATGCCGTAGGAGGCATAGTGATGATGTTGAAAGGCGAAAATAGTGCTGCAGTGGTCAATCGAATTAAGGAGAAAATACCAATCATTCAGCAATCTCTTCCCGAAGATGTAGTCATCGAGCCTTTTTTAGATCGAACAGATTTAGTAGGTCGAGCGATCAGTACCGTTCAGCGCAACCTCATCGAAGGCGCGTTAATAGTCATTTTTGTGTTAATCATCTTTTTGGGCAATATGCGTGCAGGTCTCATTGTAGCTTCTGCCATTCCACTTTCCCTCTTATTTGCTTTAGCGATGATGCGCCTTTTTGATGTGAGTGCTAACCTGATGAGCCTTGGGGCTATTGATTTCGGTTTAATTGTAGACGGTTCATTGATAGTCGTCGAAGCCACCATGCATCATCTAGGCTTGCGAAAAGGCACACATCAGCTCAGTCAAAAAGAGATGGATGAGGAAGTGTATGAGTCAGCTCGGAAAATTCGAAACAGTGCTGCATTTGGTGAAATTATTATTCTGATCGTGTACATTCCTATTTTAACTTTAGTAGGCATCGAAGGGAAAATGTTTGCACCAATGGCTCAAACAGTAGGATTTGCAATTTTAGGCGCCTTAATCTTATCCTTCACATATATTCCTATGATGAGTGCCCTATGCTTGTCTAAGAAGCCAAAGGTCAAAAAGAACTTTTCCGATAAAATGATGGAGAAATTGCAGCAGCTTTACCAACCCATGTTGGCTAAAGCTATTCGATTTAACTATTGGATTATTGGTTTCTCTATTGTTTTGTTTAGCATCAGTATCCTGCTTTTTAACCGTATGGGAGGCGAGTTTCTGCCAAAATTAGGCGAAGGAGATTTTGCTTTTCATTGTATTTTACCACAAGGGACTTCCTTAAGTCAAAGTTTAGAAACCTCCATGCAAGCCTCTAAAATTTTAAAGCAGTTTGACGAAGTAAAGATGGTCGTAGGTAAAACGGGTGCTGCAGAAGTACCAACCGATCCTATGCCTCCTGAAGCAACGGATATGATGATCATCTTAAAGCCTCAAAAAGATTGGAAAACTTCCAAAAGCTACGATGAATTAGCCAATGAGATGATGGAGAAATTGGAAGTAATCCCTGGAGTGTTTTTTGAAGCTAATCAACCCATTCAGATGCGATTTAATGAGTTGATGACAGGGATAAGGCAGGATGTTGCTGTTAAAATATTTGGAGAGAATCTAGATTCGTTATTACAATACGCCAATCAAGCACAAGCGATTATTCAGCAAATAAATGGGGTGACGAGCCCTCAGGTGGAGCGAGTTGCGGGTCTTCCGCAGATTAATATTGAATATGATCGGGTACGTTTGGCAAATTATGGGCTAACAGTAAATCAAGTCAATGACTTAATCAGTACCGCCTTCGCTGGTAAAAAAGCCGGTGTTGTTTACGAAAATGAAAGAAAATTTGATCTCGTCGTTCGATTAGATAAATCCTATCGAAGTTCCATTGATGACGTCAATAATTTATTCATCAGCCTAGCCAACGGCGAGCAGATTCCTTTATCGCAGGTCGCAAATGTTGACTTTAAATTAGGGCCTGCGCAAATTAGTAGAGAAGGTGGCAAAAGACGTATATATGTAGGTTTTAACGTGCAAGATCGCGATGTAGCAAGTGTGGTAAAAGAAATCCAAGAAAAATTGGCCAATCAAGTCAAACTACCAAATGGGTACTATTTTACCTATGGGGGCCAATTTGAGAATCTTCAAAAAGCTTCCAATCGGCTATTGGTTGCAGTACCTATTGCGTTATTGCTCATCTTCATTCTTTTATATTTCACTTTTCGGTCTTTCAAAGAGGCTATATTGGTTTTTACTGCAATTCCGATGAGTGCTATCGGAGGCGTGTTTTCCCTTTTGATTCGAGATATGCCATTTAGTATCTCTGCAGGAGTGGGTTTTATTGCTTTATTTGGAGTAGCTGTATTAAATGGTATCGTGTTAATAGCCACTTTTAACCGATTGGAAAAAGAAGGATGGAAGGATATCATACCTCGAATTATGGAAGGGGCGAAGTTAAGACTACGACCCGTACTAATGACTGCTGCCGTTGCCTCCTTAGGATTTTTACCCATGGCATTAAGCAATTCTGCAGGAGCTGAAGTACAAAAGCCCTTAGCCACCGTGGTCATCGGTGGATTAATTTCTGCGACTGCATTAACCTTATTTGTTTTACCCTTATTGTATTTGGTAGTTATGCGTGTAAAAAATAAACCCTTTCGTTCAGGGCTTGCAAAATTAGGAATTCTCCTTGCACTATGTGTCGGGTTTAGTGGCATGGAAAGTGCTTCAGCGCAGGAAATAACATTAAGTCAAGCCATAGATAGTGCCTTGAAAAACAACAGTAACCTACAGGCAAAGACTTTAGCTATAGCTTCTTCAAAACAGTTAATTTCTTCAAGTTTCGAATTGCCTAAGACGGATGTTCAGTTTCAATATGGAAATACTGATGGATTTGAAAAGAACGATGGTATTCAAATTGCGCAGAGCATTCCCTTTCCAGGTTTATTCTCTGCCAAAAGAAAGTTGTTTAAGGAGGAAGTGAAAAACAAAGAACAACAAAAAAAATTATCGGAACAGGAACTATCAAAACAAGTAAGAACTACTTATTCTGATTTAGCATATTATTTACACAATGCCGACGTTCTAAAAAAACTGCTGGAAATATATGAAGATTTTATTCGTGTGGCCGAACTACGGTACAAAACTGGAGATATAGCAAAGTTGGATGTGAATACAGCCATTACTAAAAAAGGAGAAATCAATTTGCTTGTTCAGCAAAATGAAGTATTTCGGGAAAATGCATTTCAACAATTGCAACTCTTGACAGGAATAACTTCTGATTTTAGAATTGCATTAGATGCGAACTATGAACCTAGCTTATTGGCAGAGAATTTGGGCGAGCAAGATATTTCCAATCATCCCAGTATACAGCTGTTGTTGCAGGAAGCAATCGTTATGGAACAGCGAAAACAAGTGGAGCGCACATCTGGGCTGCCAGAACTTACTTTAGGCTATAACAATATTTCTTTAGTCGGCAATCATCGTAAAAATGGAGTAGAACAATTTTATGGTCGAGGACAACGATTTAACTCCTTTCAAGTAGGACTCTCCCTACCATTGACTTATGGGGCTACTAAGTCGAGAATGAAATCCATTGACCTGCAAAAGCAGGCTTTGCAATCCGATGCAAAGTGGCAGCAACATCAACTCTCTACAGCACTTAGGACTGCTTTAAATCAATATGAACACTATTTGGTTCAGTACCGTTATTTTAAAGATCAGGCGTTAACCAATGCTGCTGAAATGATCAAGGCCGCTCAATTGGGTTATCGTACAGGAGAAATTTCTTATGTTACTTATCTGTATACCCTACAAACGTCTACCGATATCCAATTAAATTATTTAAAAAGTATTCAGCAGATCAATGAGTCTGTTGCATTAATCCAATTCATCATTAACAACTAATACTATGAGCAATCATTTCAAATACCTCATTCGTTTCTTCCTGCAAGCCTGTATATTACTGCTGTTTATGGCTTCTTGTCAATCAAGTTCTAACCAACAAGCCGCTTCCAGTCCGGAAGAAACTAAGGAAGAAAGTGATCATGATGAGGCAAATCATGAAGAAGGGGTCACTACCCTAACTGCGGAACAAATGAAGTCTGTAGGGATTGAGTTGGGGTATGTTGAACAGAAACAACTTGGGGGCAATCTCAAAGTAAATGGGCTGTTAACCGTGCCAAATACAAATAAAGCTAATGCAACTTCCTTGTTCTCGGGAGTTATTCAAACCTTAAAAGTAGAATTGGGTGATCAAGTCCGAAAAGGCCAAGTGATTGCGAGTATTGTAAATCCAGATTTTATTCAATTACAAGAAGAGTATATTACGATCAATAGTCGCTTGGCATTAGCAGAACAAGAGCAGTCTCGGCAACAAGAATTATACGATGGAAATGTAGGGGCCAGGAAAAACTTGCAAGCAGCGACCACTGAACTAAATGCATTGAGAGCGAGGAAATCTTCTTTAAGCCGACAGATACAAATGATGGGAATAAACCCTTCCTCCATATCCAATGCAAATCTTCAATCGACAATTTTAGTAAAAAGTCCTATTAATGGTGTAATAAGTCAAGTATTTGCTAAAATTGGTAGTTATGTGGATGTATCTTCAGCTATTATAGAAATCGTAGAGAATACAGCTTTGCACCTTGATTTGCAGGTGTTTGAAAAAGATATGCCTTACATTCATATTGGTCAAAAAATAGATTTCGTCATTACTAATAATCCATCAAAAACATATGCAGCAGAACTTTATAACATTGGTGCTTCATTTGACGGGAACAATAAGACCATTGCCGTACATTGTCGAATAATTGGTGATAAATCAGGGTTGATTGATGGGATGAATGTGACAGGCTTATTGCATCAGGGGACGCAGTCAGCAGATGCGGTTCCTGACGATGCAATCGTCAATGCTGATGGAAAATATTATGTGTTTTTGGTTCAAGCGGGAGAGGAGCATGTGCATGAGGAAACGGAAGCTCCTGATCATGCCCATGCCGATGAAAAAGGAATGCGTTTTGAGCGGATTGAAATACAAAAAGGAGCTTCTGAAATGGGGTATACAGCCATCACGCCAGTTAAAGAAATGCCCAAAGCAGCACAAATAGTCGTAAAGTCAGCCTTTTTTGTCAATGCAAAAATGAGTACGGTAGGTCATGAGCATGCGCATTAAAGGTTTAAAGCTGAAATAATTACGGAGGAATGTGTAATTTCAATATTGAATTTACGGTCAAATAGCCGGCCGCATAAGTATAAATAGACGATTTAAAATTGTTTTATGGAACATAAACATAAATATGATGAATCTGGGAATCAACTTTGTTGTACCCAAGAAAAGAAAATATATAAAAATGCGGATGCATCAACACGATCAGAACATCATCATACACAGACAACAAATACGATGAGCAATAGGTATACGGCTGCCGAATACGCTAATGAACACCAAGGGGAGCAAGGAGAAGACCATGAGGGCCATGAACATGCTCATGAACAAGGAAGTAAATCTACGTTTGAACTTTTCCTCCCTGCCATCCTATCATTAGTCTTTCTTTTAACGGGTTTACTTTTTGATCATGTGTTTGTATTTTCTTGGTTTAGTGGTTGGATCCGAATAGCTTGGTATATTTTGGCCTATATTCCAGTCGGTTTACCAGTGATAAAGGAGGCCTGGGAAAGCATCCTTAAGGGCGCATTTTTCTCCGAGTTTCTTTTAATGAGTATAGCAACTTTTGGTGCATTTGCTATTGCTGAGTATCCAGAAGCTGTGGCAGTCATGTTGTTTTATGCAGTTGGAGAGGTATTTCAGACCTTGGCAGTGTCTAAAGCAAAATCAAATATCAAAGCATTATTGGATGAACGACCAGATGAAGTAACTGTACTGGAGTCGAGCGGTTTAAAAATAGTGAAAGCAGAGACTGTTGCCGTTGGATCAACAATTCGATTGAAACCAGGCGAGAAGCTTGCCTTGGATGGGGAATTATTGACGGATACCGCTTCATTTAATACTTCGGCGTTAACAGGGGAGAGTAAGCCTGATACTAAAAATAAAGGGGACCTTGTTTTAGCAGGTATGATTAATTTGCAACATGTAGTCGAGGTGAAGATCACTACGGCCTATGCAGATAGTAAGTTGAGTAAGATTTTAGAATTGGTGCAAAATGCCAGTTCCCAGAAAGCTCCAACAGAGCTTTTTATACGCAAGTTTGCGAAGGTGTATACCCCTATTGTGGTATTGCTAGCAGTCATGATTTGTTTATTGCCTTATTTTTTTGCGACAGATTATCAGTTTAAAGTTTGGTTATATCGTGCTTTGGTGTTTTTAGTTATTTCTTGTCCTTGTGCGTTAGTTATTTCGATTCCTCTAGGTTATTTTGGGGGTATAGGGGCGGCTTCACGAAAAGGGATTCTATTTAAAGGAAGTAATTTTTTGGATGCTATGGCAACGATCAAGCACCTGCTGATGGATAAAACAGGCACGATGACCGAAGGAGTTTTCAAAGTTCAGGAACTCTTTATAGATCCTTCCTATAATCAACAAGAAATATTAGACCTGGTCAATGCGATCGAAAGTCATAGTTCGCATCCGGTGGCTAGTGCTATTTACGATTATGTAGGTCCCATAAATCCGGCCATCTCTTTAACGGATGTACAGGAAATACCAGGCCTTGGATTGCGTGGAATGCGAAAAGATCAGCTGCTGCTAGTTGGCAATTTCAAATTGATGGATAAGTTTGGTATTGCTTATGCTGTTGATATTGATGCTATTGTTTACACGAGTATCGCGATTGCACTAGACGGAAAGTTTATCGGTTATTTAACCATTGCAGATCAAATTAAGGCAGATGCTGCTGAAACCATTAAACGATTGCATGCTTTAGGGGTTAAGGCAACGATGCTTAGTGGAGATAAAAACGCTGTCGTACAATTTGTGGCAAAAGAACTTGGTATAGATCAGGCCTATGGAGATCTACTACCAGAGGATAAGGTAAATCGCTTAAAAGAAATTATAAGCCGACAGGAATCAACTGCATTTGTTGGCGATGGAGTCAATGATGCTCCTGTTGTAGCGTTAAGTGATGTGGGTATAGCGATGGGTGGATTGGGATCTGATGCCACCATAGAAACTGCCGATGTAGTGATTCAGGATGATCGACCAATTAAAATACCGATGGCAATTCAAATTGGTAAGAAAACGAAATATAGGTTTAGCATTTACAGTGAAGGCTATCGTGCTTATTCTTGGTGCAGGTGGTTTGGCAACTATGTGGGAAGCGGTTTTTGCTGATGTCGGCGTTGCTTTACTCGCTATCTTAAATGCCATTCGAATTCAACGAATGAACTTCGATTAACATAATCAATAATTGGCCCATCATTTTACCAATGGCAAGCGGATTTGCGTGATCTGCTTGCCATTTTTTATTTGTCCGATTCTGAATTGATGTCTCTATTCTTTCTACTGCATTTTTTAAAGAGTTATTCCGAAGATTTAGGTTTCCTTTCAGTTATTCAACCTCTTACAGCTTAAGCTAATCATGGTCTGTTACGTATTCAATCAATTCATTTAAATAGGTGAATTCTATTGGCTGTAATTTGTAGCCTGTCAAGGATCTAGCGCAGCAAGAATGGAGGTTCATCGGTTCTTATTCGCAATTTTGCATTGCATTTCCATGTATGTTCCGAACAAGATCCGAAGGAGATGCGTTCGAGTGAGCATGCTTTGTAGATCTTCTTAAGATTTACTTTAAAATAGACCGTGATTTTTAACAATTGTCGTAATGGCAAAATCTAAAAATTTTGGATATTTTTTTTGTGAATTTTCATAGTATACTGCAATCAAAGCGGAGTAGATGCACCTTGAAGTATCCTGTATGAATATCCCTATGCATGCTCAGCATAATTGGTCGTATTAATTAATAGATACATTTAAGACAATTACCTGATGGAGGTAATTGTTTAATAGATTAATTTAGAGCGCCTTGTCAATTCGTATTGAGCAGAAATTATAAAATATTAGTTATTGTATAAATCATTACCTGTTAATTATCAATAGGTTGCATAGCTAATAAAAGGCAGATATGGTAAAAATTGGTTTTGCTGAATCAGGTAGTTTTTACGAATGATGGATGGTATAGTTGAACTATATCCTAATTAAATATATATAATCTCTATGTTTTTAATATAGAATAAGTGATTTTGATAAAATTATTGAATATAATTCGGTTTAATCGTTTTGACTAAATAAGTTTAAAATTCGTATGAATTTCACTTGTTTTTTAAAAATATGTGTTTTTATGCCGGTTTTTCGCCAACTGTTGTAAAAATAGTCAAGCAATTTTATGAATAATTTCTGTTGTATTAATTAATTGATATTTGAAAATTCTAAACCTTTAGGATATTTTACAAGCCTTGTTCTTGAGCAATTAATTATAGGGAATTCTTAGTTAATTAGGATGATTTAAGGTTTTAGCTACAGGCGGGATGCCACAGGACAGTTGGGTTTTTCTAATCCATGATATTTGGAAATCAACAACTTTTTTATAACAATTATGCTCAAATTTAAATTAGGAAAGAACAATTCTTTCTTACTGGGAATTTTGTTTGTGTTTATTACAAACCTCACATTTGCCCAGTCAGATCGTAGTGTTCGAGGAACTGTTGTCCATGCTACAACAGGTGCGCCGATCGGGGGGGTGTCGATTTCTGATTCTGCAACAAAAAATGCAGTCGCAACTGCAAATGATGGATCATTTGAAATTGGTACCAAAACAAATTCGACTTTATCATTTAGGTTTATGGGCTTTCTTAGCAAAACAGTAGTCGTTGGAGCAAACAACGATATTCGCGTGGAGCTTTCGGAAGATGAATCTGAATTGGAAGAGGTGGTTGTCGTAGCGTATGGTACGGCAAGAAAGAAAGACTTGACAGGCTCTGTTTCTACAGTAGATAACAAAGTGTTAAGTTTACAATCAAACTCTACGGTGAGTAGAGCGTTAGAAGGTGCAGCTCCAGGTATTCAGGTAGCGGCTGTAGATGGTCAACCAGGAGTGGATATGGGTATCCGTGTTCGTGGTTTAGGTTCTGCGAACCAAAACACCTCCAATGCCTTAGTCGTTATTGATGGAGTTCCTGCTCAAAATGAGAATCCACTTTCTTCTATCAGTCCTAAAGACATCGAAAGTGTAACCATTTTAAAAGATGCAGCTTCAACAGCTCTTTATGGTTCACGTGGTGCAAATGGAGTTGTGTTAGTGACTACAAAAAAAGGAGCTAAGGGTACTTCCCGTGTTGGGTTTGAGGCCAAAGCTGGTGTAAACCAAGTAGGACCTTATCAATTTGATAAGATTTCTGATCCTAAAGATGTGTACGAATTTACATGGCAATCTATTTACAATTCTGTTCGTTATGGAAATAACGGAAATGGCGGAACTAAAGATTACACGACGAATTTAAAAAATCCAAACATGTCACATGAGGATGCTGCAAAATTCGCATCTGAACACCTTTTTAATTATACGGGTAATACCAATGGTGGTTTTGGAGTAAACAAATTGGGTAACTGGATGCTGTATGATGTTCCAGGCGCAACTTATACCCCTACAGGGTCAGGTGCTAGTGCTTCTTCTACAATGACTGGAGCTTACCTGGTTAATACAGATGGTAAGTTGAATCCAGAGGCACGCTTATTATACAACGATCGTTACGATGATTATTTATTGGAAAACCGGTTAAGACAAGAATACAATGTGTCTGTTGCAGGTGGAACGGATAAAGTTGATTATTTCGTGTCTGGTGGATATTTAGAAGATCCATCGTATATCCGTGGCTCAGCATTTAAAAGATACAATGGTCGTGCAAATGTAAATGCGCAAGTGTATGACTGGTTAAAAATAGGAACAAACGTTGCATATGCTAATCGTAATACGCAATCACCAGCGACACGTTTTGGTCGTAATCCAGGTAGTGTAGTAGCCAATGTGTTCCGTTTTATCAATGGTCAAAGCCCATTAGTTCAATTGTATGCGCGTGATAAAGATGGTAACATCATTCAAGAGAATGGTCGGAACAAAGTTCATGTGGCGGCTGGAGACACTTATTCTCCACTAGGTTTAACGGCCAATTCATTAAGTTCTGCAAACATCTTAACGATCTTGGATAACGATATAGATACGCGTACAGCCGATGATATAAGTACAAGAACGTATGGT
>Ga0233369_1000928_pt1 | contig 10511 bp, 7 predicted proteins | sample ElkDunMinimDraft_26_FD_191537 | JGI IMG/M metagenome (GOLD analysis project Ga0233369, IMG submission 191537) | Fecal eukaryotic communites from dung pellets of Tule Elk in California, USA - Elk Dung D16 | ecosystem: Host-associated > Mammals > Digestive system > Large intestine > Fecal | place... | reverse complement strand
AATCATCTGAAAGCAAGTAAAAATCAACGCATGATTTACAACAGCCTAACACATGAAATTCAAGTTGAAGACAACAACAACAAAGTTCAGAATTTCAATTTATTAAACGACGTAAAAAGAGTTTCGGAAGTAAAATCTGTGCAAAAGAACAATGGTTTATTATTTGGCTATTACGTATTGCATACGCAAAAGGAAAACTACTTTATTCCTTATATAATCGCACAAAATCCGCAAACAAGGCCTTTCTTCGATAAGTTGCAATTATTTGATCGAGAGATTGAAACAAAATTATTCCCAATAATTTAATTTTAATATATTTGATTTAATCACTTACATTAAAATCAATTATACGCTATATGCGCTACATACTACTATTTGCATTTATCACCCAATTTATCATCTCTTGTAATTCTTCGAAAAAAGAGAAAACACCCGAAGAGATTGAAAAAGCTAAACAAGACAGTATTGAAAATGTACGCAAAGAGCAGGAAGAAGCCGAAAAAAAACGTGCAAGAACTGCTGCGGATATAAAACTCAAAAAAGAGCTGAAATACGACAAATACACACTCGAGGACAAATATGAATACAATGACACGTTCCGCGTTTTTCAATGGGAAAAGATCAAAGAAAAACTAGCTTATATCGAGAATTTTCAGCGTGAGCATAACCAATATGGATTGGTTTCAAATTATAAGAACAAACATGGAGAAGCACCAACAGTAGCAAATTTCAAACGAAATGCGTACAAAAGAGTGTCAGACACATTGGGCACAGAACGTTATCAATCCGCTCCTTTATACCAAGTTGGCGAGACTAAACTTCCCTCCATATATGGTCGCGATGGTTCATTAGTTAAAATTTTATCTAGCGATACGCTCAAGATGGTTCGTGTCAAAGGTTTAAGCAATTTTGAAGGTGAGTGGGATATTCCAAAACGATATGTAAAGGCTTTAGGCGACACGTTATCATTCAAGCATTTAGTGGTAGTTGACGTGACCAATCAAAATATCTGTGCGTTGGATCATATTGATGACACATGGTACATCCGTAGCATGAATAAAGCAACCACTGGCAAGCATAATCCTCCATATGCAATGGAAACTCCTGTAGGAATGTTTTTGGTACAAGAACAAAAAGCGAAGATGTTTTATTACAAGGATGGAACGACAAGTATTGAAGGATTTGCGCCTTGGGCATCACGTTTTACAAATGGAGCGTATATACATGGTGTGCCTGTTAATAATCCAAAAGGACAGATAATTGAGACTAGTTGGAGTCTAGGTACAGTGCCGCGTTCACATATGTGTGTGCGCAATGCTTCCTCACATTCGAAGTTTATTTATGACTGGGTGAAACCTTATTCTTCGTTAGTAATTGTCATAGATTAACCATAAGTTAAGGATTTAACATTTCTTAACACTTTTATAAATAATTGATAACGAACTTTGTACATCACGAAAGGATAAAGTGCGCTTATGAGAAAAACAAAAATTATTACATTAGTAACAACCTGTATTGGACTTGTCACTATAATCAGTCAAACCGCAGCAACCTATCTTCAACCGCAAAAAACGGCTAATATTCCACATAAAATTGAAAAAGATTCCGCTTATTTAGATACGAGATCTGCATCTGAGATCTTGTATGAAGAAATCGGTCTTGCTGGTAAATTAAAATTCGAAGCCTTCGATAAAGCGATGATAGGTTACGAAAATTTGGAATTTAAAAACAAGGATATTATCACGGTTATAGACTTTACACTGCCATCTACAGAAAAACGCATGCATGTCATCGACATGAAAAATAAGAAAGTACTGTATAATACAATTGTATCACACGGCCGAAATAGTGGCGAAAAATATGCTACTTCGTTTTCAAATAGACACGGTTCGTTTCAAAGTTCTTTAGGGTTCTATACGACAGAAAATACCTATATGGGTGGAAATGGTTATTCATTGGTGTTACACGGTTTGGAAAAAGGAATTAATGACCAAGCAAAACCAAGAGCAGTAGTCATACATGGTGCGGATTATTGCAGTCAATCTGTAATTAATGCCACAGGTAGATTAGGGAGAAGCTACGGTTGTCCTGCTCTGCCACGCGAAGTGAATAAACCTATCATTAATACAATAAAGAACGGAACTATGGTGTTTATTTACGCTGAAGATCCATCATATTTAGCCAGCTCAAAAATATTAAAGAAATCAACGAATACGCTATTGGCTCAAAGAGATGTTATCAATGACATTGATAGTGCTTATTCTACTTATTAAATATTCGATCCCATAAAATTTATAATTGTTTTAATTGGCGCCAACATTTAGGTAAATGTTGGCGCTAATTTTTTTGTGCTACCATCTATTTTTATCAGTACAACGAGTTATAAATAAATTTTGCATAACATTGCTAAAATTAATTTTAAGATTAAAAAGTGTTTTTATTATATTGCAATTATAGTAACAATAGCATTACGATTTGATTTATTTAATCTATAAGATAAAATTATTACTATTTTAGCAAGCCATTTTTATAATCAACATAACAACATTATGAGTAAACAAAAATCAACCAATCTAAATGCTTTTGTTTCAAAATTTGGATTTAGTCTTCTTCTGATCTTTACAATATCTTTCCATTCAAAAGGCCAAGATATTGTGATTTGAAACGCAAAACTCTGCGCTAGTATTTCGTGTAAGTTCAGCCAAAACTTTACAACAAATATATTTGGGTGAAGCTTTATCCAATAAAGGAGATTATCAGCAATTGCCAAATGCGGAAATTGACACATGGATAACAGGTGGAATGAACACCATTCGCGAGCCAGCTTTGCAGATAAAACAAGCAGACGGTAATCCTTCCTTAGATTTGGAGTATGTTTCACATCAAAAAGCGACTGATGGGAATGTGACAACGACAACAATTGAATTGAAAGATCCAAAATACGCTATCCAAGTAAAATTATTTTTCAAGGCATTCCAAAAAGAAAATGTAATAGAATCCTGGTCCACGTTACTTAATAAAGAAAAGAAACCTGTAGTATTAGAAAATTACGCTTCAGCAGCATTGCAATTGAATGCAGAAAAGTATTATTTGCAACACTTTTACGGCGATTGGATCAATGAAATGCGCAACGAAGAGGTTTTACTTCCACAAGGAATTCACCGAATAGAATCAAAATTAGGGACAAGAGCTACAAACTTTGATTTACCATCATTCTTATTATCTGTTGACAAACCCGCAACAGAAGATGAAGGAACTGTCATTGCAGGCACTCTCGCTTGGTCAGGAAATTTCAAATTGACTTTCGAAAATGTAAAATACAGTGAAGATTTTGGTCATTTACTTCAAATCCTTCCTGGTATCAACAACTATTCTTCTGCATATAATTTGGCCGCAGGCAAAGAATTTAAGACACCTTCATTCATCTATACCTTTACGACGAAAGGTAAAGGTCAAGCAAGTCGTAATTTACACAAATGGGCTTTGGACTACGGTATCTATAAAGGTCGTGAAAAGAGAACAACATTGTTAAATAACTGGGAAGCTACCTATTTTGACTTTGATGAGAAAAAACTAGATCATATGTTTGGTGATGCTAAAAAACTTGGAGTTGATTTGTTTTTACTAGACGATGGATGGTTTGGTAACAAATATCCACGTAATAATGACCACACAAGTTTAGGTGACTGGGAACCAAACAAGGAAAAATTGCCAAATGGAATTGGCCATCTCATAAAATTAGCGCATGATAAAGGTGTGAAATTTGGTATCTGGGTAGAACCAGAAATGATTAGTGCAAAAAGTGAGTTGTACGAAAAGCACCCTGATTGGGTATTGAAACTTCCAAATCGTGAGATCCATGAGCGTAGACAACAATTGGTATTGGATATGACCAATCCAAAAGTCCAAGATTACGTCTACAATGTATTGGATAAAATCATGCAAGATGGCAAGGACATCGCGTACATCAAGTGGGATTGTAATCGCTACATGACTAACCAACACTCACCTTACCTGAAGGATAATCAGAATAATCTTTTTGTAGACTATGTGAATGGTTTATACAGTGTTCTTGAGCGCTTCAGAAGCAAATATCCAGAATTAGAAATGATGTGGTGTAGCGGCGGTGGCGGTAGAGTAGAATACAGTGGTTTGAAGTACTTCCAAGAATTTTGGCCAAGTGATAATACAGATGGATTGCAGCGTGTGTACTTGCAATATTCGTACTCGTACTTCTTCTCTTTCGCAGCACAGTGTGCACACGTAACATCTTGGGGTAAACAGCCGATCAAATTCCGTACAGACGTAGCAATGAGCGGGAAATTAGGTTTTGACATCGAATTAGAGAAATTTAGCGGAGACGAATTAACTTATTGCCAAGAAGCAGTAAAGAATTTCAACAGACTACAAACAGTGATTGGTCAAGGTGAAATTTATCGTTTAATATCTCTTTACAACAACAATTCTGCAGCATGGATGACTATTTCTGAGGATAAATCTAAAGCTGTATTGTTCAATTATAACCTGAATATACTTTCTGGTGATGTGTTTAGCAAACTAGTCTTGAAAGGTTTGGATCCGAATAAAAAATACACCATTAAAGAAATCAATTTGATGCCAAATCAAAAACCTCAATTCAATAGAAATGAACAGACTTTCTCTGGGGATTATTTAATGAAAGTCGGATTAGATTGGTACTTGAGAGGTAGTATAAAAAGTTCGATCTTAGAAATTACGAGTATTTAAGAATACAAAAAAAATATAAACAGAGCAGGCGAGATTCTTTAATCTCGCCTGCTCTGTTTATTATATATGCACAGTATATTTAATTTTTGGAATATCCCATAAATCAAAATCGATTTGAAGTTTTTCTAATTCTTGCACAGCTAGGATCAACTTGTCTAGGTGATGCTGAGTGCGAACACCTATCACAGCTGATGTGGTTTTCTTGTAACGTAATAAATAGGAAAGTGCTATGGATTCCTTCGAAACATCTAATTGATTCGAAACGTCCTGAACGTTTTGAATAATATTAGCCACTTCAGTTTTGCTATGCTCTAAGTAGGATTTTGGGGACTTTCCAACTAATAAACCCTGTGCAAATGCACCTCTTGACAAAATTGAAACATTCTCATTTTCAAACTCCTTCAAATAAGGTTCTGGTCGAGTATCTAAAAGACTAAATTGCATCATATTAGAAACCATATTGGACTCTTTAGCAAATCGTAAAAACACATTTGGGCGAATAGATGAAATCCCATACGCTCTTATCTTTCCACTCGAAACCAAATTTTCTAAAGTTTCTAAAACCTCATCAAAATTATCTTCTATAGTTCCACCGTGTATTTGATAAAGATCAACATAATCTGTTTGAAGCCTTGTCAGCGAGTCTTCGATAGCTTGATTGATATAATCTTTTGATACATCCCAAGTCCAGCCAGATTTGTCTGTATTCCATTTATTCCCTACTTTGGTAGCTAAAACTACCTTATCCCGATTACCCTTTAGGGCATTACCGAGCAGCTTTTCATTCTCACCAAAATCATATAAGTCAGCTGTATCGAAATAATTAATGCCCGAAGCAATAGCTTTATGAATTAAATATTCATTTTCGGACGTATTTGCAGCTTGCAGAGACATGCATCCAAAGCCTACTTCTGAAATTACAATATCCGATTTACCTAACTTATTGTAGCGCATATATTATTTTATACCTAAAAGTTCAACCTCAAAGATTAGCGCACTATAAGCTGGAATAGAACCTGTTGCACGTTCGCCATAAGCTAAATGATACGGCACATAAAACTTGTACTTAGAACCAACCTTCATCAACGGAATACCAATTTTCCAACCCTCAATCACACGATTCAAATTTAACGTCAATGATTCATTACGGTCATAAGAACTATCAAACTGTGTCCCGTCAATCAATGTACCTTTGTAATGAACTTCCACTTCAGATTCTGAAGTAGGTTGCGCCCCCTCACCTTCTTTCAAGACTTCGTATTGTACACCTTCTGGTGTAGTTTTGACTTCTGGTCTTTGTTTATTTTTAGCTAAAAATTCTTCACCTGGTTTCTTTAGCTCTGCATTCTTTCTTTCGTATATTTTAGTGAATTCCTTTTGAATTACATCCATATTTTGGTCTTCAGTCAACAACAATGAATCTCCTTTTAACGCAGAATTCAATCCTTTGAGGAAAACTTCAGACGTAATTTCAAATCCCGCATTTTTTAGATTTTTAGAAACATCTACACCCAAAGCATACGATAAAGAATCTTTCGTTGATTTTAAGGCAAAAGGTTGAACGGTGGTGGCAACAGTTTTAGCCGTTTTATTTGTTGTGGAATTAGTTTTCTTTTTGGTTTGGGCATCTACATTATGAACGGCAGCACCAAAAAATAATAAGGCGTAAATAAATTTTAATTTCATGTATTTTTAGATATAATTGATTCTACAATTTGCATAGTATTGTTTGGATAATCCACTTTGACTTTATTCGTGCTGTTTAACCAAACCTCTATATCGTACTCATATTTCTTTTTTAAACTTTTAATTATTGGAATCCCAATATCTTCTAGTGCAGCGGCATTTAGATGTTGTTCGTATTGATTTTTCATTGGAATAGCCAGCACTTTTTTACCTAGATACAAGGCTTCCGCTGGTGTTTCAAATCCTGCTCCGCATAACACTCCTTCTGCTGAAGCCATACTTTTCACAAATGCATCATTATCGATAGGCTGAATTTTCACATTCTTGACATGTAATGGTTTATTATTATGCTTCGAAAAAACTTCCCATTGTACATCTGAAAATTTCGTTAAATGCTTCAACAAATGCGCATCATCATAACTTGGTAAGTAAACAGTGTAATGTCCCAAATTCGTAGGTTCTAATTTGCGAATCGGCTCACGAATGACCGGTGTAAAAATTGATTTGTGGTATTGCTTGAAATGAAATCCATATGCTTGTGATACGGGCGCATAATTTTTCATAATAAATTTACCCATCATATCCGTTTCTTCTGGCTTTGGACTATTTGGGTGCATTGCGCCTATCTGATGACTCAACCCTATACACGGAAGATCTTTTGTCTGACATGCCCAAGCTGTAATCGGTTCAAAGTCATTAATTACAAGATCATAATCTTGCACAGGTACTTCATTTACTTCTTGCAAGAGTTTACGAACGGTCGAACTCATAAAAGTCTTCCATAAATCAACTCCGCCAGATTTGCCGAAGATAAAACTTAATCCATGAAGCCTATATTTGATATCAAAAGGCATACAAATATCCGCCTGAATACCACTCATAAGTACATCAACAGTACCAAACTGTTGCAGACAAGGAATAATATCCATAGCTCGGCACAAATGCCCGTTTCCTGTCCCCTGAATCGCATAAAGTATCTTCATGTATAGCAATATAATGTGAGTCGAAAATACATAATTTTATTAAATAAGGTCATAAATTCATATTAAACTACTTTTAATTAAAAATTTCTCATAAATTATAGTGTATAATCCACTAATTATGAATCGCTTTCATCTTTTATCGATAGGTATTATCCTACTGTTTTGTTCTTGGGGATTCAATTCGCATAAAAAAATCAATGAAACTGCTGTTTTTCTACTTCCCACAGAATTAGCTTCCTATTATAAAACACATATTAAACAAATAACTGCAAAGGCAGTTGATGCGGATAAAAGATGTTATGTTGATACAATCGAAGGCCCAAAGCATTATATTGATTTGGACAAATACGATCATATTGATAGCATTCCCATTCATTGGTCTAAGGCTAAAGAAAAACTAAATGAAAAGAAATTGCTTACTCAAGGTATTGTCCCTTGGCAAATTAATAGAACTTACTTGAATTTGGTGGAGGCATTCAAAACCAAAAACAATAAAAAAATAATTCAATTGAGTGCGGACTTAGGACATTATGTAGCAGATGCGCATGTGCCACTGCATACAACCAGTAATTACAATGGTCAATACACCAATCAAATTGGTATTCATGCGCTTTGGGAAACACGTATTCCCGAAATGTATATGGGGCATTATGATTTATTCATAGGTCCTGCGCAATACATAAAAGATCCATTAGAATACGCCTGGAAAATTGTACGCGAAAGTAATGCGCTGGTTGATTCGGTATTGCAGATAGAAAAAGATCTGTCCAACACATTTATATCAACAGAAATAAGATCATATATCGAGCGCAACAATCAACTGATTCAAACCTATTCGGACAAATATGTCGAAGCTTACGACCTTGCGATGAACGGAATGGTGCAGCGTCGGTTCAAATCCGCAATACATGCGGTATCATCGTTTTGGTATTCGGCATGGATTGATGCAGGTCAACCAAAATTACATTCTATTCAGGATAGTGATGCATTAGAAGAACCATATCCAAATTTGGAGAATAAAAAACCTTTAGGACGTGAAGAATGGCATGAATAGTTTAATTCAACATTTCTCGTGTAATCAATAGCGATCCCCTCCGAATTATAGGTCGCTCTCCTATTTTGTTCAACTTTAAGATATAAAAATAAGTTCCATCACGTATATTAGAATTTACCTCCCAATTATTTTGATAATTCGAATTTTGATAGATTAAATTTTTGAACCGATCAAAAACTTGCAACTCCACACTTTCGAATTGATATGATCCAATGATCTCAAAAAAATCATTTAAACCATCTCCATTAGGTGTAATTACATTAGGTATCAATATTCCAGAAATTTCAATTTTTACAGTTGCGGGCTCAGACCAATTACCATTTTTATCCATTATCCGGTAAGTGAATTCATCTACTCCAGAAAATGTTTTGTACGACTCATAGCTGAACTCGCCTTTTCCTAGATGAACCAATGTGCCATTTGAAGGCTGGTTAATTACACTAATACTTTCTAAATCAAGCTCAGAATACGCTACATAATCATTTAAGGTTGGATTGATTTTTATTTTTGTATTATAGTTCTGAATGAAATAATCATTAACTGTAACGGGGATTGTCTTAATTATTTCAATATCTACACGAACAATCTCACTTGAGAGTCTACTATTATCAATAATGCGATATGTAAAATAATCTGTTCCACTTTCGAGATTATTATGTTGTGTAAAATATATATCCACACCATTTATCGACAGACTTCCCATTGATGGTTGTTCTATAATCTCAATTCTCCCATTTTCCCAACTACTGCTACCCTTTTGATCGTTTGCAAGAATTTGGAGTGATGCATTTTGGCTTTGAAAGATTTCTATGTAGTCTGGCAAAGCTATTGGAGGTTTTGCAACTATAGTTATTGTTTTCTGGTTATCTAAAAATGTATTCCCAGAAGTATCTCTAAGAAGATTCGCATATTTTACATCTTTCGCCTCCACCACTGCAGAATTTTCTATATATCCTCTACTGATATCTGCACTTGTGATGTGATAGGGGAATTCTACAAAAATCGTTTGGTTACTAATTTGATTAGGTGAAACTGTGTGTGATGAAGTGAATAATAGATTATCAAATAACTTAATATCCTGAATACCAACATCCCCTTGATGTAGTATTTCAAAGCGATACATTATCGTATCATTTACTGTGAATTGATTATTTTCACCTGTACCACGATTTACAACAGATTTTTTTAATTGTATTACGGGAAGCCTATCAATATCAATTTTTGTACTGTCATCATTCGTATAGGTTGTACCAGAAATATCTTTGACATCAAAGTTTCTTGGATTTTTCCCTTCAACGAAAGCTCTATTTATAATAAATTTTCTATTCACATCTTCATCTGTAATTGTATATGAAACAACGATATCGAACTCTTGACCAGCAGCTAACACCACTTCATCTAAGGGTAAACGAGAAGGAGATAATAATGAATCCAGAATAACTAATTCAGAAATATTCACCTGACCGACATTACGAATTGTAAATTTATATTCTAATATCTCACCAGCTTCCTGAAATCCAGAACCATTGCTATCTACATGCCTTACCTCTTTTAGGAGTGAAATTTTCCCTCTTTCATTTATAGGTTCTAATAAAAAAACATCTCCGTTTGTCTGAATATTATTACAGCCACTCGGGGCACATTCTTCACGTGCAGACTTAGGATCTAATTCTGCAATATTGTTAAGCGTTGCATCTGGATCAGTGTAACCTTTGGGTCTAACTACTCCTGCCTCTGCAAGTACATGACCATAAGTTTCATCAGGAACATTATTTGCGAAAGCGCTAATAAGAAATGTAGCTTCACAACCATTTTCTATATTCAGATTCAGATTTAAAGTATTGTTGAGTTTATTTATTGAACCAATATTTGCACAATCATTAGTTTCCAAATTGACATTTTCAATTTGGAAACCTGAAGGTAAACTGAATTCAAATCTACCATTAATAACATCTGAAGGTCCATTATTTCTTACTTTAGCTGTAAAATTAACCCTTTCATTCAGTTCAATGGTATCTTTATCTGCCAAAAGAGAGACAACT
>Ga0233369_1000926_pt1 | contig 10542 bp, 10 predicted proteins | sample ElkDunMinimDraft_26_FD_191537 | JGI IMG/M metagenome (GOLD analysis project Ga0233369, IMG submission 191537) | Fecal eukaryotic communites from dung pellets of Tule Elk in California, USA - Elk Dung D16 | ecosystem: Host-associated > Mammals > Digestive system > Large intestine > Fecal | place... | reverse complement strand
CAGGCCACGGCTCGTCAGGGCCAGCCCTGCGTACAGGAGTCCCACGAAGGGAGTGCCGCGCCGCGCCATCTCGTCGACCGTCGGCTGGAGGACGCGGCGGGTGACCTCGTCGACGAGGTCGTCGGGCGCCCACGGGAGCGGCGTGTAGGCGCCCATCCCACCGGTGTTCGGGCCGGCGTCGTCGTCGTACGCGCGCTTGAAGTCCTGGGCCGGCTGGAGCGGGACCACCCGGGGCCCGTCCGTCTCGTCGTCGCTGCACAGCGCGAACAGCGAGACCTCCGGACCGTCGAGGTACTCCTCGATGACGACACGCTCGCACTGCGCGGCGTGCGCGACCGCCGCCTCGCGGTCGTCGGTCACGACGACACCCTTGCCGGCGGCGAGCCCGTCGTCCTTCACGACGTACGGGGGGCCGAACGCGTCGAGCGCGGCGGCGACCTCCTCGGCCGTCTCGCACACGTGCGCCATCGCGGTCGGCACCTCGGCAGCGGCCATCACCTCCTTGGCGAACGCCTTGGAGCCCTCGAGCTGCGCGGCGGCACCCGACGGGCCGAACACGGCGATGCCCCGTGCACGGACGGCGTCGGCGACTCCCGCGACGAGCGGTGCCTCGGGGCCGACGACGACCAGCTCGGCTCCCAGTGACACGGCGAGATCGGCGACCGCCTCGCCGTCGAGCGGGTCGACGGGGTGGAGCGTCGCCACCTGCGCGATGCCGGGGTTGCCGGGGGCAGCATGCACCTCGGTGACGGACGGGTCGCGGGAGAGCGCGAGCGCGAGCGCGTGCTCACGACCGCCGGTGCCGATGACGAGGGTCTTCACGGGCGACCAGCCTAGTGGTCGCCCGTACGCGCCCACGCACCGCGACCGGCCGTGAGCCGGCGGCGGTACGGCCGCGACGTCAGAGCAGGTCGTGGCAGACGATCGCCTGATCGCGGCCCGGGCCGACGCCGATCACGGACATGCGGGCGCCCGACAGCTCCTCGACACGGCGCACGTACGCCTGCGCGTTCGCCGGCAGCTCCTCGAAGGACCGTGCGCCCGAGATGTCCTCGGACCAGCCGGGGAGCTCCTCGTAGACCGGCACCGCGTGGTGGAAGTCGCTCTGGTCGACCGGCATCTCCTCGTGGCGCACGCCGCCGACGTCGTAGGCGACGCAGACCGGGATGGTCTCGAGCCCGGTGAGCACGTCGAGCTTCGTGAGGACGAAGTCGGTCACGCCGTTGATGCGCGCGGCGTAGCGGGCGACGACCGAGTCGTACCAGCCGCACCGGCGCGGGCGCCCCGTCGTGGTGCCGAACTCGCCACCCTGCTCACGCAGGAAGTCTCCGGACTCGTCGAGCAGCTCGGTCGGGAACGGGCCCTCGCCGACGCGGGTCGTGTAGGCCTTGACGATGCCGATGACCCGCTCGATGCGCGTCGGGGCGATGCCCGAGCCGGTGGCAGCGCCGCCCGACGTCGCCGACGAGGACGTCACGAACGGGTACGTCCCGTGGTCGACGTCGAGCATCGTCGCCTGGCCGGCCTCGAGGAGGACCGTCTTGCCCTCGGCGATCGCCCGGTCGAGCAGCAGGGTGGTGTCGGTGACGTAGGGGGCGAGCCGGTCGGCGTACGCACGGAGCTCCACGACGACCTCCTCGACCGTGACCGCACGGCGGTTGTAGACCTTGGTGAGGATCTGGTTCTTGAGCTCCAGAGCGCCCTCGACCTTCTGGGTGAGGATCTTCTCGTCGAAGATGTCCTGGACGCGGATGCCCTGGCGGTTCATCTTGTCCGCGTACGTCGGACCGATGCCACGGCCGGTGGTACCGATCTTGCGGGAGCCGAGGAAGCGCTCGGTCACCTTGTCGAGCACCTTGTTGTACTCCGGGATCACGTGCGCGCTCGCGCTGACCTGGAGGGCGGACGTGTCGACGCCACGAGCCTCGAGGCCGTCGATCTCCTCGAACAGCACACCGATGTCGACGACGACGCCGTTGCCGATGACCGGGACGCAGCCCGGCGTGAGAATCCCGCTGGGGAGGAGATGGAGGGCGTACTTCTCGCTGCCGATGACGACAGTGTGCCCGGCGTTGTTGCCACCGTTGAACTTGACGACGTAGTCGACGCGGCTACCGAGCAGGTCGGTCGCCTTGCCCTTCCCCTCGTCTCCCCACTGCGCTCCGACGATCACGACTGCGGGCATGGGACCTGCACCACCTGAGACATGCGACAAGCCCCTGGTGAGGGGCTCTTACGGTCAGAGTCTATCGGGCGGTGCCGACCGGGTGCGCCCCCCAAGGTGGTAGACCGTCTCCATGACCTCCGCGCTCCTCATCGCCAACGCCTCGGCCGGCAGCGCCGACGACGACGTCCTCGACGAGGTGGCTGCCGTCCTGCGCACCCGCTGGGACGTCGAGCTCGCCCGGACGGACGGTCCTGACGAGCTGCGTGCCACGCTCGACGACCGTCCCGACGTCGACGTGGTGGTCGCGGCCGGCGGGGACGGCTCCTGGCACGCCGTGGTGCAGGCGCTGCACAGCCTCGGCCGGTTCCCCGACCAGGTGGTGGCGCTCGTCCCGATGGGGACCGGCAACGACTTCGCCCGGACGCTCGAGCTGCCCGAGGACCCGGTGGAGGCCGCCCGCGCTCTGCTCGACGCCGAGCCGACGCCCGTCGACATGGCCGTCGACGAGGACGACCACGTCGTGGTGAACGCCGTGCACGTCGGCGTCGGCGCAGCGGCCGGCCAGGAGGCGGGGCCGTGGAAGCGGCGCCTCGGCGCGCTCGGCTACGCGGTGGGCGCGGTCAAGGCGGGGATGATCGGCTCGCCGGAGCGGCTGCGCGTCGTCGTGGACGGGCACCTCGTCGACCACGGTGAGGACGTGGTGCAGGCAGCCGTGGGGATCGGCCGGTACGTCGGCGGCGGTGCGCCGCTGCTTCCCGAGGCCGACCCGACCGACGGCATCCTCGACGTGACGATCTCCCACGCGGACGCCCTGCCACGTCGCCTCGCGTACGGGCTGCGGCTCCTGTGGGGCCGGCACACCGACGATCAGGACGTGCTCATGGTCCGCGGACGCGAGGTCACGATCTCCGGCGACTCCATGACCTGGAACGCCGACGGCGAGATCGGCGAGGGCCTGAGCTCCCGTACGTGGCGCATCCAGGAGGGCGGCTACCGGATGCTCCTGGCCGACCGCGAGGCGGCTTCCCCGACCGATTGAACCGGTCTATCTGGACATATTGCGGTGTGACCTCATCGGGGTCACAATGGGGTGAGTGGCAGTGGCCGCGACGGAGTCTACCGGGGGATGGCTCCAGTCCGCGGCCACTGTTACGCCTTTCCGGGAGGCTACTCGTCCCCGGCGCGGGCCCCCAGGACGAGCGTGTCGTACGCCTCCTGGCTCGACTCCCGCAGGAACTCACGGCACCGGTGCGCCTCCTCGAGGTCACCGATCCGCTCGGACGCCTCGGCCAGGTCGGCCAGCGCCCGAAGGAAGCCCTGGTTGGCCGGGTGCGACCACGGGATCGGGCCGTGCCCCTTCCACCCGCTGCGGCGCAGGGCGTCGAGCCCACGGTGGTAGCCGGTACGGGCGAACGCGTACGCGGTGACGTCGTCACCGGCGGCGAGCGCCTCGTCGGCACACAGCGCCCAGGCCAGGCACGAGGCCGGGTAGGCGCGTGCCAGGTCCTGCGGTGTGCCGTCTGCTCCGGCGGCGGGATCGGTCGGGAGGAGCGTCTCGGGAGGCTCGCCCAGGAGGTTGGTCATCGACGCCCCCTCAGACCCTGGTGCCGGTCGACGACAGGTGCTCGCAGGCAGCGACGACACGCGCCGCCATGCCGGCCTCGGCCGCCTTGCCCCACGAGCGCGGGTCGTACTTCTTCTTGTCGCCGACCTCGTCGTCGACCTTCAGCACGCCGTCGTAGTTGCGGAACATGTGGTCGGCCACTGGGCGCGTGAACGCGTACTGGGTGTCGGTGTCGATGTTCATCTTGATGACGCCGTAGGAGACCGCCTCGGCGATCTCCTCGGCGGTGGAGCCGGAGCCGCCGTGGAAGACGAAGTCGAACGCGCGCTCGACCCCGTACTTCTCCTGGACGGCCTTCTGGGCGGCGTCGAGGACGGCGGGGCGCAGCTTGACGTTGCCCGGCTTGTAGACGCCGTGGACGTTGCCGAACGTGAGCGCCGTGAGGTAGCGGCCCTTCTCACCCGTGCCGAGCGCGGCGACGGTCGCGAGGGCGTCCTCGGGGGTCGTGTAGAGCTTGTCGTCGATCGCACCAACGATGCCGTCCTCCTCGCCACCGACGACGCCGACCTCGATCTCGAGGATCACGCGGGCCGCGGCACAGGCCGAGAGCAGCTCCTCGGCGATCTGGAGGTTCTCGTCGAGCGGGACCGCCGAGCCGTCCCACATGTGCGACTGGAAGTAGGGCAGCCCGCCCTGCTTCACGCGCTCGGTCGAGGCCGCGAGGAGCGGACGGACGAAGCCGTCGAGCTTGTTCTCGGGGCAGTGGTCGGTGTGGAGGGCGATGTTGACCGGGTACTTCTTGGCGACCTCGTGCGCGTACGCGGCGAAGGCCAGCGAGCCGGAGACCATGTCCTTGACGGTCGGCCCCGAGAGGTACTCGGCGCCTCCGGTCGAGATCTGGACGATCCCGTCGCTCTCGGCCTCCGCGAAGCCAGCGAGCGCGGCGTTGAGGGTCTGGGACGAGCTGACGTTGATGGCGGGGTACGCGAACGAGTCGCGCTTCGCCTTGTCGAGCATCTCGGCGTAGACCTCGGGCGTTGCGACGGGCATGGAAGGCTCCTCATCGACCTCAGGGCGGTGCAGTCCGTGACTGGCGGTGCGCGGCCATTATCGCAGGGGACGGCCGAGCTCGGACACCGCGGCGCGAGCCGCCTGCTGGACCGGGTCCCAGACCGACGCGAAGGGCGGCGCGTAACCGAGATCGGTCATCATCAGATCGTCGACGGTCATCTCGTTCCAGAGGGCGAGGGCGCACGTGTCGATCCGCAGCGCAGCCCCTTCCCGGCCGACGATCTGGGCCCCGAGGACCTGTCGGCTCGTCCGGTCCGCGACGAGCTTCACGGTCATCGAACGGGCGTTCGGCATGTAGCCGGCGCTGGTGGTGGCCTCGATCGTCACCGCGACCGGCGTGAACCCGGCGTTGGTGGCCTCCTGCTCCCCCAGCCCCGTACGGGCGATCTCCAGCGTGACGACCTTGGTCATCGCCGTGCCGAGCACGCCCGGGAACTCCAGGTCGTCGCCGGCGAGGTTCCGGCCGACGGTCAGGCCCTGCTTGTTCGCGTGCGTGCCGAGGGGGACGTACACCTGCTGTCCGCTCACCCGGTGGCGCGACTCGACGCAGTCGCCGGCCGCCCAGACGTGCCGCTCGACGTCAAGACGCCCGCGCGAGTCCACGGGGAGCGCCCCCTTGATCCCGGTGGGCAGGCCGGCGCCGGCGGCGAGCTCCGTACGGGCGCGCACCCCAGCGCCCAGGATCACCAGATCCGTCTCGATGGTGCCGTGGTCGGTGACCACCGCCTGCACGTGGCCGTCGAGGTCCGCCTCGAACCCCGTCACCGTCACCGGTGCCCGTACGTCGATGTCGTCGGCGCGCATCTCGGTCGCGATCAGCCGCCCGAGCTCGGGGTCGATCGTCGGCATGGGCGTCGGGCGCTTGCCGACGAGGACGGTCTCCAGGCCGCGGCGCACGCAGGCCTCCGCCATCTCGACGCCGATGTAGCCGGCGCCGACGATGACGACGTGCCGCGGTCGGCCGGCGAGCGCGTCGAGCACGCGGCGGCCGTCGGCCAGCGTCTGCACGCCGTAGATCCCGGCGGCGTCCGCGCCGGGGAGGTCGGGGCGGACGGGTTCGGCACCGGTGGCGATCAGGAGGTCGTCGTACGCGAAGCTCTCGGTGCCGTCCGCGGTGCGGGCGACCACCTTGCCGGCATCGAGGTCGATCTCGGTCGCCGTCGCGCCCGTACGGACGTCGATGCCGTTGGCCCGGTGCTGCTCGGGCGTACGCGCGATGAGGTCCTCGAGGGCGGGGACGTCGCCGGCGACCCAGTACGGGATGCCGCAGGCGGAGTACGACGTCCACGGCTGGCGCTCCAGCACGACGACCTCGAGCGCGTCGCCGAGCGCGCGCTTGGCGGTCGACGCCGCGGACATGCCTGCGGCGTCGCCACCGATCACGAGCAGTCTTCTGACCATGGGTCGAGCCTAGGCGTCGGCGAACGGTCTCGTCCGCCTCGGCTCAGCCCGGGATCTCCGCGTGCTGCACGACCCACGTGTGCATCGCGATCGCCGCCGCGGCGCCGACGTTGATCGACCGCGTCGACCCGAACTGCGTGATCCCCAGCACCGCGTCGGCCGCCGCGAGCATCTCGTCGGAGAGGCCGGGCCCCTCCTGCCCGAACACCAGCGCGCACTGCTGCGGCAGCACCGCCCGCTCGATGGGGCGGGACCGCTCAACGTTGTCGATCGCGACCAGCAGAAGGCCGGCCGTACGGGCCCAGGCGACGAAGTCCTCCACGGTCGCGTGGTGGCGTACGTGCTGGTAGCGGTCGGTCACCATCGCGCCCCGGCGGTTCCAGCGGCGGCGACCGACCACGTGCACCTCCGCGGCGAGGAACGCGTTGGCGGTCCGGACGATCGAGCCGATGTTGTGGTCGTGCTGCCAGTTCTCGACGACGACGTGGAACGGGTGCCGACGGGTGTCGAGGTCGGCGACGATCGCGTCCATCGACCAGTAGCGGTAGGCGTCGACGACGTTGCGGCGGTCCCCCTCGCGAAGGAGCTCGGGGTCGAGGCGCGGGTCCTCCGGCCACTCCCCCTCCCACGGCCCCACGCCGACCTCAGGAAGCTGCTGCTCGTCGTCCACGCCGCGAGCGTACGGGCTGCGGCCCACGGACGTACCCTCGCGCGGCGGCGAGCCTGCGCTGACACGGCTCGGACGAGCGCGTACTCTCGACCCCGCTATGTCTGGACTCCCCGGACCGGCAGGCAGCGTCCGACCGGTCGTGATCGCGCACCGCGGTGCTTCGGGCTACCGCCCGGAGCACACGCTCGCGTCGTACCGTCTCGGCGTCGCCCTCGGGGCCGACGTCATCGAGCCCGACCTCGTCAGCACCGCGGACGGGGTCCTGGTCGCCCGCCACGAGAACGAGATCGGCGCGACCACCGACGTCTCCCACCATCCGGAGTTCGCCGGTCGCCGCGCGACCAAGTGTGTCGACGGACGTGAGGTCACCGGCTGGTTCACCGAGGACTTCACGCTCCAGGAGCTCAAGACGCTGCGCGCGGTGGAGCGCATCCCGCACGCCCGCCCGGGCAACACGGCGTACGACGGCTGGTACGAGGTGCCGACGCTCGAGGAGATCCTCGAGCTGGCGGAGCTGGCCGGCGCCCAGCACGGGCGCCCGATAGGGGTGATGCCGGAGCTGAAGAGCTCGACGTACTTCCGTGAGCGGGACCTCCCGCTGGAGGAGCCCCTGCTCCGTACGGTCCGCGAGTGGGGGCTGGACTCCGTGGGCTCGGGATTCGCCGTGCAGTCGTTCGAGGTCGCGAACCTCCAGCGGCTCGCCGCCGAGTCCCGGGTGCCGCTGGTGCAGCTCGTGGAGGTGCGGGGCGCCCCGTACGACCGGGTCCGCGCCGGAGACACGCTCACGTACCCCGAGATGGTGACCGCAGCCGGGCTCGCGAGGGTGGCGGAGTACGCCGACGTGCTCGGGGCACCGAAGGACGTGCTCGTCCCCCGCCGCCCCGACGGCAGGCTCGGGCAACCCAGCAGCGTGACCGCGGACGCCCATGCGGCCGGGCTCGCGGTGTTCGTGTGGACCCTGCGGCGCGAGAACGTGTTCCTGCCGCTCGACCTGCGCTCGGGCCCGCTCGACGCGGACGCCGGCGACGTACGCTCCGAGCTCGAGGTCTTCCTGCGGCTCGGCGTCGACGGCATCTTCACCGATCACCCTGACGTGGTCGCGGGAGCGCTCACGCCTCTGCCGGTGACGTCGCCAGTGCCGTAGTCGGGACCCGCCAGGCGGTCAGAGCCCGAGGTCGGACTTTGAGATCGCGAAACGGTAGTCGAGGCCCTCGGCGCGTACGCGGGCCGCTGCGTCGGTCTCGCGGTCCACGATCACGGCGACGGCGACGACCTCGGCACCGGCCTCCCGGAGCGCCTCGACGGCGGTGAGCACCGAACCGCCGGTGGTGGAGGTGTCCTCGACGGCCACGACCCTGCGGCCAGTGACGTCCGGACCCTCGATCCGCCGCTGGAGGCCGTGCGCCTTCTCGGCCTTGCGGACCACGAACGCGTCGAGCGCGCGGCCCTGCGCCGCGGCCTGGTGGAGCATCGCGGCTGCGACCGGATCGGCGCCCATGGTGAGCCCGCCGACGGCGTCGTACTCGAGATCGGCCAGCAGGTCGAGCATCACGCGCCCCACGAGCGGCGCGGCCTCGTGGTCCAACGTCACGCGGCGCAGGTCGACGTAGTAGTCGGCCTCCTTGCCGGAGGAGAGGGTGACCTTGCCGTGGATGACGGCCTTGTCCTTGACCTGGCCGATGAGGGCGTCGCGATCGCTCATGGCGACAGCGTATCGACCTCCCTACTTGCGCTCGGCCCTCGCCAGCTCACCGAAGACGACCGACCGCTTGTCGGTGTGGAACAGCTCCGAGCACGTCACGAGGGTGATGAGCCGCTCGGTCGGCTGCACCCCGGGCTCGCCGGGGACCGGATCGAGCACCCATCCCTCGGAGAAGTCCAGCTCGCGGTCGGTCCCGTCGTCGCGGAGCACGTACGTGTAGACGTGCGTGCGCGTCTCGACCACGACCTCGTCGCCCTTGCGCAGCTCCAGGAAGTGACGGAACGGTTCTCCGTGCGTGACGCGGTGACCCGCGACGGCGAAGTTGCCGACCTCCCCAGGGCGCGCGCTGTCGGGGAACCACCCGACCCCGCGGGCAAGCGCGCGGTCGCCCACGCCTTTGACCACCGGCACCTCGACGTCGTCGCCGAAGCGCGGGACACGCATCAGCGCGATCGCACCACCCGGCAGCTCCTCCTGCTCAGAGGCCGGCGCGTCCCAGGACCGTACGAGGTCCTCGCGCACCTGGGCCTGCTGCTGCTTCGCGATGATGTTGGTGCCGAAGTACTGCCAGCCGACGTACGCGAGCAGCCCCACGCCGACGAGCATCAGCACCAGACCGAGAACGGTCAGCGCGATCCCGAGCGGCGTACGGCGCCTGCGGCCCCGTCTCGGCGCGGGCGGTGCGGCGGTGGTCGACACCCGTCCAGTGTCACACCGAAGCCGCGCCTCCGGTCCGCGACAGGATCTAGAGTCGGCACGGTGAAGACCACCAGCGCACGCGTCGCCGGACTCGGGACGACGATCTTCGCCGAGATGTCCGCCCTCGCTCTCCGTACGGGGGCCGTCAACCTGGGCCAAGGCTTCCCCGACACCGACGGGCCCGACGACGTGATCGACGTCGCCGTCGAGGCGATGCGGACGGGCGCGAACCAGTACGCGCCCGGCACCGGTATCCCCGTACTGCGGCAGGCGATCGCGGATCACCAGCGGCGCTGGTACGGCCTCGCGCTCGACCCCGACTCCGAGGTCGCCGTGTCCACCGGCGCGACGGAGGCGATCGCGGCGGCGATCCTGGGGCTGGTCGACCCTGGCGACGAGGTCGTCGTCCTGGAGCCGTACTACGACTCGTACGTGGCGGTGCTCGAGTTCGCTGGCGGGGTCCGCAGGCCCGTCACGCTCCGTGCGCCGGACTTCCGGCTCGACCTCGACGCGATGCGTGCTTCAGTCGGCCCCCGCACGACCGCGATGCTGATCAACAGCCCGCACAACCCGACAGGCATGGTGCTGGACGCCGAGGAGCGCGAGGCCGTCCGCGACCTCGCCGTCGAGCACGACCTCGTGGTGATCACGGACGAGGTGTACGAGCACCTGACGTTCGACGGTCACGCGCACGTCCCGCTGGCCACCCTGCCGGGCATGCGCGAACGGACCCTCACGATCTCCAGCGCCGGGAAGTCGTTCTCGTTCACCGGCTGGAAGGTCGGATGGATGAGCGGACCAGCCGAGCTCGTCCGCGCGGCCATGGGCGCGAAGCAGTTCCTCACCTACACCTCCGGCGCACCGCTCCAGCCGGCGATCGCCCACGCGCTCGGGCACGACGCGGCGTACTTCGAGGAGTTCGCCGCGACGCTCCAGGCTCGTCGCGACCAGCTCTGCGCCGGCTTGACCGAGATCGGCTTCACGACGTACGTGCCCGAGGGCACCTACTTCGCGACGACCGATATCCGACGCCTCGGGTACGAAGACGGCATCGAGTTCTGCCGAGCGCTGCCGGAGATCGCCGGTGTTGTCGCGGTGCCGACGCAGGTGTTCTACGACGACAAGGACACCGGGCGCCCCCTCGTACGGTGGGCGTTCTGCAAGCAGGAGCCGGTGATCGCGGAAGCCCTGCGCCGCCTCCGGACGCTCCGCACCCCCGCACGCTGACTCGCGAGCCACTCCCCGCGCACCCGCGAGCCACCTTTCGC
>Ga0233369_1000925_pt1 | contig 10545 bp, 8 predicted proteins | sample ElkDunMinimDraft_26_FD_191537 | JGI IMG/M metagenome (GOLD analysis project Ga0233369, IMG submission 191537) | Fecal eukaryotic communites from dung pellets of Tule Elk in California, USA - Elk Dung D16 | ecosystem: Host-associated > Mammals > Digestive system > Large intestine > Fecal | place... | reverse complement strand
ATTATGCATTGCCTCATCTCAAGGATCTTTTTCCTGGATTAACCTCTTACAATAGGTTCGTAGAGCTCCAACCAAAGTGTGCTGTCACTTTTATGCTTTTTGTAAAGATGTGCTGTCTTGGCAAGAGTGAAGGAATTAATTTTATTGATTCTACCCATATAAAGGTGTGCCACAACAGAAGGATACACCAAAACAAAGTTTTCAGAAATACTGCTGAACGGGGGCAGTGTTCTATCGGTTGGTTCTATGGCTTCAAACTACACCTAATCATCAATGATAAGGGAGAAATATTGTCTTTTTACCTTACTAAGGGCAATGTGGATGACAGAAATCTAAAACATATGATGAATATGACCAAGGATATTTTTGGTAAACTATATGGGGATAAGGGGTATATTTCAAAAGCAATGGAGGATATACTCTGGGGAAATGGAATACAGATGGTGACCAAACCTAGAAAAAATATGAAAGGAATGAATTTAAGTCAAACCGATAAAATAATGCTCCGAAAAAGAGTGATTATTGAATGTGTAAATGATGAACTAAAGAACATTTGCAAGCTACAACATACCAGACACAGGTCGGTAAACAACTTCTTGTTAAATATTTTAGGAGCTTTGGCAGCCTATGCTTTTTTTCCTAAAAAACCTTCTTTAAACATTCAGTTTGAACAGCAAGAAAATCAATTATTCCTTGCTGCTTAAACCGAACTCACGTTAATATAAAAGGTTGATCCAAAGATAAGATATGTGAGATAGTATATTGCAAATGAATATAAAAAGACTTAAGGTATGTAAATTTAAATGAATGAAAAAGAGCCACTTAGCCTAATAATTTCAATTTCTCATAGACTAGCTTTTATATTTTTTTACCAGTTTTTTCTATAAGCTTTTCTTAAAGATTAGGAGTTTTTTCAATACAAAGGTAGAATCCTTAATATCAAAGGTTTTGTCGACGAGTTTTTTACATCCTATTTTGAAGTAAAAAGGGATGATCCTGTCACGACTTGAGTGATGGAAAGGGTGTGGGACGTAAATCTTATGGTAATCAAAAACATATGAAAATTCCATGTAGGATCACTCATAGCTGTTGAGGATATACGAAATTAAAAAACAAGTGCGACACAAATATTTATGACAATTACTCCTAACAGAATTGTATAAAAAGATAAATCTTGAGCAAGCAAAATTTATTGAAAAAGAGAAAAAAAACATAGTAAGTTAACATTATAATGAGTACTTTTGTTGCTCAATAAAGCTATTGACCAAATGTTGGACTCCATCATTACTTCGAAAACAAGATTAAAATTACTGATAAAATTTTTTGTATCGGCGGCCAATCGTGGCTATCTTAGAGGTATCGCGGATGAATTCAACGAATCGACGAATGCCATCCGTAAGGAGCTAAACCAATTAACTGAAGCAGGTTATCTTCTGCGTGAGCAATCTGACAATAAAGTATATTATTCTGCCAATACCAAGCATTCCTTATTTGCACCACTGCAGCAGCTGATTCGCAAGCACCTTGGTCTAGAGGACATCCTGGAGAAAATTATTGAAAAGGCAGGTGATTTGGAGGAGATCGCCTTAGTAGGTGAGTCCGCCAAAGGAGTGGATACTAATCAGATAAATGTCCGTATTTTGGGTGATAATTTAGATTCGGCATATTTATTGCTATTAGCCGCGAAAGCAGAAAATCTGGTTTGTAAAAAGGTTCAGTTGCATTTTAGCCGAACAGAGGAATTTAGAGAGCAGATTACTTTATATACCAAGTAAGTGTATTGTTTTGACTTTAATAAAATGGACGAAACGGCAGAAAAGCATAAAATAGCAGATTATAATTCAGGGCCAATGGTAGGCATTACCTTTTCGACATTTGATTTATTACATATAGGACATATAATGACGCATGCACACGCAAAAGGACAATATAAATGCTTGAATATAGGCCTGCAATTGGACCAATCCTTATATAGGCCAGAAAAAAACGCACCGACGCAAACTGATTTAGGAAGCTATATACAGCTGCATGGCTGCAGGTTTGTCGAAGAGATTGTGTCCAATTCTACAGAACAGGACATAGAAGATATATTGCGTACTTTTAAAATTGCTACACGTATTATCGGTTACAAATATGCAAATCGTGATTTTACGAGTCATAAATATTGTGATCAGAAAAGTAAAGTACTCTATTTTAATTCCAGAGATTATTGCTTTTCTAGCTCGAGTCTTCGAAAAATAGTGGCATTGAAAGAAAGTAGAAAACACCATAATATAACTACATAAAATAATATTATATGAAAAAAATCGCGGTAATAGGACAAGGTTACGTAGGATTGCCATTGGCCATAGAGTTTTCTCAACATTTTCCAGTATTAGGATTTGACATTAACGCTGAACGTGTCAAAGAATTAAATGCGGGAATAGATAGAACGTTGGAAGCTGACTTGGAGAAATTAAATAAAGGCATAACAACGGCAAAGGAGACTTCTTTTGCAAAAGGCTATAAAGCGTCGAATAGTTTAGAAGAATTGTCTATGGCACAGATATTTATTGTGACGGTACCGACTCCAATAGATCGCTACAATGCACCTGATCTTACGCCGTTGATAAAGGCTTCAGAGATGCTCGGTAAAGTGATCAAAAAAGGTGATATTGTAATTTATGAATCAACAGTATTCCCTGGTTGTACAGAAGAAGACTGTGTGCCGGTGTTAGAAAAATTCTCTGGATTATCATTAAATACTGACTTCTTTGTAGGCTATTCTCCTGAGCGTATTGTTCCTGGAGACAAAGTTAATACCTTGACTACGATCAAAAAAGTGACCTCAGGCTCTACTGCGGAGATTGCCGAAGAAGTGGATCAATTATACAAGACGATTATTAAAGCAGGTACGTACAAAGCGGCTAATATAAAAGTAGCGGAAGCGTCAAAAGCTATTGAAAATGCACAGCGTGATGTCAATATCTCTTTTGTAAATGAGCTAGCGCTGATATTTGACCGTATCGGTATCGATACAAATGATGTATTAGAGGCTGCAGGTACTAAATTTAACTTCCTGAAATACAAGCCAGGATTAGTGGGGGGACATTGTATCTCCGTGGATCCTTACTATTTGGCGCACAAAGCGGTTCAATTGGGTTACCATCCCAATGTAATTTTGTCAGGTCGTCGTGTCAATGACTCTATCGCCGAATTTATCGCTTCTAAAGTGGTTAAACTAATGATCAAAAAGGATATCAAAGTGAGTAAAGCGAACGCTTTGATTTTAGGTGTGACTTTCAAAGAGAACTGTCCTGATGTACGCAATACTAAAGTTGTAGATGTGTATAATGAATTGAGAGAATATGGTGTGAATGTGGATATTTATGATCCTTGGGCAGATGTAGCAGAGGTTAAGCACGAGTATAATGTAGATGTATTGACCAATTTGTCAGACAAAAAATATGACGCCATTGTTGTTGCGGTTTCGCATAATGAATTTTTAACAATGGATTTATCTGTATTGAAAAATGATAAATCAGTTGTTTTTGACCTTAAGGCTTGTTTGGATAGATCATTGGTTGATGCGAGATTATAAAATGGGAAAGAAAATTTTAATTTTTAATGCATTCCCAACAAATAATGGGGATGCAGCACTTGTTTTTTCACTGTACGATAAACTAGTTAACAGTGGTTGGGGTAAAGTTAGTATTGCTGCTCATAAATTTGATTTAATTAAAAATTTATATGAAGATTTTCCAATTGTAAGAGAAATTACAGATTATAAATTTCTTAATAACATAAAGGGGAGTGCGTATCTAAAAACAATTCTTACACCGATTCTTATTTTTTTTTCCAAACCATTTATGCAAGCGGATGTGGTGATTGCTAGTCCAGGGGGCTTTATGAACAGTTATTATGGCTTTTCTAGGATTGCTGTAACTTTTATAATGTGTAAATTATTAGGAAAAAAAACTGGGATCTATTCACAGTCTTTCGGTCCTTTTAATAAGAGAGATAAATATTTCATTAAATTTTTATCTAGGTTTATTGATGTGTTGTATTGTCGAGATAATTTCTCTTATAACTTAATGTCTAAACTTGGGGTTAAAGATAAAAAGATTCATTTAGTTGAAGATGGTGCATTTTTAATTCCTTTTGAAAAAAAGGAAGTTGAGTCTAATATAGTTGCAATTTCTGTAAGATCATGGCAGCATGATTCAAGAAGTGAGTCCCATTATATTAATATGATAAAGGCTTTTGTAGAGAAGATAGTTAATTCTGGCTTCCAAGTTGAGTTTATCTCTACATGTCAAGGATTGGAAAATTACATTGACGACTCAAAATTTGCAGATTTTATCTTTAATCAGTTACCCGAAAATATTAAGGCATCTGTAATTGTAAATCACAAATATTATACTTTGCATGAATTACAATTATATATTGATAAATTTAATGCTGTGATTGGTACAAGATTACATATGTGTATTCTTTCTTTGTTACGTGGTAAGCCTTGCTTAAACATCAGTTATGAAATTAAGGGTAAGGAAGCTTTTTCATATTTGGGACTTGGTGCTTATTCAATTGACTATAATGAGGATGTTGATAATGCGAACTCAGTTCTTACATCATTTCTTGAAAATCAAAAAGATATGCAGAAATATGTAGAAAAAAAAATGCATGAACAAAATATTAAAGCAGACAAATTTCTCAACGAATTTATTAAACTTCTTAGTTAGAGTATGTCATTAATTAAAAGTACATACTCAGGAGTTAAATGGACGTCTGCTACAGCTGTAATTCAGGCTTTAGTACATCTTTTACGAATTTCAATATTAGCAAGATTTTTAGATAAGTCTGATTTTGGCATTATGGCCATACTCTTATTTGTAATTGGATTTTTAAATCTTTTTATGGATATGGGAACTTCTTCTGCCATTTTACATAAAAAAGATATTTCAGAAAAAGAATATTCTAGTTTATTCTGGCTTAACATAATATTTAGCATTGTCGTATATTGTTTTATATTGGTATTAGGTCCTTTTATAGAAGCTTTTTATAAGGTAGATAAATTGTCAGTTTTGTTAGCGGTTATTGGGTCTGGTGTAATAATAACTGCGCTTGGAAGACAGTCTAAAGTCATTTTACAAAAAGAACTGCTTTTTAAATCTATTGGCATAATTGATTCTGTGTCCGCCATTATTTCTTTATTTATTTCAATTATTTTTGCATTTTTTGATTTCGGAATATATTCATTAATTTTTGGTGTTTTAAGTCAATATGTAATTTCTAGTATTGCATTTTTTATTGTAAGGTTTCGGAAGGAACGAATTAGTATGTACTTTTCATATGAAGATGTTAAGCCTTTTTTGAAGATTGGCATTTTTCAAGTAGGTGGCCAAGTTCTCAATTTTTTTAGCAGAGATATAGATATATTACTAATTGGTAAATTATTGGGAACTGAAATATTAGGGATATACAGCTTGGCTAAGCAGTTGGTTAATAGCCCCATACAGCTCATAAATCCAATACTTGTTAAAGTGGCATCCCCAATTATGGCAAAAATCCAGGATAATATTCAATTACTAAGGTCAAGCTATCTGAAACTTATTAATGTAGTATCAACTGTTAATTTTCCTATTTATTTTTTGATATTAATATTTTCACCCATAATAATTAGGATTTTTTATGGACCTGGATTTGAGGCTGCTATTTTTCCAGTAAAGATATTGTCAATTTATATGGCTATTAGATCGCTAGGTAATCCTGTGAGCGCATTAGTAATTGCTACAGGAAGGACCGATTTGGAGTTTTATTGGAATGTTTTTGTATTATGTACAGTACCGATAGCTGTTTATATAGGGGCCCAGTGGGGAGTTGATGGAGTATTGTACAGTTTAATGCTTTCCAGAGTAGTTATTTTTGTCCCTGGTTGGTATATATTATTATGGAAAACAATCCAAATACCGTTCGCAGATTATTGTAGGTCAATAATCCCTAATATAAATAATTTAATGGTATTTGTAAAAAAGTAAAAATATGAAAATATTGGTATGTGTAACAGCATCTTTTCCCTATGGTAATAAAGAGACATTTTTTGCCAACGAATTAGTTTATTTATCAACAGCATTTGATAAGGTAATAATTTTACCTCTGTATAATCCTTTTCCAAACAATGAAATTAGAAAAGTACCTGAGAATGTTACTGTACTTAAACCTGTAATTCCCCGAAATAAACTATTACGTTTTATTAATGGTATAGGCTTTAATAGTATTGATGTATTTTGTAAAGAATTTATATTTCATAAAGTTTATAAATCTAAGTATCGTACTTTTAGATTATTAAATTCATATCTAAATTTTCAACATTACTCTAAAGTTTTTAAGAAGATTATTAATGAAAATGATGATTTTTTGATTTATTCTTATTGGGCTGAAGCTTCTTTTTTCTTAGATAACAAATTAAGTAATGCAAAAAAAATAGTACGAATGCATAGAACTGATTTTTATGTTGAAGTAAATAACAATTATTTGCCTTTGAGAAAAAGTATATATGAGAAGGCAGATTTACTATTACCTATCTCAGACGATATTGCTAAAAGACTTCAGTCTCAATACCTGATGGACAATGATAAAATTAAAATTAATAGACTTGGCGTAAAAAATAATATTTCTCCAGACGTTGATATTAAAATAAGTGATGAAATAGTCATAGTATCTTGCAGTAGGGTGGATGCTATTAAGCGAGTTCTTTTATTATTTGATATTTTAAAATCCTATGAAGGTAGTCGAATTATTGTATGGCATCACTTTGGTGATGGAGATGAATTTTCAGAACTTAAACAAGGTGTGGAACAGTTAAATAGTTCTAAAATTAAAGTTAAGCTTCACGGATGGTGCTCACAAAAATATATTTTCGATTTTTACAATGATAATAAAGTTCATTGGTTTATCAATGTTTCTTTGCATGAAGGTATTCCTGTAAGTATTATGGAAGCGATGTCATTTAGTGTACCCGTAATAGCAACTGATGCCGGAGCAACAAGGGAAATTGTCAATGGTGAAAACGGACTCCTATTGCCTATAAATTTTGATAGTAAAGTTTTGCTGAATTGTATTGAAGATGATGAAAAGTATAAGGATAAGCGTGCAAATGCTTACGAAACTTGGAAAAACAAATATAATTCAGACACAAATTATTATCAACTTATTAAAACTTTTAAAGGATTATAAAGCATGGTATTTAGCAGAGGGCAAGTTATTTCATTTTTAGGGTACTTAACAATAATTTCGTTACTTGTACCTTGGATCAGTATCGGTCCCTTAGGAATTAGATTAGATTATATTGTTTTAGCAATATCTTTACCAATATTACTACAAGAATATTTAAGATCGCTCAAAAATTTTAAAATAGTTAATAGTTTAATTTTTATTGGTTTACTTATCTTTTTGTCGATGTTGATAGCCAGTTTTATTGGAAACAACGTCTTCTACAATAAATTTGCAATAACAGTGCCATCTGAATTTATGCAGATATATATAAGAATAACTGCGTTTGTTCTTTTTTTTATTATTGGAATAAAAAATTTAATTCCATATGATAAATTTTTGAAATATTGTTCTTTTGTTTTTATCATTTCACTTCTTTTTGCTTTATGCCAAATTTTGAAAGTTCCTGTTATAAATTCAATAACTGCGCTTTATGCAACGACTGATAATCAGCTTCGTTCTTTGAACTACGATTCTGGAATGCGAATATTTGGTACAATAGGTAATAGTCTATCATGGGGCGGCTTATGTGTCTTCTTTTTTAATTATTTCTTTTTTCTTGAAAAAAGATTACTCTGGAGATACAGTGGAGTAATTTTAAGCTTATTATCTGTATTTTTTTCAGGTAGTAAAACGGCAATTATAACTGTTTTAATAGCTTTTCTAGGAGGAATGATATTTAAGGCATTCATATCAAAATACAAAGTTTTGGGTTTTTTAAGGACAGTGTTTTTTATCATGATTGTTTGCTTTGGGGTTTGGACAATATTAAATATATATTTTCAATCCCATCTAGAATTTATATTGTTCCGATTTTCTCGACTTGACGATGGAATGTCTTCTAGCTCTACTGATGGAAGAGGATATCAAATACTGCTATTGACACAAATGTTTGACGTTGATTCTATGCGCATGCTATTTGGTGTAGGCAAAGAGAATCTTTACGAAATTATCGGTTTTGTAGAAGTAGAGTTTTTTTATATTTTAGGCTGCTATGGAATTATAGGAGTAATTTTACATTATCTGTTAATTTATTATGTTGTACGAACACCACTAGGAGATGGGGAATTAATGGTTCTGCATAAATGGTTTATAGTTGTTTCAATTCTTTCATATCTAATTTTTTCATTAGGATTTTATTTTTTTAGAGAATTAGGTGCGGGTCTTTATTTTTGGATTTTATCTGGTTATTTAATTGGTTATTCAAAATATTCAAAAACTATTAATGGATAGACTTATGATAATTAAAATCATCTTATTTATTGTACACTTGTGTGCGGTAATTTTGGTTAGCGGCCAAACTCAAAATAGTTTCTTTTTTAAGAATTATTTTGATGTATCATCAAAGAAAGTTGGAAATCAAAATTTTAATAAAAAGATTTTCAACCTTGCAGAGCGTGCAAATCCTGTAAATTTTCAATATCTATCATATCAGATAGATGCTCGAAATAATATGTATTTAGGTACAGGTGAGATCGGGTATATGTTAGATAATTATGAAATTATAAAAAAACTATTTCAGGATAATAATAATGAGGGTCTAAACTGGAAGGTTAAATCTTCTCATAGTAAATACGATCCTTATGATGGACAGGAAATGATCCTATATGAAGGATATTTATTGCGTTATGTTTCAGATTACTTGCGATTGGTCAGAAATAATGAAGAGATTTTGAATAAAAAGGCTTACTCAAGCCTTTTAGCAAAATTGGAAAGTAGATTTTTATATTGGTATTCTGCGTCTAAAAAGGGTAGAGGTGATGATTCATTCTTTCATGGAATAAGAGTGCATATGGGAGCAAATTGGGCTTCTACTGCTTTATTGCTTTATGAATTATCTACAAATGTAGAAAATAAGAAAGTTTATAAAATAGTTTATAATAAATTTGACCAGGCACTAAGAAATAATTTAAATATTAAAAGAATAAACGGATATCCATGTTATGTATGGAATTCTACTTGGGATAAACCATTTACTGATAAATTAAATGAGTGGCAAAAGAATAAGCGTGAAAAACCACTTGTACAAGATGTTACACACGGTAATCATATCGTTCAATATGCAATTTATGCCACTGAATTGCAGGTTAATGGATGGTCAAGAAATAATTTGCAATATTTTGCAAATACATTAAAATTCATTATTTGGAATGGAAAGACTAAGAGTTTTTCAGATCTTGTTAATGGGAGTAAGTCCATAAGTCGTGATCTTAGAAATACAGGGTGGAAGCAATCTGATGGATGGATGAAATTAATTAGTATTGATCAATCTCTGAAGGATATTTATAAGGAATTCTATAATTCTAATGCGTCTTATATTGATTCTTCATATTTAAACTCACAGTATTATAGTAATTTTGTTCGCTATTTTTAAAATGCAAAAAATTTTACATCTTATTAATGATTACGCTGGATCTCAGGTTTATCAACAATTAATCTCGAATTTAGATCATATAGGACTTCATCAGAAAGTTTATACTGGTATCAGAAGAAATGAGCTGATTGGTAGGAATAATATTGTTTTTAAAAGTTCTGCAGAGGAGATCATGTATTCTGTAATTCTGAATAATCACATAGATCGTTTCTTTTATAAAAGGAAAATTTATAAGATATCCCAAGATGTCAAATCCAAAGTTGATATTGATGATGCGACAATTATTCATGCTCATACTTGGTTTAGTGATGGTGGAGTGGCTTATAAGTTGTCAAAAGAAACAGGGAAACCTTTTGTTATTACGGTTAGAAATACAGATTTAAATATATTTTATAAATATATGTTCCACTTACGGTCTTATGGCTTTAAAATTCTAAAAGCTGCAGAGAGAATCGTATTTATTTCTGAGGCTTACTTTAGGAGGTTTGAAGCAATAGTTGGCGATGATCAGTATGGTTTGTTGACTAAAAGTGTAATTATACACAATGGTGTAGACAACTTTTGGTTGGAAAATGCAGGAGTTAAAGTTCGTTTGAAAAAAGCGATACCCTTTAATTTACTCTATGTAGGACGCTTTACCAAAGGGAAAAATCTAATCAATTTAATAAAAGCTGTTATATTGCTTAATAAGCATCGTCATACAGTATCTCTAAATCTAGTTGGTGGTGGGGGAAATGATGAGCAAAATGTAATTTCACTAATTGAACAGACATCTCATGTGAATTATAAAGGGGAAATTAAAGATAAGCAAAAGCTACTTAACATATATAAGAACAACGATATCTTTGTAATGCCTTCAAGAGGAGAAACTTTTGGGTTGGTTTATGTAGAAGCATTATTACAGGGACTACCCATACTTT
>Ga0233369_1000918_pt1 | contig 10566 bp, 13 predicted proteins | sample ElkDunMinimDraft_26_FD_191537 | JGI IMG/M metagenome (GOLD analysis project Ga0233369, IMG submission 191537) | Fecal eukaryotic communites from dung pellets of Tule Elk in California, USA - Elk Dung D16 | ecosystem: Host-associated > Mammals > Digestive system > Large intestine > Fecal | place... | reverse complement strand
AGGGCGCGCTTCGCGGCGCATGCACCAGGAGCAGGCAGATGATCGATGCAATCCAGGTCGCGGCAATGGACGCGACACTCAACCCCGCGGTGGCGCCTCCGCTGCAGCCGCAGGCCGCGGCCGTGGACGTGCGCGAGTTCGCGCAGGCGATGGACCGGGCCGGCGGCGCTCCGTCGGTGCGCAACGACGCCTCGGCCCAGGCCGTGGGCAACGTCGCCCCGCCCGGCGAGTCGGCGACCGCGAAGATGATGGTCAACGCCTTCGACAGCCTCAACGGCACCGCCAGCAAGATCGAGACGCTGTCGCGCGCCATGTCGGCCAGCGCCACCGAGATGACACCGGGCCAGATGCTCGAGATGACCATGCAGTGCCACCAGTTCCTGTTCCAGTCGCAGCTCACGTCCAACGTCGCCAATCGCACGTCCGATGGCGTGCAGCAGCTGTTCCGGCAGCAGTCCTGAGCCGGCGCGGAGCGTTGCCGATGGATTGTCCCCGCTTCCGTACCGGCACCGCATCGCGCGCTGTCGCCGTCGTGCTGTCGTGCCTGCTGTTGGCCGCGTGTTCGCAGGTCACCATGTACGGCGACCTGGAGGAGCGGCAGGCGAACGAGGTGTTCGCCGCGCTGCTGGCGGCCAATGTCGATGCCGAGAAGCGCACGTCGCTGAGCAAGACCGGCTGGGAGATCCGCGTGGACCGCGCCGACTTCGCCCATGCGATGCAGGTGCTGCAGGCGCGCGGGCTGCCGCGCCAGCAGTACGTGTCGATGTGCGACGTCTTCAAGAAGGAGGGCATCGCCTCGTCCTCGGTCGAAGAGAACGCGCGCTACCTGTGCAGCCGCCAGCAGGAGCTGGCGCGCACGCTGGCGGGATATCCGGGCGTGGTCGACGCGCGCGTGCATATCGCCCTTGCGCGGCGCGATCCGCTCGGGGGCGAGGACGGCGATTCGTCGGCCTCGGTGGTGATCTTCCAGCAGCCCGGCGCGAACCTCGAGAGCATGCAGACCCGCATCAAGACCGTGGTCAAGGACGGGATCGAGGGCCTGGAGGACATCAACAAGGTGTCGGTGGAGTTCGTGCCGATGCCCGGCGCGCCGCCGGCGCAGCGCCAGACCACACCGGCGGCGATGTCCGCGGCCAATGCCACCTCGATCGGCGTCGGCCTGGGCGTGCTGGCCGTGCTCGGCCTGGTGTGGGCGGGCTGGAGCCGGCTGCGCCAGCGGCGCACGCGCGACGCCGCAGGCGATGGCGGCAGGCTCTGGAACGGCTGAGGCGGGGCATGGCGCTGCAGGGACTGCTCGCGGAGCTGCATCCGGCCTGGCACGCGGACGGGGCGCAGGGCGGGATCGACCCGGCACTCGCCGCCCGCGCGAACACCAGCGCCCTGGGCCGGCGCCTGCTGCTGCGCGCGCTGCCGTCCGAGGTCATGGATGGACTGTTCGCGCCCACGCCGGACGCAGGCAGGACCAGCGACATGCAGCGGCGCTGGCCACGCGCGCGCGTGCAGGCGCTGGTGCGCGACCTGGGCGTGCTGGCCTATGCGCCGCTGATCCGCGCCGAAGTGCGGCGCGAGCCGGTGCGCTGGCTGCGCCGCAGCCTGGGCAACAGCTACCTGCTGGCGCTGGACCGCACGGTCTGGGACGGGCGCGTGGATCGGGAGGTCCATGCCCGCATGGCCACGCAGTGGGAATCGCTGCTGGCCGAACCGGGCTTCGCGACCGACCCGTCGCTGCTGGCCGACGTGCTCGACCGGCAGGGTCGCGGGGAGCTCGAATCCTGGGCGCTGCGTCGCAACCGCGCACTCGCCGACTGGGCCAGGCTGCTCCACGCGCCCGCAGCGCCGGTGCCCGCGCACCTGCCCGAGAAAGCGCTGCTGGTCGTGGTCGCGCATCACGAGAATCGGGATGGAGACTGACGCGCCCCACGCCGTGGCCATCGAGGCGGCGGCTCACGCCGGTCACGCCACCGCCGCCGGCGGCGTCGCGGTCTTCGAGCGACGCGCGTATGAGCGTGCCCTGTCGGCGCGTGTCATCAAGCCGCAGGACTGGGCCAGGCTAGGAGAACTCGACGCGCTGCTCGAGCGCGTCAATGCGCTGTACGACGAGGTGGAGGGTCAGATCGCGCAGGCGCGCGAGGCGGGGCACGCGGAAGGGTTCGCCGAGGGCCTGCGCCGAGCGCAGCAGCAGATGACCCAGCAGCTCACCGCGCTCAACGAGCGGCGCGCGCGCGCGCTGGCCGAAGCCGCCGGGCGCATCTCCGAACTGGCCTGCGCCATCGTGGCCAGGATCGCGCCGGGCTTCGATGCCGCCAGCGTGGTGCCGCCGCTGGTGATGCAGGCGGTGGAGGCGGCGCAGGCCGAGCAGTTCCTGCTGATCCGCGTCCATCCGGACGTGCGTGCGTCCGTGCAGGCTGGCCTGGGCGCGGTGCGCCAGGCGCACCCGGCCGTGGGCATGATCGAACTGGTCGACGACGAGAGCCTGGACCGGCTCAGTTGCGTGGTGGTGTCGGAGGCCGGCGAGGTGCGGGCCGGCATCGCGCAGCAGATCGAGGCGATCCGCACGGCGCTGGCCGGCGTCGGCGCGGCCGCGGCGGGGCGATGAACCTGCCCGGCCCGCTGGCGCAGGCGCATGGCGAGGATCCCCTCGATCCCCTGCTGAGCGCGCTGGCCGGCGTCAAGTCGATCGAGCGGGTCGGGCGCGTGGTCGAGGCCTACGGCACCCTGATCCGGGCGACCGGCCTGCGGGCGGCGATCGGCGAACTGTGCCACCTGCGCAATCCGCCCGGCGACGGCGATCCCGCGTTCAACCTGGCCGCGGAAGTCGTGGGCGTGTCCAAGCAGCACACGCTGCTCACGCCGCTGGGCGCGCTCGACGGCATTTCCGCCACCACCCAGATCGTCGCCAGCGGGCGCCAGGCCTCGGTGCGCGCGGGGCCGGGGCTGCTGGGCCGCATCCTGGACGCGCATGGCGAGCCCATCGACGGGCGCGGCGGGGTCGGCGCCGGCGTCGACATGCCCATCTACGCCGCCTCGCCCAATCCACTCACGCGCAACCTCATCGAGCGTCCGTTCTCCACCGGCGTGCGCGCCATCGACAGCGTGATGACGGCGGGCGAGGGCCAGCGCGTGGGCATCTTCGCGGTGGCCGGCGGGGGCAAGAGCACCCTGCTGGGCATGCTCGCGCGCGGCGGCGACGCCGACGTCAACGTCATCGTGCTGGTCGGCGAACGCGGCCGCGAGGTGAACGAGTTCATTCACGACAACCTGGGCGAGGCGGGCCTGGGCAAGTCGGTGATCGTGGTCGCGACCTCCGACCGCCCGGCGCTGGAACGCAGCCGCGCCGCCTGGGTGGGCACCGCCATCGCCGAGTACTTCCGCGACCAGGGCAAGCGCGTGCTGCTGCTGCTCGATTCGGTCACGCGCTTCGCGCGCGCGCTGCGCGACGTGGGCCTGGCGATCGGCGAGCCGCCCGCGCGCCGCGGCTTCCCGCCCTCGGTGTTCAGCGCACTGCCGCGGCTGTTCGAGCGCGCCGGCAACAACGAGACCGGCAGCATCACCGCGTTCTACACCGTGCTGGCCGAGGACGAGGACGGGGGCGATCCGATCGTCGAGGAAGTCCGCTCCATCCTCGACGGCCACATCGTGCTGTCGCGCAAGCTCGCCGCCGCCTACCACTATCCGGCCATCGACGTGCTGACCAGCCTCAGCCGCACGATGCCGCGCGTGGTCGACCCCGCTCACCTGCGCGCGGCCGGCCAGCTGCGCAAGGCGCTGGCCAAGCACCAGGACATCGAGCTGCTGCTGCAGCTGGGCGAATACAAGCGCGGCAGCGACCCGGAGGCCGATTTCGCGATCGAACGCATCGGCCCGATCCGCGCGCTGCTGCAGCAGTCCTCGCGCGAGCTGGTGCCGTTCGGGCAGTCGTCCGACACGCTCAAGAAGCTGTTCGCATGAGCGCGTCCCGCAAGCGCTATCCGCTCCAGCAACTGCTGCAGCTGCGCGCGCACCGCACGGAAAAGGCGCGCCTGGCCGTGGTGGACAGGCAGCGGGCGGTGCGCGAATGCCGCGAGGCCTGCGAGCGCATCGAACAGCAGATCGCCGGACTGCGCCGCGAGCGCGCCGGGCAGCGCCTGCGGATGATGGAGCCGCCGCCGGCGGGGATCCCGTTCCCGCTGGCGCTGGAGCAGCGCGAGGCGCATATCGACTGGCTCGGCGAGCAGGAGCAGGCTGCGCGATTGCGTCTGCAGCAGGCGCAGCAGCAGTTGCAGCAGGCCGAACAGGCCCTGGCCGCGGCCATGCAGGAATTCTTGCGCGCCAAGGCGCGCGAGGACGCGCTGGAAAAGCGCAAGGGCGTCTGGCGCGGCGAGATGCTGGCGCTCGAGGCCCGCCGCGAGGAGGACGCTGCCGCCGACCTGGTGCAGGCCGTCCACATCAGCCGCAGCCGCCAGTGAGGAGCACAGCATGAGCATCGATCGACCCGACACCTCTTCGATGTCGCAGCGGCCCGGCGAATCCACGCGCCCGGGCGAGCCGGACCGTCCCGCCGACAGGCCGCGCGAGGCGCCGCCGAAGGAGGCGGTCGACCGCTTCCGCCAGCTGATGCAGCCCGGCCGCCAGGAAGGGCGCGCCGGCCTGGCCGAACGCCAGCCGCAGGAGCAGCGACCCGCGTCGGGGCCAGGGCAGCAGGCCGCGGCCGCCGCCGCGCAGCGGGCCGACGAACAGGCCGCCCTGCGCGCGCTGGAGGGCCGCGGCCAGCAGGACGGCGGGCCCGACCACCACGGCATGAGTGCGAACACCATCGACGGTACCGACCTGCTGGCCATGATGCAGGCCCAGTCCGCCCTGCGCGAAGGCGCCGGCGCCACGCTCCCGGCCGCCTCCGCGCCACCGATGGCCAGCGGCAAGGCGCTGGCGGAGATGCTGGAGCGCCATGTGCGCCAGTTCGCGGTCGATGCGGCCCACGCCGGAGGGGGCGACGGGCAGGTACTCCTGCGCATGTCCGATGCGACCCTGCCCGGCACCGACCTGCTGCTCAGCCGCACCGCCGACGGCTGGCGCCTGCGGGCCGACGTGCGTTCGCGCGACAGCTATGACGCCATTCGCGAAGCCGCGCCTGCCCTGGCCAGGCGCTTCGCCGAACAGAATCTGGGCACGCTCGAGATCGATCCGCGCCTGGAGGCCTGAGCCGCTCGGGTTTGCCCGAGGTGGGGCGCGCCCCAGCTTGGAGGGCTGGCAGCGGCTGCACAGAATCCGTACTCGCCGACCCGTTCCCCGGAAGAACCGCCCCCGGCGTCCTCTCCAAGCACACAAGCACAGGAGTCACCCCATGAGCTTTCTCAGTGGTCTCAGCGACGTGCTGTCCACCGTCGTCAGCACGGCGGTCACCGCCTACACCGGCAATGCGATGCTCGGCCAGCTGGCCGGCGGCCTGGTCGAATCCCTGCTGAGCGACGCGGGTGGCTCGGGCAACGCCGCATTCGACAACGTGTTCAACTCCGCCTTCGCCAACGGCTTCCGCAACGGCGTCGGCGCCTGAGCTGCGGGCGGGGCATCGGCGGTCGCAGACGCGGCCTCCCGCACACCCGTCCATCGGCACCGGTTGCACAGGCACATGGCCAATCGTCCTCCCCAACGCGCCCAACGCCGGCCTGATGGCGACGCGATCCTCGTGCCGCGAGGAGTCGCGCACGAGTTGGGCGCGACCGGCGGGCCGCCCGTGCAGGCGGCCGCGTCGGCCGAGGTCCGCGCCGTCCCGGCCAGTCGCGAGCGCTTCCTCGATCTGCTTGCCGGCCTGCGCGCGCAAGGCGGCCTCGCCCTCACCGACGAAGCCGCCATCCTGCGCGAGTACGACCTGCTGCTGGCCGAACTCGATCGCGACAAGGCCAGGCTCGAAGTCGAGTTCCGGGAGCGCACGGCTCGCGATGGCGACGAGGCCGGCAAGCTCTGGCTCGCCGCGGCGGCCGAGGCCCTGGGCCGGCGCCAGGGAGAGCGGATGCGGCATCTGTTGCAGACCATCCCGGCGCTGTCGCAATCCCCGTCACAGGTCTGAACACGGCTAGGGTCCGCCCCAGTTGTGGGCGGTTTGCCCTGCTGGGACACTCGATCCGGATCTCCCGAACGACCCCGTCACCAAGGATTTTCCAGACCCATGGCTATCCGTCGCCGACAAGTTGCTCCGCGCAGGCCCGAACCGGCCCTGGCCGGCGTCGGTCCGGCGGTCGTGGCGGAGGTGCCGGCCGCTGCGGCCGAGCCGGAAGACGGTGCCGCGGCGCTCCGGCGCAAGGTAACGGCGGGTTTCGCCAGCAAGGTCCGTGATCGCGGCCTGCCCGAGGATGAGGTGGAGTCGCTGGTCCACGCCTACACCCAGGCCGTGGAGTCGGTGGAGTTGACGCCCGTCCTCCGCCAGCCCGAGCGCAACCAGTGGGTCGAGATGGTCGACCTGATGGCCCAGGCCGGGATGTTGCAGGCCGATGACGCGCCGGCGCTGATCCGGATGTTCGACGAAGTATTCCAGGGCCTGGAATCGCGGGAACTGGCGACCCTGATGGAGTTTTCCCGCCGTTGCCAGGACGACGGCCAGGAGCAGGCGGTGGCCTGGCTGGAGAGCCGCCGCGAGGCGGACGAGCAGTCCAGGCTGGCGACGGGCATGGAGCCTCCGGCTTCGCTCGGCCTGTCCTTGAGCGAGAGCGCACGCAAGGGACGGCGCGTACGCGGTCCGCCGCGGTGATGGTTCCGGGGCCAGCCGGACGGTGGGCCCGCCGAATGCATCCAGTTTCTTCCCATTCCAACGCTCCAGGAGACATCCCATGACCGTTTCTTACGAACAGGCCTATGCCGACCTCGCCCGCCTTGGCCTGGACCAGATGCGCGAAGCCGACCGCGTCCACGCACGCGCCGCGACCCAGGGTCGCAGCTGGCTGGCGGCGATGATGGAAGGCCTGAAGGAGCAGATCACCAGCTCCTTCAACGAGATGAAGGCCGCGGCAGACAACGTCAACAAGAAGGACCCCTCGACGATGGTGGACTTCCAGGTGAAGTCGCAGGAGTTCAGTCTGCTCATGAACACCGCCCAGACCGTGGTCAAGACCGTGGGCGAGGCGAATTCGGCGGCAGCACGCAAGCAGTAATGCGCCAGGCCGGAGTACGACAGGGGCGGCCTTCGGGTCGCCCCTGGCCGTTGCGGGCCCGGGTGCGCCAGCGAGCGCTCGCAGGGTGGCGGCACGGCAGCGGGCATCGTCGATGGCCAGCCGCCTGGCCGTCGCCGGGGCGTCGCGGCACGCGAGCAGTGGAAGGAATGCGATGGAAGAAGCGGCATCGCCGGGACATGCGGCGGCGGGCCGGGCAGGTTGGCGGGAGGGTGCGATGCGGGATGCGAAGCGGCGCGTGACACGCTGGCAGGCGCTCGGCCTGGCTGTCTCCATGTCCCTGGTTGCCGGTGCGGGCGCCCAGGACGGCGTCAGCGTGTCCGGGGACTACATGTCCTACGCGGTCCCCGACTACGGCAGCATCGCATTGACCCAGTCGATCCTGGAAAGCACGATCGACGAGTCCACTGCCGCCGGCAGGCGCGCACCGGCATCGGATCCGCGCCCGGCGCCAGCGCCGACGCCGGACTGGTCGGTCACCTACGACGGCGCGGTGTCGCGCGCCGTGCGCAGGGAATATCTGTCGAACATCGAGCAACTGGTGGGGAAGGAGCGTGCGGACGCGATCGCTGCGCATCTGGCCGACGAGCCGGCCGATGCCCAGTTCGACCGCTTCGCGGCCGCTTACGGGCTGGAGCGGTCCAGCCTGGCCGACGTCCTCGCAGGCTATCTCGCACTCATGTGGAGCACCGCCAATCAGGCGCCTGCGCCCACGCGCCAGCAGGTCCTCGGGCTGAAGCGGCAGATCCTCGCGCAGGGCGGGCTGGGGATGGACGTGCCCGACAGCGCGGCGGGCAGGCAGCGGATCGCCGAGAGCGTGATGTACCGCGTCTCCCAGGTGGCCACCCAGCGAAGGATCGCGACGCAACGCGGCGATTCCGGACTGGAGCGGGCGATCGCCGAGAACGCGCATGCGATGGTCAAGCGGATGCAGGGAATCGATCTGCGCCGGATGCGTTTGACGGCCCAGGGACTGGAACGAAGGTAGTCGCGCGATGCGTGTTGCCCGTTGCCGACGGTGCTTCAGGATCGCCCCCTGCGCGTGGGGTGCGCGCACTCCGATGGAACCGGCGCCATGCGGGCGGCGGTGACGATCAGGTTCCGGGTCCGCCTGGCGGCGCTTTGCCTGGGCATGCTGGGCGCGCTGGGCTTCGCCCGGCCACTCGCCGCGCAGTCGACCGACGCCGGGACGCGGGCCGATCCGCCGCAGCCGCACGCCCTCGTGCGCACCCACCGCGCCGGCAGTGGACCGGACCGGGTCGACCCCGAGGCGGGCGGGCAGACGCGGAGTCCGCAGCGTGCTGCCGGTGCGGCCGGACAGCGGGCGCTCGAGCAGGCCGAGGTGGAGGCGGATCTGCGCCGGATGATCGCGCAGCGGCGGCGCGAACTCCTGCCCGAATACGAGCATCGCGTGCGCAGGGACGGCAAGGCGAGCGCGGACGACTGGCTGCGCGCGCGCGCCACCGAGCTGGGACGGCGCGACGGCGAGTCGATCCGCCGCAAGCACGGGAGAGGGGACTAGGGCGGTGCTGCCCACGTCGGCCGCCGCGCTGCGCACGGCATCGGGCATCGCGCATCGGGGTCGTCGTCGTCGGTCGCTGGGGCGGCAGGCGGCAGGCGTAGGGCGTAGGGCGTAGGGCGTAGGGCGGCCAGGTGCATGCCACGGGCGAGCGATCCGCGGTCCGGCATCCGGTCGCCCGGATCGGATGGCCGCCGTCGGCGGGCGAGTGGACGCCAAGACCTGGCAGCGGGGGTGGCGGACCTTCGCAGAGGCGCCGACATCTGCACCTGGCAGGCCTGGTTCTGGCGGACGCGCCGGCCGGAGTGTGCCGGCGGGCGTTCCACGCGTCCCGATGGGCGCGCGCGCTCAGCGCATGCGCCGCGCGAGCAGCCAGGCCCACAGCCCGGTCAGCAGGCCGGCGCCGGTGAGTGCATTGCGCCAGGTAGCCAGCGACTCCGCGGCCATCGGCAGGCCGGTCAGGTCGGGCGCCACCGTCGCGAGCGCCAGGCCGAGGCAGGCGTAGGTCACTGCGATCAGCGACCAGTACAGCGCCTGCCGCCGCCGCGACACCCACGCTTCTGCCTCCTGGTGTTGCGGAACCTCGCCGGTGGCCTGGTCCGGGCGCGCGCGCCGGGTCGCCGATGCGGCGGTGTGGCCGGCGGCGGCGCCCTCCGGCGCCGGGCGCGAGCGGCCGTGTGTGGATGCGTCGGATGCGGCCGCGACGGCGCGGGACGGCAGGTCGGCGAAACCCCGCTGCCGTCGACCTTGCTTGCCTTCCTCGCCCTGCGCGTCGCCCTGGTCGCGCACGTCGCCCTCTCGCTCCTGGTCGCGCGCCTGCCGCGCGCGGCGGGCCCGGACCGCACTCTCGGGCGCGTACGCATGCGTCGTGCCGGCCGGCTGGCCGGTCGCCACCAGGGTCACGCCGGCCGCGGCGCCGGCCAGACCCGGGAGGCCGGGGCCCTGCCCTCCGCGGTCGGCTGTCGACCCCGCCGCTTCCGCGCGCGCGCCGGGCAGTTGCGCCGCATCCTGGACAGGAGCCGACCAGGCGCCCGGCGCCTGGGTGGATCCAGGGGCGGATGTCGCCGGGCTGGCCGCGGGCGTGGGGGCGGCCGTGACCGATGTCTCCGCGCGCGATGGGCCGGCCGGCGGCGCTTCGCCGCCAGCCCGGACCGCGAATCCGGCCAGCACCGAATCCAATGCGCCGCCCGCCCAGGCGGGGCGGGCTTCTGCCGGAACGCCCTGGCGGGCATCCAGCGCCGCTGCCGCCCTGGCATCGGCGGCGGCGCGTGGATCGACGGGGAAGCCCGCAGCTCCGGGTTGGCGGGCATCGCGCACGCTGTCGGCGTCCAGGCCACGCGGCACGGAGGCCGAGGCGTCGCCGCCAGGGGCCATCCGCCGGGCCTCCGCCGCGGCGGCCTGCGGTACGGTCTCGGCCGCTGTCCGCGAGAGCGCGGCTGCAAGCGCTTCCGGTCGCGCTGGAAGCTCGCGCAAGGCATCGGGGTTGTTGGCCAGCGCGTCGCTGAGCTGGCGTATCACGCTGGGCGGCAACTGCTGCAGTTCCCGGGCCAGCGCCAGCAGCGGCGGCTCCGCCTGTCCCGGGGGCAACGGGGTCGGCAGCTGCGCGGCCTGCCCACGCAGCGGGTCGGACATCGTCGGCCTGGCATGGGCCGGAGGGCCGCCCGCGTCCGCGTTCCCCTGGCGCAGGAATGCGTGGCCTCCGTCGGCGTCCGTCCGCGGGCGGGCGCCGCCCTCGGCGTCGATGTCGGGGCCGGCGTCCCCAGGCCCGCGCGCGGGCTCGGCGCGACGGTCCTCAGGATCGATGCCGTCGCCGAAACCCGGCATGCCGGGCCCGGGCATCCAGTCCTGGCCGCTGCGGGCACCGGGCAGGAGGGACGAGAGCGCGTCGTGCAGCGACGGAAAGGACGA